>Ga0070707_100005963_pt1 | contig 11363 bp, 10 predicted proteins | sample KBSK5502metaG_FD_65468 | JGI IMG/M metagenome (GOLD analysis project Ga0070707, IMG submission 65468) | Corn, switchgrass and miscanthus rhizosphere microbial communities from Kellogg Biological Station, Michigan, USA - KBS K5-50-2 metaG | ecosystem: Host-associated > Plants > Roots >... | reverse complement strand
CATCGCCACCGACTACGGGCCGCGTGCCTGTTACGAGGCCCGCAAGGAGCGGCCGGGCAGGAAGCCGCTGGTCGCACGGTTCGGCGGCATCCCGCTCAAACGGCAGCGCAACGCGGTCATCGACGACCGCCTGCCCGCCCCGCCCATCCGCCGCAGGGAGCTGGTCACCCGGCTCCTGCGCGGCGAATGCGAATGGTGCGGCCAGCGGGCCACGGTGGAAACCCACCAGGTCCGCAAGCTGGCCGACCTCACCTCGCCGGGGCAGCAGCCACCCCCGTGGGCGGCGCTGATGGCGAAAATGAGGCGCAAGACGCTCATCGTCTGCGCACCCTGCCACCAGGTCATCCACGGCGGGAAGCCAGCCGCGGCCTGCACGTAAACATTGCTGGAGAGCCGGATGCACCGAAAGGTGCCCGTCCGGTTCGGATCGGGGGCCGCCCGGAAAAGGGCCTGCACCACAGGCACCTCGCCGGCGGCCTACCGGTGTTACTACCTCGCCGAAGCGGCCGGGCTGGAGGTGCAGCTGGTCAGCGACGTCGGGCACCTGCCGGGCCGGGGCAAGAGCGGCAAGGCCGACTGCGTGTGGCTGTGCAAGCTGAACGAGCGGGGGACGCTGCGCCGGTCGTTCGTGCCGCCGCAGCCGGTGCGGGACCTGCGGGCGCTGACCCGCACCCGGGCCCGGCTGGCGCAGGACCAGGCGCGGCACCAGGCCCGGGTGGAGAATATCCTCGAAGACGCGCTGCTGAAGATCTCGGTGGTGATCTCGGACCTGTCCGGTGCCAGCGGCCGCCGGTTCCTCGATGCCCCGGTCGCCGGGAAACGCTCCCGGGCCGCGCTGGCGGCGCTGGGGGACAAGCGGCTCAAGGCCACTCGCGCCGAGCTCGCACAGGCCCTGACCGGGCGGTTCCGTGACATCCATGCCTTCGAGATCGCGGTGCACCTGCGGCTGATCGACGCGATCTGCGCCGAGATCACCGCCCTGAACGAGCAGATCGGACAGCAGCTGGCCCTGGTTCCCGGCACGGCGCCGGCCTGCGCCGCGTGCGGGCTGGCCGGCGGTGATCATGCCCGCGGACGGGGACGTGGAGGTCCTGGGCCTGGCCGGGCGGCTGGACGAGATCACCGGCGTCGGCGCAGTCAACGGCCGCACCATCATCGCCGAGCTCGGCACCGGCCCCTCCCAGTTCCCCACGCCCGGGCACGCCGCCGGATGGGCACGGCTGACGCCGCGCAGCCAGCAATCAGGGCAAAGCGCGAAGCCCGACCGCACCGGCAAGGGGAACCGGTACCTGCGCGGCGCCCCGGGGCAGGCCGCGATGACCGCGGCCAGGACCGGTACCCGCCCCGGCGCGATGTACCGGCGGATCGCCCGCAAGCGCGGCAAGCAGAAAGCCATCGTCGCGGTCTCCCGCGTCATCTGCGAGATCGCCTGGATCCTCATCTGCGACCCCTCAGCCCGCTACCGGGAACCCGGCCCGGACTACCACCAGCCGCTCAGCCCTGCCCGCCAGACCCAGGCCAGGATCCGCGAGATCGAGCGACTCAACCCTGGCAGGAAAGTCATCCTCGCCGACGCAGCCGCCTGACCGCCAGCACCGCAACCACACCATCACCCGCTACACCCCGCAGTGCCACGCCACCCAGCGCAATCCACGCAAGTCACCCGTAACCCTCGCAGCCACACTGCCGAGGATCACAAACCGCTGCCCTCCATGAGCGGAAGTTTCCGGTCAGGCGCCGGCCTGGGCCAGCGGAAACGCGCTGAGCTGCTGGAACTGCTGCGGCCGTGTTTCGCGCGGACCGGACCGTGGCTGCAGGCAGGCAAGTACGCCGCCGCGCTGATGAGCCAGATCCCCGCGCGCAACGGGTGGACAATCGCCGAGCATGCCGGGGACCGGACGCCGGATAAGACCCAGCGGCTGCTCAACCGGGCTGTCTGGGACACCTTCGCGGCGATGAGGGTGGTGCGCCGGTTCGCCGTGGCCGGGCTGGATGAGGCCGCCTGCAAGGCCGGACGGCGGTGCGGCCTGGCGGTCGGCGCGATCGATGAAACCGGCCAGGTCAAGGCCGGCACCCGCACCGCGGGTGTGAAGCGCCAGTATCTGGGCTGCGTGGGCAAGGTAGCCGACGGGATCAACACCGTCCACCTGGCGTACGTTCGGGAGCAGACCGGGCACGCGCTGATCGGTGCCCGGGAATGGATCCCGGCCAGGCATGCCGGTGATCCGGTGACGTCGGCGGTCATGGGCCTGCCGGAGGGCCTGGCCTTCCGCACCAAGGGCCAGCTGGCCATCGACATCCTCACCGAGGCCTTCGCCGACGGCGTCCGGCTGGACTTCGTGTCCGACGAGGTGTATGGCGCCTGCACCGAGCTGCGCGAGTACCTGGAAGGCCAGGATCAGGCCTATGTGCTGCGGGTCCAGTCCAGCTTCCGTTTGACCCTGGCTAGCGGGATCACGCTGACCTGCAAACAAGCTGCCGTCCGGCTGGACGGCAGGCGCGGCTGGGAGATCCGCTCGGCCGGGACGGGGTCAAAAGGACAACGCTGGTACGCCTGGGCATGGCTGGCCACCGCCTCCGCGCGGCACCACCTGCTGATCCGCCGCCACCTGGCCACCGGCGAGCTCGCCTTCTGCTACTGCTACCTGCCCGCAGGCCAGCCGGCCTCCCCGTCCCGGCCAATCCGCGCCGCAGGTCTGCGATGGCCAGCCGAAGAAGATTTCGAGTTCGGCAAGGACTGCTTCGGGCTCGACCAGTCCCAGGTCCGCCTGTACACCGCGATCGCCCGGCACACCGTGCTGGTCATGGCCGCCCTGGCCATCTGCGCCGTCACCGCCGCCCTGCTCCGCCGCCGCACCGACACCCAGGCACCAGCCCCGGCACTCCCGGACCAGCCCCGCCCGCCGACCCGGGGATGATCCCCCTTACCGTCCCGGAAACCGGACGCCTGCTCGCCCACCCGCCCCCGCCCGGCAGCACCTGGCACTGGCTGGACTGGCGCCGCCGCCACCAGGCCCGGTCACGCTGGTACCACAAGCGAACACGGCTGGCCCGGGCCATCGAGATCACCCTGGTCAGCTAGCGATTGGCGGCTGCCGTACCAGGCACATGCTTGGTGGTCCGTGGGTTTACGGCTCCTCCTTGAAAAGGACATGCCGTTTTCGTCCTCAGTCGCAAACTCTTCGCCCGCTAACTTAGGCCTGCGTGCAGATACCGCTGCTGCCAGTCACCGATCTCCGCGAAACTGAAGAGGAAGGGCGGCGCTACCATTGTTCGTGCATAGAATCAGAGCAATTAAGGCTCTGATCACGTATATGAGAATATGCAGATCATCAGCCCGCTGTTCGGGAAAGATGATCGAGATGAACTGTGCGGACCGCGTCGGGCATGGTAGCCAGAACCTCCTCAGTGGCGGGCTCTAGAGCCATGCAAGAACCGACACGGACGTGTCGGGGCGGTGGCGGAATATATGCTCGCCCCGTTGAGGGTTCCCGCGACCGGGCTGTCGCGGACCAAGGGCATCGTGGCCTGGACCAGGCCAAGCGGCTACTGATCCTGGAGGGAGTCTCATGACGGCAGGTACGCAGACGGACTCGGACTTCGCATTCGCGGGGCTCGCCACGCCTGAGGCAGAGGCGACGGAGGCGATCAAGGCGCTCGCGGGGGGACCCGATCCACTCGGGGCCCTGGCGGGCCTGTTGGGCACGTGGAAGGGCCGTGGCTTCAACGCCATCTGGAGGCCGCACCATCCGGCCAGCCAGCAGGACCGCTTTCTCGAGCTGAACAAGACCGACGAGACGCTGGTGTTCACGCGGATCAACGGGCCGATCCCCAACCGCGGGCTGGCGATGGCGGACATCGACATGTTCGGCCTGACCTACATGCAGCAGATCAGCGAGTCGAGCACCGGCGCGGGGCTCCACATCGAGCCGGGCATCTGGGCCACGGTGCCCCAGACGACCGATCCCAGCGAACCGGCGTCGGTGGTCCGCATGGCGTCGATCCCGCACGGCACGGTCATCCTGGCCCAGGGCGTCGCTGAGGTGCACCCGGGAGGTCCTCAGCACATCCCGGACAACAACATCCTGCCGTTTTTCTTCGGCAGCCCGGCGCCCGCGAACAGCGACTTCAACTCCGTGGCCCAGACGTTCACCGAGCTGAACCTGTCCCAGCCGACCCAGTTCCGCTTCGTGGCTCCCGGGGTGACGCAGAACATCGTCAAGAACCCCAACAGCGTGCTGCAGGACGCACTCCAGTCCTCGCTTCAGGGCACGACCATGAAGAGCCGGACGTTCCTGCATGTGGCGACCAATCACAGCACCATCAAGGCCGGCGGCGGCACCGCCAACACGGCGTTTCTGGCCACGAGCGGCAATCCTCCCGGAGGCAACGCCCAGGCCACGCAGGCCGAGGCGACGTTCTGGATCGAGACGATCGCCGGCACCGGGGGCCAGCCGGACAAGCACCAGCTGCAGTACACGCAGCTGGTGATGCTCGACTTCAACGGCATCCACTGGCCGCACGTCACCGTCGGCACGCTGGTCAAGCAGTAGGCCGCCGACACCCACTGCCTCACCCGAACCGGGCGATGGCGCCGCCCGGTTCGACGGCGACGCTGCATCCGCGTGACCTGCAGCGAACGAGAGAGGAGTAGCCGATGAGCGCGCCCGACACCGTGATGGTCCTCGCAGCGTCCGCCGGGAAAGCGGGACACGTCGCGGACATCGCCGATGACGGTGGCAGCGACGACGGGGCCGACCCCGACCAGCCCGGTCAGGCTGGTCCCGGCCGCGGCCACGACGACCGCGAGCTTGTTCTTGGTGTCACGCAACTGGGCGTCGATGCGGCACAGGTCCTCTAGGAAGGCCGCGGCGAGCTCGCACGGACGGCCGCAACCGTGTCCGGCAGTGTGATCGATCCGAGGACTTGTGCATCCTGGCCTGCGGTAATCGCCTTGGAGACACCGCCGGGAACCAGCTGGCACAGCGCGGCGTGCAGTCGGCAGACCACCTGGGTGCGGGTCCGGCCCAGATCCTTGTGGCGCTTGGACCAGACCTTCAGCATCGCCGCATGGTCATCAGGCGCCGGGCGATCGCAGCGCGGCGATGGCCACCGACCGGGCATCGTTGGGGTCGTTCTTGTTCACATCCGGTCCGGCCGGGGAGTTTTGCGGCGCTGTCGCGCATCTGGCGGCGGTTTCCTCAGCGAGCCGGGTGCCTGGCTCGCGGCGGGGCGGCGGTCGTGTTCAGTGGCTCCCCGGGCGGAAGGTCAGTCGATATGGAGCACGGCCTTGCCGCCGATGCGGCGGTTCAGCAGGGCGTCGATCGCCGGTCCGGGCTGGCGCCATGAGCATTCGAGCTCGATCTGGCCGTCCAGCCGTCCGCCGGCGGCCAGCGCGCATAGCCGGGTCAGATCGCTGGCCGCGCTGGCGTGGGCGGCGAGCTCGTCCGGAAGGTTCAGCGTGTAGATCGCCGCGCCGCGGGCCCGGTCGAAGCGCCCGGCCCGGAAGCTGACCATTTCCTCCTCGTCCTGGGTCGCGATGTTCACCACGACTCCGCGGGGGGAGAGGTGCTCGATGGCGAGCCCGAAGGTGGCACCGCCGACGCCGTCGATGATGACATCGAAGTCACCGCTGAGATGCTCCACGACAGCCGCGGCGCCCAGGCGGCCCATCAGCGCCCGGGATCGGGCGGCATCGCGCACCAGCGCGGTGACATCAGCGCCGCTGGCCCGGGCCAGCTGGACCGCCATCCGGCCGACTCCGCCGGCCGCACCGGTGACCAGCACGCGTCTGCCGAGCAGCAGGCCTCCGACCTCCAGGGCCCGCAGCGCTGTCAGCCCGGCAGTGGGAAAGGTGGCAGCCTGCGTGTCAGGAACGCCGGCCGGGATCGGAGCCATGCGGTTGACCGGAACCGCTGCCAGCTGCGCCCACGCCCCCCGGCTTACCAGCCCCACCACGCGGGTGCCTGCGGGCGGCCCGCTGCCGTCGCCGGCCGCTCGTTCGACAACGCCGGCGACATCCCAGCCGGCGGCCGATCCCGGCGGCAGTTTCGGCAGGTCGCTGACCTCCCCGCGGTTCAGTGACGATGCCCGGACCCGGACCAGCACCTGATCGGGCTGCGGCAGGGGATCGGGCACCTCGGTGAGCGCGACATGCGGGGCGGCACAGACCGTCATCAGCGCTAGCACGACTCGACCCTAGTACCAGGCGGCGGTCACTTGCGGCTGGCGATGCGGCTCGCCCGCGCCCCGAGGCGGCGGCGTGACCGGGAGGGCGGTGACTTCTCACGCCGCGCGGCCCAGACCGCCCTGCCCATGCCCGGATCCGGTGCGAGGCGAGCCTCGTTCACCGGGCAGCGCCCGGCGGCGGGCGCTCGGCGGTGCGCTTGAGCCGGGTGAGGCTCTCATCCCACAGGGGCGCGAACGAGCCCAGCCAGTGTTCGTACACCTGCTCGAGCGGACCCGGATCGAGCGTGTAGTGCCATTCCCGGCCCTGTTCGCGGACCCGGACCAGCCGTGCCTCGCGCAGGACGCCCAGATGCTTCGATACCGCCGCGCGGCTGATGGCCGGGAACTCCGCCGCGATCTGGCCGGCCGTGAGGCTCGGCTCATCGCGCAGGATCTCCAGAATGCCGCGCCGGGTCGGATCGGCCAGGGCCGAGAACGTATCCCTACGGCCGGACACGGTCCAGCAGGGCTTCCAGCTGCATCATTCCCCAGCCATTCTCAAAGCCCCGGTGATCGGCGGCGCTCCCGGCGCCGACCCGGTCGAAGCCGTGGTGCAAGAGCTCGACGACCGTGCCATCCAGCGCCAGCGTGAGCCGGAACGTGATCAGCGGGGGCGCCGCCCAGCCGTGCCCGATCCAATCCTGCTCGAACGTCAGCTCGCGCGGCGGATCGAACACCGTGACACGGCCCGCGAACCTCAAGGGCTCGCCCTGCACCGCGCTGGGGTCGGTCTCGACCCAGCCGCCGACTCGCGGCTCGTAGCTCACCAGGGTGTGACCGGTCCCGAACCACCGTCTCATGGCCTCGAAGGTCTCGAATTCCTGCCAGACCCGTTCGGGCTTCGCGTCGATCCAGATGCTGCGCCGGACGACGAGCGCCCCCAGGTGCGTCCCCATCGCTGCCTCCCGAGAATATGCTACCGAGCGGTTACATGTAACCATCTGGTAACGCATTTTGCAAGGGGATGCCGACGGGCTTGCCCGCCCCGCCGGCCAGCACCGCCGTGCCGAAGGCGTAGAGGCGCACCGCCGCGGGGACGTCGATGACGTTCCCGGGACCCCGGATCCCGGCTCTACAGGGCCGGGCGCGCCAGGACGCCCGCCGGAGCCGACGCAGACCCGCGCCTGATGCATGCAGAACAACTGATCTGGGCGCGATCGCTGCCAGTGCCGCCCGATCACATGGAAATACAGATCGATCACATGGAAATACAGATCAGGCGGGTCAGCGCGCGGTTATCAAGAGATCTTCACACCATTGGCAATCCCGGCTACGGCCGAGCAGACACGCGCTCGGCCCGTATATTTATGCAGCGCCGCGCTTGCCGCGAATGCCCGCTTCTGCCGCGTGGAGTGCGTGCCCACGAATTCCAGCGGGACATTGGACGGGGTGGCCCGTGCGCCGGCCGTTCTGCGCCAGCGCGGCCTGCGCCTCGATCACAGGCATGATCAGGCATTATGCCGCCGGAGGGCAGTGATCTGATCTTTGATCACCGGCATAATGACGCGGACAGGGTCGAGCACCCCAGGCCTGGCGGGAGACTTGGCCATGCCCGGGTGGTCAGTCGGCAGGCGCGGACTGTGCCAGCCGAGGGCGGAGGCCAGGGATCAAGCCTGTCACGGAGAGCACTCTGAGTCTCCGCGCACCGCGCGGAGACGCCGCTTCATCATGCACGTCTGCTCGACCGTGCCGGCAGAGACCGAGCCGCACGCAGCGCCGGATGATCGGCGTGGTCGCCGTTGCTCGCTCATGCTCATCCCGGTGTGCGCGTTGTTGATTGAATTGGCTCGCGGCCTGCTATCAGCGCGGCGCTGGCCAGCGGCACCCTGGCCGGAGCACCCGGGCCGGCCGTGCGGCGGAAGGGACGCCTGATGCCCGATGTGAGCTTCACCGGACTGCCCGGGCGGCGCGTGCTCGTGCGCCGGTTCCGGCCGCAGGACGTAGCGGAGTTCGTAGCCTGCCGCCCGGACGCGGAGGTGGCCCGCTATCAAAGCCGGGACACGCCGTACCCGCCGGAACAAGGCGAGCGCTTTGTCGCTCAGATGATGACGGCTCACCCCGGTACGCCAGGGGAATGGTTCCAGTTCGCCGTGGCGTTGCGCGCGAGCGGGCAGCTGATCGGCGACTGTGCGGCCATGCCGCGCGCCGCTGACCCCCGCCAGTGCGAGATGGGCTTCACGATCGCTCCCCGGTATCAGGGCCGCGGCTATGCCACCGAGGCGGTGCGCCTGCTGGCGGGCTACCTGTTCGCCCGGGGCAAGCACCGGATCACTGCCTGCTGCGACCCGCGGAATGCGGCATCGGCCGCCGTGCTGGAACGGCTGGCCATGCGGCGCGAGGGTCACCTGCGGCAGAGCAGCCGGGCCAAGGGCGAGTGGACCGATGACCTGATCTATGCCCTGCTGCGCGAGGAGCGGCAAACCGGCCGGGGCTGAAACAACGCGGCGGCGAACCTGTACCGCTCGAATACTCGATTGAGTGGCTGACCTGCGCTTTCCCCGGCAGGCTTGACGTGGTGCTGGTTAGCTTGCCGGGTGCTGTTCAAGATCGTCTACTTGCTCACGTGCCGGGTGTTCAGCCTGGCCGTCCTGGCGTTCCGCGGTGAGCTGGCGAAGGATGCTGAGCTGCTGGTGCTCCGGCATGAGAACGCGGTACTGCGGCGGCACGCCGGCCGGGTGCGGTACGAGCCGGCCGACCGGGCCCGGTTCGCCGCGCTGGCGCGGCTGGTGCCGCGCGGGCGCTGGGCCGAAGTCTTTCCCGTGACGCCAGCGACGCTGCTGGCCTGGCACCGCAGGCTGGCGGCGAAGAAGTACGACACGAGCAAGCGGCGCAAGCCAGGACGCCCGCCGACAGTCCCGGGCATCGCCCGCCTTGTCGTCCGCCTGGCGAGGGAGAATCCGCTGTGGGAACACCGCCGCATCCACGGCGAGCTCATGAAGCTCGGCGTGACAGTCGCGCCGTCCACCGTTTGGGAGATCCTGCATGCCGCGGGCATCGATCCGGCGCCGCGGCGCTCGGGCCCGGGCTTGCGGCAGTTCCTGCGCGCCCAGGCCGCCGGGGTCGTTGCGGTCGATTTCCTGCACGTTGACACCGTGCTCCTCAGGAGGCTGTATGTCCTGGTGCTCATCGAGCATGGCACCCGCCGGATGCACATCGGCGGGGTCACCGCGAGCCCGACGGGCGAGTGGACACTGCAGCAGGCCCGCAACCTCGCCCTCAGCTTCGCCGAGCGGTTCGAGGACGCTAAGTTCCTGATCCGCGACCGCGGATCGAACTTCACCGCCTCGTTCGACGCCGTCTTCCAGGCCGCCGGGACCAGGATTCTGCGCACCGCTGTCCAGGCGCCGCGCATGAGCGATCTGCGAGCGGCTCGTCGGCACCCTGCGCCGAGAGCTCCTCGACCGCTTGCTAATTCTCGGTGAGGCGCATCTGCGGACCGTCCTGGCCGACTACCAAGCGCACTACAACACGGCTCGGCCACACCAGGGCATCGCGCAACGTGTCCCCGACGGCGAATGCCCTGCTCCCCTCGTCACCGCAACCGACTCCGGCGTCGAACGGATCCGCCGAAAACCCGTCCTCAACGGCCTGATCAACGAGTACATGCACGCCGCCTGACACTCGAAGAACCACCGGTCGCCAGCCGAATTCTATTTTCGAGCGGGAGCGGGATCGGCCGATCCATACCTCCTCCCTGGATGCGCGGGCAAGACAGCAGCGCGGTGACCGGGTTGCTGCTCGTCTAGGTGCCGGGCATGCCGGGCAGTAGGACGACGCGCACGTGCCAGCGCTCCGGGGCGGCATGTGTGACCCCCGCAGGAACTGGCGGCAACGCCGAAGGTCGCACGTGATCAGATCCTGGCCGGCACACCGCGCCGGTGGCACTGCCCGGGTGCTCCTGGCGGCCGGGAACCTCGCTGAGCCGCGTGTCCTCGGCCCCACAGAATTCCCACAAGTCCGGGTCCACGGCGTGGTTCCCCACAGAACTGGATGTTATGCGTGCGTCACGCGGCTATGAACGGCACTCTGCTATGGACGAATATTCGGCGCCCTTACGCGAGGAAGGCGACCGGCCCGTGGTCACTTTCGGTGTCGGCCGCTACAGCGGTCGGCAAGAGCTGACGGGCCGCCGCAGCCAGTGGTCCGGGACAGCATTATGACCCCGCAGGAACTGGCGGCGGCGCTGATGCTCGCACCGCGGTCAGGTCCTGTCCGGCGCGCGCCGTTGGCATTGCCCAGGTGCTCCAGGTGGCCTGGGAACCTAGTTGAGCTGCGTGTCCTCGGCCCCACAGAATCCCCACAAATCCGGGTCTGCGGCGTAGTTCCCCACAGAATCTAGCTCGTCACCGCCTACCGGGCGCTTTCGCTCTCCGGCGTGCGGGCCCGGCGGGGGTGTGCCGGGGGAGCGAGTTCTACGATGGCGGGGGATCCGCCGGGAGGACGCCGGGTGATGTTGTGGGGTCGCAGGCAGCAGCGCGAGGCCCTGGACGGGCTGCTTGCGGACGTCCGGGCCGGGCGCAGCCAGGTGCTGGTGGTGCGCGGCGAGCCGGGCATCGGCAAGACCGCGCTGCTGAGTTACGCGGCCGAGACCGCGCAAGACTTCCAGGTGGTACACGCGGAGGGCGTCGAGTCGGACATGGAGCTGCCGTTCGCGGCGCTGCACCAGCTGTGCGGCCGCATGTTGAGCCGGCTGGACCGACTGCCCGGCCCGCAGCGCGACGCGCTCGGCGTAGCGTTCGGGCTGCGTCCGGGCAGCGCGCCGGATCGTTTCTTGGTTGGCCTGGCCGTGCTGGGCCTGCTATCCGAGGTGGCCGCCGACCAGCCGCTGCTGTGCCTGGCCGATGATGCGCAGTGGCTGGACCAGGCCACAGCGCAGACGCTGGCATTCGTGGCCCGCCGGCTGGACGCCGAATCGGTCGCCCTGTTCTTCGGCACCCGCGATCCCGCCGCGGCGGGTGACCTCGCTGGCCTGCCCGGACTGGTGGTAGAGGGACTGCCTGACGCTGACGCCCGGGCGCTGCTGGCCTCGGTCATCCCCGGGCGGCTAGATGAGCGGGTCCGGGACCGGATCATCGCCGAGGCCGGCGGCAACCCGCTGGCCCTGCTCGAGCTGCCGCACGGGATGACGGCGGCGG
>Ga0070707_100005962_pt1 | contig 11363 bp, 12 predicted proteins | sample KBSK5502metaG_FD_65468 | JGI IMG/M metagenome (GOLD analysis project Ga0070707, IMG submission 65468) | Corn, switchgrass and miscanthus rhizosphere microbial communities from Kellogg Biological Station, Michigan, USA - KBS K5-50-2 metaG | ecosystem: Host-associated > Plants > Roots >... | reverse complement strand
GACGGCTATCCTTCGCTCGTGGGCGAAGATCTGTCGGATCTCGGCGAGTTCGAGGTGATCCGGAGGCTGCTCGCGCGCCTTCCAGCCGGGGACCTGATCGTTCCCCCGGGCGACGACGCCGCGGCGGTGACGACGGGCGCCCAGACCCTTGCGACGGCAGACCTCCTCGTCGAGGGGAGACACTTCGACCTCGCGTTCTCGTCATCGGCCGACGTGGGGTTCAAGGCGTTGTCGGTGAACGCGTCCGACATCGCGGCGATGGGCGGACGGCCTCGGTACGCGTTGCTGTCCGTCGGCGCGCCGGCCGCAACGCCCGTCGCGCTCCTGGAGGGTTTGTACGACGGGATCGGAGAGGCGGCACTGGCCTACGCCGTGACGATCGCCGGGGGCGACACGGTCGGCGCCGACGAGATCATCGTGTCTGTGGCGCTCTTGGGTGAGCCGGGCGCCGGAGGCGTGGTGCGCCGATCCGGTGCGAAGGTTGGAGACCTCCTTTGCGTGACGGGGGAGCTCGGCGGTGCCGCCGCAGGCCTTTCCCTTCTTCGAGCAGCCGGCAGCGACGGGGCAGCGCGAGCGCTTGCGGAACGATTCCCGAACCTTCTGCGCGCACACCGGCGCGGCAACGCGCGCGTACGAGAAGGCGAGGCCGCAGCGGTTGCCGGCGCGCGCGCGATGATCGACGTCTCGGACGGGTTGCTCGCCGATGCAGGCCATCTATGCGAGCTTTCGGGTGTCGGCGTGCTGATCGACGCGCACGAAGTGCCGCGCGCGCCCGGCGTGGAAGACGTTGAGGAGTGGTCGGGCTCCGCCGGCATCGCGCTGTCCGGCGGGGACGACTATGAGCTGTGCTTCGCGATCGCACCCGACGATCTCGATCGGGCCACGCGCGCGCTCGCGCCCACGGCCGTCACCGTGGTCGGGCGCTTCATCGAGGGGAGCGGCGTCGACGTTTCCGGCGCTTCGGCGCCTTCGACGCGAGGGTGGGACGGCTTCCGTTGAAGCCGCGCGCGCTCACCATCGCGGGATCGGATCCGACGGGCGGTGCCGGGATCCAGCAAGACCTCAAAACGTTCGAGACGCTCGGCGTGTGGGGTCTCAGTGCGGTCACCGCGGTGACGGTGCAGGACACGGCCGGTGTGCGCGAGTGGGAGGAAGTTTCCGCGAGAACGGTTCGGGCGCAGATCGATGCGGTGATGGCGGACGTCGGGTGCGATGCGGCGAAAACCGGGATGCTCGGCACCGTAGAGATCGTCGACGCAGTTGCAAGGGCGGCGGCCGATCATCTGATCGAGCAGCTGGTGGTCGACCCGGTGCTCTCGGCAGGGTCGGGAGACTCGCTGGCGAGAGGCGATCTCACCGGTGCGATCCGAGAGCTGTTGCTGCCGCGCGCGGCGCTGATCACGCCGAACACAGTCGAAGCATCAGCGTTGACCGGTCTCCAGATCACCACCGTGGATGAGCAGAAAGAGGCTGCGGTCGCGCTGGCGGCGGACGGACCGACTGCCGTACTTGTTACCGGCGGGCACCTCGGCGAGGGGAGCCGGGTCACCGACGTCCTGTTCGCCGATGGGGAGCTGCACGAGATCTCGTCGCCGCGCGTCGATGGCGGCGATGTGCACGGCACGGGCTGCGCGCTGTCTGCCGCGATCACCGCGCTGCTTGCGCGCGGGGAGAAGATCGAGCCGGCCGTTCGCCGCGCGCAGGCACTGGTCGCGGACGCGATCGCGCGCGCGCTGACGCTGGGGAAGGGTGCGAGGCTGCTCGAAATGCGCGCTTAGATCGCGCGCTGGATCTTGCCCGCTTTGATGCAGCGGGTGCAGACGTTCATGCGCTTGGCGTGACCCTTTACGAGCGCACGCACGCGCTGGATGTTGGGGTTCCAGCGGCGCGACGAACGGCGGTGCGAGTGGGATACCTGCATCCCGAACCTCGGACCGCGGCCACAGACGTCGCAAACGGCTGACATAGCGGGGGCGGATTGTATCGGCCGCCGCACGAGGCCACAACACCGGAGGCGACCCCGAGGAGGCCTTTTCGTGTCTGTTTGCGCTGCTAGAGTGGCCGCGTGAGCCGGGTTCTAGACGCCGGCGCGCTCCGGCAGGCCATGGTGTCGTCGCTCGACGACCTGCGCGCGGCGCGCGCATCGATCGATGCCGCCAACGTGTACCCCGTTGCCGACTCCGACACGGGGACGAACCTCGTGATGACGATGGAAGCCGTCGTCTCCGCGATCGACCGCTCCTCATCCGATCCATCGGGCGTCGCGCGCGCGGTGCGGAGCGGGTCGCTGGTGGGCGCCCGCGGCAACTCCGGCGTGATCCTGGCCCAGATCCTGCGTGCGTTCGCCGATGCAGTCGAAGGCGGCAGTGCCGATGTGGATCAGGTTGCGCGCGCATTCAAGCGTGCGACCGAGCTGGCGTACGACGCGGTCCTCGAGCCGGCGGAAGGAACGATCCTGAGCGTGGCGTCGGCCGCGGCAGACGCGGCCCAAGGCTCGCACGACGACGTTGCCGGACAGCTGGCGGCCGTGTCGCGCGCGGCGTCCGTGGCACTCGCGCGCACGCCCGAACAGATGCCGCGGCTGAAGGAGGCCGGTGTCGTCGACGCCGGTGGGATGGGCCTCGTCGTGGTGCTCGAGGCGATGGCGCGCGCCCTCGGCGCGGACGTCGGCCCGGCGAAGCAGGCGGTGCCCGCCGACTCGCCGCCGCCGGTCCGCGACGAAGCGTCCTCGACGTACACGTACGAGGTGCAGTACTTGCTGCACTCCGACGCCGCGAACCTCGATCCGCTCCGCAAGCTGCTCGGAACGATCGGAGATTCGGTCGCGCTGATCGGCGGCCAGGGGTTGTGGCGCGTGCATGTGCACACCGACGACCACGAGCGCGCCGTGTCCCTCGGCGAGGCCTTCGGCGAACCGAGCGACGTCGAGGTCGTTGACTTCGCCGAGCAGATCCGCGCCACCAACGCGCGCGCGCAGCGGGCGCAGGCGACGAAGCTGGTCGAGCAACCCTCGCCCGGCGTCCGGGGGATCCCCCTCGCCCGCAGCGAGCACGCGGCAGCGCTCGTCGCCGTCGTATCCGGCGCCGGCGTCGGGAGGCTCTTCCAAAAGCTCGGCGCGATCACGGTCGACGGTGCGATCCGCGCGACGGCGACCGACGATGCGTTGCGGGGCGCGATCGAATCCGCGCCGACGCAGGACGTGATCGTGCTTCCGAACAACGAAGAGCTCTACTCGCGCTTGCAGATGATGAAGGAGTCGCTCTCGCGCCGGATCACGGTCTTGCGATCGGCCGACATCGCGCACGGGCTCGCGGCTGCCGTTGCGTACGGCGACGCACGCGATACGAACGCAGCGATCCGTGACATGGAGAAGACGCTTCTCGACGTGCGGTCGGGGTCGATCGTCATCGCGCCTGACGCGCTCGATACCCCCGCCGGTCGCGCGGAGGCCGGGGACGCGGTCGGCATCGCCGAGGGCGCAGTCGTAAAGGTCGGGGCGGACGTGATCGATGTCGCCGCGTCGGTCGCCTCAGAGTTGATGACGGAGATGCGCGAGATCCTCACGGTCCTAACCGGCGAAGGGGTGTCCTCCGAAGAGCGCGAGCGGCTACGGGCAGCGCTCGCAACCGAGCTGCCCCGTGCAACAGTCGAGATACACGAAGGCGGCCAGCCTCTCCATCGGTACGTCATGGCGGCGGAGTGAGCGAGAACACCGGAACCCTCGAGCTGCCATCGGCCGCCGGCCCGCTCGACCGTCCCTTGTCGACGGCGGGCATCGCGGGCCTGTCGACCGCTGTTGCTGCAAAGCTGGCGAAGGGGCTTGGCGTACGCACGATCCGCGATCTCCTCGAGCACGTCCCGCGCCGGTACATCGATCTGTCGAACACGAAGAAGATCCGCGATCTCAAGATCGGCGAAGAAGCGACGACGCAAGGCACAGTGCTCCGTGTCGACGGCCGCTACATCCGATCGAAGCGGCACCTGCTGACGGTGACGATCAAGGATGAGACGGGGACGCTGTCTCTGCTTTGGTGGAACCAAGCCTTCCGGACGAAGTCGTTCGCGCCCGGCCAGCGTCTCGTCGTCGCGGGTCGGCTCGACCGCAACCGTGGCCAGGTCGCGATCACGAACCCGTTCTACGAGGCCCTCCGGAGCGGAGAACAGGTACACACCGGACGCGTGATCCCGATCCACTCGACCACGCAGGGCGTGAGCACCACGCAGATCCGGCGCTTCGTTCACACGGCGCTGCAGAAGTACGGCGCGTACGTCAAAGACCCCTTGCCTGAAACCCTCGTGAAGGCGCGCGGCTTGATAGCGCGCGCAGACGCGATCCGCGAGGTGCACTTCCCGACGTCGGACAAGCTGATGCGGGCAGCGCGTCATCGCCTCGTGTTCGAAGAGCTGTTCGTGCTTTCGTCGGGGCTCGCGATCCGCAAGCATCGCCTTGAAACCACGGCCGACGGCATCGCGCACGGCGACTTCTCCGACGTGGAGCCGTTCTTGTCTTCGCTTCCGTTCCAACCAACGCGCGCGCAGCGCCGAGTGATCGACGAGATCGCGGGCGATATGGCGCGGAGCCGTCCGATGAACCGCCTGCTGCAAGGAGAGGTCGGAAGCGGGAAGACCGTCGTCGCGGTCGCCGCCGCTTTGATCGCGCACGCGTCCGGTTCCCAAACCGCATTCATGGCACCGACCGAAGTACTGGCCGAGCAGCACTACGCGACCGTGAAGCAGCTGCTCGCACCGTTGTCCGACCGTGCGCCGGTGGAAACCGGGAAGCTCTTCGGCGACGGGTTCGACGTCGTTCTCCTGACGGGTTCCGTCACCGGGAAAGAACGGAAGCGCGCGCTCGAGAAAGCCGCGTCCGGCGACGCGATGATCCTCGTCGGCACGCACGCGCTGATCCAAGAGGGCGTTGAGTTCAAGCGCCTCGGTCTGGCCATCGTGGACGAGCAGCATCGCTTCGGCGTTCACCAACGGATCGCGCTACGCGCGAAAGGCATCGAAGGGGCGCAGCCCGACACGCTGATCATGACGGCGACCCCGATCCCTCGGACGCTGACGCTGACGCTGTACGGGGATCTCGATGTCGGCTCGCTCGACGAGATGCCGCCCGGCCGGATGCCGGTGACCACGACGGTTGCGCGCGACGAGTTCTCGCGGGCGCGCGCCTACAAGCAGATCCGTACCGAGGTGGAGCGCTCTAGGCAGGCGTTCATCATCTGCCCGCTCGTGGAGGACTCCGCATCACTCGAGGTCAAGGCGGCCGAATCGGAGTTCGAACGCATCCGTTCGGATGTGTTCCAAGACCTGCGGGTCGGGCTCATCCACGGCCGGATGCGCTCGGACGCGAAAGAGTCCGTGATGAGCGAGATGCGTGATGGCCGCATCGACGTTCTCGTCTCGACCACGGTGATCGAGGTCGGGGTCGACATCCCGAACGCGACGGTGATGATCGTGGAAGACGCCGACCGCTTCGGTCTCAGCCAGCTGCACCAGCTCCGCGGGCGGGTCGGGCGTGGAACCGATCCAGCGACGTGCTTCCTTTTCACGGCGATCGATCCGCTTGCCGAGGAAGCGCGCGCCGACGCGATGACGCGTCTGAACGCGATGGCGTCGACGAACGACGGTTTGAAGCTCGCCGAGCTCGATCTCGAGCTCCGCGGCGGGGGTCAGCTATTCGGTCGCGGCTCGGTCGACGAGGGGAAGGGGGCGCCGGCGCAGGTCGGCCGGGGCGACCTTCGATTCGCGAACTTAACGCGCGACCTCGACGTGCTCGTCGAAGCGCGCCGGGAGGCATTCTCGCTCGTCGATCACGATCCTTCGCTGGCCTTGCCTGCGAACGCGTCGTTGCTCGACGAAGTCCGGCGCCGCTTCGCCGATCGGTTGGACTGGCTGTTCGCGTCGTAGATGCGCGTCATCAGCGGAATCGCAAAAGGCCGGCGCCTGCGCTCGACGAAGTCGCCGGACATGCGCCCGACGACGGACATGGCGCGCCAGACGATCTTCGACATGCTCGGCGACGCCGTGAAGGGTGTGCGCGCACTCGACCTATGCGCGGGGGCGGGGACGCTTGGTATCGAGGCGCTGTCGCGCGGCGCGCGCGAGGCGGTCTTCGTCGATCAAGACCGGGATGCATGTGCGGTGATCCTGCAGAACCTCGAGGCGACGGGGCTGCGCTCCGCCGGCCACATCCGGCGCGCAGAGGTCCTCCGGTTCCTCGCGCGCGGGCCTCACATGGCCTTTGACCTGGTCTTTCTTGACCCCCCTTACGCGCGTGGCCTAGGATTCTCCTCTCGCGTCCTGGGGAAGATCGCCGCCGGCGGCTGGACGAACCCCGGCGCGACGGTGGTCGTTGAAACGCCGGAGGGTGACGTTGGATGGCCGCCGAACATGCGCGAGATCAAGACCCGTCGTTTCGGACGGACACGAGTGAGTTTGGCGGTTGTGACTGAACAATGAAAGCCATCTATCCGGGCACGTTCGATCCCATCACCAACGGCCACCTCGACATCATCGAGCGCGCGCACAAGCGGTTCCAGACCGTGGTCGTCGCCGTGTCTCAGAATCCGGGGAAGGCGCCGCTGTTCACGCTCGAAGAGCGCATCGGGATGGTGAAAGAGGTCGTCGCCGGCCGGGAAGGCGTGGAGGTCGATTCGTTCGACGGGCTGCTCGTCGATTATGCGAAGAGCCTCGGCATCGGGATCCTCGTGAAAGGCCTGCGCGCCGTCACCGACTTCGACTACGAGTTGCAGATGGCCCAGATGAATCACAAGCTTGCCGAGGTCGAAACGCTGTTCATGGTGGCGACGCCGTCGCACAGCTTTCTTTCCTCGAGCCTCGTCAAAGAGATCGCGCGGTTCGGTGGGGACGTGTCTGCGTTCGTCCCCGCAGAGGTCGCGCGCAAGATGAAGGAGCGGTTCCGTGGCGAAGCGTGAACAGCGGCAAGACACCGGCCCGATCGCGGTCACCCCGACGAAGACTGCCGTAAAGAAAGAAGAGCCGGCCCTGCCGCCGATCCCGATCGGTCAGATGTCTGTGCTCGAGGATCTGGTCCGGCAGATCGAGGAGCTGGTCAAGTCCGCTCGCACGATGCCGCTCTCCTCTTCGGCTCTCGTCGATCGCAAAGAGATCTTGGACCTGATCGAGCTGCTGAAGCGGTCGATCCCCGAGGAGATCGCTCGCGCGCGCGCCGTGATCCGCGATCGCGATGAAGTGGTTGAGCGGGCCCGGACCCAGGCCGAGCGCGTCCTTGAGCGCGCGCAGACCGAGCGGGAGCAGCAGTTATCCAAGACCGAGATCGTGCAGGCCGCCTCGCGCGAGGCCGACCGGATGGTTGCCGAGGCCGAGGCCGTATCCCGACGGATAAAGGCCGAGGCCGAGTCCTACGTCGAGGGGAAGCTGGCGACGTTCGAGGTGGTGCTGCAGAAGACGCTTGCGGCGGTGGAACGAGGGCGGGCGCGCCTCGGAGGGCGGCTCGAGCAGGAAGAGCTCTCCACCGACGAGCTCGATCTTGCGACCAGGGCGGCCGCCGACCGATAATCGGTAACGTTCACCCCCGGTATTGGGCCTGTTTCTCCTGCTCAGAGCGGCTTTTCGACCGCTGTGATATCGTGTCGCCCAAATGGCTCAAGGTGCTCTGATCGCTGTGCGCAACCTCCGATCACTTTCCGTTGATGTCTCGGAACTGTTGCGGCGTCCCGGCGCGTCCGAAACGGTCAAAACCGACCACGTTTTGGCCGGGGTGGAGGTGCCTCTCGCGCGCATCCGCGACGATTCGCCTGTCCGCGTCGATCTGCTGCTGGAGGCGCTCGTCGACGGTATCCATGTGTCGGGAGCCGTGCGGGGCACGGCCGTGCTCGAGTGCCGCCGGTGCTTGAAGGAGATCGTCGGTTCGCTCGAGGTGGAGCTGAGCGAAGTGTTCTTCTACCCGGGCGAGGGCGAGCCCGACGAGGTCTACCGCGTCACCGACGAGCAGATCGACCTCGAGCCGGCCGTACGAGACGCACTGATGCTGGCACTTCCCCTCAACCCGCTGTGCACCGATGAGTGCCGCGGGCTGTGTTCGACGTGCGGCGCCGACCTGAACGAAACCGATTGCGGTCACTCCCAAGACCCCGTCGACATCCGCTGGACGGGGCTGGAACAGCTACGGCGGACGTTGGAGGAATAGATGCCGGTCCCCAAGAGAAAGAAGCCACGGACGAGAACCCGCTCCCGGAAGGCGCAGTGGTTCAGCAGCGCGCGCACCCCGGCCTACGCGACGTGTCCGCAGTGCAAGAAGACGAAGTTGCCCCATCATGCGTGCGCGAACTGCGGCACGTATGACGGACGACAGGTACTGACCGTCGAGTAGACCCATGGCACGCCCGCGTCTCGCTCGCCGCGGGTCTGCACTCGAACGGCTGCTCGGCGCGGTCCTCCGCGACAGAGCGCTGTGGGAGCAGGCCTTAACGCATCGCTCCTACGCGTACGAACGCGGTGGGTTGCCGACGAATGAGCGGCTGGAGTTCTTGGGGGACGCCGTTCTCGGGATCGTCGTGACGGACCAGCTGTACAAGGAATTCCCGAACCAACCGGAGGGTGATCTCGCAAAGATGCGCGCAGCGCTGGTGAATATGACGGTGCTGGCCGACGTCGGCCGTGAGATCGGCTTGGGCGACGCGGTGAAGCTCGGACGCGGCGAAGAGATGACGGGCGGGAAGGACAAGAGCTCGATCCTCGCGGACACGCTCGAAGCCGTCTTCGGCGCGATCTATCTCGACCGCGGGATACGCAAGGCGCGCCGCGTCATCCTCGATCTGTTCATCCCGCGCATCCGCGGCCAGGTCGAAGGCGGCGTCGTGCACGACTACAAGACGACGCTCCAGGAGCTCGCAGCCGCACAGCTGAGCACCTTGCCGGAGTACAGCCTTTCCGAGTCCGGTCCCGATCACGCGAAGCGATTCAAGGCCGTCGTGTCTCTGTCGGGAATCTCGTACGGCAGCGGTGCGGGCCGCTCGAAGAAGGAAGCCGAGCAGGCCGCAGCGCGCGTTGCCGTTGAGCGGCTGCGCAGCGGCGCGCTCCAGAAGCCCGTCCCGGCGGAGCAAGAGGAATAACCCGTGCCCGAGCTACCCGAAGTCGAAGTTATCCGTCGCGATCTCGAGCGCGACGCGGTCGGTCGTCGCATCAAAGAGGTTCAAGTCAAGCTGCCCCGGATCATCCGGCGGCACAAGACGAAGAAAGAGTTCACCGACGCACTCACGGGCGCGAAGATCACGCGGATCGACCGCCGCGGGAAATACATCCTCTGCTATCTCGATACCGGCCAAGTGCTCGTGATGCACCTCGGGATGAGCGGCCGGATCGAGCGATCGACCGGACGCAAAGCCGCCGAGAAGCACACGCATGTTGTGCTGAAGCTGCAGACCGGGGGAGAGCTCCGCTTCATCGACATGCGTCAGTTCGGCGAGCTGTTCGTGACCGCGGGTGACGGGTTGGACGGCGTGAAAGAGCTTCAGCACATCGCGCTCGACCCGCTCGCCGACTCGTTCACATGGCAGATCTTCAGCGAGATCGTCAGCTCGCGGAAGATGAAGCTGAAGACGTTGCTGATGGATCAGAAGTTCATCAGCGGGATCGGCAATATCTATTCGGACGAGATCTTGTGGGCGGCGGGGCTTCGGTACGACCGGCCGTCGGACCAGCTCACCTCGCAGGAGATGCGTCGCCTCTATCGCGCGATGCAAGAGGTGCTCCAGGAAGGGATCCGTCACGGCGGCGTGACGCTGGAAGACGAGACCTACCGGAACCTCTACGGCAAGCAAGGGGAGTTCCAGGAGCACCTCAAGGTCTACGGGCAGGAGGGCAAGCCCTGCCGTCGATGTCGCACGCCGATCGTGAGGGACCGGTGGGGCAACCGCTCTACCTACTACTGCCCGCAGTGCCAGGTGTAGCGCCTCTAAAGAGGCGTTCGAAAGCGGAATATCGCGGCGTTACCATGGTCGAGAAGCCCAGAGAACGAGGAAGTCGATGACGTCATCGCCGAACGGCTCGCAGGGCGAGACCCTGCGCCCGCCGCCGCTGGTCGAGCCTGCAGAGGGGCTCACCAACCAGGAGATCCGCCGCTATTCGCGCCACCTCATCATCCCGGACATCGCGATGGAGGGGCAGCGCCGGATGAAGAACGCCAAGGTGTTGTGCATCGGCGCGGGCGGATTGGGCTCGCCGGTCGCGATGTATCTCGCCGCCGCCGGGGTCGGTACGCTCGGCCTCGTCGACTACGACGTCGTCGACGAGACGAACCTGCAGCGACAGATCATGCACGGTCAGTCAGACGTGGGCCGCACGAAGCTCGACAGCGCCGAAGACGCGATCAAAGAGATCAACCCGTTCGTCAATGTCGTGAAGCACGAGACGTTCGTGACGTCCGAGAACGCGCTCGATCTCTTCCGCGACTACGACCTCATCATCGACGGATCGGACAATTTCCCAACGCGGTACCTCGTGAACGACGCGTGTGTGTTGCTCGGCAAGCCCTACGTGTGGGGCTCGATCTACCGCTTCGACGGCCAGCTCTCTGTGTTCTGGGCGGAGCATGGCCCGTGCTATCGGTGCTTGTTCCCCGAACCGCCGCCCCCGGGCATGGTGCCGTCCTGCGCCGAGGGCGGGGTGCTCGGCATGTTGTGCGGGACGATCGGGTCGCTGCAGACCACCGAAGCCGTGAAGCTGATCACCGGCACCGGCGATCTGATGATAGGGCGCATGCTGATCTACGATGCGCTCGAGCTGAAGTTCCGCGAGCTGAAGGTTCGCAAGGACCCGGAGTGCCCTGTCTGCGGGAAGAACCCGACCGTCACCGAGCTGATCGACTACGAGGCGTTCTGCGGCGTGACGCCGGATGTGGCCGAGTTCGCGTCGCAGATCTCGCTGACGCCGCGCGAGCTGTCGCAGCTGATGGACTCGGGTGAGGACGTCACGCTTATCGACGTTCGTGAGCCTCACGAGTGGGAGATCGTCCACTTCGACGACGCGAAGCTGATCCCGGTGAGCGAAGTGATCGACCGCGCGAGCGAGATCCCGCAATCGGGGAACGTCGTCGTTTACTGCAAGGTCGGCGCGCGCTCGGCGGAAGTACTCCGCTGGCTGCACAGCGTCGGTCTGACGAACACGAAGCATCTCGCGGGCGGGATCGACGCATGGGCGAACCAGATCGACCCGAGCATGCCGAGGTACTGAGCGGCGACGTCTGCGCGCGCGTCGTGGTGAGCGGGCGCGTCCAAGGGGTCTTCTTCCGCTACACGTGCTCGCATGAGGCGCGCGACGCCGGCCTCCGAGGTACCGTTCGCAACCTGACGGACGGTCGTGTTGAGGCCGTCTTC
>Ga0070707_100005960_pt1 | contig 11370 bp, 9 predicted proteins | sample KBSK5502metaG_FD_65468 | JGI IMG/M metagenome (GOLD analysis project Ga0070707, IMG submission 65468) | Corn, switchgrass and miscanthus rhizosphere microbial communities from Kellogg Biological Station, Michigan, USA - KBS K5-50-2 metaG | ecosystem: Host-associated > Plants > Roots >... | reverse complement strand
ACTCTCGCCCGCAGGGGGAGAGGCTCGCCGAAGCTATCGGGGGCATGAGCGCTTTCGTGCCGGGTTCGGTGATGCAGGCCGCGGCCAGAGCCGTGGTGGGCTTGTCACGGACTTGCGGATCAGCGTAGGTGTCCCGAGGACAGCATGCCCAGCCCGCCATAGATGCGGCCGACGGCCTTGGCGGCCCGCGACTTGCCGCTACCCGGCCCTCCCCGTGAACACGAGGTTCTTCCACGCCGGCCGTGCGACGGCCACGCTGGCATCCTGCCGGGCCACTTCTGCCCGGATGACGGCGATCGCTCTCGCGAGCTGCTCACTGATCACCTCCAGGCCCGGGAGCTCGGCCAGGCCGCTCATGTCCTGCTCGCCCTGGTCCCGTTCTCGGCCATTCGCGCCATCAGCCCTCCCCTTGGCGACCATCAGATAGTGGGCGCGCCCTACCCATGATCGACCGCTTGCACGTGTATGCGGCGCCCGATGTCTGCCGAGAGCCGAATCGCCGCGACGACCTCGTGGAATTTGAGCGCCATTCGGAAGTCAGGGACAGCTCGACGTCCGGCTCGCATTGCGCTACCCAGCTCGTCATACATCCGGGCGACGTTTTTTGCCGGCCCGGATGGCGGAAGTTCATTCGTCTCGGCGGGAACCGGTAGCTCCTCGGCCGAGCCGTCGGGACGTGCGAGTGTGACCTTCCAGTCTCCGACGTTGATCGAGTCGCCAAGCGTCGTGGGTCGTACGAGCAGTGCCCCCTCTGTTCCGATGATGCGGAAGGAGAAACGAGGTGCGCTGACCGGCGTGCCACCGTGGACCGCCAAAGAGACAACGGCGCCGGTCGTGAGCAGACCGATGGCAGCCACCTCATTCGGTGCGTCGTTCGGGATCCGCTCGCCTGTCTCGACCACGCGTACCTCCGAGTGCAGGGTTTCGACGACCGCGGAGATATCGGCGACGTCGCCGACGGTTCGAGACAGAGCGGCCAGCGCGTGGCCCGCGCTCGTCGTCATGAGATTCGTTCCGGTTGTGCGGTCCGCGGTGTACGCCAATGCCTGGGCTACCTCGGTGCCTCCGATACTCGGAGTCAGCACCACCAGGCTTGCTGCGTTGACCTTTCCAAGCAGGCCTTGCTGTACGAGCTGCTCGACAAACCGGGCGCCAGACGATACGTACGCCTGCAGGCCGACTAGGTGGTGAATCCCCTTCGCCTCGGCCAGCCGAGTGAGTTCTCGGGCCTCCGTGTCATCGATGCCCAGGGGCCATTCGCAGTAGATGTGCTTGCCGGCGTCGATCGCTGCGCGGATTAGCGGGGCGTGGTCAGGGACCTTGACCGAGATCGCGACGACGTCGACCTCAGGGCAGGCGATCAGGTCGAAGGGGTTGTCGAAGGCGTGAGGGACTCGGAACTGGGCGGCGACCGCCTCGGCCCCTTCAGCGCGGGTCGACGCGACGGCGACGGTCCGAAAGTCCGGCAGGACGGACAACGCCGGGAGGTGTGCGGCGGTGGCCCAGCCGCGCGACGGACTGACGCCGATGACGCCCACCTGGATCTGATCGGGGGAGGATCTGTTGCTCACTCGCGCTCCTTCTGGGGTGCGTGCGTCTCCAAGCAGATACGCCGGCTCGCGGGCTCAGGTAGTTGACTTTAGAACTTTCGCTTGTACGGCGGGGTGGTGACACCGTTCACGGTCGCTCCCGATTGCTGCACTGGGGCAGCGAGAGTTGCCAGCCACTCGAACGGGTAGTTGAGATCAGGTTTGGTCAGTTCATCGAGCTTGCTCATCGACTCTTCGGGAATGGTGACTGCCAACGACTCGAGGTTGGCGTCCAGTTGCGCGGTCGTTCGAGCGCCGATGAGCGTCGAGATCACTTCAGACCTCTGGCGAACCCATGCGAGCGACACAGCGGCCACCGAAGCACCGACTTCGCCCGCGAGCTCCCGCAAGACGTCGAGCACGGCGAACGTGTGTTCATTCAGAAATGCCTCTGCAAGCTTGCCGCGACCAGAACCCTCGGGACGTTGGTTCTCGCGTGAGTACTTCCCAGACAATACGCCGCTGGCGAGCGGGCTGTACGGGGTCACTCCTAGCCCCAACTCGCGGGCAGCGCCGAAGAGTTCTCCTTCGACAGTACGGCGGAGCAGGGAGTACTCCGTCTGCAGCGCGATGACCGGCGCCCAGCCGCGGAACTCCGCAATGGAAGCTGCCCGCATGACCGCCCATGCGGGGGTGTTTGACAGGCCGATGTAGCAGACCTTGCCGACCCTCACGAGATCGTTGAGGGTCGAGATCGTCTCATCGATCGGTGTGTTCTGGTCTCAGCAGTGCTGCCAGTACAGGTCGATGTACTCAACACCGAGCCGCTCAAGTGATGCGTCAACTTGCTGGAGGACCGCCTTGCGGCCGGACCCCCCGCCGTTGGGATCGCCCGGGAACATATTGCGGGCGAACTTGGTCGAGATCACCACCCGATCGCGAAGCCCCGGACGCTTGGTGAGGTAGTCACCAATGATTCGCTCTGAATCGCCCTCCGAGTAGCCGTTGGCGGTGTCGATGAAGTTGCCGCCCGCGTCGAGGTATCGCGCAATGATGTCGGATGAGGTTTCGGCATCGGATCCCCAGCTAGGGTCGCCGAACGACATCGTTCCAAGCGCCAACGGGCTGACCCGGAGGCCTGATCGTCCAAGGGTCCGGTATTCGTCGAGCTGCATATCTTTGCGCCTCTCTAGCTAATATTGACGGTGGGGCGCCGAGCAATCAGTTCAGCGATACGCTCACCAACGACGATGGTCGTAGCGTTGGTGTTCCCGCGGGGTGGCCGCGGCATTATCGAAGCGTCGGCTACCCGGAGGTTCTCTACCCCGTGCACTCGGCCTTCGTGGTCGACAACGGCGAGCGGATCGCCGGCCGGTCCCATGCGACACGTCGACGTGAGGTGCTTGCCGCTGTCGACGTTCTGTTCGATCCATCTGTCTAGGGCCGCGTCGGTAGCCAGCTCGTCGTCACCCGGGATCAGGCGCTCGGCTAGGATTGCCCGCATGTTTTCGTGCTCCGACAGGCTGATGGCCAACCGAATCGCTTCGCGCATCCGTCGGCGGTCGAATGGATCGTCGAGGAAGTTGAAGTTGATGCTAGGCCTGGTGTTCGGGTCCGGACTGACGATTCTCACTTCGCCGACCGACGATTCAGCATAGATCCCGGCCCAGAGCAGCAGCTTCTCAGTCAGCTGCACCTCGCGGATGAACATATCCGTGTGGATCGGGGAATTCTGCGCTGTGTAGCGAAGCATGCATTGTCCAGTGGGGTCGTCGGCGCCCATGACGAACTCAGGCCGGATCAGGAACCACAACGGTACCGCGGGGTGATCCTTCAAATTCTTGCCCACGCCTGGAAGATCACGGACTAGCGGGATGTCGAGAGGGAAAAGCTGTCCCGCCGCGCCGATCCCCGAACGCAAGAGCAACCAGGGTGAGCCAATCGCTCCTGCGGAGACGACGATCTCCGCACCTTCGATGACATGGCGAACGCCGTTCTGCTCGACCTCCACGCCTACGGCTCGATTGCCGTCGAACACGATCCTCCGGGCTAGCGTGTCTGCTGCGATCTCGAAGTTTGATCGCTCCCGCGCGGGCGTCAAATAGCCCAAGGCGGTACTGAATCGGATCCGATTCGGATTGTTGAAGGGCGACGGGCCGACGCCGGTCGACATCGGAAGGTTCGCATCGTCGAACTCGGGAAAGCCCTCCGCGCGGCACGCTTCGTAGTACGCCCTGGAGATCGGCGACCATTGTTCGCGGGGGTACCGATGGACGGGGATCGGCCCCTCCCTCCCGTGGTATTCCCCGCCGAAATTGGCATGCGTCTCGATCTTGCGAAAATATGGCAGCAGGTCTGAGAAGCTCCACCCGGAGTTGCCCTCCGCGGCCCAACCGTCGTAGTCATCCGGCACGCCTCGGATGAACAGCTGCCCGTTGATTGCACTCGAACCGCCAGTGACCAGTCCGGCCGGCAGGCGGAACTCCCGTCCTTCAGCGGTCGCCGTCGCGGCGTAGTCCCAATTGTGCGTGCGGGATACCACGAGGAGATGGCCGGTCCCATAGCCGAACTTCAGCTCGTCCGGGAGCGTCTCGAGATCTGGGTAGTCCGGACCGGCCTCAATGAGTAGCACTGACCGGTTCGTATTCTCGGAGAGTCGCGCCGCAAGGGCTGCCCCCGCAGATCCGGCACCGACAACCACCACGTCGTACGGCAAAATTAACTCTCGATCCAAGAAGGGCCAGGTACATCGCACTACCGACGGACGAACGACAACACAAGGGTCCTCGATCGGGACTGGCTGCTCAAGAACAAAAGTCGCCACATCCTGTGACACTTGTCAACCGCGCTCTCGGAGGCTTTAGCTCGCGCGGCTCATCAGAAAGCCGGTCAGAACCAGCCCGCTTCGCCTCCCCGTAGCGGCGTCAGTGTTCGTGGCTGGCCGCGGCCGGCGGCTCGCCAAACCTGCTGTCACGCGAACCTGCAGGGACCGCTGGTCGGCGACCTGGGCCGCCATCGCCGGCGATCGCTGTGACCCAGTTACCATGACGCAACACAAAGCGACTGGAGTCGCCAACTCCGGTGAGAAGAGTCATGGATGCCCAGCTGGACCCTTCAGAAGATGGGGTGCGTTGCCTGCGGCCGTCGAGGTCGAACCGCGGCGACTTCGAGCGCACAGGGAGAAGATGACCATGGAATGGGACGTGATCGTCGTTGGCGCCGGCGCCGCGGGACTTTCTGCGGCGATCTCCTCGGCTGACGCCGGGGCACGCGTGATCATGTTCGAGACCGAGTCCTTGGTTGGTGGATCGATGGCGCTGTCGGGCGGGGTCTTCTGCGCAGCCGGCACCAGCGTGCAGGCCGCGCTCGGCATCGAGGACTCGCCTGAGCGTTGGTTCCGGCACTACATGGACCTCAACCAGTGGGTGCTGCGCACCGGTCTTATTCGCACCTTCTGCGTGCAATCCACTGCGACGTTCGAGTGGCTGCTCGGGATGGGCCTGGAGGTGCCCGCCAAGCTTTCGGCGAGCGGGCAGCAACCGGGTGTTTTTTCCCTGCGCGAGGGGGAGATCAGACGCGGGCACGTGCCAGTCGGCGAGGGTTACGCGCTGACGGAGCTCCTGGACAAGGCCCGGCGTGATCGTCGCATCGACGTTGTCTTCAACACTCGCATTGAGCAGCTGATCATCGAGGACGGTCGGACGTGTGGCGTGGTCGCCGACGATGTCGAGGCTCGAGCCGACGCGGTCGTCATCACGACCGGCGGCATGGCCCGCAGCCCCGAACTGCTGCAGAAGTACTTCCCGGACGTCCGCATCGCTGGCGACGACCTGTTCGTGGTCTCCGGTCCGGGCAGCCGCGGTGACCACATCAGCCTCGGCGGCCAGGCCGACTGCTCGATCGTCGGCCAGGGCTGGGGAATGATGCTCGCCTGCGCCTATTTCCAGGGCCTACACCACACGCGGGCCGGCCACCCGCCGTTGTCGCGGCTGTTGGTGGACGGGTCAGGCCGCCGATTTGCGAACGAAGACGCAACGTACACCCCGATGTTCAACCTGCTGAAGCAGGCCGGCGGCTCGGCGTGGATGATCTTCGACGAGGCCGGACGCCTCGGGTTGGACCCCACCTACGCCAGCTGGACCCCGGACAATGTCCTCGCCGAGGTGGCGGCCGGACGAACCTTCCGGGGTGACGACGCGCGCGAGCTGGCGGCGCAAATCGGCGTTGCGCCGAGTGCGTTGGCGGCGACGCTGGACCGGTGGAACGCCACCCTGCCCGTCGGCACCGACCCGGACTTCGGTCGGGACGAGACTCTCGCCGCCTTGGCTTGCGGTTCGCCGGAGCCGATGTCCAAGCCGCCCTTCTACGCGGTGCGGGTGCTCCCGGCCCAGCTGATCCAGACCCACGCAGGCCTCGAGATCGACCAGCATGCGCAGGTGATCGACAACGTCGGCCGGCCAGTCCCGGGTTTGTACGCGGCCGGCGAGGCCGGTGGTGGCGTGCTCGGCCCGCACTACGTCGGCGCGACCGCGCTGGCCAACGCGCTCACGATGGGTCGGATCGCGGGCGCGAGCGCAGCTGCAAGGTAGGCAGGGCACCACCTGACGTATGGCAGCGGACGATCCTGCTGCCGCGGAGAAGCGAGGATCATCGATGCCGGGGACAGTTCTCGTCACTGGAGGCACCGGGTTCGTGGCCGGGTGGTGCATCGTCGAGTTGCTCCGGCGCGGGTACGACGTGCGGACGACGGTGCGCGATGCCGCCCGTGAAGCAACCGTCCGAAGCGCCGTGGCGAGCGCGATCGACGCCGGGGAGAGACTGACGATCCTGTCAGCCGACCTGACCGCCGACGAGGGCTGGGCTGACGCGGTGGCTGGCTGCGACTTTGTGTTGCATCCAGCGTCGCCGCTGCGCTCGAGCACCCCCGACGATCCCGAGTCGTTCATCATCCCGGCCCGCGACGGCACTTTGCGCGTCCTGCAAGCCGCTGTCGACGCGGGTGTGAAGCGGGTCGTCCTCACCTCCGCCTGCGCGGCGGCCAGTCCGCCGCCGGGCAGCACCGACCAGAACAGCGACGAGTCAGTGTGGACGGACCCGACTCTACCCAGCCTCACCAGCTATCAGCGTTCCAAGGCGATTGCCGAACGGGCCGCTTGGGACTTCCTGCATGATCACCACGGCCCGACAGCGCTCACGACCGTGCTGCCCGGCGCCGTGTTCGGCCCGGTGCTCGATCCGGGCACGGTCGGTTCCGTGCAGGTCATCGGTCGCCTGCTGGACGGCGGCGTCCGTATGCTCCCCCGGTTGCCCTTCCAGGTGGTTGATGTGCGCGACCTCGCTGACATCCACCTGCGTGCCATGACGTCGCCTGACGCGGCCGGCCAGCGGTTCATCGCGGTAGGGGACACCCTGTGGATGACCGAGATCGCGGCAATCTTGCGCGCGAACCTGGGGCCAGCGGCAGCAAAGGTGCCGACCCGCAGCATTCCCGACTTTGCCGTCCGGGTGCTAGCCCACTTCGACCCGGCTTCACGCGTGATGCTGGCCAGCCTCGGGCGCAGCCACCGGTACACCTCGGCCAAGGCCCGCCGGATCATGGGCTGGTCGACCCGGCCTGGCGCGGAGACCGTCCTCGACTGCGCTCGCAGTCTGCTCAAAGATCACGTCCGAATGTCAGAGGGCACAAATGGGAATGACCACTGACTCACCGCCCGTCACCGGCATCGGCCCGTCCGCGAACTCGTCGGTTGGCCCGGTCTTCGGCCGACCAGAGGAGGTCGGCTTCGCCGCCCAGCGCCTAGCGCGATTGGACGCGGCGATGCAGGCAAAGGTCGACGACGGCCGCTTCGCCGGTATCTCACTCGCCGTCGCCCGCCACGGCCAGCTCGTTTACGCTAAGGACTTCGGCGTCCAGGACATCACGACCGGTGCCGCGCTACGCAGCGACGCCGTCTTCCGCATCGCGTCCATGACGAAGCCCGTAACGGGCGTGGCCATGCTCCTGCTGTACGAAGAAGGCAAGTGGCAGCTGGACGACCCGGTCGCCCTGTTCCTGCCCGAGTTCGCCGATCTGACCGTCCTTGATCCCGGCGGCCGCCTCGTTCCGCCAGTCCATCCGATGACCATGCGCGAGCTGATCACCAACACCGGCGGCATCTGCGGTGACGCCGGGGTGGCCGGCCAGTTCGCCAACGGGCCCGGTAACGAGGTGCGACGCCTCTACCTCGAGGCCGGTCTGACCGAGGGCACCATCGCCGACATGGTGGCCAAGATCGCCGCGATCCCGCTCGCGACCCAGCCCGGCACTCAGTTCCAGTACGGCCTGTCCCAGGACGTCCAGGGCCGCATCGTCGAGGTGCTGTCTGGCCAGCGGCTCGACGAGTTCCTGCGTACCCGGATATTCGAGCCGCTGCGGATGCCGGACACCGGCTTCGCGGTCCGGCCGAATGAGTTGCACCGGCTCGTTCCGCTCGCCGCGTACGACGGGTCGCTTTCGCTCGTCCCGTCTCGTCTCGCCTGGCCGGCTTTCCTTTTCGGCGACGGCCATGCGGACCAGACCCCCCGGTTCCTCTCCGGTGGCGGCGGCCTGTACTCGACGCTGGCTGACTACCTTCGCTTCGCCCAGATGCTCGGCAATCGCGGCGAACTCGACGGGGTACAGATTGTCGCGGGAACCTCGGTCGGCCTGATGGCCAGCAACCTCCTGCCGGTGGGCGTCCCTGTCGAGTTCCGGCAGCGCTGGGCCGGGCAGGGCTACGGCGTGGACGTGGGAGTCATTCTCGACCCAGGTCGGGCCACCTTCACTGGCGGACCGATCGGCACGGGCACCTTTCACTGGAGCGGCGCCCACGGCACCTGGTTCTGGGTCGACCCAACCTACGACATTGTCGTCGTGGGGATGGTCCAGCAGGAGTTCGCTGGCATCGTCCACATGGGCATCCCCCATCCCGCGCCGGATCTGCGCGCATTGTCTCGATCCCTCATCTACCAGGCTCTCACCGACCCTGCGGCGTGATGACGCCGCGAGCCGCGGATGTTGCTGAAGCCAGAGGGAGTGACCGGGCTCGGGGGCGCGGGTGACTCTTGTCGCTGCTCGGCGAGTTCCTTGGACGTAGTTTCGGACGACGCATCGTTCGTCGAAGAGGAGCGCCGCAGTGACTGCCGTGACCAGACCGCGTCCACAGGTCGGGACCGACGAGTTCAGTGTCCGACCACTGCCCATCATCTCGATCGACACACACATCGGGCCGCGCCTGGTCGAGGACCTCCGCCCGTACTGCCCGAAGGAGCACCTCGAGCTCTTCGACTCCTACGCCGCAGCCACGCTCGAAGCCCGCAAGGAGGAGCCGCCGGGCGGCTTCTTCGCCCGGGGGCGCACGGCCTTCATCGCGCAGCACGAGCTCAACATGCAGACCGACGGTCATCACGACATGGGCGCGCGCCTGGCCGATATGGACCGTGACGGCGTCGCGGCCGAGGTGATCTTTCACGGGAGCATGAACGGCGAGCCGCTCCCCTTCGCCGACGGCCTGTTCTTCGCCGGCAGCTTTCTCGGCGACGGGTATCCGGACGAGGCGCGCCAGAAGCTGATCGCCGTCGGCGTTCACATGTACAACGCCTGGCTGGCCGACGCGATCTCGAACGAGCATGCTCGGCACGTCGGGTGCGCCCAGGTGCCGTCCTGGGACGTCGAGGCGACCCTGCGCGAGATCCGGTGGGCGCGTTCGGTGGGGCTGCGCTCGGTGAACTGGCCGACGCCGCGCCCGGGAATCCTCGAGTTCGACGACCCCGCGTGGGAGCCGGTGTGGCGGGCGTGCGAGGAGCTCGACATGCCGCTCACCACCCACTGCGGAGCGATCGTGCCCGGCTTGTTCTCGCGCGACATCGCGACGGTCCCGCACGCGCAGTCGCTGGTCCAGATGGAGTCGGGCGGTTGGCCGTCCCGCCGTGGCCTGCACCGCCTCCTGTTCAGTGGCGTCTTCGAGCGCTACCCCCGGCTTCGCATGGTGCTTACCGAGCAGGCCGGTGGCTGGTGGTCGTACGCGATGCGCGAGATGGACTCCTCGTACGTCGACAGCTACACCGCGCTCAAGGACTACCTGCCGCTCAAGCCGAGCGAGTACTGCGCCCGCAACGTCTTCGTCGGAGCCAGCTTTATCTCGGCCGAAGAGGCGGCTCAGGCGGTGAACGAGGGCTATTCCGGCAACGTGATGTGGGGCAGCGACTACCCGCACCCTGAGGGGACGTGGGCCAAGGACGACCCGGACCGCACCCGCAAGCACCTCCGCTGGGCGTTCGCCGGCCTCGCGTCCGATCAAACCGAAGCGATCTTGTCCAGGAACGCGGCGCGGGTCTACGGCTTCGATCTCGACGAGCTGTCCAACGTCGCCGAGCGCATCGGCGCCCCCTCGCCCGACGAGATCTCCGAGTCGCTCACCCAGCTGCCGACCGGCTACTCCAAGGCGTTTCGGACGGTCGGCCCCTGGGCCTGATCCGGAATGGGCTCCGGCCAAGCGCGCGCAATGCGCTATCCAGCAGTGTTAGACGCGGTGCCGGGCGTGGTGTTCCATGGCAGCTCTTTCACCAGATCGTGTTCCCGCAATACGCCGCTCACCGCGGCGAGCGCGCGGATCGCGCGGGGAAGTCCCGCGTAGGGAATCGTCTGGTATATCGCCTCGACGATCTCAAGTGGGGTGAGCCCGGCTCCCAGTCCGGATGTCGTGTGGTTTGCGATCTGACGCTCGGTGTCGCCGAGGGCGGTCAGCACGCCGAGGATCACGAGTTGCCGCTTTGCCGCGTCGAGACCTGGCCGTGAGTGGATGTCGCCATAGGCGAACTCGGTGATCAGCGGAACGAGATCCGGGGCGACGTCCGCCATCGGGTTGGCGTACTGCCCCTCGGTCTGCGGGCCGAAACGCATGCTGTCCTGCCGCGCCTTGCCCCGCTCCAGACGATCCGACATGTCACGCTCCTCAACGTCGCTATCTAGGCCGGGCCGGTTCGCCGGCTGGCAGTCGTGGGTGATGTCGTGCGCATCAGCAGAGTCAAAACCTTCAGGAATTACCGGGCACAGCACTACGACCGAAGTCACGCTGCACGGTGGGTCTTGTTGCTGCCCACCGTGGCCCGGCCGCCCCGCTGATGCGAGTCACACTTTGTGGTGACGTTCGTCCTTGCTGGACCGCACCTCGCATTCGACGCTGACGGCCACGACGACCGAGGAGACCTCGATGGCAAAGACCGAGCACTCCACCTGCCCGGTGCACAACCTGGAACGCGACTACAACCCGTTCGTCGACCCGCAGCTCAACGATCCCTTCCCGGTGTGGGCGCTGGCCCGCTCGGAGAGCCCCGTCTTCCACAGCGACGTGCTCGATGCCTGGGTGGTGAGCCGCTACAGGGACATCGTGGAGGTTCTGCGCAACCCGGGCGTGTTCGGCTCGGTGGCCGCGCGCAAGATGTTCGCCCGCGACTGCCCCGAGGCCGACGCGATCCTCGCAGAGCTTCCGCCGCTGGAGGTGACGAATCCCCTTGCCTCCGAACCGCCGATCCACACCAAGCTGCGCCGTTACCTCCAGCCCGCATTCATGCCGCAACGAGTCGCCGCCTGGGAGTCGAATCTGAGCGGCATCGCGCACTCGATCATCGATACGTTCGAGTCACGCGGGCACGGCGACTTCCACGCCGACTACGCCTATCGCTACCCGCTGGTCGTCGTCTGCCGGCTGATCGGACTCCCCGCGGAGTACCAGGACCAGGTCAAGGAATGGGCGAGCATGCGCGTTGACCTGCGCAATGCCGACCTCGATCCCGAGGAGCAGGTGGTCGCCGCGCGGGCCCA
>Ga0070707_100005957_pt1 | contig 11374 bp, 10 predicted proteins | sample KBSK5502metaG_FD_65468 | JGI IMG/M metagenome (GOLD analysis project Ga0070707, IMG submission 65468) | Corn, switchgrass and miscanthus rhizosphere microbial communities from Kellogg Biological Station, Michigan, USA - KBS K5-50-2 metaG | ecosystem: Host-associated > Plants > Roots >... | reverse complement strand
GTGGCGCTGCAGCAGCTGCGGCGCGAGTATGAGTTGGCGCGTCTGCGCGCCGACTTCGTTTCGGGCGTGTCCCACGAGCTACGCACGCCACTCGCTCAGATCCGCATGTTCTCGGAGACATTGCTGCTGGGTCGCGTCCGCTCCGACGAAGAGCGCGAGCGCTCGCTCGAGATCATCGACCAGGAATCGCGTCGACTCACGCACCTGGTGGAAAACCTGCTGCACTTCTCGCGCTCGGAGCGGCGGCTCACCCACCTGTCCCCGTCGCTGGCGCCGCTGGCGCCGCTCGTGAGCGAAGCGGCCGAAGGGTTCGCGCCGCTCGCCGCTGCGCGGGGCGTCGCACTGCACACCGACCTTACGGACGGCGTGGTCGCCCCGGTGGACGCCGACGCCCTGCGCCAGATGCTCCTCAACCTGCTCGACAATGCGGTGAAGTACGGACCTTCCGGCCAGACCGTCACCCTCGGCCTCACCGTGACCGAGGGCCGGGCGCGCATTTGTGTAGACGACCAGGGCCCGGGCATTCCGGCGGCCGACCGCGAGCGCATCTGGGACCGGTTCTGGCGGCTCGAGCGCGATCGCGGCTCGGCCGTCGCGGGCACGGGCATCGGCCTCTCCGTCGTGCGCGAGCTGGTGGCGCTGCACGGGGGTCGCGCCTGGGCCGAGGACGCGCCCCACTCGGGGGGCCGTTTCGTGATCGAGCTGCCGCTCGAGCCGCTGGCCCACGCGGCGCGGGGCGCCGGGCCTCTGCAGGCCGACGCGGGAGCGACCGCTTGACGCGGATCCTCGTGGTGGAGGACAACGCCGATCTCGCGTACGGTCTGCGCAACAACCTCGAGATCGAGGGCTACGACGTCCTGGTCGTCGAGGACGGGACCAAAGGCCTGGCGCGCGCCCGCGACTCCAGCGCTGACCTGATCATTCTCGATCTGATGCTGCCGGGCCTGGATGGCTACCGCGTGCTCCGCGCGCTGCGCGACGAGGGGCGCCGCATGCCCATCCTCATTCTCACCGCGCGCGGCGAAGAGGCCGACAAGGTTCGCGGACTGCGTCTGGGCGCGGACGACTACGTCACGAAGCCGTTCGGCGTGCTCGAGCTGCTGGCGCGGGTCGAGGCCCTGTTGCGGCGCAGCGCTCCACCGGGAGACGGCGCCGGCGAGCCGGAGGAGTTCGGGGTCGTCGAGGTCATCCCTGCCTCCCGCACCGTATTGCGTAACGGCAAGCCAGTGGCGCTCACCCCCAAGGAGTTCGACCTGTTGGTGGCGCTGCTGCGCCGCGGCGGGGCCGTCGTCAGCCGCATGGAGCTGCTCACCGAGGTGTGGGGCTACAGCGCCGCGGTGCTGAGCCGTACCGTGGACACGCACGTGGCCGAGCTGCGCCGCAAGCTGGAAATCGATCCCGCAGCGCCGCAGCACATTCTCACCGTCCGCAAGGCCGGCTACCGACTCGAGAAGTAGTAGTGCTTTCCGCTCGCCTGGCCCTCGCGTTGCTCGTGTGTGTCGCCGTCCGCTCGGCCGGGCAGGCGCGCCCGGACACAGTCGTCACCCTCTACGGCCTTCTCGAGACAGGCGAATCGAGCGGCTGGGTGCTGCTGCTCCCCGATCCCGTCGTAGTTGGGCAATACCGGGCCAACCAGCTCTCGGCCCGTGGCGACGATGCGCGGTGGCGCCGGCTGGAGCACCATTTCGTGCGCGCTGTCGGCCGGGTGCAGCTGCCGCAGGCGCTGATCGCGATCGAGCGACTACAGGAGGTCGAGCCGCCAGGCATCAGCCGCGCGGAAGTGCATCTATCGTTCAATCAGACGGCAGTGGTGACGCTCGCCGCGATCCCGAACCGCTTCGCCTGGCGGCTGCGGGATGGGAAGGACAGCGGCGTCCAGCCGCTGCTCGTGTACACGATCCTGAACCACGGCCTGAGCGAGCTCTACTTCATGCTCCCCACTAACGAGGTCCTGTGCGCGCGCGTGCGGCGCGCTGGGGACGAAGCGGGGTGGCGCACGTCCCTTCCTGCTCCGATCCGCAACCAGGAGCGGATCGTGATCCGGCTGGGCGGCGTGTACCGGCAGTTCGTACCGATCCCACCCGAGGCGGCGCCCCGCCCCGGCCGCTACATCGCCCACGCGACGCTCTGCGGCGTCGCCGACTACGGTGTGGAAACGCAGTTCGAGGTCGGTGCTACGCCCTGACCCGGACGCCCTAGTAAGGGTGCGTGCACGGCAGGAACGTGGTAGTGTTCTCCCCCATGACCGATCCCCGGCCTCCGGCGCGGTACAAAGTCGGCCTGGTGCAGATGGCGATGTCCGCGGATCCCGACGCCAACCTCCAGAAGGCGGTTGCAAAGATCTCCGAGGCCGCCGCGGCCGGCGCGCAGCTGGTCTGCCTGCCGGAGTTGTTCCGGTCGCAATACTTCGCGCAGCGGGAAGATCCTGAGCTGTTCGATCTGGCCGAACCGGTCCCCGGGCCGAGCACCGAGGCGCTGGGGAAGGCGGCGAAGCAGGCGGGCGTCGTCGTGATCGCGCCGGTGTTCGAGCGCCGCGCCGCGGGCTTGTACCACAACAGCGCCGCGGTGATCGACGCCGACGGCCGCGTGGTCGGCATCTATCGCAAGATGCACATCCCCGACGATCCAGCCTACTATGAGAAGTTCTACTTCACGCCGGGCGACCTGGGCTTCCGCGCGTTCGACACGCGCGTGGGACGGATCGGGACCCTGGTCTGCTGGGACCAGTGGTATCCCGAAGGCGCGCGTCTCACGGCGCTGCAGGGCGCCAACGTGCTGTTCTATCCGACGGCGATCGGCTGGCACCCGAAGGAGAAGGCCACGCACGGCGCCCAGCAGCTCGACGCCTGGCGCACCATCCAGCGCAGCCACGCGATCGCGAACGGGTGTTACGTCGCCGCGGTGAACCGGGTCGGCCACGAGCGACCCGCCGGCACCGAGGGCGACGGCATCGAGTTCTGGGGCTCGTCATTTCTCGTCGATCCGTTCGGCGCCGTGGTGGCCGAGGCGCCTCCGGACCGCGAAGTGATCGTCGGGGGTGAGATCGACCTCGGGCGCATCGAGGAAGTGCGGCGCGGCTGGCCGTTTCTGCGCGACCGCCGGATCGACGCTTACGCGGGGATCGGCAGCCGCTTCCTCGACGACCGCCCGTAGTGCCCCCCCCTTCCGCCCGCGCCGACACCCCGGCCGCCCTCGGCTTCCGAATGCCCGCCGAGTGGGACCCGCACCACGCGACGTGGCTCGGATGGCCGCATAACAAGAGCGACTGGCCCGGCAAATTCGCGCCGATCCCCTGGGTATACGGCGAGATCGTGCGCGCGCTCGCCCCGGGTGAAATCGCCCGCATCGTCGTGAACTCCGCGGCCCACGAGCGACAGGCGTGGCGCGTGCTCGAGCGCGTGGGCGTGGATCAGACTCGGGTCGAGTTTTTCCGTTTCCCCACCAACCGAGGCTGGACCCGCGATTTCGGTCCCCTCTTCGTGCGACGTTCCAACCCGCGGCCGGAGCTGGCGATCGCGCGGTTCCGGTTCAACGCCTGGGCCAAGTATCCCGACTGGAAAAAAGACGATCAGATCGCAGAGCGCGTCGCCGCGCGCCTCAAGCTGCGGCTGTTTCGCGCGCGAACCGGCGCGCGCGACGTGGTGCTCGAAGGCGGCAGCATCGACGTGAACGGGCAGGGCACGCTCCTCACAACCGAGGAGTGCTTACTCGATCCCGCCGTGCAGGTCCGGAATCCCGGACTCGGGCGCTCCGAGATCGAGGCGGTCCTGCGCGACCAGCTCGGCGCCACGAATGTCCTGTGGCTCGGGAAGGGTATCGCGGGCGACGACACCCACGGCCACGTCGACGACCTGTGCCGTTTCGTCAATCCGCGCACGGTCGTGCTGTGCCGGGAGACCAACCCGCACGATGCGAACTACCGCGCCCTCGAAGAGAACCGCGAGCGGCTGCAGGGGATGCTACTCGAGGACGGGGCCAAGCTCGAGGTGGTGGATCTGCCGATGCCGGCGCCGCTCAGCTTCGACGGCCGGCGCCTCCCGGCGAGCTATGCGAATTTCTACATCACCAACCGCGCCGTGCTGGTACCGACGTTCAACGACCCGAAGGACCGCGTGGCACTCGGCGTGCTCGCCGAGCTGATCAAGGATCGGACCGTATTAGGGATTCACGCAGTGGATCTGGTGTGGGGGCTGGGGACGATCCACTGCCTGACGCAACAGGAACCAGCCTTAAGTCCTTAGTGAAGATGGCAGACGCCAAGCCGCAAGCGGTCGCCAGACCTTAGCGGCCAGGTTGCTTCGCACCGTCGGCGAGCTTGCGAAGCAGCCCATAGACAGTCTTAGCGCACTCATCCCGAGTAGCCTGAACTTGGGTCAGATCCTCGGGACGGACGTAGCCGAGGGCGATCACCAAATCGAGAATCGCTTCGATTTCGTGTAAGGAAGCTCTCGCGATGTCGAGAAACCTACGGAACTCCTTCGTACCACGACGACTGGCGCCCTCCGCAATATTCAAGACGACGCTGTAGGATGCGCGCTTCCACTGGTCCGCCAATCCGTCCCTTTCGGACTCCGGTAACCGCGCGATAGCGGCTTTCGACAGCACGGCCAGCGATCGCGCATGCTGCCACGCTTTCAGATCTTTGAAGTGTCCCATGGACTGATCCTACGATCGCTTGAGATCGGATCCGTCATCGAATGAACGCACGCCGGCTCATTTCCTTGCAGTCTGGAGGCTGATAACCGCTTGCGGCTTGGCGTCTGGCAACTAGACTGAGGACTATGTCCACTGGTACTCAGCACTTCAGTCTCTCGTCGATTGGCCAAATCTTCGTCCGCGCGAAGGACCTCGACCGCGCCGTCCGCTTCTACCGCGACACCCTCGGCATGCCCTTCCTCTTCCAAGCTCCACCGCAGATGGCGTTCTTTCAGTGCGGGACGACCACCGTTTTGGTCGGCGTCCCCGAGGCGCCGGAGTTCGACCATCCGGCATCCACGATCTACTATCTCGTCCCCGACATCGCGGCCGCACACGCGACGTTGCGCAGCAGAGCCGTCGAGTTCATTACGGAGCCGCACCTCGTGCACCGAGCGGCGGACTACGAGCTGTGGCTGGCGGAGTTCCGCGACTCCGAGGGCAACGTGCTAGCCCTGATGGATCGGAAGCACCGCGCCTGACCCCGTCCGGGCTCGGGGCTTCCGGCCCTGAGTATCGTTCGAAAGCCCCTCCGGGAGCCCCAAGCGAGTGATTCCCCGACACCGCTGCGTCATTTTCGCCGCTTTGCTCGCGGCCGCCTGCCGCGCCGGCGCGCCCCGCGCCGAGCTACCGCTCCCCCCGCCCGCTCCGGCGCCGGGTGACACGACCTGCACGATCGTTGCCGGTCGTGCGGTGGCGCGCGACACCATCGCGTTCGCCGTCACCGACGCGGTGGACCCGGGACACGCGCCGTTGCCCCGGAACGACGCGGAGCGGCTGGTCTTCGGACAGCTCTACGAATCGTTGATCCGCGTGGACTGCCAGGGACGCGCGCTTCCGGGGCTCGCCGCCACGTGGGAGCAGGCCGCGGGAGATCGCTGGGCCTTCACGCTGCGCGACAATGCGCGATTCTGGGACGGGGCGCCGGTGACGGCGCGCGACGTCCTCGCCGCTTGGCGGTCACGCGACGCGACGCTCGCGGCGGACTTCACCGTCACGGGCGACCGCACCTTCACGGTGCCGGCATCCGCCGCCCCGTTCCAGCGGCTGGCCGACCAGGCCCTGGCGGTCACCAAGCCCGCCCCCGGGGGCAGCTGGCCGATCGGGACCGGCCGCTACTGGATGACGAGCGGCGATCCCGCGTTGCCGGACGTACTCGTAGCCCAGCCGATGGGGCGCGCGGGATCCCCGGTCGTCAAGATCGCCGTCGTGCCGGCGAGCGCCGCCCGGGACGCGCTCGATGGCGAGGCGGGAGTGCTCATCACGGACGACCCGACGGCGCTCGAGTACGCGCGAACGCTGCCCGGGTACGTCGACATCCCGCTCGAATGGAACCGTACCTACGTCTTGCTCGCCCCGGGGCGCGACAAGCCGGTGGTGGGTGACCTCCGTCTGGAGAGCCTCCGCGAGGCGGTACGCGGCGATGCGCGGCCCGCCGAATGGTCAGGGCCCGGCCGCTTTTGGTTCACCGACCTCGAGCCGTGCGGGGTCCCGGCGAGCCGCGACACGTCCGGCGCCGGGCGGCGGCGCCGCATCGTCTACAAGCAGAGCGATCGCAGCGCTGCGGACCTCGCCGCCCGGCTGGTGGGCCTGGGGGCCCTGGGCCGCGGCGCCGCCGCGGCAGGCGTGCCGGCGACCGCCTTCGAGTCCGCGCTCCGGGCCGGGACCGACGCCGCGTACGTACTCGAGCTGCGGCGGCGCGTTTATGACATGTGCCGCGCGGCGCTCGAGCTGCCGCCGTGGATCTCGGCCGCCACCGTCGCGCCGCTGCTCGACGTCCGCTCCCATGCCGTCGTGCGGCGTGGGCTCCCACGCATGACACTCGACTGGGACGGCACCCTCCGCCTCTCCCCACCATGAGTTTTCGCGCCCGTCTCCTTCTCGGATTCGGCGCCGTCGTGCTCGTCCCCCTGACCGTGTTCGGCTGGCGCGTTCGTGTGGTGATGACGAACCGCCTGACGACGGAATACCAGCAACGGGTGGCCGCGCTGGCGTCGGTCATCCGCGCGGACCTGGATCAGCGGAGCGAGGGGATCGCGCAACGCCTCGCCGCCCTGCGCGAAGCCATCGCCCAAGACAACAACTTCCGCAAGGCCGCGGTACAACAGGGGAGCGAGCGCTCCTACCTGCTCGACTACGCCGGTGACGCCATGCGGCTCGCCGGGCTGTCTCTCCTGCAGATTCAGGACGAGACAGGCCGCATTGTGAGCTCGGGGCACTTCCGCAACGAATACGATCGGTCGGACCCCGCGCTGCCGCGCCTCTTGGCGGAGGCGCCGGCGGGCAGCGCGCTCGTGGAGGCGCGCACCGCGGAAGCGTCGTTCCTCGCCCTGGCGCGGGTCGATTCCGTCCGGGTCGGCGGCCGACGGTTCACCCTCGTAGGCGGCATGGCGGTGGACTCAAATCTTCTCACGCGGCTGAGGCCTGATTCCGAGCTGACGGTAGCGGCCGTACTCCCGTCCGACACGGCCTCCGTCGCCGACCCGGCCAACCAGGTTGTGAGCAGCCTGGACGTGCCGTTCGTCACCGCCGGCGACTCCGCCCGGCTGCTGCCCGCGCGCATCGTGGTCTCGCACTCGCTCGCCTCCCTCGCGGCGCTGCGCCGCGGCGTCGCGCTGTCGTTCCTCGTGGCGGTGCTGGTGACGGGGTTGATCGCATCGCTGCTCGCCTCCTGGCTGTCGACGCGCATCAGCCGCCCGCTCACGGAGCTGGCGGCAAAGACAGCCGACGTGGATATGGACCGACTGGACGTCGCGTTCGACAGCCACCGGCCGGACGAGATCGGTGCGCTCAGCCGCCTGCTCGGAGCCATGACCGAGCGGCTGCGCGCCGGCGCCGCGCGGCTGCGCGAGGCGGAGCGTCGGCTGGCGATGGGCGACCTCGCCCGCCAGGTGAATCACGATATCAAGAACGGCCTGATCCCCATCCGCAACGTATTCCGGCATTTCGCTCAGGCCGCCGGTGAAAGTCCGGACCAGCTCGCCGCCGCGTTCCGGGACCGTCAGGCGACGGTGGAGTCGAGCATCGCGTACCTCGAGACGCTCGCGAGCAACTACGCCCGGCTCTACCCGCAGCCGGCCCGCGAATCGTGCGATGTGAACGCGGTCGTGCGCGAGACGGTCAAACAGGTCGGCGAGACGGACCAGGCCGAGCTGCGCCTGGAGCTCGGGGAGGCTCTGCGCCCCGTCCGCACCGACTCCCTCGTCCTGCGGCGCATTCTCGAGAACCTCATCGGGAATGCGGTCGATAGCCTGGCGGCACGCGCCGGAAACGTCACCGTCTCGACCGGCGCAAACGGAGCGGCCGGCGTTCGCATCACCGTCGCGGACACAGGCAAAGGCATGACCCAGGAGGAGCTGAATCGCGCCTTCGACGACTTCTACACGACCAAGCCCGGCGGTACGGGCCTCGGCCTCTCGATCGTGCGACGCCTCGTACTCGATGCCAATGGGACGTTGCGGGTGGAGACCGAGCCCGGCGCAGGCAGCAGATTCATCGTCGATCTGCCGGGTGAGGGTGCGTGAGCACCATCCTGGTCGTAGACGACGTGCCCGCCATGGCGCAGCAGTACGGGTACGACCTGAAGCGCGTGGGCGGCTATGAGGCGCTCGTCGCGCACGGCGGCCGGGAGGCGCTCGACCTGCTGGAGCGCGAGGCTGTGGACTGCGTCATTCTCGACCTGGAAATGCCGGGGATGGACGGCTTCGAAGTACTGCGAGCCATGCAGCGGCGCGGCTTCCGCATTCCCGTACTCGTGTACACGGGCACGGGTAACTACCAGCGGTGCACCGAGGCCATCCGGCTCGGTGCCCGCAGCTTCATCGACAAAGCCGAGCCGATGGAGCGCGTGGTGCAGGAGGTCGAGCACGCACTCGAGCAGCAACGCCTCGCAGGCGAGCTCGCAGCCCTGCGGGATCGCCTCGATTCCGGTCCGCCCCTGGTGGGTGCGAGCCCCGCCATGCGGCAGCTCAAGGACGCGATCGGGCGCGTGGCGAAAATCCCGAGCCCGGTGCTGATCGTGGGCGAGAGCGGTTCGGGGAAGGAGCTGGTCGCCCGGGAGCTGCACCGTCTGGGCGCGAATCCGGCTGGGCCGTTCATCGCGCTCAATGCCGCGGCCATCCCCGAGGACCTCGTGGAGGACGAGCTGTTCGGCCACGAGCGGGGCGCGTTCACCGGGGCCGGCGCGCTGCGGAAGGGCGCGTTCGAGGCCGCCTCCGGTGGCACGCTGTTTCTCGACGAGATCGGGGAGCTGCCCGCCGCGGCGCAGGCGAAACTGCTGCGCGTCATCGAGCAGCGACAGATCACCCGGCTGGGCGGGAACCGCACGATCGCCGTGGCGGCGCGCGTCGTGGCCGCCACCAATCGTGACCTCGAGGCCGAGGTGCGTGCCGGCCGTTTCCGCGAGGACGTCTACTTCCGGCTCAACGTCCACGTGATCCGCGTGCCCGCACTGCGCGAGCGACTGTCGGACGTCCCCGCACTCGTCGGACATCTGCTGGCGGCGACCTGCGCCCGCTTCGGCATGCGACCCAAGAGCATCGCCCCGGCGGCGCTCGACTGCTTGATGCGATACGATTGGGCCCGCAACAACGTCCGCGAGCTGCGCAATGTGGTCGAGCGGATGATCATCGCGACGGACAGCGAGACGATCGGTGTGGACGACATTCCCGCCGACATCCGGGAAGGGGCCGGCCCACAGGGTCCTCACGCTGGCCCCGCCCCCACCACGTTTCATGCGCTCAAGGCCGAGGCTGAGCGCCAGATCATCGTCACGGCCTTGGAGCGCAACGACTGGCACATCACGCGGACCGCGCAGGCGCTCGGCCTCGCCGATCATGCCAGCCTCTTGAAGATCATGCGTCGGCACAACATCAGCCGCGGAAGTGTCGACCCGGACACCTAAGTCCCCGGTTCGACGTGTCTGCCCGGACACGAAGAGCTTTTCCCGCCGACGCAACTGCTTGATCTGACGATTGATGACTCACGACTGACCGCTGGCCTCCGTCCTGCCTTACAGCGGGCGTCCACCGCTGTCCGAACGGCGCTCCCCGAGCGCTCAACCAGGAGGAGGATCTCATGCGGAAGCACCTCATCATCCCGTGCGTCATCGCCGCGTTCGTCGCCGGCGCGTGCGGGGACAAACGCTCCAAATCGAGCGACGCGAACGCGGCCGAAGTAACGACCGTGTCGCCCGAAAGCTCGAGCGGTTCAACCGCGACCGGTTCCACGTCCACGCAACCCGTGTCCTTCGAACGCGCCAACGCGGCATTTACCGAGAAGCGCTACGACGAAGCGGTACGGTTGTTCACGACGTACACGACCGAGAAGCCGGACAAGGTCTGGGGCTTTTTCATGCTCGGCCTGTCCGCCTGGAAGACGGGCGATCGCGACGCGGCGGTGCGCGCGTTCACGCAGGCGCTCGAGAAGGATTCGACCCACGTAAAGAGCCGCCTGAATCTGAGCCGGGTGCTGATCGAGCAAGGCAAGGCCCCGGAAGCGCTCCCATACGTCGAGGGCGTGGTGACGCTGGATTCGACTTCGAACGAGGCGTACCGCCTGCTCGGCCGGGTGAAACGCGAGCTCGGCGATTCCAGCGGCGCGATCGCAGCGTTCAAGAAGGCGATCGTACTGGACGAGCGTGACGCCTGGTCGATGAACAACCTGGCCAAAGTGTACATCGGTGAGGGTCGGTACGAGGACGCGCTCGGGCCGCTGGCCCGCGCCGTCGAGATCGATTCAACGGTGGCGGCGTACCACACCAATTTGGGGCGGGCGCTGGAGCGCACCGCCGACCGGAGCCGCCTCGCGGAGGCGTTCATCGAGCAGGTGAAGACCTGGCGCTGATGCGATAGCATGGCAATGCGTAGGGGCGCAGCGTGCTGCGCCCCTACCGCGTTTCAATCGCCCGCCCGAGCGCCACGATCTCCTCGCGGATCGCATGGCGCTCCGCCAGGAGCCGCAGAAAGGCCCACCGCCGGAACACGAACAGACTGAGTGCCCGCGCACCGCCGATGATGCGATCGAGCCGCTCGAAGAACACCAGCGCGGCGTACCCGGCGAGCGGCGCCGCCGCGAACGCCAGCAGCCCCTCCTCGATGCCCCGCCACCACCAGATGGCCGTCGCCACCCCGGCCCACGTGAGCGGAAATAGCAGCATCGCGGCGAGCACCTTGATGCTCGCGAGCGCGTCCTCCGCTCCCTTGGCCATCCCCGTCGCGACGAACCCGACCGCCCGGTACGCCGGATAGTGCACGACCAAGCCCGCTAGCGCGGCGGGCAGGAGCAACAACAGCACCAGCGCCGCCTTGCCGACGTACCCGGCAACGCGGCCCAGCGTGAAGCGGCCGGGCGCCAGCCGGCGCGGATCGAGTCCCGCTGCAGCCAGCTCGGCCTCGTAACGGTCGATCCGGGTGGCAAGGGCCGTGAATTGCTCAGGCCAGTGCGTTCGCGCTACGTCGTATCCTGCCAGCAAGCGGCGTCGCAGCGCGAATTCGTCAGCCAGGGACGGGGGACTCGCCGGCGCCTCATCCTGCGCGCTGACGATGCGCTGCGCGCGGTCCACCAGGGCGTGCGCCTCGGCCTGCTCCGCCTGCAAGGTCACCGCGGCCAGCGCCTGGTCGATCCGAGCCGTCAGCTCGCGCACGGGCCCCGCGGGCGGCTCCTCGCCCGGCGCAAGCGC
>Ga0070707_100005955_pt1 | contig 11375 bp, 9 predicted proteins | sample KBSK5502metaG_FD_65468 | JGI IMG/M metagenome (GOLD analysis project Ga0070707, IMG submission 65468) | Corn, switchgrass and miscanthus rhizosphere microbial communities from Kellogg Biological Station, Michigan, USA - KBS K5-50-2 metaG | ecosystem: Host-associated > Plants > Roots >... | reverse complement strand
CACGCAGACTTCTGCTACCTGACCACCAGAGGCCGTGTTTCAGGTCGCCCGCATTCCATTGAAATCTGGTTTGCCTTTCATGGACACACCCTCTATATGCTCTCCGGCGGTCGCGACCAGGCGGATTGGGTGAAGAATGCGCTCCGTTCCCCAGCGGTACAGGTGAAGATCAACAACACCGTGTTCTCCGGGCAGGCGCGTCTTGTCAATGATACTGAAGAGGATGCATTGGCCCGCAAGATAGTCTTCGAAAAATATACGCCCCGTAGTAGTGACGACCTCACTGACTGGTCTCGTAGTGCGCTCCCTGTCGCGGTGGATCTCGCAGTCTGATAATGGAGTGCACTCGATTTGTTTATTTGATTCCTCGCCTGATTTGAATAAGTCTGCACATTGCTTGGGTCAAAGAGCATAGCATGGTTGTGGTTTTTAATAATTCGTTGCGATTGCGTCTAGATATTCAGAGACTATTCTTACGATAGATCAATTGAATTTCGTCGTATGATTTACGAACAAATGATCTAGGAGTGGAAGATGTTACCAGAAGGACAGCAACTTAGCCACTATCAACTTGTACGATTGCTCAAGAGCGGAGGTATGGGTGAGGTGTACCTGGCGGTAGATACGCTCCTTCACAGGCAGGTGGCGATCAAAGTTATCCACACTGACTTTATGCATGATGCGGGGCGCGGCGCTGCTGAAGAGGCTATGCGTCTTTTCTTACGCGAGGCCCAGGCGATTGCTCAACTGGATCAGATTAATATCCTTCCTCTCTATGACTCGGGTAAGGAACATATCAATCAAGCTTTGCTGATGTATATGGTTATGCCGTACCGATACCTGGGCTCGTTGAAAGACTGGCTGCAAGCACATCAGGAACAAGAACCTCTGCCACTAGCTGCTGTGGAGCGGATTGTGACCCAGGCCGCCTTTGCCCTCCAGCATGCACATGACCGTCAGATCATTCACCAGGACGTGAAACCCTCTAATTTTCTCGTGCACGGCGATGCAGCGCATCCAAGCCGGCTGAATCTGCAATTGGCGGACTTTGGAGTGGCTAAATTCATGATGAAGACCAGTGAAAAAAGCCTGGTTGTGCGCGGGACTCCCAACTATATGGCGCCCGAACAATGGGAAGGTCAACCTGTCCCTGCAACAGACCAGTATGCGCTGGCGGTGATGGCTTATGAACTGCTGACGGGGCGCCTTCCTTTCGAGGGCAACGGCTACCAGAACATGTGGCATCAACACTCTTACGTCGAGCCGACTCCGCCGAGCATGATCAATCCGGTGCTACCGAAAGAGCTTGATGGCGTGCTGCTGCGTGCGCTGGCGAAAAAACCTGGGCATCGCTATAGCTCTGTTTCAGCATTTGCGCAGGCATTCACGCGGGCTGTAGTGAACAGCGGCAACGTTTACCAGACCCATGTTATCAGTGTGTTGGAAGCTCGGAATGGAACCAACAGGGTTCTCATACTCCCGAATGGAAAGCAGGGGACGTTGCCTATACCACCGGGCGCGTACAATGGACAGGTCATCCGCCTGGAGGGCTACGGCAAGCCCACTACCTATAATGGTACGCCGGGGGCTTTAATTCTCACGATCGTTGTTGCGGAGGTGGATGGAGGTGTCTCCCCGGCAGATGTAACCGTACAACAAAAGTTTGCTACGCCCGTTATGCAGAGCGAAATCGGTCCTACACTCCCCGCAGTGTCTTCTCGCAGGGGTCAGGTGAGAGGCAGTGCAATTCTAAAGATGTGTTTAGCACTGGTTCTCCTGCTAGGAATGGCAAGCCTCTTTTACTTTTCAGTTTCTCGTGCTATCTCTCCTCTGAAGGGAAATACCACAGCGACAGCCGTATATGCTACTCAAGCTGCAGCCACGACGACGGAGGTTGCATGTCCCTCTTACCTTCCTGGTTGCGGAACACTAGCCCTTTATGATCCCTTGAGAGATGATAGCAAAGGCTACGACTGGCACCCACCAGATTATAGCGGTTGTGATTTCTTAGGAGGAGCCTTACATGTGAGTGTTAATGGAGATGAGGCGAATCCGGTATTTTTTCATGCTTGCATCGGAAAGACTCCTACCTTCAGCGACTTCACCTATGAGATAAAGATGACCTTTATTAAAGGTGACTGTGGCGGTGTTATTTTCCGCAGTCACGATCCGATGCTGTACTACTTCTACATTTGTCAAGATGGAGAGTACGGCATTGTTCGCTATACAAGAGATCCTGACAACGGCATGCCAGATCCAAACCTTAACCCACCATTGAGGACGAGTGCGACGCGTTCCTCATCTATCATAGCAGGTTCCAGCCAGGCCAACATTATCGCGGTCCAGGCACGAGGTTCCATAATTGATCTTTATGTGAATCAGCATCTTATAGATAGTGTAGAAGATAACAGCTACCGAGATGGCACGATTGGAGTTCTCGCGAAGGCCTTAGATCTGTACCGGCCGACTGAAGTGGCATTTAGCGACGCGAGGGTGTGGACTTTCTAATTCCCCATGACATTTGTCACGCCATAATCATGATGGGCTTCACTTCCCTCCGACCTGGGAGATGGCTACACTTTTTAGAAAAGAAGTGAATCAGAAGCGGCACGCATGGCCGAGCAGAAGGGGTGGTTGTAGAAAAGCGCCTTGCCATGAGGTCCTTTTAGCTGTACAATGCAAGCAGGAACAAACAAACAAGGGCAGGGAGTGTCCCACAAGGATCTGTTACCTTAGCCCAGAACACTTTACCAGGAGACGGCACGCAACATGATCAAATGGGAACGCAACTTCTGTCCAAATTGTAATTTAGTGTGGGAACGTAATCTTGATGGTGCCTGGCGCTACGTCTCCATGATCGCTGTGCCGGTGCCCGATGACCGTGTATGCCCGATTTGCAGTAGCAGCTTGTACATCCAGTGGATGCGGCCATTACCGGTGTTACCAGAGGAAAGTTACCGACAGCAAGCACAATCCACCACGAGAGAGACCCATCAGGATTGAAGCTCGGGATGGCTCATCTCTATGAGAGACCGCTTTACGTGCGAATGGGCTAGAAAGCCCCTGTCATTGATACAGGGGATGAATAGCCTCTTTTCCCTGAACTCATATTTCGCGTGGAGTTCCGCCCGATGAAGAGGAGGAACCGGTGTCTTTCAATTCGTCTCGGAAGTCCCGAACGACTGGTATGTCTGCATATCCAGCGTTTTCCAGGTCTTCCAGATACTCGCAGTCCGAGGTGACGGTTTCGAGTATTTCGATGTACGGCTGTAAACCTTGCTGTTTGAGATCAAATAGCCACGCCCTTTTACGGTTCTCGACTTCGTTCAAATGCTGAGATGGTCGAACGCGAGCATCTTTGCTGATAGGCTCCGCGTTAAGGAAGCAGCCCTGTAACCGCAAAGTAGATACGTGCGGCGCAGTTTGCTCTTCTGGTGATTTGGACATGAGGTTCGCTGCACTGGTTCCTCACGTGCTCGGAAGACCGTCCAGATCATCCGCCATCTGGCTTCCCCGATGGAACTTGCGTGAGGATGTGGGTTCCTTGCCCTGGAGCGCTCTCGATCTGGAGACTACCACCCAGGTTGCTGACACGCTCCTGCATCGAGCGCAGCCCGAGATGGCCCGGAAATGAGCCCAGCGGATCAAACCCTACCCCATCATCACGTACCTCCAGAATGACCGCGTTGGCAGTCCGGTGAAGAACCAGGTCCACCTTGCTCGCGCGGGCGTGCTTGACCGTGTTATGCAACGCTTCCTGCGCGATCCGGTAGAGTTCCTGCTTGGCACGCAGCGGTAGATCGGGTTCGTCGCACAACGAGATCGAGACGGCTATCTCATGCCGTGCTTGCAGCGCTGCCGCCTGCTTGGTGAACGCGGAAACCAGCCCTTCCGTCTCCAGCGACTCGGGGCGTAGCTCGAAGATCAGCGCGCGCATTTCGGCCAGGCCGGCCTCGGCCAGCGTGAGTATATAGTCGATCGGCTCAGTTACGTTGTCCGGGTCGCGGGAGAGAGCGGCGCGAGCGGCATGCGCCCCCAGCGAGATGCCATAGAGCGCCTGCGAGACCGAATCGTGCAGTTCGCGTGCCAGCTTCTGACGTTCCTCAACTGCCGCCAATTCCTGCGCCTGTTCATAGAGCCGCGCATTTTCAATCGCAATCGCTGCCTGGTTGGCAATCGCCAGTGCGAGCGTCGCATGGCGCTCCGTAAAAGCGTGCTCTTCGCTTGAAGTCAACACCAGCATGCCGCTCACCTGGTCTCGCAGGATGAGCGGAACGGCCATCCAGGCATGCACATCCTGAAAGGCGGTCTCCCGCAGATCCCCCATGGCCACACGCACGGCTTGTGCCAGGGGGGTCTCCTCTAGGATATCTTGCACGATGATCGACTCACGGGAACTCAGGGTCTCCCAAATCAGTCCCAGGTTCTTGACGGGAAAACGCAGCGACATCAGGTGCTCTTGCGCGACGGGGTTCCGGTTGTCAAGGAACACCAGATCCTCCCCCTCTACCATTAAGATCGAGGAACCCGTGTAATTGATGACGAGCTTGAGTTGATCGAGGATCAGCCCCAGCAATGGCTTCAGTTGCAGGGTGGAGGCCACCGTATGGGAGATCTCGAGCAAGGAAGATAACTCGCGGGTCCGCTCTGCCACACGCTGCTCCAGGTGCTCATAGGAGCGCTGCAAGTCCGCGGTCAATTGAATCGCATGGGCAGCCAGGCCGGCCTGGCGGACCAGTTCGTCCAGCAAACGCCGGTCTGCAGGAGTGAACGGTTCGCCGGGCATGCGTGGGGCCAGTCGCATTTGACCAATCGCGTCTTTCTGGTAGACCAGCGGCAGGATCAGCGGCTCTCCCACGAGCTCTCCGGCACTTGCCGCTAGCCGAAAGGTGCCCTCTTGCTTCAACAGAATGGCCACATACGGCAACTTGAGCGCCTGGGCAACGGTTTCCACGATAGTAGACAACACGGCATCGGGAGCCAGCGTCGCCTCCAACCGCTGGCTCAGGTGGGTGATGACAGTATAGGGTTCGTCGCGCTGACCGTAGAGCAGGCGGTTCACTTCCCGCTGCACCCATGCGCGCAAGGGTTGGAACAGCACGGCCACCAGCCCAGTTGCTAGAAGCTCGATCACCAGATTCCCATTGGTCCCAATGAGTGCGCCCAGGGCTCCCACCACCAGCACGTACACCCCAACGACGCAGACGGAGAGGATGCCATAGACCAACGTGCGATTGATGAGGATGTCGATCTCCCAGAGTCTTGCACGCACAATGGCGAAGCCGATAGAAAGTGGGATAAGAAGGAGGAGGCCATAGACGGCGGCGCCAGTGATCACGGCAATAAGCGGGCCAGTCTGGGTGAGTACGGGAAAGAAAAGCGAGAGGGTCAGATTCACCAGGTACGCGCCCCAGCCCATGGAGATGCCATAGACCACCCACTTGGTCTGCTGGCGCTGAACTGGACTGGACACCCGCCGGAAGCGGTAGATCTGCACGACGACGAAACTGCCAATCAGCCCGAAAAAGATCAGGTCACCGAGCACCGGGGAGCGAGAGAACGGGTTAAAAGCAGCGAAAGGAAAGAAGGTATTGAACACCCCATACAGAAGAAACACAACGAAGACCCAGCGCATCCAGCTGGGGACAAAGTGTCCACTGGGAAACACGTAAAAGAAGAGGTTGAAGCAGAGGAGGCCGAGAAAGCTGATAACAGAGGCCGGGAACCACCAGGGCGAGAAAAGGGTGCTGATAAAGCCAATATTGAACACAATCGGAAAGGTGCCCAGGGAGACGGCGGCCAGGAGCGCCATACGGTCGTCCGACCTGCGCCAGAAGAGGAAGGCTGCGACCAGCCAGTACCCAAGAGAAAAAATACTATCGCGAACGACGATGTAGATACCAACGACGTCTCTGGAAAGGCCGGGCCCTTGAGTTGGTGGCACGACGACATTGCCATACGTATGGCAAGCAGCGGCTGCGCTCGTGCAGAACATGTAGTGATTCGCAATGTACGACAGGACGCCGGCAACATAGAATCCCACGGACAACACGCACAGGGTAAGACACACGAGCCGCACCAGCACCAGCCAGTAGCCAAACAAGCGCGTGTCCGTCTCGCTTCGTGGCTCCAAGCGTGGGGCCTGGGGAGCCGATGCAGGGGAATGGTTCATCGCTGTCCTCCGAAGATGGCTACTCTGGCTTCTCTACCGAACCGGGCGAGACCAGGCCAGTGCGGATGGCATAGAGTGCGGCCTGGGTGCGGCTCTGCACCCCCAATTTGGAGAGGATTCTACTTACATGTGACTTGATGGTCTGCTCGGTATTGTTCAGGCGACGGGCGATTTGTTTGTTGGATTGCCCCTGAGCCAGCAGCCGCAGCACCTCGGTCTCGCGTTCGGTCAGCGCTTCGGGGCTTTGGGGAGTACTCACAGCCTGCATCAAGCGCGCCGCCGCTCTGGGCGTCAACTGCACCTGTCCGGCTGCCGCCGCTTTGATAGCCTGGCACAGCGCCTCCGCCTGCGTATCTTTGAGCAGGTAGCCAATTGCGCCTGCGCGCACGGCTCCCACAACCGAGGCATCTTCTAAGACGCTGGTCAGGGCCAGCACCTCGGTGTCGGGCAGTTCGCGCCGGATGGCGGCGGTGGCGGCGATGCCGTCCATGATCGGCATCAGCAGGTCCATCAGCACCACGTCCGGCTTAAGTTCATGTGCCAGGCGCAGCGCCTTCGCGCCGTCCGACGCCTCGCCCACCACTTCCAGTTCGGGATCATATTTCAGGAACAGGCGCAGCCCCTGGCGCACGACGCTGTGGTCATCGACGAGCAGAATACGAATGGTCATGTGCCACCCCCTTTCGATAGCGGCGCTACCCCTACCAAAGTATGAGAAGAACTCCATCGTTTGCCAGATGTGCGACCAGGTTGCCGGAAACTATACTTGCTCTATAAAGAAGCAGTGACTGGGGCTTGTACATCAAAGCTGATCTGATCGTTGATCGATGTCACAGCCAGCAAGTGAAATATTCTGCTTCGTATTGTAGCACATAGCTGTTTTGCTTCTGGGAAAGTCGGAAGCGCGCAGAGACTAGCAGGCGAGGTCCTGATGATTCGCGTGTTGCTGGTCGATGACCAGCCAGTCGTGCGGCGCGGCTTGCGTGTGCTCTTCCGCCTGGAGCCGGATCTGCAGGTGGTTGGGGAAGCCAGCACCGGCACAGAGGCGCTCGCTTTGGCGCAGACGCTCACGCCCGACGTGGTGCTGATGGATATCGAGATGCCGGAGATGGATGGCATCGAGGCCACCGCAGCCCTGCGCAGGGTGGTCCCCCAGAGCGCCGTCGTGATCCTGAGCATCCATGACGACGCGCAGACACGCGGACGGGCGCAGGCCGCCGGGGCGGTCGCGTTTGTGGAGAAGCGTGGAGCCACCGATGCGCTGCTCTCGGCCATGCGCCTGGCAGCCGGACAGACAGGCAAGAGCAGCGAGTAATCAGCATCTCCCTGTGAGAAGTCTCGTTCGACGAGACACGTTCAACAGACTCATCCTGCGGGGCCTGGTTCCCGCAGGTGAGCACGCCAAGAAAGAGGTGAATACTATGCACAAGCGCACTATCATCAAATGGTGGTTGTCGGGGTTGGTCATTCAGGTGGGTGGGGTGATTCTGGCCACCGTCATGGTCATCGTGATGGCGGCCCATATCGTCGACCTCAGCACAGGCAACAGGAGCTTCGTCCCCGACGGCTTCTTCTGGACGACGATCGTCCTCCTGATCCTGGGCGGCATCGTCTTCTGCGGTGGGTCCCTCGCCCAGTTGGTCGCCCAGATTGGGGCCGTGTTCAACACCCGCCACCTGGCGAACCAGACGTGGTTCCGCGCTCTGCTGTGGAGCACCATCGCCGGCAATCTCGTGCTTTTCGTCACGCTTGGCCTGCAGTTGGGGCTCGGCTCCAGCGGCAGTGTGGCCGCAGGCTTTGTCTGGCCCGGCTACGTGGTGGGTGGCCTGATCGAGTTTGTCTCGATGGTCAGCTACCTGGTCGCCGGACCTGACGGGATGGCGGGCAAGCCTGGCGAGAGCACCATCGGCCGCGCCGCCGCAGACGCCGGGACCCAGGGGCTGGTGCAGGCCTGAGTTCGTCACGGGGAGAGCACAGGGGTGCCGGGTCCAGCGCACGGACCTGGCTCCACCTGCGCCGCCCCGGCTACAGTAGTGGGGCCAAAGCGCTAGTACATTTTGTCGGCTGGCCTAAGAGGCCTTCGAGCAAAGGAGTGGAATCCATGTCTCAACTTACAGATCAGAACACACCAGCACACCTGGAGGGAACTCCTCCGGCCACCGGTTCTCGTGCGCTCTCAGCGCTCATCAGGGTCACCATCGCGGCCCTGCTCGGCAACGCCCTGGCCTATACGGCCTTCCAGCTCTTCTCCCTCCTGTTTTCCCAGGGGTTTATGCCACAGTTCTTCGCTGGCAGCATCCCTGCCGTCTTGGCCGCTGGGCTGGTTGCCTCAAGGTGGCGCTGGACCCCGGCATTAGGGGCCGCTCTCGTGCTTATTACCTCCACCATCTTTTTCTTGAACCATCAAAGTCAGTATTACCTCACCCATCCTGGATATAACCCTGCCTACTTTCTCGCGGGCGTGCTCATTCTGGCGTGTGCGCTCGTCGCGGTCGTGGTAGGGCTCTCTGCGACGCTGCAGAACTACCGCGCTCGTGCCTCGGTGCGGCCTGCGCCCGCCTTTCTGAGGCCACTGCTCACGGCGCTCTCAGGGGTGGTCGTCGGGATGAGTCTGGTCGCCCTGATCGTGGCTGCGAACCCGCAGGCAAGCTCCGCCAGCTCCACAACCAATGGCGAGCCGACCGTCCACATGGGTGTTGTCAACTTTGTGCAGAACGTAGTGCTTGTTCCAAAAGGCTCCAAACTGCTGATCGTCAACGATACCACTGTTGAGCATATCCTGCAGAACGGCTCCTGGACATCCAGCGGCACGGTCGTGACCACGGCAGAGCCAGGCGCGCCGGTCCTGCACAACCTCGACAGCAAAGATGGCTCGCTGGAAATCGGCCCCTTCACGACCGCAGGTACCTTTCACATCTACTGCATCATTCACAGAGGCATGAACCTGACAATAGTCGTGCAATAGAGCGCTCCTGGCCCACGCATGCTGGGCGAGCTGTAAAGAACTCGGCAGAGCACGCCACCGAGTGCTTTACGCTTTCGAGACGGAAATATGGTAATATGCTTTCGTGCAAGGTTCCATTTGCAACCCGCATGGAGTGTAGGTGTCTTCTGCTTTACTTCTCAGAGCCTGACTCGCGGCTTGAAGAGAGGCGCACATATGAGCTTGTCTGATAGATCATCGAAGAAGGCTGTGAGGACGACTCCGCTTCACACGGCTGACACACGCTTGCACGGGCGCTGGCTTGTGCTTGCATGGGCAGCATGGGCTCTGCTGAGTAGCGGCACCTTGCTTGCATTCGCCTTCGGTCTCCCCGTGTACTTGACGCTCCTCCAGACGGTCTGCACCGGCACGGGATGCGTTCCTGGACAACCCAGCCCAGATACTGAAGCCACCCTTCATGGACTTGGTCTCTCTGTTGGCAGCTACGTCGCCTTTACTCTCGTGCTCATGCTGGTCTCGATGCTGCTGGCCTGCACGATGAGCGGCTTGCTCGCCTGGCGCAAGTCCAATGATTGGCTGGCGCTCCTCGTCGCTCTGATGCTCCTCATGTTCGGGACAGCCAACATCCTATCTCCACTGGAGCTGAGCCACTCAGCATGGCACTTCCCAGCCATGCTCTTAAATATCCTCCATTTTGCCACGGTCTTTCTCGTCGGTTCACTCATTCCCACCGGGCGTTTCGTCCCCCGTTGGACACGCTGGCTTGTCCCCGCGTGGGTGCTGTGGAGGCTGATCTTGCTCTTCTTTCCAACACTGCCCTCCGCCGACCTGCTCACTACCCTCATCTGGCTGAGCGGGCTGGCCTGCATCAGCGTCGCACTGATCTACCGCTACCAACGGATGTCCAGCCCCATCCAGCGCCAGCAACTCAAGTGGCTCGTCTTCGGCGGATCGGCAACCATCTTGATCGTGCTGGTCACTAACCTCCCCCCTCTTCTCTTTCCAGCGCTGAGCCGAGCGGGTTCGCTCTATGCCTTGTTCAGGGCCTCGATCAATACGCTCGTCTTGCTCCCTCTCATCTTCTGCTTCGCCATCGCCATTTTGCGCTACCGGCTGTGGGAGATCGATGTCATCATCAACCGCACCCTGGTCTATGGCACGCTGACAGGCACACTGGCGCTGGTGTACTTCGGCCTGGTGATTGGCCTCTCCGCGCTCCTGCGGAGCATCCTCAGCCAGGACAGCAGCGTCGCCATCGTCCTCTCCACCCTGGCGATCGCAGCCCTCTTCCAGCCGTTACGCCATCGTATCCAGCAGGTCATTGATCGCCGCTTCTATCGCAGCAAGTATGACGCGGCCCAGACGCTGGCTGCCTTCAGCGCCACCTTGCGCCATGAGGTGGACTTGGATCAGTTGAGGGAGGCGTTGCTCGCCGTCGTCCAGGAGACGATGCAGCCTTCTCATGTCTCGCTCTGGTTGCGCCCAACTGCACCGGACAGACACAATGAGCCGACTGAGCTCAGCACTCCTCCTGCTCGCTAAAGATGGGGCGCGCAGGTCTGGGAGATCACACGGGAGCATGGGGAAGCCGCACAGGCCTGGCACCACCTTTGCTGGCTCGGCCCACACACGGCTTTTCGGTCGATCGCTCATTCGTACCCTCGCCTCGGAGGCTCCGGTTCGCTTCGTTTCTGACTGCTTGGACTATGGAGGCGCACCACCGCTGGCTGGATGGTGGGGGCCGCCAGAAGGAGAGGGAACACGGCTGCGCACATGGTCACGGAATTGCACACGCTCCTCGCCAGGGCTGGCGTCCGGGGTCCATCTGTCCTGGTGGGGCACTCCTTCTGAGGGGTTGACCATGCGCCTGTATACCTCTACGTACCCACAGCAGGTGGCAGGCCTCGTGCTCGTCGATTCTGTGAATGAGGATGAAAAAGCATCCCTTCGTCACTCGCCAAAAGCGCCTGGATTTATCACCTGTCACAAAAACTGTGCCGCACTTATCTACTTTGCGGCTACAGGACTTCTTTCTTAACTCAGTGCCCAATAGGTGAGGTGAATTACGGAGTCCATAAACATCTCGTAACGATACCAGCCTATCACTCTTGTTTCGCGGGTTCTTTATTGATGAGATCTGACTTGTGGCGATAAACCAGGTAATTCTCTCTAAACTGACCCTTAGAAGACGTGCGGCCTCAAAGAGAGAAATGTACCTATTCTGAGCGTCACCGGTTGTATCACTCACAAAATAACCCT
>Ga0070707_100005953_pt1 | contig 11377 bp, 10 predicted proteins | sample KBSK5502metaG_FD_65468 | JGI IMG/M metagenome (GOLD analysis project Ga0070707, IMG submission 65468) | Corn, switchgrass and miscanthus rhizosphere microbial communities from Kellogg Biological Station, Michigan, USA - KBS K5-50-2 metaG | ecosystem: Host-associated > Plants > Roots >... | reverse complement strand
TATCTAGTTATAAATGTACGCGCTTTACAACGAGCACAATCCATCAATAGACGACTTCCACTCAGAGAATAGTTCCGACCCTCTCAAGCGAGAGGGTCGGCCTTAACATAAAATTCGAGTAGAAACAAGCGATAAAAGCTCTTGACAAGAAGGAAAGCTCTCAGACAGAGTAGCAGTCATCAACACCTATCTCTGTCTACAAGGAGCTTACATCCATGATACCCACTTCTGCCATTTTTGACCAGTCTCTCCTTGCCCTCTTGCTTGCCCATGATCCGGTGGTGCAACGCTATCGCCGCTTTTTTGCCCTGTTCGATTGGAGCCTGGTGCCTGCCCGCGCTGCCGACCGCGCTTGGCCCGGACCTGAACCGCATCCACAGACCGCCTACATCAAAGTCCTGCTCGTCAAACTCTGTGAAGGCTACTCCTACATCACCCAATTGCGCCGCTTTCTGCTGGAGCATCCCCTGCTTGTGCTTGACCTGGGCTTTCTTCCCGTGCTCGACGAAAGCTAGCCTTACGGCTTCGATGTCCAGCGCACCGTGCCAGGTGATCGCTGGTTGCGTCATCAGCAACAAACGCTCGACCCTTCTCTCTTGCACGACCTGCTGGTGGCCACCGTGCAAGCTCTCATGGCCGAAATTCCTGGCCTGGGTGAGATTGTCGCTATTGATGTCAAGCATATTTATGCCTGGGTGAAAGAGAATAATCCCCGCCTCTCGATGCGCGATCGCTTCTGCAAAGACCAGCAACCCACTGGCGACCCCGATTGCTGTGTCGGCGTTAAACGCTCCACCAATCAAGAGCACCCCGACGGCTCCACGAAAGAGAAAAAAGAGTACTTATGGGGCTATGGCAGTGGGGTGGTCGCCGCCACTACGCCTGATTACGGCGACGTCGTGTTGGCCGAGTGGACCCAACCTTTTCATGAAGGCGATGTCACCTATGCCTTGCCACTCTACTGGCAAACCGTCGCCACCCTCGGCTTTTTCCCCACCCACATCACTGCCGATGCCGCCTTTGATGCCTGGTACCTCTACCAGCGCTGCGCCTTACATGGCGGCATTGCGGCCATTCCCCTCAATCAACACGCCCATCCCATCTTTGTCCGGGATGCCGATGGCGTGCCACGCTGTCCCAAAGGACTGCGCATGGTGCCCACGTATGCCTTCGCCCACACCAACGGCTATCGCGCCCAACGCTATCGCTGCCCATTCCTGTATCCCTCACCCACCGGACACACCTGTGATCACGAGCAGTTCAAAAAAGGCAAAGGGTGCGTCAAGGACATCAACGTGGAACTGGGTGGCCTGATGCGCGTTACCCTCGACCGCTCCGCTCCCCTCTATCGGCTCCTCTACAATCAACGCACCTCCTGTGAACGCATCAACAGTCAATCCCAGGCACTGGGCATCGAACGCCCCAAAGTACGTAATGGACGCTCGGTTCACACGCTCAATACCTTGACTTATCTCATTATCAATGCCAAGGCTTTAGAAAGGGCGAAATCCATCAATGCTCAACTTCTACAAATACGTTAGAGCCGACCCTCTCAAGCGGGAGCGCGGCCATTCAGCCTCTAAGCACGATTTTTCCAGGCTTGTTTGGCGGGTAGAGCCGACCCTCTCAAGCGGGAGCGCGGCCATTCAGCCTCTGCTGTGCTTGTAGTGTAGCATGGGGAGCCAAAAAAGGCAAGCATTTTCGAGAGGCGCATTTTGGGGGGGCTTTTAGCCATATGTTTTGGGCCTGTGGGAGGACAAGTTGCTCTTCCGGGCGCTTGTGGAGCTGTGCGAGAGGCTCCGCTCAGCGAGTGCATCACTGCGCCTCTCGCACAGTTGAGCTTATTGTATAATTTGTCCTCGTGGGCATGGAAGAGTCACTACTTGTCAATTTGACTTTGCTCAGGTACACTGCAAGCGCGAGAGAGAAATAGCCCTCAATCAATAACCACCCAGGAACAAACAGGACAGGAGGGAGAGCTGAAAGCGGTGACTGAAGATTGGACGTTTGCTTATTTGACACAAGAGGAGACCCTGTGGGGGCCGCATGGTTATCATCGCTATCCGACGAAATTTATCCCTCAACTGGTCAGCCGCCTGATCGAGTTGTATTCTGCTCCTGGCGACCTGGTGGGCGATCCGTTTCTTGGCTCGGCCACTACGGGAATTGAAGCGCTGCGACTGGATAGGTGCTTCTGGGGATCTGATATTAGCCAGGTTGCGCTGCTCATTAGCCGGGCGAAGTGCTTGCCGATTGAACCGCGCGCGCTATCTGAAGCATGGCAGCGGCTTGATTTGTTGCTTGACGGTGTCCCCCACCCAGGTAGGCGGCCTCTTAGCGGGGTGGAACGCGATGTTATTTCCAGCATCGACATTGCGCGGGCGACTGGCGAAGTGCGGCTTGGTTACTGGTTCCCAGCATCGTATTGCGAGTGCCTGGAGGCCATCTTCTACCACATCCTGTCCTTCGGCAACGAGTCGGTACGTACCTTTCTCCTGTGCGGATTCTCGAATATCCTGAAACGCTGCTCGATCTGGCTGAGCGGCAGTACAAAAGCGCAAAAAGACCTGAACAAGATGCTCGGAGACCCTGTCGAGGAGTTTCGCCGGCAGGGTCTTAGCATGATTCAGCGCAACCGGCTCTACTGGGACGATCTCGTTCAGCGCGGGGTCGATCCTGGTAGGCTCGTAGAACGATGTGCCATCAACCTGCAGGATGTCCGGCGGCTGGAGCTGGCGGACAACACCTTTGACCTGGTTGTCACAAGCCCTCCCTACGCTATTTGCTACGAGTACAAAGAAATCCACCAGTTGACCCAGCTCTGGTTTGAGCGCTACGGCATTCTCTGCCCGGATCATCATCGAGATGCCTGGATCGGGTCACAAGGCATCTCGCATCGGAACCAGGCGGGGACCGCTTCGCTGCAAACCGGCTCCGACCTGGCCGACGCAGCCCTGGCAGAACTGGCTTCGCTGGCGACCGAAAACGTCACTCGCGATGTGCATGCGGAAGTACGAGCGCTGCGCTATTACTTTCAGGACATGAGAGCGGCGCTTGGAGAACTCGTCAGAGTCACGGCACCAGGGAAATACCTCGCGCTGATCGTCGGTGACTCCTACCGGCGCGGCGTCACCATCCCGACGTCGGCTGCGCTGTGCGAAATGGCTTGCAGCGTGGGCTTTGAGTTAGAGCGGAAGATGGTGCGCCAGGTCCCTGTGCGTGTCCTGGTGAGCACCCGAGATAAAAAGACAGGGCGATTTTCGTCCAGCGCGCGTAGCGATGCACAGGTATACCCTGAGGAGCATGTACTGGTCTTCAGGCGCATCGGCTGAAATCGAAAGAGATCGTGTCAAATGGAACCTCTCCTGTGGGAACATAGTATAGAGCGATGATCTTAGAAGTGGGAGGAATCGCAACGACTATGCAGGCAACACCACAAGAATATCAATTTCACCAGCGCCTTCGCGCGCGAGGCGATCCCATTGCCTTCGCGGAACTGGCCGAGTGGCTCTACGACGCGCTGGTGCAGGATGTCAGCAAACGCGCGGGCTACCAGGCTGATCCGATCCTGGTTGAAGAGGCTGTTGGACAGGCGCTGCTGGATTATCACGACAAGCCTGAAGGCTACGACCCCGGTCGTATGAGCCTGCACGGCTACCTCGTCATGTCGGCCTACCGCGATTTCCAGAATGCGTTTGCCAGGGAACAGCGCGTGCAGGCCCACCAGGTTTCCCTGTTTGATCTTGCCCTTCAAGAGGATGAAGGAGCGGGAAGCCTGGAAAACCTGGACGACCAGCTTCATATCGAAGAGCTGTGGGCGGTCATCGACGAGATGTTTCCTGATCCAGTAGAGCGAGGCATTGTCGAACTCATCATTCACCACGTACATGCACCGGAACCCTATATTCACCTCTTGCATCTCGATGAGCTACCCGGCAACGAACAGATCAGGCTGGCGAAGCTGGCACAGTATCGCATAGCGCGGCGATTGCGGCGCAACCTGACCCGGTGGCTCACACGCACAGGAGAAGGAGCACAATGAAGCACTACAAACCCTCTCTTGATCGACTTGCGCAGTTGGCGCAGGAACGCCCAAACTTACTGGCTGGCCCGCTACAACTTTATAAGGAGCAGGAAGGGCTGGACGACCAGCAGCTGGCGACAGTATTGGGGTGTGAACTCGAGGCGATTCCCCGGCTCGCGCTCTGCGAGCGGCCACGACTCGCGCCACACTTTCGCGAGGATGTGGAGCACATCGCGGCCTACATTCATGCTGATATGCTGCAACTGGCGATGGTGATTCGCGCAGCCGAGTCACGCGAGGCGCTCAGCCATCGATATGAAGCTGCCCGACCAACGCTGCTGGCCGCTCGTGACCAGGACGAGTCCGAGGAGCCTCAAGCGCCGGATATCGCAGCTAGCGAATACGAGTCATCCGATGGATCGTCCCGTTAATTCCTACCTTATCGAGAATATGGCCCAGGAATTCTGGGAAATGGCGGATGGCGCCGACGGAACCAGCAGGCTCCCCCGCGATATCAAAACAGCGATTACCCTGGCGCTGCCGCTGGAGGTCTACTCGGTTCCAGCCCTGCGTGTCAATCACGTTCTGGCCTGGACGCGGCGCGTCAAGATTACTCATCGCATCCGTGGGCAAGATCGCCGCCTGCATGGATGCTTGCTGGCCAACAGGGGGAAAGGCATAATCTTTGTTGACGCGAGCGATGCCGACGAAGAACAACGATTCACGCTGGCGCACGAACTGGCTCATTTCCTGCTCGATTACCAGCTTCCACGCCAGCGCGCCCTCAGCGCGCTTGGCCCGTCTATCCTGCCCGTTCTGGACGGTGAACGCGCACCCACGTTGGCAGAGCGCGTTCACGCCGTTATGAGCAGCGTGCATTTAGGCGCGATGAGTCATGTCATGGAGCGTCCCGAGAGCGGTCTGCCCACTAATCTCGTCATTGATATCGAAAACAGGGCAGACAGGCTGGCGCTGGAACTCCTCGCGCCTGCAGAATCATTGTGCGCATTGATGCAGCAGGCCACGGCTCCCAGAGGATTCGACGGGCGACTGGCATATGTAACGCAGGTACTCACTCAGCACTACGGTTTACCCGGAGCAATTGCTACCTCCTATGCGCGATATGTACTTGCCCAGCTTGGGGAACCTACATTTCGCGATTGGCTCTTCGGCGTTTCGTAGGATATGACGCATGTTCGCGTCAAAATTTGCAGGCACTATGGGAATAAAAAGTGAGGCAACGTAAAGCATTCGCGTAGTGAGAGCACGAAGCCAGATGTAAAAGAACATGGTGAGCGAGCAACCTACCGACGAACATCTACCTGATGACCCCGGCATGGGCAACGCGGACAATTTGGATGATATCCTGGCGATGGAGGCCAACCAGTTCCAGGCGGCCTTTGGGGAGTCCGTCGAGAATCCCCTGGATATCGATACGTGGCAACTGGGCGATGACCTGGCCGCCATGTACGCGGCGCTCGAGCAGCAGGTCGCGCAGGCTGTCGAGCAGGAGGGACGCATTCGCGAGCGCATTCGCTCGGAACTCTTTCCTGCCGTCTTCACACATCCCCAGGCGCCTCAGCAGGCTGGATGTTACAAGGTTGACGTTGCCACGCTTGAGCGCATTCATCGTGGCCTGCTCTTCAACGGCGGCGTTGAGGCGTGTGATGGCACCAGCCTCGTGCACGACACACTGCCAATCACCATCGCGCAGATCGGGGTATCGCTGGTCTCCTACCAGGGGAATCAAGGCACCTGGGTCCACCGCCTGTACCGGCGCGACCTGCGCGTCGGCGGGCTTGACCCGATTGAGGAGGCGATGGCGCTGCTCGAACGTAGACGCAGGCGCGACAGCACCGACGCGCAGAGTACGCGCGACAGGCTCAGCGACTTTACCCAGCGCGGCATCATGGCATACGCGGAGCGGGCCATTCTCTTGCACAAATCGGAAGCGATCTGGCGTATGGGGCACGGACATCCCGTCCCGTATGAACTGCTGACCGGCGGTGGGCTGGTGATTGGCGGCGACATGCCGTTACTGCGTCACAGCATGCAGATGTGGCGCGAGTTGCTGATAGAGCACAAGCGCTGGGTCTTCGTGACCAGCGCGCCATCTGATCGCGTGCTGCTGACGCTTGGCGATGCGCTGCATCCACTGGAATTTGCCCTGGTCGGGTCACCGCTACAGTCCATGCGCGATATCGCTTCCGGTCATCTGCCGTCCGGCAAAGGCTTGAAGGCAGAGGTGCAGGCGTTTGTCGAAGAACTGGGGCCGCAGATTGTGATCGGACTCTACCGTGCGTCATCGCAGGCTCCGGTGCGCCTGTTCTACGCGCACCGGGATCATGCCTGCCTGGCAGCCTCGATCGCGATGGCGGACAGCGTGTTGCAGGAACATCGTGGTTTTCCTATGCTGATCGACCTGGCCGATACCGTCTGCCGTTCCACATTTGGATCGAGCACCTTTCGCAGCTATATCGAGCAGGCATACACCGAAGCTGGCACGCCATTCCGCTATCTTGGCGAACGAGAGACAAGGCAATAGATATAAGGAGAGCAAGCAGGATCATGGAGAAGACCAACAAAGATATGCATATAACGCCGGAGCAGTTGCAGGTGAGCCTGCCGCTCCCTGAGGATGTCATGGAGCAACTTGCCAAGGATACCGCCGAGGCCGGAGGTGAATGGAGCGAACCGCCCGAGTATATCGATGCAATCGGTCGCACGATGTTTGACCTGCCGAACAGCGAGGACAACACCGTGACGGTGCTGCTGCCGAAGGACGCCGTTCATGCCGCGCCCTCGCAGGCGCTAGTGCGCATTCGCAGCGTGACCGACAACCGTCGCTATCTCGGTATCGTCGTCAAAGGCCCCTTTGCCGAGCCGGATGGGCTGCGCGGTGATGCGCCCATCATGATTACAACGGCGGTGCGCGGCGGCATCTTTATCCCGCGCTATCATGGCCGCGTGCAGGTGGAACTACTGGGCGAGGAGGTCGAGGGAACCATCATCCCGCCGCGCCTTCGTCCGCTGCCCAATAGTCCCGTCTTCGTGCTGGATATAGACGAGACGGCGCAAACGCTGCACCTGGACGGTGATATTCCCCTGGGCGTGCCGGTCGGCTATGAGAAAATCGCGGCTGCTATTCCATCCGATAAAAAATCCGTGCTGCCGCGTCACATCGGCATCCTGGGAACGACTGGCGGCGGCAAATCGACGACCGTCTCCACGCTCATCAGTGGTTTCCAGCAAGCCGGGCTTGCTACCATCGTCATCGATACCGAGGGTGAATACACCGAAATCTACCAGCCGACGAATGATCGTACCATGCTGACGACCCTTGACAAGCGCGGCAAGTCAGCGCGCGGCGTCGAACAGGTAGCGGTCTATCACCTGGTGGGGCGCGAGACGACCTGCCCCGATAAGGGCCGCACGCGAGCGTTCTCGCTGCAGTTCTCCCATCTTTCGCCCTACCTGGTGATGGGGATGCTCGACCTGAACGATGCGCAGCAGCAGCGCTATCAAAAGGCGTATGACATTGTGAAGCGCATCCTCTTTGACCTGCAGGTCTATCCCGCGAACGAGGACGAGAAGCAGCAGATGTATGAGCTGGACGAGTTGGAGACTGGCTATCCGAGGATGCTTGTGCAGCACGTGTACGATGTCGTGAAGGCATGCGCTGAACTGGCGGGCGGCGAAAGGAAGATCGATGACCTGGCCGGGCCGGATTACCGCTTTTATACTCCCCTGTTCCGACAAAAGAGGGCTGAAGTCGTAGCGGCCTTCAAAAAGGAGGGTATCGAGCAGCTTTCGCATCCCACGAGCTGGCGCGTCGTCCAGGGCAGATTGGGGCAGCTCATCCGCCTGAAGATTTTCGATAACCCGGATGCCGGGCCGCTGACCTACAAGGATCTGACGCGCCCCGGCAAGGTGAGCATTATCGATCTGAGCGATACCGACTCGCCCCAGGTCAATAACCTGGTGATCGCCGAGTTCTTGCGCGGGCTGATGGAGGCGCAGAATGAGAACTACGACGAGGCCGCGAAACAGGGGACGCCACAGTGCCGCACCATGATTATCATTGAGGAGGCGCACGAATTTCTCTCGGCGGAGCGCGTCCGCCAGATGCCTGTGCTCTACCAGCAGGTGGCGCGCATCGCCCGCCGCGGGCGCAAACGCTGGCTGGGCCTGACGTTCGTGACGCAGTTGCCGCAGCACCTGCCCGATGAAGTGCTGGGGCTGGTCAATAACTACATCCTGCACAAGATCGGCGATGCCAACGTCATCAACCGGCTCAAACGCTCGCTGGGCGGGGTCGATGACTCGCTCTGGAACAGACTGCCCAACCTGGCTCCAGGTCAAGCCGTGGTCGCCATGAGCAGCTTCGCGCGCCCCCTGCTTCTCAATATTGATCCCACGCCGTGTAAACTCAGGATGGTGGAGTAACTGCTAGGGCGGGGACAAGCCCACGCCCTGGAAATCGCTCATCTGTCCTAAAGTTCGCACTTTTGGGGCTTGTCCCCACCCTTGATCAAGGAGGATTCCTTATGCCCAATTACCCTATGCCTGATTCTATCCCCATCTCGGCGCTCAACGCGCTGGAGTATTGCCCGCGCCGCTTCTATTACCAGTTTGTGCAGGGCAACACGCTCGTCAACGAGTACGTGCTGGGGGGGACGCTGGCGCACCAGCGGGTTCACCAGGCAACGACGCGCACGACAAGCGAGAGGGAGATCCAGACGACACACCTGTACCTGTTCAGCGAACGACTGCGCATATCGGGCTTTGCCGATGTGACCGAAGGTCAGGATGGGCTGCTCATTCCCGTGGAATATAAGCACGGCGCACAAGGCAAACATGGAGGATGGCTCAATGATGCTGTGCAGCTCTGCGCCCAGGCGCTTTGCCTGGAGGAGAGACTAGAGAGTGCTCCGGAGCAAGGGCGATTGCAAGGGTCGTCCCTACAATACACCGGGGCCGCTCAGAGTCTGGAAAGAGAGAGCGGTCAACCAGGCAAACCACGTATCCCATATGGATACATCTTCTATATTGGTTCGCGGAGACGCGTGCAGGTGACGTTCACCACTGAATTGCGAGAGCGCACGCTGGCCGCGATTGCCCGTGCTTTCCAGGTGGCGATGATGGAGACGCCTCCACCGCCATTAAGCGGTGAAGATACCGTGCGCTGTCCCGGCTGCAGCCTGCTGCCGTTATGCCTGCCGGACGAGGTGACACTGCTTCAATCACAGAAAGGAGAAAGGTATGTCAACGCTCTATCTGAATGAAGAACGCACGCTGGTACGTCGTGACGGTGAAGACGGCCTGCTGGTGGAAATTCCAGAGAAACGAGGCACGGGAGGCCTCGTACTCGCGGCCGCACGCAAGGAGCGTATACCCCTGATCAAGATCGATGAGGTAGCGGCACTGGGAGAGATAACCTTGACTGCTTCGGCGCTGCACCTGCTGCTGGAACGCAACATCGAGATCACCTTTCTGGGATACTACGGGCAGTTTAAAGGGCGTCTTTCGCCCCCATTTTCGAAAAATTCGCTGCTGCGCATGGCACAATATCGGGCGCACCATGATATGGCGAGACGCTGCGAGCTGGCCCGGCGCTTCGTGATTGGCAAGTTGTCGAACCAGCGTACCCTGCTCCAACGCTACCAACGGCACCGCGACGACCCGGAGATGGGCGCAGCGATTGAGCAGATAGCCGATCTGCTTGCGAAACTGGCAGCATTACCGGTGGATCAGCCTGGAGTTGTTCAGCAGGCCGCCAGTGGAGACAACCGCGTCGAGGGAACACCGTTGGAGACGATACTGGGCATGGAGGGCGCGGGCAGCGCTGCGTACTTCGGTAGCTTTGGCAAATTTCTCTCTGACCAGGAGCTATGGCCCTTCCCTGGTCGCGTGAAGCGTCCTCCGACCGACGCGGTGAACTCGCTGCTCAGCTTCGGCTACTCACTGCTCACCAACAAGGTCGCCAGTGCGGTACAACTGGTCGGCTTCGATCACTTCGTCGGCTACCTGCACAGTTCCTTCTATGGTACGCCTGCCCTGGCGCTCGACATCATGGAGGAATTCCGGCCACTTATCGTGGACTCGGTTGTTCTGACCTTACTCAATAACCGCATGTTGACGCCAGATGATTTTGTCGTAGAGCTTGAGGCCTATCGCTTGCAGAAAGACAGTCGCAAGGTCTTCTTTACGAAGTTCGAAGAGCGACTGAATGAAGAGCTCACCCATCCCATTTTTGGTTATAAGGTGAGCTACCGGCGCTGCATTGAATTGCAGGTGCGGCTCCTGGCAAAGTACCTGACAGGAGAGATCGTAGTGTATCCTCCGTTCCTGGTGAGGTAAAGGACAAAGGGCATATGAGCAACAGGACAAAAGCAGCCTGGAAACATCGCAGGCAGGAGAACAGCCAGACCACCTGCTATGTCATCGCTTACGACATTCCCGATGATCGCAGGCGCACGAAAATCCACCAGATTCTGTTGGGTTTCGGGAAATGGACGCAGTATTCGCTATTCGAGTGTTTCCTGTCCCAGAAAGAACTGGTGCTGTTACGCTCCAAACTGGCAGTCCACCTGGTGGAGCAGCAGGATAGCGTCCGATTTTATCCGTTGTGCGCGAACTGCGTGAAGCGCGTGGAAACGGTGGGAGGCCCACCACCAACCGAGGAACTGCTGTTTGTGGTGTAAAGTGAGAAAGCCATCAAATGCCATTTACCCACTGCTGGCAGCGTGTCGAAAAACGAGGATGCGTCTTTCTCACGCTGGACGATCTCCAGTTGCACGCGTACCGGCCAACGAACAGTATCTAAGCTCATCCGTGCGAGAGGCGCAGTGATGCACTCGCTAAGCATAGCCTCTCGCACCGCTCCCCACGCCGCGTTAGAGCCTTTTTGTGCCAAAATCGTGCCTGAAATCCACTCGAATTATCCCCCAAAAATCCCGCCTCTCGAAAAAGCTTGTCTTTTTCGGCCTCTCATGCTACACTACAAGCACGACAGGCTGAAGAGGCCGCCGCCCGCTTGAGGGATTGAAATTCTTCAGGACAGGCGCCCATCTTGCCACCCATTGCGAGGGCTGAAGAGGCCGCCGCCCGCTTGAGGGATTGAAATATCTTTGTAGTGCCAAGTACTGGATCTGCACATGCAGGGCTGAAGAGGCCGCCGCCCGCTTGAGGGATTGAAATCGGAGCTTCTCCGATGCCGTCGTGGTGATCGACGGGGGCTGAAGAGGCCGCCGCCCGCTTGAGGGATTGAAATACGCAGCCGTACCCCGACTATGCGCGTTATCATTCGAGGGCTGAAGAGGCCGCCGCCCGCTTGAGGGATTGAAATAAGTT
>Ga0070707_100005950_pt1 | contig 11379 bp, 9 predicted proteins | sample KBSK5502metaG_FD_65468 | JGI IMG/M metagenome (GOLD analysis project Ga0070707, IMG submission 65468) | Corn, switchgrass and miscanthus rhizosphere microbial communities from Kellogg Biological Station, Michigan, USA - KBS K5-50-2 metaG | ecosystem: Host-associated > Plants > Roots >... | reverse complement strand
ACGGTCATGTAGTGACAATCCCGCTTCTCGGCCCTCGACACTTCAATGACTTATGGACCGAAAAGGGAAACATGGGCTAGGGCCCCGGTGCGCTACGGCCCGCGGCCTTCGGCTCCGGTAAACCAGCGCCCTGACGAACGGCCGGTGTCGAAACCTCGCAGGCTGCGAAGGACGGACATGTTTCTTCTCGGAAGTAAGAATGCCTGCGTGGAATCCGCCGACAGGATGCGGGTCCTCCGCGTCGCTGGTCCGGGGCGAGTCTCGCGGAAGTGGGGCGCACTTTGGCGGCCTGAGCGACGAACAAGCCGGCCACGAGGTATGCCGTAGTCGTGACTACCTTAGCGAGGAGCGCATTAGTTAGTCGTGGCCGGCTTCGATCACCTCGGATCCTATGACCCAAAACTCATAGCCGGCCTTCTGTTGGTTTGGGAAGATCACCAGGTTCATACCATCGGCGCGAGCTGATGGCACGAGGAGGCCGTCATTTTCGAGCCACTCGATCGCGCCACCCACGCGCTGGCATGGTCGGTGGTCGAGGGAGGTCAGATCGTCGTCCGAGATTCCGAGCGCGGCGAGGCGACTTCGATCTGAAAGATCAACGACAGAGTCGAGGACAACACCGATTCGGTAGATCGTACGCCTTGCCGTTGGCCGAATCGGCTGCAAGCTAATGTGAAAGTCCGCTTCTGCAAGTGCAGCGACGCGGGTCAGACTCGTATAGATTGCCGGAGTTTCGGGGGGATTCCATCGGGCGCCTCGCTGATTCTCCCGCTCAGGTGGGTAGTCGCCAAACATGTGGCGGAACACGTCTCCTCGCCATGGACTCGCACGAAGCTGATCGAGTTTAGCGAGGAGCTCCCGATCATAGATCACCGAATACTAACCTCTAAACGTACGCGCCGTCCTTGAGCTGAGCGATCACCGTGAGCACGTCCTCGATCTTGCCCTGCTGAATCCTATCTGCCGGGCGTTCTCCGCCCAGCAGCTTATGTGGCGAGAATAGCCACAACCGGGCCTCCTGGGGCGAGTACAAATCGCCAAGTTCGCTGACCAACCACTCCAGCCGGAGCAAATAGTCACGGCGGTCTGGCTGGGGTTGGGTTCTGCCCGCTCGCCACCGAGACACGGTCTCCGGTGTTGTATTGAGAAGCTGAGCGATCTCCCGCGCTGTGATTCCGCCCTTCTGCTGAACCTTGTCGAGGCGTGTGGCAAGAGCACCAGCCATGAAGTCTCACCTCCTATTGGTGGACACGTCTATATCCTATGCGTGACGATGCTGCCTGAAGATCCGCCGCCGCGGTATCGGCGAATACGTGCTGACGGGCTCCGTCCGAGCCATCTCGCCGAGCGTGTAGCGCCAACCATCCAGTCTCCTGCGTTCTGCCTCAAGCTTGCCTCGAGTGGCCGCCTCCAAAGGGACTTGAAGAGCTCTGACGAGTCTGTCCGTCGCAGGACGAAGGATCTTGTCTAGATACGCACCAGCGCGGAGATCTGCCGGCACGCGGCCGACCACTGCAACCTCGCCCATCCTCGTGAAGACGAAGTGTCGGCGGGGATCGGCGATCATGTCGGGTGCGCCACGACGGCAGCACGTTGTGTCGGCGCACGCGAAATTGGCGCGCAGGGTGCGGTTCTGAAGAAATGCCTCGGCGGACTCGCGCGTAAGGAAGATCCCTAGCGACGCGAAGTAGACGCGCTGATGAGGAGCAAAGCCGCCTGCCCCGGAACGCTGTTTCCGAGTCAGCCGGCTGAAATCGAACCTCTCTCCACTACTGACGCCGCTTTCGATGCCGCCAACTGCACCAAACGCCAAGAGCGCCAGACCGATACTTCCTGTTCTTTCCGCAACCAGAGGCAGCGAAAGGCTATGAAGCTGGCGGCATGCGACGATGTATCGGTGAAGCGTCAGGTGGCCGCTGTGGCTACCAAATGGATGCACGCGAAGCCACACTCCATCAATTCTCAGTCCGTCAAAAGAAGACTTGAGCGCGAGGCGGTGTGATCCGTCGAAGAACACTCTGGTAGGGACCGCAAGCGGGTAGTAGATCGCGATGTTGCTTGCGCCGCGTGAATCAAGGCAATCGCGAAGTTTGCGCGTCAGCGATCGATCTATTTCAAACCAGGGGTCCTTCGTCCCTTCCGCGAGGAAATGCGTTGGTGCCAAGACAGCGGTGAAACCCTTCGTTATGACGAAGCGTGCCACGGCCTCGGCAATCCGGTCGGTAGCCCCTCCGGTGAAGTCCGTTATCGTGTGGGGCCGAACATTTCCCCAGGGCAGAGTGGTACGGCGGCCAGTGCAACCGGTCGGGGTCGCAAGCTCCATCAGCCGAGTGTCGAGAACAGCTTCGAGGTTGCGCTGACGGACCTCGGTGCGGATTTCCTCATGGACGTCAACATGCTCGGGGTCAAAAACGACCCCGCTCATCGCCGCCTTCCCTTCCGAAAGCAACTGCGAGAGGACGCGATGGTCGTTGCGGCTAGGCCTCAGGTAGAAACCGAGCGGCTCTAGCACTGGTCGCACCAGCCGTGGCATGAGGTCCAAAGACGTATCCATAGACACCTCTCTTGACGTTTGTATTGACATTACAGTAGACGGACTGACACGTCAAGAGTATTTTTGGCAGGATAACTAGGGCCCTGGGAGGCGCCGCCTACCCTGGCAGACTGGGCTCAAGCCTTCATGGACGTGGAGGCCTGGCCGCCCCCGGCGCGACGAAGAGGGGCTTCTTCATGAACCTATGCAGGTGGCCCGTCGGTATGGGGCCGGGAGGTCGCGGATTGGTCTTGGGCCGCTCCACGGGTACCGGTTTTGAACACGGATGGTTGGCCATTACGAAGACCTGCTGATTCTGCCACGACGGGATGAACCCATGCACTGGATCGTCGCGCTGGAAGCGCCCCCGGTCTGTAGAACATAGTCAGCCCCGACGCTGCGGATCGGCTCGGTCATAGGAGTACGTAGAGGAGCTGACTCTGGAAAGCTTCCGCCCGAACCCTCAGGGCGGCCGGCGGTTGAGATCGGCGTCCAAACGTGTGGGCGCCGCCGGCGCATGGGCGGCCGCCTCGTAAAGACCGTGATGACGCCCGACGCGGGGTAAGAAACACCCCGCGTCTCCTTGTTGACTCGCGCGCGGTCGAGCGGCAGTATGGGCGGCGATGACGAGGCGAGGTCTCCTGGCCCTGGCGCTCTCGAGCGTGGTCGCGCTCCTCGGCCTCACCGCGTGCGGGGACGGCTCCAGCGGCAAGACCCGGTCCATCAAGGTCGTCATCGCGGAGTACAGCAAGGACCACACCCGGCCGTTCTGGCAGGGCCTGTCCGACCAGTACACGAAGCAGACCGGCGTCAAGGTCGACCTGCAGGTCGTCGACTGGAACTCCATCGATCAGCAGGTCAGCACGATGATCCAGAACAATCAGCCACCGGACGTCCTGAACCTGAACTCCTTCTCCAGCTACGCGAAGGACGGGCTCCTCTACCCGGCCGACGACGTCCTCTCCCCGAAGACGAAGGAGGACTTCCTCGACGCCTTCGCGCGGGGCGGGGAGTATCAGGGCAAGCTCTACGGCTTCCCGATCCTCGCGAGCGCGCGGGCCTTCTTCTACAACAAGGACCTCTTCGCCAAGGCGGGCGTCGCGGCGCCCCCGACGACCTGGGACGAGTTCGTCCAGACCGCCACGAAGATGCAGGCCCTCGGCCACGGAACGATCGGGTACGCGCTGCCGCTGGGTCCCGAGGAGGCGCAGGCCGAGTGGGCCATCTGGATGTGGAACAATGGTGGGGGCTGGAAGTCAGGCGACCGGTGGGCGATCAACAGCGACCGGAACGTCCAGACGCTGCAATTCCTCGCCGCCCTCGCCAACACGCACAAGGTGACGCAGGTCAACCCCGGGAAGACCAACCGCACCGACGGCGCCTTCCAGCTCTTCAAGGACGGCAAGGTCGGCATGGTCATGGGCTTCAGCCCGCTGGCGGCCCAGCTCGATGCCGAGGGCAAGGTGAGCTACGGCGTCGCCCAGATGCCGACCAATGTCGGCACCCCGGTCACCCTGGGCGTCGAGGACTACCTCATGGCCTTCAAGAAGAAGGGCAACCAGGAGGCGGTCAAGCAGTTCCTGGATCTCTACTATCAGCCGGAGCACATCACCCGGTGGATCACGGCTGAGGGCTTCCTGCCGGTGACCAAATCGGGTCTCCAGCAGATGAGCGGAAACCCGAAGCTCAAGCCGTACCTGGACGCGCTGCCGAACGCCAAGCTCGCGCCGACGACCGACCCCACCTGGGACAAGGTCAAGCTGGACGTCCAGCAGAACATTGGCCTGGCCGTGCAGCCGGGCGGCGACCCGAAGCAGGTGCTCGACCGCCTCCAGCGGACCGCCACGACGGCGGAGAGCAGTCGCTGACCGACGCTTCCAGCGCGGATTGCTCGTGAGCGAACCGCGCGACAGGCGGACGGGTCCAGTCACCGTGGGTTGCGCTCTGCCTCGTATGCGCCCCCTCACCCTGCCCTCTCCCCCTCGGCGGGGGAGAGGGAATCGATAGGAGAGGGAAAGGGGGTGAGGGTGGCGGATTTGTTCGCGCGTAATGCGGGCTAGAGCTCGCCACCGGCGCCGGGGGAACGGATTGCGGCAGGCGCTCCCCTGGCTCGGTCCGAGCCTCCTGCTCATCGCGGCGGTGGTGCTCTACCCGGCGCTCTTGCTGGTCCGGGCCTCCCTCAGCCGGTACTCGATCACGGGCCTCTACCAGAGCTTCGTGGGCCCGCGGAACTACGTCCGGCTCCTCGCGCAGGACGCCCTGCCCGCCGTCGCGGCGAACACGGTGGTCTGGGTGACGGCCGTCGTCGTGGTCACCATCCTCATCTCGCTGGCGCTCGCGCAGTTCGTCAACCAGAGCTTCCCGGGCCGGCAACTGGTCCGCTGGGCGCTCATCGTGCCCTGGGCAGCGTCCCTCATCATGACGTCGAAGCTGTTCGTCTGGATCTACGACTACTACTTCGGGATCCTCAACCGCGTGCTGACGGCTGTGGGGTTCATCGACCGGCCGGTGGACTGGCTCGGCGACGACAGGACGGTGATGGGCGCGATGATCGCGGTAGGCGTCTTCGTCTCTCTCCCGTTCACGACGTACGTCCTGCTGGCGGGGCTCCAGGCGATCCCCGGCGAGGTCTACGAGGCGGCGCGGGTCGACGGCGCCTCCGGCTGGCGGACGTACCGGGCGGTGACGCTCCCGCTGCTGCGCCCGGCCTTGCTGGTGGCGGCCGTGCTCAACATGATCTACGTCTTCAACTCCTTCCCGATCGTGTGGACGCTCAACGACCGCAATCCCGGCTTCGCGCACGACACCATGATCACCTACATGTACAAGATCGCCTTCAAGAGCGCCATGCGGGACGTCGGCCTTGCCGCCGCCCTCGGCGTGGTCAACGTGCTGGTGATCCTCGTCGCCGTGTTCGGCTACCTGCGCGCCGCGCGCTGGCGGGAGGAGCAAGCCTGATCCGCGGCGCCGTCCGCCGGGCCGGACTGAGCGGGGCGGGCCTGCTGCTCGCGGGGGCGTTCCTCTCGCCCTATCTCGTGATGTTCCTCACCGCGGTCAAGCCGGAGAGCGAGCTACGGACCAGCCCGCCGCGGCTCCTGCCCGTGCGCTGGCGGTTCGAGAACTTCCTCGCGGTGCTCGCGGACCCGGGGTTCCAGACCTGGCTCCAGGTCTCCCTGATCGTGGCCGTGGCCTCGACGGCGCTCGTGGTGCTGGCCGCGGTGCCCGCCGCGTACTACACGGCGCGCCACCGGTTCCGCGGCCGGAGCGCGTTCCTCTTCCTGGTGCTCGTCACCCAGATGTTCTCGCCGACCGCGCTGGTGGTGGGCCTCTACCGGGAGTTCTTCGAGCTGGACCTCGTCAACACCTACGCCGCGCTCGTCGTCACGAACGCGGCCTTCAACCTCGCGTTCGCGATCTGGATCCTGCGCGCGTTCTTCGCCTCCATCCCCCGGGAGATCGAGGAGGCGGCCGCGGTCGACGGGTGCGGGCGGCTGGGCGCCCTCCTCCGGATCGTGCTGCCGCTGTCGCGGCCCGGGATCGTGACCGCGATGATCTTCGCGTTCATCGCGGCGTGGAACGAGTACATCGTCGCGCTGACGCTGATGACCGACGCGGACAAGCGGCCGCTGACCGTCGGGATCACGTCCTACGTGACGGCGTACGTGCAGCACTGGGACCTGCTCTTCGCGGCGTCGGTCATCGCGATCGTGCCGGTCGTCGTGCTCTTCGCGCTGATCGAGCCCTACCTGGTGGGCGGCCTCACGGCAGGCGGCGTCAAGTAGGCCCGAGGATCAGAACCTCCGGTCAGAGCGGTTCGATCTCCACCTCGATGCGGAGCTCGTCCTCCCGGTCGCCGTAGCCCAGCAGCTCTTTCACCGTCGCCCCCGGCGTCTCAGGCGCGGCTGCGTCCACGAGGGCGCGGTAGAAGCCCATGCCGGTCACGAAGAGGGCCTGCTCCGAGCTGTCCGGCCCGGCGAGCAGCAGGCTCTCCCCGCCGTCGGCGCCCGTGAGCGCCAGGCCCCGATCCGCCACCCAGGAAAAGGCGGCGTCCCCCGATCCTCCGGTCACGCGCTCCCGAAGCACCTTCACCCGGTCCACGCGGGACAGTCGGGGCTGGAGCGACGGCCCATCGTAGCTCCACCCCGGCCGAGTCGGAGGGCGCGCCGCTCCGGTCTTCCGATCGGGCGACATCGCATAGACGACGCCGCGGCGGCTGGGCTCGAAGAAGGAGCCGAGGTTGTCGGAGCGGAAACTCACGAGCGGCTCGAGCCGGAGCCGGCACAGCTCGCCGCCGAAGGCGGGAACGACGAAGGAGGACACGCGAATGGCCCGCCCCTCGGCCGGGGCGATCACGAAGCTCGACCGGTAGAGCCCGGGCTCGAGCGGGGAGGCGAAGCCCGGGCCCGGGACGTAGAGCAGGTCGCTCCACGGCGCGGCGAGCCCCGCCGCGCGGCGCCGCTCGGGCTCGGGGAGGCGCAGGTCGAAGGCCGGCGTCAATGCGCGCGGCCCGGCCGGCGCCCGGAGCCGCCGGCGCGGCCGCCGGCATGGCCGCCGGGCCGTCCGCGCCCTCCTCCGCCGTCTCGACGAGGGCCGCCGCGGGCGGCCATACGCTGACGCTTCTCCTCCGCGTAGCGGCGCCGCTCCTCGCTCGTCGGCTTGATCTCCGACAGGTAGAGGTCATCGTCGGCCCACTCGACGCGGATCTTCTGACTGATGAACTGCTCGATGGGCTCGAGCAGGAGCGCGCTCGCCTCGTCGGCCAGGCTGATGGCCTTGCCGGCGGCGCCGGCACGCGCCGTGCGGCCGATGCGGTGGACGTAGTCCTCGGCATCCTGCGGCAGGTCCCAGTTGATGACGTGGCTCACGCCCTCGATGTGCAGCCCCCGCGAGGCGACGTCCGTCGCGACGAGGATGGGCAGCGCGCCGTCCTTGAAGTCGTTCAGGAGCTTGAGCCGCCTCTTCTGATCCACGTCCCCGGTGAGGGCCCGCGCCTGCCAGCCGTTCCGGGTGAGGCGGTCCTCGAGGCGCCGCGCCTCCTCCCGCGTGTTGGAGAAGATGAGGATGCGGCTGCCCCCCTCGCGCTTGAGCAGCCCGAGCAGGAGGTTGAACTTCTCCTCCCGCCCCACGTGGTAGAGCACCTGCTCGGCCTTCTCGACGGTCTTCTGCTTGGGCGTGATCGTGATCTGCGTCGGGTTGTTCATGAACTCCCACGTCAGCTCCAGCACCCGGAAGGAGAGCGTCGCCGAGAAGAGGAACGACTGGCGCCGTTCCGGCTTCGGGAGGCGGCGCAGGATGAAGCGGAGGTCGGCGATGAAGCCCATGTCGAACATCCGGTCGGCCTCGTCGATGACGAGGACCTCGACCCGGCTCGGCGACCAGATGTGCTGCTTGAGGTAGTCGATGAGCCGGCCGGGCGTGCCGACCAGCACGTCGCAGCGCTCGCGCAGGGCATCACGCTGCTTGTTGTAATCGATCCCGCCGTAGACGGCCAGGATCCCGAGGCCCGTGTGCGCGCCGAGGAGCCGGGCATCCGCCTCGATCTGCACCACCAGCTCGCGGGTGGGCGCGATGATGAGGATCCGCGGGGCGGTGGGGCCGCCCTTGGCCGGAGCCGGCCGCGTCAGGCAGCGCGTGAAGGCCGCGATGAGAAAGGCGGCGGTCTTGCCGGTGCCGGTCTGCGACTGGCCCGCCACGTCCTTGCCGCGCAGCGCGAGCGGCAGGGCGGCCTCCTGGATGGGCGTGGCGGCGACGAAGCCCGCATCGCGGATGCCGCGCATCACGGGCGCGGGCAGGTCCAGCGAGCCGAAGTCGATGGGCGCCATCAGAGGGGGCACACCAGCCGCCCCAGCTCCTCGGTGAGCTTGAGGTTTTCCCGGTAGTCCACCGGCACCTCCACGATCACCGGGCACGGAGCCGCGAAGGCCTCGCCCAGGGCCGGGATCAGCTCATCGGCCGCCCGGACGTGGAGCCCGCGGCAGCCGAAGCACTTGGCGAGCCCGATGAAATCCGGATTGCCGAATGCCACACCAGATTCGCGGCCGTAGCGCGAGAGCTGCTTCCAGCGGATCGAGCCGTAGCCGTCGTCGCGGAAGATCAGCACGACGAAGGCGAGCCCGAGGCGCACCGCGGTCTCCAGCTCCTGGCAGTTCATGAGAAAGCCGCCGTCACCGGAGACGGCGACGACCTTCTTGTCCGGGTAGAGCAGCTTGGCCGCGATGGCGCCGGGCAGCGCGATGCCCATGGCGGCGAAGCCGTTGGAGATGATGACGGTGTTGGCCTCCATGGCCTGGTAGAGCCGCGCGACCCAGAGCTTGTGGGCGCCGACGTCGGAGATCAGGATGTCGCCGCCGCCGAGCACCCGGCGCAGGTCGTGCAGGATGCGCTGGGGCTTGAGCGGGTAGCCCGCGTCGGTGGAGCCGGCCTCGAGCTCCGAGACGATCCAGTCGTGAAGCGCGCGGGAGCGCCCGGGATCCCGGCGCACGGTGACCTGCTCCCGCAAGAGATCCAGCGCCTCCCGCACATCCGCGACGACTTCCACGGCTGGCTGGTAGTACGCGTCGACCTCGGCCGCCGTGAAGTCGAGGTGCACGATGGTCTTGCCGCGGTCGGGGTTCCAGAGGCCCGGGGCGTACTCGACGGGGTCGTAGCCCGCCGTGATGATCAGGTCGGCGCGGTCGAAGCCGCAGGAGACGTAGTCCTTGAGCTGCAGCCCGATGGTGCCGAGACTCAGCGGGTCGTCCCAGGGGATCGCGCCCTTGGCCATGAAGGTGGTGGCGACGGGGATGCCGGTATGCGACGCGAAGGCGCGGAGGGCCGGGGCCGCCCCGCCGCGGATCACACCGTTGCCCGCGAAGAGGAGTGGGTCCTTCGCGGCGTCGATCAGACGCGCCGCCTGGGCCAGCGCGGGCCGGTCGGGCGACGGCCGGCGCGCCCGCCCGGCGGCGAGCGGCTCCACGCCGACCTCCACCTTCTCGTCGGCCACGTCCTCGGGCAGCTCGAGATGGCAGGCGCCGGGCTTCTCGGCCTCCGCCAGCTTGAACGCCTTGCGCACCGCCTCGGGGATCACGCCGGCAACGGCCAGGCGCGTGTTCCACTTGGTGATGGGCCGCAGCATGTCCACGATGTCCACGTACTGGTGCGACTCCTTGTGGATCCGGTCGCGCCCGGCCTGGCCGGTGATGGCCACCACCGGGGCGCGGTCCAGGTTGGCGTCGGCAAGCCCCGTGACGAGGTTGGTGGCGCCCGGCCCGAGCGTGGCAAGACAGACGCCGGCCCGGCCCGTGAGGCGCCCCGACACATCGGCCATGAAGGCCGCGCCCTGCTCGTGGCGACAGGGGATGAAGCGGATCCCCGAGTCGAGCAGGGCGTCGGTCAAGGCCAGCGTCTCCTCGCCGGGCAGCCCGAACAGCGCGTCCACGCCCTCGCTCGCGAGGCAGCGCACCAGGAGGTCGGCCGCCTTCATGCCGAGCCGCCCCCGTCGACCGCCGCCGGCTCCTCGACGGGCTCCGGCTTGGCGGGGCGCTTGCCGAAGACGCGCGCCGCGATGATCCCGACCTCGTAGAGGACGATGAGTGGGCCCGCCATCAGCGTCTGGTTGACGGCGTCGGGGGTCGGGGTCAGGACGGCCGCGATGATGAAGTTGATCAGGATCGCGTACTTGCGGTTCTTCGAGAGGAACTGGGGCGTCACGACCCCGAGCATGGACAGGAGCGTGATGATCACCGGCAGCTCGAAGACAAGGCCGAAGGCCAGCGTGAACTTGAGGATGAAGTCCGTGTAGCTGGCGATGGAGATCATCGGCTGCGCGCCCTTCTCCACCCCGAAGCTCACGAGGAACTGGATCGCGAAGGGAATCACGACGAGCAGGGCGAAGGCGCCGCCCAGGAGGAAGAGCAGCGAGCCGATGATCACGAAGGGCGCGGCGTACTTCCGCTCGTGCTTGTGGAGCCCGGGCGCCACGAAGGCCCACACGTTCCACAGCACCGCCGGCATGGCGACGAACAGGCCGGCGATCATGGCGACCTTCATGTAGGTCCAGAAGTACTCGGTGGGGGTCAGGAACACGGGCGGGGCCTTCAGCTTGGCGAGCGGCCGCTGGAGGAACACCATGATGCGATCGGTGAAGTAGAGCGCGATCACGAGGCCGACGCCAGCGGGGACGAGACTCCAGATGATCCGCGTGCGGAGCTCCGCCAGGTGGTCGAAGAAGGACATCTTCCCGTCGTCGGGCTCGGCCATCACCACTCCGTGAGGAAGTGCCGGAGCTGGCCCACCCCGCGCCCCAGCGCAAAGCCGTCCCGGATAGCCTTCGTCACGTAGGCCTTTGCCTCGCGGATCGCATCGCCCAGGGACTCGTTCCGGGCGAGGCCGGCGGCGATGGCGGCCGAGAACGTGCAGCCGGTGCCGTGGGTACTGGGCGACTCCACCCGCGGCGTCGAGAACACGGTGAACTCGCGCCCGTTCCAGAGCACGTCGACGGCGTCCCCCTTGAGATGCCCCCCCTTGACCAGCACGGAGCGGGGCCCGAGGGCGCGGATGCGCCGCGCCGCCTCCTCCATGTCGGCGCGGGTCTCCACGCGCATGCCCGCCAGCACCTCGGCCTCGGGCAGATTCGGCGTCACCACCAGCGCGAGCGGGAGGATGCGGGTGACGAGGGCCTGGCGGGCATCGGGGCGCAGCAGCGGATCCCCGGACTTGGCGACCATGACCGGATCCACGACCAGCTTCCCGATGGGATGCTCGCCGAGCGTCGCCGCCACGGCCTCGATGATGGGGGCCGTCGAGAGCATCCCGCACTTCGCCGCGTCGGCGCCGAGGTCGGAGAGGACCGAGCGGAGCTGCTGGGC
>Ga0070707_100005947_pt1 | contig 11382 bp, 13 predicted proteins | sample KBSK5502metaG_FD_65468 | JGI IMG/M metagenome (GOLD analysis project Ga0070707, IMG submission 65468) | Corn, switchgrass and miscanthus rhizosphere microbial communities from Kellogg Biological Station, Michigan, USA - KBS K5-50-2 metaG | ecosystem: Host-associated > Plants > Roots >... | reverse complement strand
CCCCAATAGGGCTGCATGCGCAGGCGTTGACGCCGGTTGCCCGGGCCGGCAGGCGGACGCGGTCGCTTCCTACCCGTAGCCCGTGAAGGCGGGTATTGTTGACCCTGGCCGATGTCGCGGTCGTCGGCGGGGTGTGGCGCAGTCCGGTAGCGCGCCTGCTTTGGGAGCGGACCGAAGGGGACCGTGTTTCGCCGGAAGTGCATAGGCTGGACAGTGATATACGCCAAGGGTGCGAACGGTGAGGACCGCCGTTCGCACCCTTTCTGCGTCCATCTTGGCCCACATCTTGGCTCACTCGTGAGCCCGCGCGCGCGCTGAACTGAGGAGGATTTCCGATGTCCCAGAAAGCGATCGTCAGCATAGAAAGGCTCGTCAAAGCGTCTGACGAGAGTCGTCAGAGCACCACCACGCTCGCTAGCGACGCCGAGCTGCAGGTCCCCTTGGCGGCGAACCTGGTCTATGCGTTCGAGTTCCGCTGGAGCTTTACCACGCCGACGACGATAACGCTTCAAGGGCCTCGGCAGAACTCATCATGTAATCAGAAAATTCATCGTAGAACGCAACGGTATTAAAGGCTTCAACGGGATGCTTTTTGTTAATGTCCTCGATATCGAAACGGAGGCGGTCGCTGCCCAAAACGTACTTGAATACTTGGTCCTTTTGATTTCCCTTAATCCAAAGAAGACCGGTAGGAGGCGTTAGTATGATTTGAAAGCTTACATTCAATCCCTGAAGTAGGTATGTCAGCTTATAAACATCACCAGCCCATAACTTTGTCCTGCGATCTGGATCAGCTACGAATCTACTGATGGGTATAACATCGTGCACCAGTATATCTGTGTCCACGTGAGAACTCTTGCTAATTGAATTCACAAGGTCTTTAGTTACCTGCTCAAAGGCGTGCAATCCGTCAATGAATATCAGATCATACATCCTCTTGGAGTCTTCATAGATCCTGAAGAAGACATCACTAGAGGCAACGTTTAGCCTGAACTCCGCGGTATCGTTCGCGTTGACTCTAAAGGCCCCTCTTGGAAGCGGATCAACTCCCACATTGACTGCACCCTTTGCGATCAACAAACTCCGATAATCAGAGGTACCTATTTCAAGGTAGGAGTATCTTGGATTGCGCCCGAAATGAAAGTCATGAAAAGCAGACAAGATGTCGTAATAAGCCGGGCCGCGCAAATTGAAATAGTTACTTTGGATTGACACTGAATGGGAGGTGGTGGCCAGAAAGAAGTGTTTTTGCGCCATGTTTATGAACTGTTTTTCGCTAAGAACGGTCGCCAGGAATTTCGAATATGGAATGGCGAATGCCACTTTTATGCTGTTTCCTGTTCTCCGCATTAAGCCCTCAAGCAACATCGTGATCTCCGGCAAACGAGCGACGGCTAACACTGCTCCTGCGGAACCTCGAGCCCAGAAGAACCGGGCGGGCCAAGTAGCGCACACGTAGCGCGGGCGGGGCCAGTTCCTCGGGGGCCGGTTTCGGCTTTCTCCGGCTGCACTTGCGCCGCTAGCAGGGCGAGGAGGCCCCATCTCCACACCGTCGTTAGTCCCCTCAATTGTGTGGCCATAGCCGCGGGATGGCGTCGGGCGGCCATTCGCAGTAGTCGGCGAAGGAGCACAGCGACTCCGGCCATCGGGGCGGGCCATGCCTTGCTGGGCCGGGGGCCGACTGGCACCGAATGCCGCATGGTCAGTCTTAACCGGGTGCGCCTCACCGAACTTGGCGCCTGGACCACGGCCCGCAAGTGCTCAGGCACAGGATGGGCCGCGAACGGGCCCATGGTTTCCTCCCGCGTTCACGGCAAGGCCACTCCGGCGAAGACCGAACCCCCGCGCCAACCCTCCAGGGCAAAGCTAGGGGCGTGAACAAATCCCCGCACTCCTGCGGAGCCCCCCCACGCTATGGGCAGCCAACGGGGCGCGGAAAGGGCCGGACTGCGACACGGAGGGGCGCGTTTGCGGCACAGCAAAGGGGGGCCACTACCCGCCCAGCATCGGCCCACGCCCAGCGCCTGAATCCTTGCCGCGAGGCCATCTTCGCGCTCACGACCAGAAGCGCTGCTGCGAGTTGTAGCCATCGCCCAGCCATCGTTCCTGCGCTGATCAATAGCTCGTCACGGAACCACCGTAGGATCCACGCGCAGCAGGCGCCACTTGCCGTCCGCGCGGACGGTGGCCGACAGCGCTTCGATGTCGTTCGCTTGGCGTCTGTCGACGAACAGCCAGCGCACGTGCCAGCGCTGCAGGATCGCGCGCCGCTCGTCGACGGTGGCGTCCGTCGCAAAGAAGCGCGCGACGTCACGCCGCCTTTCACCGTGATCGGGCACCCAATAGAGCGGGTGCGGCGACGCCACGATCTTGCCCGCGACCCACGGGATCATAACGCCGGTCTCGAGCTCGGCGAGCACGACGTCGTCGGCGCCGACAACGCCGCGCGCGATCTCCGAAGCGACGTGCGTGTCCTCGCGCGGCCACGCCTTCCCCAAGCTCTCGCGGTGGAAGCCCGACGCGACGACCGCGGCGATAACCACGAGCGCGGCGGCGGCCGCTTGCGCGCGGGGGGGAAGACGCACTGCGAGCGCCGCTCCCGTCTCGGCCGCCCCGAGCTGGACGAAGACCGCGATCCACGACACCGCGCGCCCGAGGCCGGTCCGCCCGAAGGCCCCCAGCGTGTAGATGGCGACGGCAGCGACGGCGAGCGCGACGAAGAGGTCGCGGCGGTCGTGGCGCAGGCGGACCAGAAGGAGCGGTGCCAACGCGATCGTCGGCCACATGCGGGACGCGACGTGCTGAAAGAGCACGCGGCTCTGCTCGTCGAACTCGGCGTTGGTCCTCGACCTGAAAAGATCGCCGAACGGGAAGTACGGCCACGCTGCGGCCGCGAGCAGTCCGGCGGCGACGGCTCCGGCGATGAGCGCGCCTTCGAGGGCGATTGGGCGAAACCCTCCCCCCGCGCGCGCGGCGAAGAGCGCGACGACCCCGGCCAGGAGCACGACGGCCGTTGTCGGATGCACGAGCCAACACACCGCTGTGAGCACCGCCAACACGGCGAGCCGCGAGCGCTTCGCATGCGCGTCGAGCGCGACGGCGAGCGCGACGAACACGAGCGCCGCGGCGAAGGTGCTCGGATAGGGGCCGACGAGCACGAGCGTCTCGACGTTGAGAAAGCCGCTCCAGTCCCACGGACGCGGCCCCCAGGCGAAGAGCCAGAGCGGCAACGTGAGCGCCGCGGTGATCCACGGATGCGAGGACGCGCGGTGCAAGAAGGCGACGAGCGCCGCGCACAGGAGCAGGACGTTGAGGGCGGACGCCGCGACGAGGACGCTCAGCACGTCGGCGCCGGTGATGCGTGCGACGAGCGCCCACGCCAACGCATAGGGCGAGAAGAACGCGTGGGGTGCGTGGACGTCGAGAAGCGGGTGTTTGGGGTGAAGGGGGTCGGCCGCGAGGGCACGAACCACGGCCGCATGCTCCCAGAAGTCGTCGCCGAGAAGCCGGTTGTGGGCGTGCCCGACGACGACTAGAAGCGTGCCCGCGGCGACGATCGCGAACGCGACGATCCACGCGCCCGAGGTCTTCACCGTCGCTGCATGCCGAGCCGGCTCAAGCACAAGCTCAAGGCCTTGGTGGGGCTCGCGGGAGGGAGCAACCGAAGGTACGGCCGGGCCCAGCCGCCGCCAGTCCGCCCGCTGCCAGCGGACGCCTCCCTGTCGCAACGAAGCAGGATCTGGCGCAGTCCCGCGTATGGTGTACCTGCGCGGCGCTTCCTAGTCTGTCAGCCGACGCCGTTCATGGGAACAGCCAGGAAGCGCGGGCCTGGCGGCGCTGCTACGCGGCGCTACTACGCGGCGCTGCAATTGTCCCGCCGACCGAGTCGCACGCGCCGGGACCGCTATGCGTCTTAGGCGGTCGGCGAGCACGTCTAGGACGGGCTTTCCGATCTCCAGCCCCTCTGGAACCATGTTACGGCTGTGGTCGATCCCGAGCACCAGAAAGTCGGCCTCGCGCTCCGTCAGCGTGCCCGGCACGAGGGCGCTGCAGCGGGCGACGATCCCCTCCGCCATCGCGCGGGGCTCAGCCATCGCGCGCCAGCCTGCCGGTGAGGCGAGCACCTCCGCGATCCCAGCTGTCAGCGCTGACACGTTCGCCTGGTTCATCGGTGCCTCCGTCACGACGGATCGGGGATAGCGCAGTAGTGTAAGTTCGCCTGCCGATCGCCGCCCACAGTCAGCCAATAGGCGCCGCGCTCGAGCTCGAGGAATGCCCCATGAGCTGCTCGACCCAGCAACCCTGCGGCGCTTCTACGTCAGGCGCGACCGGATGCAGCGGGCCTGGCCGATCCTCTGTACGAGCTGCGGGGCCGAGTTCATTCCGGGCCGGCTGTACAGCGCGCCCAGCCGCGTCCGTCGCTCCCCGACGTGTCGGAGGGGCCGCTCCCGGCAGGGGTAAGCCGCTACGGCTTCTTGGTCGGCGCCTCGTTGCCGATGTCGCGATGAATCCTCCAGGCTCCGTCAGCGTCCTTCTGCCAGAGCACCATGTAGCGCCCGGCACTCGACAGGGGCTTATTGCCGGTCTTGCTCGTCCCCTGGTAGCTGTAGTGACCGATCTCCACCGCGTAGTCACCCGCGGCGAAGGCTTCCTCGGTGATGTCTTCCCGGGCGGTGACGGCGAGCGTATCGAACTGAGCCTGCATCGCCTTGGTGATCCCGTCGCGGCCCCGGGCCCAGTCGCCGCTGGCCTGTACCTGGGCGCCGTCCTCCGTGTAGAGACTGGCGACCCCCGCCGCGTTGCGGGCGAGAAAGGCGGCCGACCATTCCTTCTCCCGGGCCTGGATGGCGTTACGGAGCGCGGTCGGGTCTTCTGGCTTGCTGGGAGGCGCCTTCGCCGGTGCAGCGCAACCCGCCAGCGTGAGCAGCAGTATGAGTGATGGGAGTGACCGGTGACTGGGCATGGGTTCTCCTTCGTGCCGATGGACCCGGTGGGGATCCAGACCAGCAGAGATGGTACCCCTTGCGGCGGCCGCCGCAAGGGACGGCGCCTTGCCGATTTCCCATCGACTAAGGGCTAGGCGCGGCGGGCGAACAGATCGGGGAAGCGGTTGTTACGCGCCCGGCGGTTTCTCACGCAGGTCGTAATTCCGCAGGACTGCCTTCAACGTCACAATCTGACGAGTTGCAGCCCCCAAGGCGTCCTGCGCGCTGCCCCGCTGATCCTCGTTGAGCCCCTTGACTGCGTCAGTCAAATGCCTTTGCACGATGTCCATGCTTTCCATGACCGACTTCATTTCTTGGTCCGTGATGTTCGGCATCGGCAGCTCCCCAACGGGTAGGAGGGACATAGAATAATGCGCGTACGCGGGTTGCGCGACGCCCCCGCGACGCCGGGTGACACCGCCGCGACGACGGCGCCCTAGACCGACCGTCCGTCGGCCTCCTGGTTTGTCAGCGGGGCCGATGCTCCAGTGCAGCCCGCTCAATGTCCGGCGCGCGATCGAGTAGGATCAGCCGGGCGGCGCTCGATCGCGTGCTGCGCGAGCGGCCGGGCATCGGACCGGCCTACCTGTTCCCGTCGCCCAAGACCCCGGGCGAGCCAATGACCAAGGACCTCGCGCGGGAGTGGCTCCTTGAGGCTGAGCGCCTTGCTGAGCTGCCGAAGCTGGCGGGGGGCGCCTGGCACCCCTGCCGCCGGAAGTGGGCGACGGCGCGGAAGCATCTTCCGCTCAAAGACGTGGCCGCGGGGGGGTTGGAAGTGCACCGAGATGCTGCTCCGCTGCTACCAGCAGCCGGACGAGGACACTACTCTTAGCGTGGTGCTCTGCTGCGCCGAGCTACGGGAGCGGAAGGCGTGAGGTGCGCTCGCGGTCTTGGCCCAGCGTGTTGGCTCACCCCCCGCAAATCGCGGGCGCTGGCAGTGGGTGAAGTGATAGGGACAGCAGTGGGTTACGGGGTGTGGCGCAGTCCGGTAGCGCGCCTGCTTTGGGAGCAGGAGGTCCCGGGTTCGAATCCCGGCGCCCCGATCTACGCAAACTGGAAGCCCCGCAACGTGTTCGACCGTTGCGGGGCTGCTGGTTTTCGGAGCTGCGTGTACCCGAATTTGTACCCGATTACTTGGCCTTCCGGAGCTTCCGGGGCTGTGACCACGGCGAGCATCGTCTCGCTGTCGGCCCTGGCGTAGCTCTGCTCGAGCGTCTGGACGGTCTTCCAACCGCCGGCCGCCGCCACGTCGGTGAGGAGCAGGTGCTTCCGCTCGGTCACCCACTTCCGGCGGAACGGGTGGAAGTCGCCGCCGGCCAACGGCTCGAGCTTGGCCGCCGCCGTTGCCCGGTCGAGCAGATCCTTGGCATGGTGCCGGCTCCAGGGCTGCGCCGGCCGACGCGGGGCGGGGAAGAGCCAGACATCGCCCACAACCTGCCGGGAGGAGAGCACCCACTCGAGCGCCGCACGGGCAGCCGCGGAGAGGGGAACCCAAATCTCGACCCGCTCCTTGTCGTTCTCCTCCCGTTTGCGGATGCGGCCGTGCGGCGCGGCCTTGGTCCGGGCCAGATCGACGTCGCTCGCCCAGAGCCGGCAGATCGCGGAGACCCGCCAGCCAAGGGCCTCAACCAGCTCGAGGAACGACGCAAAGAGCCGCTGCGGGTCGACCTTCCCCGCGTGCTTGCGGAGCTTCAGGAACCGATCGTAGGTGGCGACCGGCCGACGGGGGTTCGGCGTATCGGGGCGGGCGTAGCCGCGGCGCGGAGCGCCACGAGCTCCGCTCGCCGCACACAAACGGTCCTTAAATGCTTTCGGGGGGTCTAGCCGGTCGGAAGAAGGGCTGCGTAACGAGCCCGGGCGCGCCAGATGGTGCGGACGGTGGGGTCGTACCACAAATGGCCGTCCCGCTTCGTGGGAAGCCCCAGGGCCGTGAGTTCGGCTGCGAGTCGAACTCGGTTTTCGTCCATCCGCTATTGCTCGGGAAGCTTGGCCAAAGTACGAGACTACGCTTGTTGCACTCTCAGCCCTCTTTTGATAGACTCGCGTAGTCCATCTCCGGGCTTCGGAGAAGACTCGTCGAACCCTCGATGCCGGTCTACTAAGCCGCTGAGTCGTGAGCGACCCCACGCTCCACGTGACCTATCTCGTCCGAGCCGCCGCCCGGGAAATTGAGGCACGCGCCGAGGTGCTGCTGCTCGAACAGGCGGTGGAGCTGCCGCGTGCGGCGGTGCGGGATGCTTGGGTAACGGAGCGGATCCTCGGGCAGGTTGAGGGGGTGCACCCCGAGGCCGAGGGCCGCTACCGCGTGACGATTGCCCACCCGCTCGCCACCACCGCGCTCGACCCGGCGCAGCTCCTCAACGTCCTCTTCGGCAACTCCTCGCTCCAGCCCGACGTCGTCCTCGCGGATGTCGAGCTCCCCGAGGCGGCGTTCGACTGGCTGCCCGGTCCACGGGCCGGCATCCCGGGACTGCGCGCGCTCACCGGCGTCACCGGCCGGCCCCTCCTCGCGACGGCGCTAAAGCCGATGGGGCTCCGGCCACAGCAGCTCGCGGCGCTCTGCCGGACGTTCGCCTGCGCCGGCCTCGACTTGGTGAAGGACGACCACGGGCTCGCTGACCATCCCTTCTGTCCCTTCGAGGCGCGGGTCGAGGCCTGCCTGCGCGCCACGGAGGACGCGGCGCGCGACACCGGGCGCCGGACGCTGTACGTGCCGAACCTTATCGGTACGCCCGAGCGTGTCATGCGGCAGGCCGCGTTCGCCCGCGAGGCTGGGGCCCGAGCAGCAATGCTCTCGCCGATGCTCGTCGGCCTCCCGTTGCTCCACGAGCTGGCCTCCATCGCGGAGGGTCTGCCGATCCTCGCCCATCCCTCGCTGGGTGGGGTCCTCCGCGTCGTGGAAGCCACGTTGTTCGGCAAGCTGTTCCGCTGGTACGGCGCCGACGCGGTCATCTTTCCCCATGCCGGCGGCCGGTTCAACTACAGCTGGGAGACCTGCCGCAACTTGGCGGTGACGCTCCGGGCGGCGCACCCGAGGATGCGGCCCACCTTCCCCGTACCCGCTGGTGGGATCAGGGTGGAGCGGGTCCCCGAACTCCTCGCATTCTACGGCCCGGATTGCATCCTGCTCATTGGCAGCAGCCTCTATGAGGCGGGCGATACCCTCTTCGAGCGGACCCGCGCGCTGGTGGATCAGGTGGCCCGGGTGGCGTCCGCGGAGCCGGCGGCATGAGCACGCACATTCGACAAACCGATCCGTTTCGCTGGGACGGCATCGCGGTGTCCGCCTACAAGCCCGGCGGCACCCACTTCGCCGGGATCAGCCGGCAGCTGCTGTTCGACGGCGGTGAGGGACTCGCCTGCCAGCTTCGCTACTTCGAGGTCGACCCCGGCGGATACTCCTCTCTCGAGCGGCACCGACACGCGCATGCCATCATGGTCATCCGCGGCACGGGCCGGGCCCTGGTCGGCGACCGGATTCTGGACCTGGCCACCCACGATCTGGTGGGCGTGCCTCCGCTCACCTGGCATCAGTTCCGCGCGGGCGGAGGCGTACCATTCGGCTTCCTTTGCATGGTGGACTGTGGACGGGACACTCCCGAGCGGCCGGACGCTGAGGCGCTGGCGGCTCTCCGGGGCGACCCGGTGATCGCGGCATTCATCCGCGTCTGACCTCCTCCCAGTGGTCTCGTCTGCGAGCGGCCTGATGACTGGCGCATCAGCTGCCCATCCCTCGACCGTGCAGGCGGTCTGGCGCGGCGACCCGCTATCTGCACCGTCGTGGCCTGAAGACCAGTCGGCGCGGTGAGCTCCCGCTGAACGAGATCTCGCTCGAGCGAAATCCGCGACCGCGTGCCCATGCCTGGATGTGAAACCGCGGATTCCAGAATGACCCCCGGGGGTCAATAGCCCCCCCGCCTTGGGGCCCCAGCCGCCCGCCGCGCTCGGGCTTGGTCATGAGCGCGAGGCGGTGCCGGTAACGAAAGTCGTTTCCCCTGCTGAAAATCGCAATCGGGAAGAGCCCGGTCGAAAAATTTGGATTGAGCCCGCCAGAAATATCGGACTTTCTAGTCAAGTCACCCCTGTGCAGCTCGTTGGGTCCGACGGTGCTCTTTTCAGCCGGCCACTCGAGTGCGCCGAGGCCGACCGCCGGCAGGCTGATCGACTGAACCTCCCAACCATCACACTACCCCCCGTGTAGTGGTTCGGGAGTTGAGGGGATTCGTGCTGAGGACCCTAGCGAACCGCTGCCGGCCGGCCCACATTTCGGGCCTGCCCCCGGGAAACCCACCTCACCCGCTGCGGCATGGCGCGGATTCTCGTAGTTGACGACGACGAGCACGTGCGCCGCGTGACTGTGCGCATGCTCGCGGAAGCCGGCCACGAAGTGCGCGACGCTGCGAGCGGCGCGTTGGGGCTCCGCCTGTGGCGCAACGGCGGTGCGGATCTCGTGGTGACGGACATCTCCATGCCGGACATGACGGGGTTCGAGCTGATTACCGAACTGCGCGTCGCGGGCCCAATGGTTCCCGTGATCGCCATGTCGGGCACCGTGGTCATGGGGGATCTGGAAGTACTTCGTCGCACTGAGCTACTCGGCGCTGTCCACCCCTTGGCGAAGCCGTTCTCCTTGGATCAACTGATGGCGGCGGTCGCCGCGGCACTCCCGGCGCCCGCCTAAACGGCCGAGCGTGAACAATCTCTCACGGGCGTCTTGCTCTCTCAACTGTGGTTTGAGATCCAGCGGCGGTCTATTGGGTGGCTTGAATACTACGAGACCATCCTCCAGCGAAGCGAAGAGCAGCTCCGGGTTCCGCCAGATCTCGCTGTTAGCTCTCACCTGAACACCACCGCGCGTCAAGCAAACATTGGTGTTGGCGTCTCGGCTCGAAAGCTGATGCGGTGGTCTGGTCGCACTTCTACCGCGTTCTGGGGGACAGCATCACTCTGGTTCTCGTTCCGGGCCATCAGTGGGCAGTGGAACCCCGGGTTGGTGATGGAGGGACAACAGATGGAGCTGCTGTTGGGCGGCGCGAATACCCTCCCGGGACTTGACCCGAACTGGTTCTACTCCTCCATAGCACAGTCGGCCGCAGCGATCGTTGGCCTCCTCGGCGCGATCTTCGCCACCCGACTACAAGACCAGATCACCACTGCTCGCGAGCAACGATTGGCCACGACCCAGAGCTTGAAGGATCTTCACGACCGTCTGATCAGCGTGCGAAAGCCGCTGGCGGAGTACCTTGAGCACACAGAAGCCCAACTCCAGTTCCTGCGTCAGCACCTTTCATCCGGCGGTCAGGTCGAGCGGGCGCCTTGGTACTCGCCACTCGAGATGGCGAGTCGCTCAATGGTGGAGGTGTCAGACCGGATGCTCCGCGTCGAGGAGGACCGAACCAAAGACGCGAAGCTACTACTTCCGCTGGTCGAGAGAGCCCTTGCCGGCAACTCCGCGGCTGATGTCCGTCGGTTTCTTCAGGACCTTGATTCTGCGCGACCTCAGTTCAGCAGCGAGCATCTGGCGCAGCACGCCGGCGCCTTCCGTGATGCCGCCCAGCGACCATCGAGAGAGCTTCGGATCCTGGATCTACGCAGCCGCACGCGACCAAGCTGGGTGCTTTGGGCCTGCTTGACCGCCCTGAGCGCTTTCGGCGTCGTGATACCGCTCTGGTTTCTCTCGGCGCGGGCAGCATCGCACAAGGTGATACTGCTATTTCTGTTTGGCGTTGCCTTGATCGTGCTGCTGGCGTACCTGGCTTCTCAAGTGGCCATGTTGGGACGATCGGCCAGATGGGTCTCGGTACTACCGCCGGATGATCCCGAGCTTCCGGCATAACAGGCGTCGCGACGAGTGATCGCCTCGACTATCTCCCACACCGCCGCCACCAGCGCCCGGGGCGCCCCGGTCACCGCCAGGTCCACGGCCGCGATCCGGAGCCGGTCCGCGAGCGGCAGGGCGCGGAGGCGGGCGTCCTAGGTCAGGCCCCCAGACCGAGGAGTGAGGCTTAACCGAGCCTCCAACAAACGTTCGCTTGACATTTCCGCTGCCGGCCTGTAGGTCCTAGCCTATCGCCTGACCACAGCAAACCCGGCGAAAGCCGAGCTACCTCGCCCAACTTGGGCAAGCTTCCCTCAAAAAGGATGGAGGCAATTCATGCGTTCACATCAACTCGTATCGGCTCGGCTTAGCAAGGCGATCGTTTTTGCTCTTGGGTTGGCTTGTTCAGGTGCACTGCTGGCTTTTGTCTACGAAGGCAGCAATTCGCGGGTCGCGGCTCACGCAAAGGCCAAGATCGAAGCCACGATTTTCAAGTATGATGGCCAGGATTTTGTTCGAACCACGACTACGATGGTCACAAAAGAAGGCAAGTCCGCCGTCAATACAAAACTCGAGCGG
>Ga0070707_100005946_pt1 | contig 11384 bp, 14 predicted proteins | sample KBSK5502metaG_FD_65468 | JGI IMG/M metagenome (GOLD analysis project Ga0070707, IMG submission 65468) | Corn, switchgrass and miscanthus rhizosphere microbial communities from Kellogg Biological Station, Michigan, USA - KBS K5-50-2 metaG | ecosystem: Host-associated > Plants > Roots >... | reverse complement strand
CGACTGCTCGTTTAGAGCAAGTTGCTGCATATTTCCAATCATATCTAACATTGCGCTAAAGACAAGAGAGAAGAATGCTCTCTTGCTTCCACTCGGTCGCCAAGAAGTGCGGCTGTAGTGAAGAAGTTCAGTAGCTTGGGTAATTAATTCTAGGGCACTCACAAACAAAGGCGACTTATCACTCACTAGCTTCACCTCTTTGCTTCTGCGCTTTTTTCCCGATGGGCTCAGTAAGCCCGTCACATAGTATAGCATCAATGCCCTCATTTCAGAAGATGTGTTGAGCTGAGAGTGGCGTGATACCCTGTCAGAATCCTTCAGGAAGTATTGTTATCACAGGATTCCCAAGCTCTTTCCATGATGGCAAGCGAGTTGAAGACTGCTAACTGGTGTAGCATTTTTATTGTTATCACAGGATCAGGGTGATAATTTTCGTCTGCACAGGCCTGGTGCAGACGAAAACCACACCAGGGCAGACGAAAGTGGCCCATCACCAAAAGAAGTGAGCCTGCTTGCTGATACAAGCTCCGCTTTGTGATAGAATACTCCTGGTATCATCTATCAGGAGTATTCTATCAATGGAACCTCGAGAGGCAGCCCTCCTGTCCTCCTTGTTACACCTGCCCGCTGGACTCACGATCGCATCAGTTCACCCTCATGCCACCGAACTTGTCATAAGCGTGGCCTGTCACACGCCGAGCATGCCGTGCCCAGAGTGCCAGCAGCCCTCGGCTCGCATCCATGGGCAGTATCAACGGACGGTCGCCGATTTGCCTTGTGCGGGTCGCACCGTGATTCTAGTGCTCACCGTGCGCAAGTTTGTCTGTAGCACCCCAACCTGTCCACGCAAGATTTTCACCGAGAGGCTTCCAGGGCTGGTGCAGCCCTATGGACGTATGACCACGCGTCTGAGCGCACTCTTACAAGTCCTCGGGTTGGGAACTGGTGGGCAACTGGGGACGCGAGTAGCTGAGCGGCAAGGCATCGCAACGAGTCCGTCAAGCCTGTTGCGCACTCTCATGCAGGTTCGTACCTCTCGAATTCCTGCAGTCCGAGTCCTGGGCGTGGATGATTGGAGTTGGAAGAAACGTCGGCGCTATGGCACCATCCTGGTGGATCTGGAGCGGCACAAGATTATCGACCTGCTGCAAGATCGCGAGCGCTCAACCTTTGCAGCGTGGCTGCGTGCGCATCCCACGGTCCAGGTGATCAGTCGTGACCGAGCAACTGATTACGCTGCCGCTGCACGAGAAGCCGCTCCCCAGGCGCTGCAAGTGGCCGATCGCTATCATCTGGTGCATAACCTGGCTGAAGCTCTTGAACTGTTTCTGGCTCGCTGTCGTACCGAGATCCGCCGAGCCAGCCAGGAGCGCTTGCCAGAAGATGAGCCGCTTCCTGAAGCGTCTCCTGTCTCTCTGCCCCCATCTGCACACGTCTGGCGGCAACAGCCGACCCAGAGAGCGGAACGCGCCTACCACGCCCATCGGGCGGAGCGGGAGGATCGCTATCGACAGCTCTCCGCTCTGCACGCGGCATCAGGCTGACGCAGACCGAGATCGCTCGCCGTGTGGGCATCTCCACGTATCAGGTTCGCACCTGGCTCAAGCAGGGAGGAGCGCCTGTCCATAGACATGAAGGCGCCCATCAAAGTATCTTCGATCCCTACGCTTCTTACGTGCTCGATCGCTGGCAAGCCGGAGTCCATGATGGCAAGCAACTCTATGAAGAGATTCGAACGCTCGGGTTTCCTGGAAGTCTTCGCTTGGTGCGCAACTTCTTGCAGCCCCTGCGTGAGAACCGTCGTCCTCGTCCACTCGTCGAGGTTGTGCCTCCCTCTCAGGCTGAACAGTTCTCGGCCCGCAATGCGGTTTGGCTCTTTATTCGTGATCCGAAGAAGTTCACAGACCAGGAGCAAGAGCAACTCGCTCTCATACGAGCGGCCAGCGCTCCGGCCGAAACGGCCTATGGTCTGGTTCAGGACTTTTTGACGATGGTACACCAACGAGAGGGAGAACGGTTGGATGCATGGATAGAAGCCGCCCAAGCAAGCCAGATCCCCGAACTCCAGCAATTTGTCAACGGCATCCTCAAAGATAAAGACGCCGTGGTAGCAGGGCTCACGCTCGCCTACAGTAATGGGCCTGTGGAGGCGCAAGTCCAGAAGCGAGAAACCTGGTCAAGCGCGCGATGTTTGGCCGCGCGAAGCTTCCACTGCTGCGGCAACGCTTGCTCAACGCCGTCTGATGGCGAGAGATATCTCTTGACAGGGATTGAGGACACTTGACGCTTTTCTCCATCTAGATGGAGGCAGTCAGCTATGCTATACTGAGATACAACGCACCCCAAGCGGTTTTGAGACTCAGACACTGGATCTCAGACAACGCTTCCCGCATAGCTCTCGTGGAGAAAGAGATGGATGAGAACGTAGCACACGACCTGGCTCTCGCATGTCGCCATCTGGCGCAACACCTGAACGAAGAAGAGGAAGGGCTTGACACAACCAGCCGCAGCCGGAAGTCAAAAGAGAAGCAAGAGGCCCTCCAGGCGCTTTTGAGCTTAGGGAATCAGCGTCATTTCTCCTTTCATGACATCATCGATCTCCTCTGCGCCGTCTATCAGGGCAGTCCTTTCCAGTCAAGGGCAAGGCAGCATGTTGCGCAGGTGCTTTTAGCTTGGGCACAGCGACGGGACCTCCCCTTTGGGGATGCTGTCGAAGCCGCTCACACCCTCTACCTCATCAGTCCGAAAGGCTCGCAAGATAAGCAACAGGCCGTCCAGATGCTCTTGACCCAGGCACGCTGGCCGAATATCACTATGAAGCAGTCCGTCGAAGCGGTGACGGCCCTGTGTTATGCGAGCCCCTTACGATCAAAGGAGAGGGATCAGGGCATCCTGGTCTTGTTAGAAGTGGCCCAGCGCCCCGACCTCTCTGTTGAGGATGCTCTCGCATTCATTACATTGGACTCTGATCATATGTGCATCATCTCTACGACTTCTGCTGTGTTGACGAAGCGGCAAGTCGCTGTCAGGAAGCAGATGCTAGAAGCGCTGGCCCAGCGCTCTGACCTCACCTCTGAGCAAGCTGCGCAAATCGCCGAGGCTTTGTCTTAGTTCAGTCACGCCCAGCCGTAGGGATAGCATCGATCTCGTTAGCTTCCGTCCTGCCTCGATGTGCAACAGCATCCTATGGCCAGAGCCCAGTCTTGAGGTCTTCCTTCCTCTGTTTGCGCCTCGTGCTTCTCCTCTCAATATCCTCTCTGTCAACCTAAGCAAGCAGGCTCACTTCTTTTGGTGATGGGCCCGAAAGTCACAACCAGGGCAGACAAAATATTGAAGTGACACCCGCATCAGGCCCTTTCTTGGTCATCGTAGCGCGTTGTTATTTCCCGTTCCCGTTCCCGTTCACCTGATGGAGTTCCGAATTGTCACTTTCATATTTGGTCTGCCCTGGTTGTGACTTTCTCCTGCACTGCGTTAGTATTTCGTCTGCACTGGCCAATCTGGTTCCTTTCGGAACGCGAAGCAGATGGAGAGATATAATGACAAACAATCCCAGTGCAGCGCTGGGAAATCTTTTTCAAGTGAATCGAGATAGACCATGCTCAACATGTGGAGTTGGCTGATAAGCCATGTGGGAGGGGTTGTCGTTGGTATTGGTGTCGGGATTATCGGTATTGTTGGCTTTATCGGTGTTCCGGTGATAATAAACAATCTTGTTACCCTCCGTGGACAACGACAAGAGAGGCGTCTTACAGACGAGAAAAACAGACTAGAACTCAAAGCACAACGGAAACAGTTTTGTGTTCCCCTTTTGACTTCTATTCACGAATTTGCGCCTGTAATGGCAGAGTTTCGTAAGCTCCATGACGATTTGTGGGCACGGCAACAACTCTTCTGGTTCCGATCTCGCGCAAAGAGTTATCAGCAACGACTTGATGCTCTTTTTGCAACTGCAAATGAAAGGGCTGCTGTAGCCGGGAGTGAGCTGTCGATAGACCCTGCTGGGCGAAAAGTCAAGGATGCATTTACGGCCTACCTGGAGGCTCAAAGGGATTATATTCAAGCGATCACGAAGCCTATGCACACATTTCCCAACTACTTTTTTGACAAAGCTGATGCAAACGCGCTCGATGAGCTTGCGAAAAAGGCCGATGAGCAATTCACGGCTCTGGAAGAAGCCGTGAGTTGCTATGTAGAGTCGTCTCCTGACATTGGCCAACCATCACAAAAGAGACTGCCAGGCGCTTTGTCGAAAGCTCGCCACCTGGTTCAGATTCCCCAACGTTGGCGGAAACATGGAACCGGCTCAGGGCAGATGAAGGCGTAGGGTGTTTAGTGCAGACGAAAGTCTCAAGCAGTGCGAACGAAAGTTTAACGTGGCAATGACTTTTGGCGGAGGTGTGCGCGTTTCTCTGGTCTATGCTATACTGGGCAAAACACGCGAGAGGAACACCTATGGCGAAGCAACCATCCCCACAGTGGCAGCCGATTGAGCGGCTTCCTTTGCTTGCCACTCATATCGACGGCATGCTGGAGTCGGCCACCGAACAATACGAGACATTGCAGCTCGCGAAGCCGAAGCCCTTTGTCCTCGATGACTACACGGTGGGGAGGGTGATCAAGGTGTTCACTACCCAGCAGGGCGACCTGTGGCTGTTCGATGAGCAGTTGCGCCGCTGGGAGCGCGGACCTCTGACCAACGCGCAGCGCCAGGAAGTGGAACGACTGGCCGGCCAGATGCTGCAGCTGCACGAAGTGATCAGCGCCATCCTGCGCCTGGCGGAGCAGTTGCAGGAGCGCACGATCGAAAAGGTGCTAGCGAAAAGTGACGCGGAACTCGGCTTGGAGATGCTGCTGAATGGCTGGCCCACCGACCTGAAATAGGCTTCTGAATAGTTCTCTACACAAAAGGATGTCATATGGGAGAACAACGAACGGGCATCCCGCTCGCCGAAGGCCTCTCTTGTACGCTCGATGCGACGAAAGAGCATCCAGAACGCTATGCAACCATCCTGGGCGGCGAAAAGCCGCTGCCGCTCAGCAAAGTCCAGGCCCTGGCTTTGTTTCGCGTGATGCTCAGTCACCTCCAGCAGCTCTCCGGCGACGAACTGTTGCATGAAAGCGAGCTCGAGCAGGTCAACCTGGTGCAGGCGTTTCATAGCTCGATCGATTGGCTCTCTGGTTGGTCACAGACCGAACTGGAAGATCCTGACCTCCTCACACAGGCGTATGAACAATATCAATATACCTCTGCGCTGCAGGAGGAAATGCTCGAAGCGGTGAACGGCTGGCAAACGGCCCTGGAGCGGGAATACAGCAAACTTGAAGAAGCAGCGGAGGAGTTAGGTCTGGTACTGGATGAGTTGGGCGACGAGGAAGATGAAGGGGAAGAGAGCGACGAGCCAGAAGACGAGACTACCGGGTAGCCACCAGGCTCCAAAGGGCCTTTTCCTCCCAGAGCAAGGGAGCGAGGATATATGAAATCGATGAGAATTACGTATTATGTCGCTATCTGCGCTTTTCTTCTCTGTCTAGTCGTAATTGTTGTCAAAATGACATTCTGGCCTGTGTGTGTGAGTAGTAGTGCTACCCCAAGCACAGGTACTACAACTTGCGATGGATGGACGGTCGCAGGGTTAAGCGCGACAATCTTGGCCGTAGCAGCAACATTTTTAGGCATTCTCGGCGCTATTCTTCTCGCCGCTTGGTGGACAGGTCTGGATAAACGTGTGGAGGACCGTGTGGCAGAGGCTTTTCGTACGCAAATTCAGACGGTGAAAAGCACAATTGATCAACTCGATGCGCGAACCCAAACGTTAACGACACAATTCGAGGAAATGCAGGACGGTCTCACCAAGATTGGCGCACTGCTCACGAACGCTGTGGCGGACCAGCAGAAGCTACTTGAGCAATGGCAGCAGCAAGATGAGCAATGGCAGCAGCAAAGGACAGCCATAGGAGAGCAAATACAAGCAACGGGTGATCACTTACAGAGAATGGCAGAGACACAGCGCCAACTCGATGCTCTGCAAGCACAGGCGCGGCAGAAAATGGATGCTTTAGACGAACGAACAGAACAGTTGAGAACCCTTATGGTAACTCATGATGTACGAGCTGCACTCATACCCAAATCAGGTAGTGGTGAAAAAGAGAATGATATGCTAGAGTAGCTGTGGTATGTTGGCTTCGATTTTTGAGAATCCTGAAATCTCTTGAAATGTGTAGAAGTTTGTGGTAGTTTTTAGAAAAGATGTTCTTGGCCATGTATGGTCACAAACCTGGCGAGCAATGCTGTTACAAAAGGACATGCCATGGATGACAAACCACCCCTGTTGTACCACCAGGCGACGCTTGAACTCCTCCACGAGCACCCATACATATCAGAAGTCGCTGTGGAAGACCTGGATCGGCTCCAACGGAAGCGAAACATCAAGCTTCCCGCTTCGGTACGAGAATGGTACTCACTGCAGCAGGCAGTTGCATGGCTCGATGAGTACAGCAATGACGATTACGCTGTTCCTATCGATCAGTTAGGAGAAGTCGAGCGCTATTGGGAAGCCGGGCATTGGCACGAGATTGATCTCGCCCAACAGGGATTGTTTCCCATCCTTGCCGAGAATCAATACGTTTGTACGTGGGCCATTCAACTCAACGGCACGGACGATCCGCCAGTGGTCGTGTCTTTTGAGAATACAATGCCCTTTGCAAAATGGGAACCGTATGCAGAGAGCTTCTCCACTTTTGTCTACACGCGGGTATGGGATTATCAGGTCATTTTTTCAGACTCTACCCTGTGGGGGAATGCGCTTTTTTCCCCAGACGAGTTGCATTTCTTGCAGACTCATTTCACAGCAGAGCCTCAAACGTTTACCTACCCAACGCCAGTAACCTATCGATTTTCAAAGGGGACCCAGAGGGTACTGCTCTGGTGCGACGGAGTACAGATGCCGCCACAGTGGTTTCTCAGTGCAGCCTCCAAAGAAGAATGGGTGCAGTTGACCCAAACAGTTGAGTCCTGTGGAACACTCGCCCAGAGTTTGCCGGATTTTGCTCCGTTCGAGCGCTGACAAAGGAGGTGTCTGCGCAGCCTGTCGGCCAGTCGTACGTGTGGCTGGCAGTTGTTCTCTAGAGTTGTCTCAAAAGAGTCAACAGGTGTTGAGAGGAAGGGTATGATGAGAAAGAAAGTGCGTTGGAGATACACATGCACGAGTCTTTTGAAGAACTATGTGACCTGCTCAACTCATCGAACAAGGAGCAACGCCATTACGCGATTTTTCGCCAATGCACCTCGTATCCTTCTCAATCGGCAGTTCTCATCCTTAACATAGGTAGTGGTTCACATGAGAATAGCTGCCCGTGCAAGGTTATAGCGATGGAGAAAGAGGGTCAGACACGCATCATGCATGAACAGGGATTTGGAGAAAGAGAGTGTTTTGCGAACAAACCGAGCTAAACGTTGTCGCAGGGTGTTATTCCAGCGCTCCACATGAACCGTTTCTCCGGTTTCCTTGCCGACCGCCATATGCTGCTCTTCTGGAATCACCGCCTGATACGCCTTCCAAAAATCGGAGTAACACTGTCCGGTACGGTATGCGTGAGGAATGGTTTCCCACAAACGGCGGCAGGTCTTTTCACTTCGATCTCCCACTGCGTATGCCACGACCTGTCGCGTCTTTCGACACAAGGCTATCCAGATCCACGCTTGATTCGTCTTCTTCAGCACAAACGACCACAGTTCATCCAATTCCAGTACCGTCGCCTCTGCATCGTTCGCATCAGGAGGGATCAGCGTTTCGCTCAAGGCGGGCAGCTGTGCGGCCTTTTTTTATCCAAGAGATCGACTTCAGTCCGTGACACTCCAAACGTCCGCTCTAGTCCCCGCAAACTGCTTCTCTCTTCATAGGCTCTCAGTATCTCTTCTCGGCGTTCTTCTGGATAGGCATGTGGCGTCGGATTTTCACGACTTTGCCTCTTACATGCTCTGCAACGATATTTTTGCTTGCCGTTGGGAGCTCGCCCGTTTCGCGTCACTTCTTCGCTTCCGCAATGACAACAATATACAGTGATCGTTACCATGGCACCCTCCACCTCTCATAGGATTTTTCCTCTTACTTTATCACTGCATTCCCTTTTTGACCACTACCAGCTGTCGATACGCCAGTTCTCCGACAAAGCGATCATAGCCGACTACCTGCCGGACAATCTGCCCATTTTTCTGTTCCACATAACACTGATCGTTGCTGTGTCGGGGACGTCCTCTGGTAAAGGTGAGTTGCTCTTGTTCACAAAAGGTGAGCAGTTCGACATTGATAAACTCGCTTCCATTATCCGTATCAATCCCCTGCATGGCAAAGGGAAGCAAGTGCTGAGCGCGTTTGAGGGCAGCAATGACCGTCTCCTGACTTTTATTGAGCAGCGCAAGGCATTCGGTCCAGCCAGTGGCAATATCGGTGAGGGTCAAGGTCCACAAGAACGATCCGTCGGTCTGGGTTGCACAATGAGCAACCAGGTCGGCTTCCAGAAAGCCTGGCTTGACGTCATTCCACTCTTGGAAGGTGCGGATGGGGATCTGCTTTTTAAGCAGCGTTCCCGATTTCGTCATCGAGAGCCCATGCCGCTCTTGTTTGCGATACGGTCGTAAGAGCCGATCAGCCGTGGCCGCACTCATGGAGAGCAACTGGAGACGACACGGCTCACTCAGATGCAGATGACCATGCTGTTCCAAAGAGGTTACCAGCGTGGGTAAAAAGGGAACGAGTCGCTTGGCACAGATGTGGTTGGCTGCCGTCCACGCCAGGTGTAAGGCCTGTTGGACTTCTGGGCCGTAGCGTGGTGGACGTGGGCGTGCGATGGTCAGTTTCAGGTTGGCAGGGTGGTTCAGCAGCCGGATCGCATATTTGCGCGCATATCCGGTCGCTGCGACAAACTCATCCAGGATCACCTCCTTGAGCATTGAGGATGCCTCTCGATAGCGAGGGGCGATTTGCAGTACCAATTCGCGTTTGGCTCGATAGCTCATGTAGGACCTCATGTCTTTCCCCTCCGCTGTATGGACAAACAGACGTTGGGTTACTTTATTCATGAGGCAAGTGCCCTGTCAAGGGTAAGATTTCCGGTGAGTCAATTCGTAGTCCCATTTCTATTGACCGTTAACACCTCCTGATACTACTGCTTTGCTAATTCCTTTGCCTTTTGCTCGGCAGGAGCAATGACGTTTTCTTGAAGAGATTGCAACAAATTGACCTCATCTGTATAGCGATAGACAGGAAGAACCCAAGGGAACCTAGTGAAATGTTCAAACATGCCATATTCATGTTGCGAAGTGAGTATCAATGGTTGGACTGGTACTGATGGAAGATTTGGAACAATTAGGCTTAATTCTTGTGGAATGCTTTTTGCTTCCGTAATATCGGCAATCACAAACCGAGCCATATGAGCTAAGGTAGAAACCGTTTCTGTAATATCACGATTTGTTGGTTTTTCAAAATCGAAAAGTACTGGTGAGTAGTTCCGCTTGCGCAGTTCTTCTCTGAGAGCATCTAAGACTCTTTTCCGCTCAGGGGTGAAGCGACCTAAGATCAGGACGACTTTAGAAGTGATGGTGTCAATGACATCACGAATTTCCTTGTTGTTGAGTAACAAATAGATGAATTGAGCAATCTTAAGATTATCAACCGTGATGGTTGCTTGGTCATCAGGTGTTATGGTCAGGTTAAGCTGTTTTGCTCCATCAAGTTGTACATCCCAGGCGGATATGCCGTAAATTTTACAGTCTTTCAGTGTTGTGTTCGTCAGATTTGTGCCAACCAGGATTGCCCTGCTGAGGTCGGCTCCGCTAAGGTCACTTCCACTGATGCTGGCTCCGTTCAGGTTGGTATTGCTGAGGATGGCTTCGCTCAAATTGGCTCCGCTCAGATTAGCGTCGATGAAGTTGGCACGGATAAGGATACTTCCACTGAGATCGGCATTGACGAGTTTAGCGCGGGTGAAGTTGGTATGGTTGAGTCTAGCTCCGCTGAGGTCGGCATCGACGAGATCAGCACCTCCGAGAGTGGTTTCGCTCAGGTTAACTTCCCTAAGATTAACTTCTCTAAAGATAGCTCCTCTAAGATCGGCCTTGTTGAGGTTGGCTCCGTCAAGGTTGGCATCGATGAAGTTGGCTCCGCTGAGGTCGGCACCAAAGAGATCGGTGTCGCTGAGGTCGGCTCCTCTAAGATCGGCCTTACTCAGGTTGACATTGAAGAAACTGGATCTGCTGAGTTTGGCTTTGAAGAGATCGGCGCCACTAAGGTCAGGTGTTACCTCTAGATGTCGTATTCTCCATCTATTCCAAACACGTTTCCCTTGCTTTATTATATCGAGATGCTCCTGATTTGCCATTGAGCTTATCTCCTGTAAAAGCCATTTCTGCCGAATTAATAAGGGTGAGAAAATTATATTCCATACTTCGATAAACGTGGAAAGCGGCGGGACGCACAATATTTGGTTTGCGCCGTGGACTAGTTCTGTTCCAACATGGCATTATTTCTGACGTAAAAACAGCGATCAGCCCATTAGAAAGTATAGGATGTTTAACCCTCTGTACTCACTCGTTAGGGGAAATCAGAAAGAATAAGGAATTGAGCCTATTGAAAAGCTCTTCAATAGTGACATTTTTATCAACTGGGACAATTGTCTCTATCAGCCCGTCTTCAATCCTGAGAGCAGAGGCATCGACCAGCCCTTTATTAACTGCATAGGGAGGAGTGATCTTAATAACAAATATGCCTTTTGCTCCTGATGCATCTGGTCTTTTTATTGCAATCCATTCAATAAACGTGTGTTTCTCTGTCAGATCATAGTTTTTCAAGAAATTGCAAAATGTGTCTTTTGACGCAGGTAATATCAATCCGATCTTTCTCCCCAGCCTTTCTATACTGGACGGGTCCGAACCACATGCACGTAAGAGTGATGCCAGCTTTTTAGGTTCACGAAATTCCTCTTTTATCTCTTCATCAACCTTCGCCGCTTTGTCTATGATTTCCAACATCTCATCAAATTGCTGCTGATACCCATACATGCAGGCTAAGTAAAGCAAACCTTCTGTATCTATTGTAGCCACATCCAACGTCGTATCGTGTAAATAGCTGACAGCACTCGTTATAAGCCTTACAATTTGATCCCTAGTAAACCTGTAACCATAACCAGGCTTTCTCATATTCATCGGCATGTATGGATCAACACCGTCAAGAACTGCTATACTCATTTCAATGCCTAGCTGTCTGTACCTAGTGCAAACTCACGAAAGGTAATTGACAATGTGGTATGATAGAGGGCATGAAAACACCTCTATTCATCCGACCCTTGACCGAAAACGAACGCCGCCAGCTGCAAGCAGGCTTACG
>Ga0070707_100005944_pt1 | contig 11386 bp, 8 predicted proteins | sample KBSK5502metaG_FD_65468 | JGI IMG/M metagenome (GOLD analysis project Ga0070707, IMG submission 65468) | Corn, switchgrass and miscanthus rhizosphere microbial communities from Kellogg Biological Station, Michigan, USA - KBS K5-50-2 metaG | ecosystem: Host-associated > Plants > Roots >... | reverse complement strand
CTCGCTCAGCGCCATCGCGGTCTTCTCTCCGGTTTACTACGAGGCCGCGTTTCGCTGGTTGCAGCCAGTCTTCTTTGCCGAACTGGCGTTCATGCTCTGGGTTCTGATTAGAGGCGCAAACGTACAGGCATTGCCGGCTCAAACGGTCTGACTCGTTAGGCCTATGAAGATAAAAAAAATCGTAAAGTGGAGTTTGCTGACAATCTTAGTCGCATTGGGTGGATGGCTCTTCATCGCTTATTGGATGTCGACTAACGACTGCGCACGCAGCATTCCAAACGGAGGTGAGCGGATGAAAGCAATCAGGTATTGCGAATACGGTCCGCCCGATGACGTTCTGAAACTTGAACAAGTCGAAAAGCCGGTTCCGAACGACAACCAGATTCTGGTCCACGTTCGCGCCGTTTCTCTCCGATTTTACGATGGCGGCATGCTGGAAGGCGGCATCGGCAGACTCATCTTTGGACTTCGTAAGCCGAAAAACACGATCCCGGGATCTGACTTCGCGGGAACGGTTGAAGCGGTCGGCCGGAACATAACCGAGTTCAAGCCGAGCGATGAAGTCTTCGGTGTCAGAGCAGGCTGTCTCGCGGAATACATTTGTGTCAGGTCCAGTGGAGCGATGGTTTTAAAGCCGGGCAACGTGACCTTCGAGCAAGCCGCGTCGATTCCGACGGCGCTTGTTTCCCTACAGGGGCTGCGCGACACGGGACGCGTGAAACCAGGACAAAAGGTCCTGATCAATGGTGCGTCCGGAGGCGTTGGCACGTTCACGGTGCAAATCGCGAAAGCGATGGGCGCGGACGTCACCGGCGTTTGCAGCACGCACAATGTCGATCTTGTAAAATCGTTAGGCGCCGATCACGTGATCGATTACACGAAAGAAGATTTCACCAAAAGCGATCAGCGTTACGACATAATTTACGATCTCGTCAATAATCGTTCCTTTGCAGAACGCCGCCGCGTGCTCAAGCCCGGCGGTATCTGTGTCTTGGCCGGGGTAGGCGGTTCAGGAATGCGCAGAGAGACATTTTTCAATCTGGCTGGCTCGCTCACCGCCTCTCTTCGTTCGAAATTTGCGAAGGAGAAGTTTGTCATGTTTGGCGTCGACATTAACAAAAAGGACCTCGGTGTTCTGCGCGATTTAACGGAGAGCGGAAAGGTCGCGCCCGCTCTCACCAAAACCTATCCGCTTACTGAAACTGCCGCCGCGTATAAATATCTCGAGACCGGCCACGTCCAGGGAAAGATCGCGATCACGATCGAATGAAGCTCGTTAAACAGCTCTTAAAATGGACAGGCATCGTGATGCTAGCCGTGATGCTAGTAAGCGGATTGTTACTCTTTATCACCTACTGGAGATCGACCAATGACTGCGACCGCAACGCCACTGCTCCGAGTAACCCAATGAAAGCGATCGTCAGCTGCGAATACGGCGCCGACAATCTTCAGCTCCGTGAACTGGAGAAACCGGCGCCAATGGACAACGAAGTTCTCGTTCGCGTGCGCGCGGCCTCAATCAATCCGGTCGATGGCCACATGATCCGAGGGAGTTGGATGATGCGTCCAATGAGCGGACTGCGCAAACCGAAGAATACACGCTTTGGAACCGACTTCGCCGGGACCATTGAAGCAGTTGGGAAAGATGTAACGAACTTCAAATCGGGCGACGAGGTGTTCGGAGCAAAGAACGGCGCCGTGGCGGATTACATTTGCGTCAAGGCGGATCGTGCGATCGTGATGAAACCGAGCAACATCACATTCGAACAAGCGGGCTCGGTTGCGGTCGCCGGCCTCACCGCGTTGCAAGGTCTGCGCGACAAAGGGTACATTCAGGCCGGCCAAAAAGTTTTGATCAATGGCGCGTCGGGCGGCGTCGGGACGTTCGCGGTGCAAATCGCCAAAGCGTTCGGCGCCGAGGTCACCGGCGTTTGCAGCACGCGCAACGTCGATCTTGTGAAATCGATCGGCGCCGATCGCGTTATCGATTACACAAAAGAAGATTTTACTAAGACCGATCAACGTTACGACATGATCTACGACTTGGTCGGCAATCATTCCTTTTCCGAGCGCCGGCAGATCTTGAAACCCAACGGCATCTGCGTGCTCGCCGGAATCGGCGGCGCGGGCTTTCATCCCGAGTCGGGGGGACGAATTCTCGGAAATTTCAAAACCGCTTTTCAGTCAAAATTCACCAGCCAGAAGTTCGTCTTCTACATTGCGAAGCTGACCAAAGACGATCTGAATGTTCTGCGCGATCTGATGCAGTCCGGAAAAGTAGCGCCCGTCATCGACCGCACTTACAAAGTCAGTGAGACGCAAGCTGCGGTCCGTTACTTGGAAGAAGGTCACGCGCACGGAAAAGTCGTGATCACCCCGGAGTAGTCGCAAGGAGCCACCAATGACAACTACAATAATCGATAATTCACAACGCACTGCGGCAAAAGTCGCGGCAGTCGCCGGGCTGCTCGCATTCGTCCTCGTCGTTTTTGGCAATTACGTTTTGCTCGAGCCGCTCCTCGTTCCACGCAACGCCGCGGAGACCGCGCGAAATATTCTTGCGCACGAAACGCAGTTTCGTCTCGCGCTCGTCTGCTTTATTACTTATGGCGTTGGCGCAATCGTTCTGCTCAGCGCGCTTTACGTGGTATTCGCACCGGTCAATCGCGGCCTCGCGCTGGCTGGCGCGTTGTTTCGCCTCGTCTTTGCGATGTTGTGGCTCATTGCGCCCCTCAACAGTCTGGCGGCGCTTCGGCTTCTCGGCGACGCGAGTTACCTGACAGTTTTCGAACCCGACCGCTTGCAGGCGCTCGCGCGCGTGCAGATCGCCGGAAGTTTCGATGATTATTATGTCGGCCTGCCCTTCTTTGGATTGGCCGCCACCGTTTGCGCCTGGTTATGGCTCAAATCGAACTACATTCCGAAAGGATTGGCTCTCTTCGGTGTGATCTCGTCTGCCTGGTGCGTGATCTGCGCTTTCGTTTTCCTGATTTTTCCTCACTTCAACAAGATCGTTAACGACTACTGGTTCGATTCGCCGATGGCCCTTTTCGAAACGGTACTTAGTTTTTGGCTTCTGTTTAAGGGATTGAAACCAGTCGAGCCCACTCAAGTACAAGCTGGTGCTGCCTCACCTCTTCAGCGATGATAGATGGCCGGCATTAACCTCAAACATCCGTCAGGCTTATGAAAATAAAACGCATACTAAAGTGGAGTGTGGTAGTGATCTTATTGGCGTTGCTAGTGTGGTTTCAGATTGCCTACTGGACTTCGACGAACGACTGCGGTCGCAACGTCGCGGCACCAAGTAATCCAATGCAAGCGATCATCTACTGTGACTATGGAGTGGCGAATGTGAAGCTTGAAAATATTGAAAAGCCAGCTCCGGCGGACGATCAACTCTTGGTACGAGTTCGCGCGGCTTCGGTCAATCCACTCGATTGGCACTTCGTCGAAGGCACGCCCAAGATCATGCGCATGATGGGGGTTGGATTGCGAAAACCCAAGGAGACGCGACTGGGCGTTGACTTTGCAGGAACGGTCGAAGCAGTTGGCAAAAACGTCACGCAGTTCAAACCAGGGGACGACGTGTTCGGCGGGAGAGACGGGGCCTTCGCGCAGTATGTATGTGTTCGCGAAACACGAGCGGTCGCTCTGAAACCGGCCAGCATCACATTCGAGCAAGCGGCCGCTGTGCCCATTGCGGGGATCACAGCGTTACAGGGTCTGCGCGACAAAGGAAAGGTTCAGCCAGGCCAAAAAGTTTTGATTAACGGCGCGTCTGGAGGCGTAGGGACGTTCGCTGTCCAGATCGCCAAGTCGTTCGGCGCCGATGTGACCGGTGTCTGCAGTACGCGCAACGTCGACATGGTGCGTTCACTAGGCGCAGACCGCGTGATCGATTATACCAAAGAGGATTTCACAAAAAGTGGCGAACGTTACGATGTGGTTCTCGACAACGTTGCAAACCGTTCTCTGTCCGAATGCAGGCGCGTCTTAACTCCGAAGGGGAAATACGTCTTGATCGGCGGAGGAGGAGCAAACGAACAGGGATTGATCGGGCCTTTCGCCCGTATCATTAACACGACGGTGCAGTCGCCGTTCGTGAGCCAGCAGATGGGCATGATGATGGCGGATTTAAACCACAACGACTTGGCGATCCTGGGCGATATGATGCAGTCCGCAAAGGTGAAGCCGGTAATCGATCGCACTTACAAGTTGAGCGACCTTCCTGAGGCTATCCGTTATCTGGAAGAAGGCCACGCTCGCGGAAAAGTAGTAATAACTGTCGAATAACCACTAACTAATAAACGCTGCAGCGACGTTAGGACCTTAGGGCGAAGAGATTTTCAAGATGGCGTTGCCTTCGAGTTTTCCGGCGCGGAATTTTTCGAGAGCCATGTTCGCTTCTTCGAGCGGGAAGGTTTGGACTTTCTTTTTAACGGGCACGGGCGACGCAGTCTTGAGAAGCTCTTCGCCGTCGCGACGGGTGAGAACCTAAAAAAGCTTGGCCAAAATCCGGAAACGAAAGACCTTGTCGAAGGTCGAAAATGAAGCCGTCTGTATTCGACGCTGTCGCGAGCACGGCGTTTCAGAAGAAAACGCCCTACAATTAATTCTCGTTGATCGCAAGAACGGCGGGGCTGTGCATTTGCACTGTGCTTGTTCTGCCGGTGGCCGTTGTTGTATCTACGACCCGGAAGAACTCGACTACATCCAGTGGTTTCGTCAGATAGGCCATAGCGCCGGCTTTCATCAGCCGATCGATCTGAGATGCAGTAGCATCGGCGCTGATAACAACGACCGGAACGTCACGAGTTGTATCGAGCGACTTTAACTGACGAAGCACTTCGTGCCCATCTAGATCTGGAAGATGCAGATCGAGCAAGATGAGATCCAGTGAATGCTGACGAGCCAAGTCGAGGCCCACCTTCCCCTGCATTGCCGTTAGCAGTTCGATCTGCGGTCGCTCTGCGAACATTTCCTCTATCAACGTCAGATTTGAAAGATTGTCTTCGATGTAGAGGACCTTGCGAGTCACGACCTTGGAATCCTCGCGGCGGCCGGAGCCATTCTTCTTATACGGCACGGCTTTTGGCAATGGCGACTCCGTCCGAGGAAGTTCGACCCAAAACTTACTTCCTCTCGGGGCACTAGACTCGACGCCTATGGCACCGCCCATTGCATGCATTAAACGCTGTGAAAGAGCCAAGCCAAGACCGGTACCTTCCACATTTGATTGCTCGGCCCCGAGTCTCTCAAATGGCATGAATAAACGCCCCAGTTTCTCGGCCGGGATCCCGGGTCCCGTGTCGCTGACAGTGATTCTGATGTTGTTATCGCCATTTGAGTAATAGGAAACGGCCACTTGCCCGGACTCGGGCGTGTATTTTACCGCATTCGTGAGCAGGTTGAGCAACACCTGTTTGAAACGCTGCCGGTCTGCCATTACATAAACAGCCGCATCCATCTCGACCTCGGCGCGCAGTTCGATTTTGCGTTCTGCGGCAAGTGGGCGCATCAAATCCAGCGCTTCTTCAAGCGTGTCCGCGACAGCTACCGGTTCGACCGAAAGGTGCAGCTTGCCCGCTTCGATGCGGCTGATATCAAGAACTTCGTTGATGAGCCCGAGTAGATGTTTGCCCGCGCTCAAAATGTGACGAATGCGTGGGCGCTGTGTTTCGGTCGGACCTTGCCTGTCCAGCAATTGTCCGAATCCAAGAATCGCGTTAAGCGGGGTGCGAAGTTCGTGACTGACACGGGACAGGAATTCGGTTTTGGCTTTGCTCGCCCGCTCGACTTCTTCAACACGCTTTCTCTCAGTGACGTCCTGTACAGTGCCCTCGTAATAGAGGATCGCCCCGGTCACATCGCGAACAGCGCGTGCGTTTTCGCACAACCACATTTTGGTTCCGTCTTTGCGGTAGGCCTCGTACTCAAACAGCTCCACAACACCGTGCGTGTCGATAAGGCGTTTAAACTCTTCGCGGCGCGCAGAATCAACATACGTGGTTTGCGCAATGTCGCTGACCTGGCTGATGATTTCCGCGGGTGAGTCGTAGCCGTACATGCGAGCAAACGCCGCGTTCACGTTGAGATATTTCCCGTCAGGAGTACTCTGGAACATTCCCTCGATCGCGTTTTCGAAGATGAGCCGGTATTTTTCCTCGGCTTTGCGGACTGCGCTGTCCTGCGCCTGGATTTGCGCCAACATCTGATTGAAGGCGTCCGTCAGCAGACCGACCTCGTCGTTACATACCTTGGTCGCGCGAACGGAGTAGTCACTACGATCTGCCACGGTACGTGCGGTATCGGCGAGCCGCAGAATCGGATCGGTCACGAAACGGAGGAACTGGCCAGAAAGGGCAAAGGCGAGAAGCAGGCACGCTAGGAGAACCAGACCAAAGATGCCGCCGTAAAGTTTTAGCAGCTGCGAGCTCGTAGCGTGCAAATCCGCCAATAAGTAAAGAGTTCCTTCACGTACCCCACTGAGCGTCACCGGCTGGGCCAAAAGGATGCGGTCGCCAGTAAATTTGAAGCCGGAGGTCACCCGCGCTGCTTCGACTTCGCCTTCTTCCCTTGCGCTTCCAAAAAAGGCCAGGCGCTGTTTGTCCAAGAGCTCAAGCCGTGCGCTAACGATCTGTGGCATTGTTCGAAGGCCAGTCAGGATTTGGGTGGCGGCATCCTCATCCTTAAACCTGACCGCGGCGGCGCATTCATGTGCGGTAAGCTCGCCAATGACGGCGAGTTCGTGGGCCGAGTGTTGTTTCAAAGTGTAGGCCTGGAAGTAGAACAGCGCCGCAAATGCCAGGAGCAGCACGGCGGCTGTGATCGTCATGATCAAGAACGTGATTTTCTGCCGAATTGGGCGATCCCGCAGGTTTTGCATGGCGTTGGAAATTCCAGGGTCGACCAGTATAGAAGCTAGTTTCGAGCCGATCGCAGCGATTCCGCTGTTTTCGTAAACGGGTCGATTAAATGGCGCCGCTCGGGCAAGCTCGGAGTCGGCCGTGCGGTCGCCTTGGAACGCATTCTGCTTCTGGAGACCAGATGCAACACTCCTGCCCGCGTCGATGGCCGTAACCTGCAGCTCCCACAGACTGGAATCGGATTTATGAATCCCACCACACCCGCTGCTGTTCCTGCGCGAGGCGGGGCAGCGCTCAACCGGCAACGATCTGAAGACAGCAAATCCGCCGCCGATGGCTCGACTCCCGCACGCACGAGGCGGCGATTAGTCACCGGTGGTTTACTGGTGGCAATCGCGACCGGTCTTGGACTTGCCTTTTGGGGCTTGTCCCGCCAGTTAGCGCCTGAGCTGACCAGTTTGCCGATGTCGGCGAGCGAGAGCTATTCGCCGCTGGTACAGCAAAAAAGTATTGCGGTGTTGCCTTTCGCGGACCTGAACGACGACAACGGTAATGGATTCCTGGCCGACGGCGTGCAAGGCGACGTTCTGCGCGCGCTCTCAATGATTGCAGATCTGAAAGTTATTAGCGGCACTTCGGTCAAGGGTTACGTTGCTGCTAAGCCGCGCAACTTGCCTGAGATTGCCGAAGCCCTGGGCGTTGCCTACGTGCTGGAGGGAAGCCTGCGTGAAACGGGGGATAAGCTTCGCATTACCACCCGACTTAGCGATGCCCGCAAGAATAGTAGTATCTGGGAAGAGAGCTATGACCTCCACGCGGTCGACGTATTCTCGATCCAGAGCGAGATCGTGCAGCAAATTATCGCGCACCTACAAGTCGCGGTCATGCCAAAAGAGCAGGCCGCGATTACCGAACGCCCGACGAAAGATGTTGCCGCCTACGGCCTCTACGTTCGCGCTAAAGCACTCATCGAGACCATTGCTCTCAACGGTCAAATCCAGGAACGATTACGCGAAGCAATTAATTTGCTCGAACAGGCCATCGTTCGCGATCCGAGTTTTTACCTCGCTTACTGTCAGCTCTCCGCCGCGCACGACTACATGTACTTCTTTGGTCTGGATCACACACCAACCCGGCTGGCAGCGGCAGATACAGCGCTCCAGAGCGTGGTTCGCCTTCGGCCTGATGCTGGGGAGACGCATCTAGCCCGAGCGAATTTCTTCTACCGCTGCTATCTTGATTACAATCGCGCGCGGGCAGAACTTGCACTTGCTCAGCACGGCTTGCCCAACAACGCGCAGATTTTCGAGTTAGCCGGCTACATCGATCGGCGGCAAGGACTATGGAACGAATCCTCACGTAGCTTGGAAAGAGCTCTCGAACTCGACCCGCGCAACTTTTTTATGCTCCAGCAGATCGCGCTGAGCTACCAGGAATTTCGGCAGTTTGGGGCAATGGCTGCTGCCTTGGATCGCGCGCTTGCACTAACCCCGGGCGATACTGACACCCGCGTGACCCGTGCCCTCGTCGATCTTGAGTGGAAGGCCGACACGCGCCCATTGCGGGAGACGATCGAAAAAATTTTGGCCGAAGATCCGGGAAGCGCGCCAAATCTGGCAGCCCAGTGGTTCTATGTCGCCGTTTGCGAACGCGATGAAGCCGCGGTCGCGCAAGCGCTAGCGGCGATGCCACCAACCGGTATCTCGATCGACTTGAACTTTCCTCGCTCGCTCTGTAAAGCCTTGGCCGCTCGCTTCAGAAGCGACGCTGCCGCAGCTCGGGCCGACCTTCTACAAGCTCGCGCTGAAGTCGAAAAGACGATGAGAGAGCAACCGAATTACGCTCCCGGTTTTTCCGTGCTCGGATTAGTTGATGCCGCACTTGGTCGCAAGGAAGATGCGCTGCGCGAGGGGCGGCACGCTGTCGAGCTACTCCCTGTTACTAAGGACTCGATCGACGGCGCCGAGCTGGTCAAGTACCTAGGCGTTATCTACGCGTGGTGCGGCGAAAAAGATCTTGCCGTCAAGCAAGTAGCAGCAACTCTACGAATCCCCAGTACCTTGAGCTATGGCAACCTGAAACTCCATCCTTACTGGGATCCGCTCCGGGGCGACCCCACTTTCGAACGTATTGTGGCTGATCTCGCTCCCCAAAATCGCTCCAGCTCAGACTTAATTTCCAAATTAGCACGTAACAATCTCCATTGAGCGCTAGGAAATTGAGATCGATCTCGGAATGGTAAAATCAAAAGAACCGGGTCAGATCTAAAGCGAGAGCGCGTTTCGCACAATTAATCCTTACCGACGACCAGGACGGCGGTGCCGCTCAGCTTGCCGGCCCGGAATTTTTCAAGCGCGGTGTTTGCTTCTTCCAGCGGAAATGTTTCAGTTTTCGTTTTCACAGGAACACGCGGGGCTAGCCCAAGAAATTCTTCGCCGTCCTGGCGGGTCAAGTTCGCGACCGAACAAACCACACGTTCGCTCCAAAGATCGACATACGGAAACGACGGGATGTCGCTCATGTGAATTCCACCACACGCGACAATACCGCCCTTGGCCAGCGCTCGCAGCGCCGCTGGAACAAGCCCACCGACCGGTGCGAAAATAATCGCCGCGTCCAATTTTTCGGGCGGCATTTCATCGGAACCCCCCGCCCAAACTGCGCCTAACGAACGCGCGGCCGTCTGATCAGCTCTATCACCCGGCCGCGTGAACCCGTAAATTTCCTTTTTCTCATAAAGCGCGACTTGCACGATCAAGCGCGCAGCGTTGCCAAAACCGTAAATGCCGAGCCGACGCGCATCACCGGTTTTTCGATAGGAACGGTAGCCGAGCATTCCCGCGCACAGCAGCGGTGCAACATCGACATCGTTGTATTTGCCAGGGAGATGAAAACAAAAGCGCGCATCAGCAACGGTGAACTCGGCATAGCCACCGTCGATGTTGTAGCCAGTGAACTTTGCGTGGTCGCAAAGATTTTCGCGGTTAGATCGACAATAAGCGCAGTCGCCGTCGGTCCAGCCGAGCCACGGAATACCAACGCGGTCTCCGACCGCGAATGACGAATGACGAATGCCTAATGACAAAAGAACAGCTTCGCCGATCTCTTCGATCCGACCGACAATTTGGTGACCTAAAATCAACGGCAGCTTCGGATCGGGAAGTTCGCCATCAACAATGTGGAGATCGGTCCGACAGATCGCGCAGGCGTTGACGCGAACAAGCACTTGTCCCCTGCCCGACTTTGGTTTCGGCACGTCGCGGAGCACGAGTGGCGTGCCAGCTTTGTCCAACACCATTGCGCGCATGCCGATGTATTAACCGGCATAAGGTGAATGGCAACTGGCGAGGACGCCGCGAGCTGACACTAAACGCTTTGCGAAAGCAGCTCGTTCGTCTTCTGCAATTCCGCGATCGTTGCTCGCAGTTCAGCGGTGCGTTCGCGAACGGCGTCTTCGAGAGCGGCGCGCTGGTTGTCGAGAAGCTGGTGCGCACGGCGACTCTTGAGCAGATTACGAATACGCAACGCTACTTCAACGTGATCGAATGGCTTAAGCAAGAAGTCGGTCGCGCCGGTCTCGAGCGCACGCCGTTTGGTTTCCTCATTCGTGTCGGCAGTCAGAATCACGACCGGCAGAAATGCATCACCAACATCGGCGCGGAGCGATTCGAGAATGGCGAACCCGTCGGGAGGCGGCATCATTAAATCGAGCAGGACCAGGTCAGGCAAAAATGTTTTGTAGACCTGGAGGGCGAGTTTGGAATCCAGAACCGACTCAAAGCGCGTGTACCCGTTTTCGACGAGGATTTCTTCAAGTAACGCGACGTTCACCGGTTCATCGTCAACGATGAGGATTTTCATTTTGGCGAGCTCTGCCGAGTGATCTTCCCAGTGATTTGCTGTGCTCATGTGCTCTGGCAAGCCTCCTTCACCTCTACGTTAGAAATCGCCTCCGCTGGAAGCTTGGTACCGCCAATGTCTGTCGTTTCGTCGAGCACGCGGAAAAACTTCGTAACATCCAAAGGTTTGGTTAGGTAATGAGCAGCGCCGGCGGCCATGAGGCGATTGATCTGCCTCTTGGTGGCGTCGGCACTAATGACAACGACTGGAATATCGCGCGTTGTTGCATTGGCCTTTAGCTGCGAGAGAACGTCCCATCCTGGCAAGTCGGGAAGGTGAAGATCGAGCAGGATGAGGTCGGGCGAATGCTGGCGGGCTAAATCAAGGCCGACTTTGCCTTGCATGGTGGTAAGCAATGCAGTCCCTGGCCGCTCCGCGAGCATTTGCTCGATAAGTGACAAATTGGAAAGATTGTCTTCAATGTAGAGAATACTTCGGATGCGCGACTGCGAGGTTGATTCACGTGCGCCATTGGCTTCGTTGCGAACTGGAAGCTTTTCTAAGGGCGACTTTGTCCGAGGAAGTTCAATCCAAAATGTGCTGCCTTTTCCGACAGCACTGTCCGCTCCAATCGAGCCGCCCATGGCCTGCATCAGACGTTGCGAAAGCGCCAGCCC
>Ga0070707_100005943_pt1 | contig 11387 bp, 15 predicted proteins | sample KBSK5502metaG_FD_65468 | JGI IMG/M metagenome (GOLD analysis project Ga0070707, IMG submission 65468) | Corn, switchgrass and miscanthus rhizosphere microbial communities from Kellogg Biological Station, Michigan, USA - KBS K5-50-2 metaG | ecosystem: Host-associated > Plants > Roots >... | reverse complement strand
AAGCGAGCGCAGTATTACGGGTTTTGCACTGATCCGTATTTTTGTGGGCTATCTCTGGTTCCAGCAGCTTTTCTGGAAGCTGCCCCCCGACTTCAGAGGGCTTTATCCGTATATCATCCGCGAATCACAGCACACGATTATCCCCGGTTACGGTTACATCCTTCAGCACACGTTTCTTGCTGGCTGTACCAGCCTGTCAACGCCAGCCGGCTGCACGGCGTTTGTACCACTGGCGGCGTGCATCTGGACGGCAGAACTGCTGGTGACCATCAGCCTGATGTTTGGACTCTTTACACGGTTTGGAGCCATCCTTGCGACGATCTTAGCCCTACAACTCTATGTGGGCCTGGCCTATACCGAATGGATCTGGACGTATGGCATGCTGGTACTGCTTGCACTCGCACTGGTAGCTATTCCGGCGGGGCGCAGGCTGGGTGTCGATCAATGGCTTGCACCACGGCTACAAGCAGCAGGACAGCAGCATCGCATCGCCCGTATTGCGAGCTGGTTTGTGTAGGGCAAGAAAGAGAAGGACACCATGGAAACACTACGCAGGGGGCTGGTGGCAGGACTTTTAGCGGGCCTGGTGCTGGCCATGCTCGACTTTGTGACGGATGGAACACCAGGACGCCTCTTACCGGAGGCGTTACACTGGTTTGGGATCACTATTGCGGACCCGACCATCAGTCGATTCGCCGGCTTTTTCTTGCTTCTCGTGCTGGGTGGGGTGTTTGGTCTCATCTTTGGTGCGCTCCAGAGGGAGAGGATCATCACGATCAGGCGCGCGCTCCTCTCAGGGCTTGCGCTCGGCTTTGTCTGGTGGCTCGTCTTCTCACTGCTGCTTGCGAACATCATGAGCCACCAGGCACCGTTCAGCCTCGATTTTGGGAGGTTCCTTTCCACGTTTCCTATTGACCTGCTTTTCGGGGTAGTGTTGGGGGCCATCTCCTTCCAACTCCAGCAACAGCGTAGAGCCTCGGCAGTGTAGGCGCGATTGTTCGTGAAAAGCGTACGCTTCTTGGTGTTCGACCGGCATTTCCCTTGCAAAAGTCTGGATACCGACGCCCAGGTCATGAGACCCCCAGCACGGGAGGACGATCTCCAGAAAGCGAGCACGACGAACGTTGATGAATGATTTGGATCGTCAAGTTGCTCGTTGCCCACTGCTGGCTCCCTGGCGTCTTTCCCACCTTGGAGCCCTGCTCTCGACGGCGCTCGCGGTCCAACGCTACAATGGATTGGCCTCTGTATCAGGTGAAAGGCAGGGAGCAGTATCTATGAAGAGCAACGGAGAGAAACCCGCCTATGCGCTTGAGCCCTCGGTCGCCCGTGATTGGGAACTCAAAGCGAACGGCATTCGACTTGAGGAGTTGTTGGCAGCGTATGCACAACTGCAAGGGGGTGACATGCAAGCCCTGGAGTGGTTCACCGCCACCAACTCGGTGATCGGGATCGCCTATACCTACGGCCTGCACCCCAACGCCTCAGCAGGGCGGCCTTACGATGGCATGTGGAAGCGCGAGTACGCCGGCGGAGGATCGGTCATCGTCGCTTATGCAGAAGAGCCAGAAACTCGCCAGGTCTATGTTGGGATCCTCTGGCAGCAGCGCAGGCTTCATCACCCCACCATGCCGATCCTGGCGGTTCCACGGGAGTACACGCCGATGCCTGAGCGAGGGGATCTCTTCAGCCGGCAGTCAAAAGAAGTCGTGGAGCATCTCCACCACCACACGGCGCTCCTGGAACTCACCGAGGAAATGGTCAAAGGCGCCATTCGTCTGGAGATGCTTGAGCGATTAGGCCCACCTGCAACCACCAATAACGCGGACGTGGATACAGCGGGCGCGGGGGAAGGCGTCTATTTTTATCGGATCGAGCTTTCCTGGTCGTACCTGGAGGCGGAACGTCCAGACACGTTTCGGCTCAAAGCTGGCTTGGAGGCAACACAAGGCCTGGCGGAAGGGATTCTGCGCTGCCAGTTCGTGCCTTTACCGCGTGTTCTGGAGCTGCTTGATGACGCAGATAATCCAACTGCAGGCTGTTTCTTCACCGAGGTCGCCATCGGTCGGCTGACCCGCTACTTGCAGAGGAAAGGGTATCCTCTTCTTTGCAACCATTGATGTATACCACTTAGGGAAGGCGGAAGAGTATGTCCAGGAAGAACCCGGCACGTGCGGCTAAACGTGCCACTCGCCGTCTACAGGCATTCTTATTGCTTCTGTCAGGTGTGCTCTGTCTATTAGCGGCCTGGCTACTGCACCCAAACCCTTTTGCCTACCCGATAGGCATTGTTGTGCTCGGTCTTGGTATGCTGGTAGCCGCAGCACTCAATCCGTATCGCCTGGTAGCAGGCGGCATACTGACAACGCTCATAGGTGTAGCCGTTTTCCTCTCCTTCAAGCCGGTTATTCCTGTCCTGAGAGGACAGGACCTCGTTACATTTCTGCTCGCCGTTGGACTTGCCGAACTCGCCATCGCATTGATGACTCGCCGTGGCTATATAGGTGCGGGGGCAGTGACGCCAGGCCTCATTGTAGTGGCAGTTGCCAGCATTGAATTGCTCCTGGCAGAGCATCTCACCCCGGGCAACTTTGTGCCTTTCATGCTCTCACTGTGGCTACCGGGTATCGGCCTGCTTGTCCTTGGATTGATGTATGGAGCGGTGAGCATGAGAGCGTAAGCACCAGGAGTTACAACTTGCCCGATTCCTGTAAATACTTTCATACCTCTATCGTGTTACAGGAGAACGGCCCATGACGAATGAGGACGATATGTCGCTGATGGTCATATTCGTAGAGGAGTTACAGGCCTTATGGTAACCGAAAATGTTGCGATCGTCATCCCGGCGCTGAATGAGGAAGCAGCTCTCCACCGCCTGCTCGCAGAGATTACCCCAAACTTCGCGCAATGGGTGATCGTGGTCGACAACGGCAGTACGGATGCTACAGCCGCTGTAGCGCAACGTTGGGGAGCAATCGTCGCCAGCGAACCGCTACGCGGTTATGGACGAGCCTGTTGGAAGGGCTGCAAAACGGCGTGCAGCCTCGGGGCTGAGATGGTTATTTTCATGGACGGGGATGGAAGTGATGATCCAGTTGACTTGCCCATGATGCTGAGACCAATGCACGAAGGACGGGCGGACCTGGTCATCGGCTCACGGGTGAGCGAACGGGCCGAACGTGGAGCAGTGCCTCCCCAGGCCCGCCTGGGCAACTGGCTGGTGAGCCGTCTGATCCGTCGGTTGTATGGTGTGCCCCTGCATGACATCGGATCGTTTCGCGCTGTACGCTGCACCCTGTTAGGTGCGTTGGAAATGCGCGAAATGACGTATGGTTGGCCCGTCGAAATGGTGGTCAAGGCGGCGCGGGCGCATTACCGTATCGTCGAGGTACCCATCCACTATCGTCACCGCAGTCACGGCCGCTCAAAAGTAGCCGGCACGATCGCTGGCAGTATAAAGGCCGCCTTCTACATGGTGCGTACCACGGTGCGCTATGCAGGAACGAGGAGGACCCATGCCTGATACTGCCCTGGTCGTGATGGCTCGGTACCCAGAGGTTGGTGCGACGAAGACACGCTTAGCGCGCGCGATTGGCGTCGAGGAGGCGGCCCACCTCTACCGCGCCTTTCTCACCGACCTGGCTCAGAGGTTTGCCGGACAGCCGTACGACCTCCACTGGGCCTACACGCCAAACGGAGTCGGCTACGCTGCCTTCATGGCAACGCTTGCACCATCGCTCGTGCAATACATGCGCTTCTTTCCGCAGGAAGGACCAGAGCTTGGTACCCGCTTGCACCACGCCTTCCAGTGGACGTACGAGCGGGGATACCAGCGCACCATCGTCATCAGCTCAGATTCTCCGCATCTCAGCCGGGATATCGTTGCGCAGGCGCGGGAAGCGCTCGATGAAGCTGACGTCGTACTTGGGCCTGCACATGACGGCGGCTATTATTTGATTGCCATGCGCAGACCGCATGATGTCTTTCGTGGTATTCCCATGGGCACGAGCCAGGTCATGCAGATGACGGTCGACCTGGCACAACGCCAGGGTTTGAAGGTAGACACCCTGGAGGCGCTGTTTGATGTGGATGAATGGCCTGATCTGGTGCGTTTAGCACAGTTGCTGCGGGCAGACAGTTCCCTTGCTCCCGTGACTTTCGCCCATTTGGCGACGATGAAGGAGTTGGAATGACCACAACCACGCTGATGCTGCCGCGCTCGGTCTACATTGAACCGACCAGTCGCTGCAATGAATTGTGCCAGCAGTGCCCGCGCACGCTGCTCTCGCGGGAGGACGACCGCGACCTCTCCTTCGACGACTTTCGCTTCATTGTGGATCAGTTCCCTCAGCTGGAGCGTGTGGTGCTGCACGGCCTGGGCGAACCATTGCTCAACAAAGACCTGCCGCGGATGATTCGTTATCTCAAAGCACGCGGGACCTATGTGCTGTTTAACTCCAACGGCATCCTGCTCAATGCGAAGCGCGGCCAGGAACTGATCGATGCCGGACTGGATGAATACCGCCTCTCGATGGATGGTGCAACGCGCGAGACGTACGCCCGGGTGCGCGGTGTGGACGCCTTTGACAAAATCTGGCGCAACACCCGCGCCTTCATTGTCATGCAGCAAGAGCAGCACGCCAGCAAACCAGCAGTCTCCCTGTGGTTCACCGCCATGAAAGAGAATCTGCACGAACTGCCGGGACTCATCGACCTGGCATACGAGCATGGGATCCGCGAGGTCTACTTGCAACGACTCGTCTACTTCGAGCGGGGGTTGGCCCACTCGAAACAGGCCTTGTTCCGTCGCGCCACAGGTGAAGAACTGGAACTGGTGCGTCGATGTGAGCAGATGTGTCAGGATCGCGGCATGGTCTTTAATGCGGCAGGCTCCGCCACACCCCTGGAGAGCCTGATACGGGATTTTGGTGATCGTCCCTGGTCTGGCTGTCGGCGTCCCTATACGCTGACCTACATTACCGCGAGTGGGAATGTCCTCTCGTGTTGTTTTGCGCCTTTCGGACATAAGAGCGCCAGGGAGTATCAAGAGGAGCGCGTGCTGGGGAACATCTTCCAGGAACCGATCGAGGCCATCTGGCGTGGTGAGCGCTATGAGGCATTTCGCCGGGCTTTCGCGAGTGATCACCCGGCCAGGCACTGCTCGCAATGCGGCCTCAACTGGAGCTACTAGATGGGGTCAACACAGCATTCATGCTTTTTTTATAGGCTAACGCGATGAGAAGCTACCCAGGCGCTTGAAAGGAGAGAATAATAGAACATTTTTCAGGTAAGACAAGATGTCTACATCCAAGAGTGAAGCGAAGTGCCGGTAGCAGCGATGTCTCTAAAGAGGCTCCCCAAGGCGCTCTAGCTCTTAGCGTACAAAAAGCACGAAATGCTGTGCTGGCCCCGTAATCATACAGAATGTTGTTTTGCTTAGGAAGTGTTTTGTTGCAATGCCACGGGTGATAACAGAGCAAGAGTAATATGTCTACCAAACGATGTATCCAGGTTGCCTGGGTGGTTGCCGTGAGGTTTGGTGATGCTCCGACGACTCTCCTAACCGTGTAACAATTGGGCAACATCGCTCAGTCCATGTTGCCTCAAGTATAGTGCCTGTGCAGAAGGTCTTCTGTAGTCCAGGCTACAGACATCACGAAGACGCGTGATATACTTCAGGTAGAAGGGGATTTATGACCGCGAGGTCAACTTGTTTGAAGGAAAAGGAGGAAGCGAGATCACATGCGTGCGATTATCTCCGAGCAACTGCGAAACCATCTCCAGCGCATAGGGAGCGCCGTACTCACGATAACGCTGGAACCCCTGCGCTGCTGAAGCGGGACCTTCTTCCAGGTATCGGTCGATACCCATGAGCCACGCGATCTGAGCCGCTATGAAGCGTTTGTCCAGGACGGCGTGCAGGTCTACTACTCCCCGAAACTTGACCGCAAGGCGGATGTCCTGGAATTGGATTACGCACGGATACTGTTTCGTAGCAAGCCAATTCTGTCAGGACCAGACGACCTCGTCGCAACCATCATTATGGGACGGGTGTAGAGTATTCGAGGCCAATTGACATCCTCCCCACGGCTGAAGCCGCGGGATTCCCAAGCTTCACGACTTGGGTTCCTGTTTCGTTGGAAGTTTGCCCTCCCTGGGTGCCATTCAGGTTTGGTCTTACGTCTTCCTTCACAGGCGTCGGGTCCCTTTCCCTGAGCCCCAGGGTAGGGTCTCGTTCTGGTCTTCATCACTCACATAGTTTTCGTGAGCGGACAAGAAAAAACGTGTGTACGTTGGTCAAACACGTTCGTGCTTTTACCGGTGATACTTCATCACCAAACCCACAAACACGATTCAGTTGTTCCGGGTACTCCTGAGATATCTCTTTAGATATCTCTTTGCGCCTGTTAAAAGCAGAAATGGGAGAACAAAGAAAGGAGCGTGCCTTTCCATTCCCAGCCTTCAAGGACGAGGTTTTGCGGCACGCTTATGATAAGCAGTACCCTTGTACCAAAAAGGATCTGTAACCTGGACCGTATGATAGAGTAGAGGGGTCGTTTGTGGGGTGTGAGCTGCATTCAATACGATCGCTCGATCAATCCCCAGCACAGACGCATCTCATCAAATGCACGAGTATTGTACCAAGACAGGGTGTATTTGTGATCAAAGAGTGCTCATGAATGAGAACCGCACTTGCCAGCGATCGTCGCTAACAGTCTATGGTATCTCTTGAGAGAGTGGCAAGCAGGTTCTGAGCAAGAGAGTGAGGAATCATATGGCCGTCTTTCCGTGGTGGAATCGTCTCCATGTCCTTCCAGAGCTACCAGGAAGCGTCCCCCTGGCAATGCGCGAGAGCGCCCGGCGCAGGCAGCTCGTCAGCACGATCTTGTTGGTCGTGGCTGGCTTCCAGTTGGTGAGTCTCCCAGGCGCCATCAGCGATCAGAGTCTTCTGGCCCTTGGAACGGTAGTCCTGGGCCTGCTGATTTGTAGCGTGGCCATGCTTTTCAACAGGGGAGGTAGGGCCACCCTCAGCAGCATCCTGCTGATCGTCGTGATCGATCTGGGATGTGGGCTGATGCTGCTGACCTCTCCCATGGGGCTTGATGTGGCCAATCTGCCTGTCTTCGATGTGCTGATCGTCTCGGAACTCATTGCGGTCTCGTTGCTGCCTGCGGTGAGTGTCTTTCCCATCGCGCTGGGCAATATCCTCTTCATTCTCGGTGACATTGCCCTCCAACCACATACGCCTGCCTTGAACCAGCTGCTGGCTTCGGGAATGGCCTATGATGTCATTATTCAACCGATTGGCCTGCAAATTATCGTCGCGCTGGTGACATACCTCTGGGTCCGCAGCGCCCTGCGTGCCATCGCGCGGGCGGACCGTGCCGAAGAGGTCGCCGAACTGAAGCGGCGTGATGCTGAGCGCACGCACCAGCTCGAGACAGGCATCCAGCAGTTGTTGCAGACACAGGTGCGTGCCGCGAACGGCGATCTGATGGCGCGAGCGAACCTGAACCAAGACAACTTGCTCTGGCAGGTCGGTGTCTCACTCAATACGCTGTTGACCCGGCTGCAGAAGGCTGGCCGCCAAGCCAGTCGAGCGGAATACGAGAACCAGCAATTGAGAGGGGAAGTGGCACGGCTGACCGAGGCTCTGCGCGAGGCGAGGGCAGTGAAACATTTCCTGTAGTGGGAGTGCTGTGCGTTTTTCGTCTGGAGAGCGTATCGATAGGGATGGTACACCTCCTTGAGCCTGCACTGCAGCTTCTGGTCCAGCAAAGAAGTCATCAACCAAACGATTGAAGTTAGCACCCAGCAGCAGCAGCTCTTCGGGCTGCAACGACCCTCCTCTTCATGAGCAGCGCTGGGCTGCTGTTCGCTCAGCAATCCGGTGTCGAAGACGGAATGCTACATATATCAAGCAAAGGAATAGGACCCATGGCGCTTGCTCATCGTCGTCCCTATGGCATGTATCGTTGGTTGGCCAATATGCCCCGCAGGTTCTATCAGCTGGGTCTCGGATGGGTTTTTGGACACCGCGTGGCACAGATTACCCAGCGTGGCCGCAGGAGTGGATAGATCCGCCGGACGATTCTGGAAGTCTTGCACTATGACCCTCAGGCCCATGAGGTGCTGGTGGTGTCCGGGTGGGAAGGCAAAACGGATTGGTATCGCAATATCCAACACGAGCCCGAGCTGGAAGTGCGGACGGGACGGGTCCGTTACCGACCCATCCAGGAGTTGCTCTCGCCCGAAGAAACGGCGCGTCTCATCTTCATCCTGTTTCGCCAGCATCCGCACGAGGTCCGCCTTGTTGGATGACTCCTGGGGATCGATTCTCGTGCCGATGATGCTACCCTCCATGCACAGATCGAGGCGTTCTTTCGCGGAGTGCGTTTCCGCCCCGAAGATCGAGGGAGGCCAGGCATATGAGCGAGATCGTCTTGGCGAGGTTTGATGGGTGACTCCTCCCACGTGGTGGCGCTGTATCCTCTGCTTAAATTTGTCATTGCCGTACTCATCGCCATCCCGCTGTGCCTCCTGGCGAGCCTCTTGATCCGCAAACTCCCGTTGGCCAAGTGGAGTACCGTGTCATGCGGATCGTAATCCACACCCACAGGTTTTCATGGCTCCACAAGCAGATTCTGAAAAAGAGTATGCCTTGATAAGCTCATCGCTCACCAAAAGTGACACTGTTGGGAAACTCCTTTAAGCTGCAAGGTAAAGTCTCTGGAAAGCCGAGACGCGTGTGGGAGCGAGTTCATCCCCATCAAGCCATGCCACCACACGCACCAAATTCATCGCAGCAGCAATCCCAAGATGTTGCAAGTGCGTTTTGGCCAGGCCGATATAGCGGGAGCGGCGCATGCCAAAGGCACGCACTCGCCTCCGAAATCGTCGCTTCGATCCCCTCTCGCAGCGCGTACTGCTTGGCAAAGGCCGGCATCTTTGCCGACGCCGGGCGGCTTGGAGCGCTTCATGTTGGGCTTGCGGTCGGATCGTGATGGTCCGCCGCTTGTACTTCTTTGCCGAGCGGATACAGTGGACCTGCCGAGGGCAGCGACCGCAAGCGGTGCTGGAGAACTTGATCTTGATCACCTCATTGGTGCGGTTGTCGATGGCAGGAGTCCAACTGCTACTGTGCTGGCCTTCGGGACAGATCGCCTGCCGATGTTCCCAATCGATGAGGAACTGGCTGGCATCAATCCCCTGCTGCGTGTTGGCTTGCCACTTGACATCGCCACGCGCAGGACCAAGCACTTCGATCCCATACCGAGGCTCGCCTGCTGACCAGAATGGGTGCGGTGATAGAGCCTGAATCGAGCAAATGTTGGCGTGGGGTGAGTTCCGCCTGCTGAAGATCCGCATGGATCGTTTCGGTCATGGCCTCATCGGTGGTGGCAGCAGCAGTGGTAGCCACATGCGTGATGAGATGAGGGGCATCTTCCTCACAGGTTTCGGTGAGATGCACTTTATAGCCCGTCCAGCGCGTCTCGCGCTTTTTGCCATAGCGGGCTTCGTGATCATAGGGCGAGTTGATGAACTGGTTGCCTGGAGGCAGATCCTCATTGCTGCGCCAGCGGAGCTGGCCCTCGACCCAGACGTAGTTTTGCAGCCAGATGCTTCGCAGGATCTCGACGGCCGGGATCTCACGCAAAAAGGTGGGAGCCTCTGCCGCGTAGAGATCGCTCAGCAAGGTTGAGCCGTCTCGACCGATCAGTGGAGCCGACTGCCTGACGGTCCTCTTGGCTGCGTGGGAGGCGCGACTCCTCGATACGGTGGCCATAGCGCTCAAGCCTTTCGGGCTCGCTATGTGCCAGAAGCCATTCTCCAGCCACGATGGTAAGGCTATTGAGCGCAAAGCGCATGGCCTCACCCACACACATGAGTCGGTTAATCGCTCGCACTTTCGCCAGCACATGCGTCGAGTCCGTTCGTTGGCGCTGGCGTTCCTTGAGCCACCCCTGCTCTTTACATACGGCCAGCATCGCCTCCAACAGCAGCTGTTCGGCTCCCCTTTCAAGCAGGCGCTGACGAAAATCGGACAAAATGGTAAAGTCAAAGCCGGGATCGCTCAGTTCTAAGCCCAGGGCATACTTCAGATCGATCCGCCCGCGCACCGCGTCGGCGGCTTGTCGATCAGGAAGTCCCTCCATGAACTGCACAACGGTGATGAACGCCAGCCGCCAAGGTGCCTCGACAGGGCGTCCATTCGCCGGAAATAAATGGGCAAAGGACTCGTCCTGGTAAATGGGTCCCAACGCGTCACGCATTTTCATGTAGAGATTGCCTTTAGGATAAGCTGCACGAGCCACACGGGCCGTTTCTTCCGGGATCGAAAACTCGTTTTGAGAGAGTAATGTCATCTTCCTTCTCCTTCTTACACATGTCTGCTTGGACTCCTTCTAGCTTTCTTATCCTAACACATGCAATGGAGGGTTCAGAGGTTTCCCAACAGTGTATTCTGAAAATACCTGCAAAAAAGCAAGAAAAATCTCCCTGCGCAACCACCATTTGGTTGTGTTTTTTACTCACACGTGTCTTGACCAGTCTCCTCTCCTCAGGCTGCTGGCTGCGGTGGCCGCCTTACCTGATAGCCCATGCGCTCCAGACGCTGGATCAGTTGGCGCTCCACCTTGCCGCGGTCCCTCTGATGGCAGAACTCCTCTCCCTTTTCTTGCTATTCCTGCCCTGTCTTCACCATATGATACTAGATCACGAGCATATCATGGCCCACTGCCAGCGCTGCTCGTTTACTGCCTCGCCGTTTTTCAGCCGACGATACCGTTCTCCGAGATACGTATGCGAGCGACGCACCCCATGAGCGGCTTGCACCAACACCTCCCGCACATAGCGATTTCCTTTCTTACACCGCCCGCTCAGTCGCTTACCTGCACTTTCCTTCTGTCCAGGGCAGACACCAGCCCATGAGCTAAGATGCTCAGCATCGGGAAAGCGGTGCAGATCGGTTCCTACCTCCGCCATCAACACATGCAAGACGTGTCGGCTGACTCCATTGATCTTTTCACAGCGTTTCACCTGCTCCTCAAAAGGGTGCAGATGCCGCTCAATTTCCAACTCCAGATGCTGGATGGAACGATCTTGCGCATCAATGAGCATGAGCAGTTCTCGCAAGAGGAAGCGGTGGTGCTCTCGTACCTCTGCGGTCAGAGCGGCTACCACTTGCTCCCGGGTGGCATGGACGCTTGGATGCATCAACTCCGCCAGGCGCTGCGGGTCGCTTTCTCCGGCACACAGCGCGTGCAGGATGGCACGTCCTGACCAGCCCATCACAGAGCTTCGCACGCTGGACAATTTGAGTCCGGCCTCTTCGAGCACGGATGTCGGACCCGATTGACGAGCCGAGTTCGTTCTTGCACCAGGCT
>Ga0070707_100005942_pt1 | contig 11388 bp, 8 predicted proteins | sample KBSK5502metaG_FD_65468 | JGI IMG/M metagenome (GOLD analysis project Ga0070707, IMG submission 65468) | Corn, switchgrass and miscanthus rhizosphere microbial communities from Kellogg Biological Station, Michigan, USA - KBS K5-50-2 metaG | ecosystem: Host-associated > Plants > Roots >... | reverse complement strand
TTGCCGTCGCGCTGGATGGCGATGCGCGAATCGAACCGCTCGATCTCGAGGGTACGCTGCGCCGCCGCGGGCGCGGCCAGGAGCGCGATCGCCGCGGCCGAGCGCGCAAGGCGGCCGGTCATAGCTCCACTCCCGGCACCGCCGACTCCGCCGATTCGCTCAGGCCGAAGAACTCGCCCGGAGAAAAGCCGAAGGGGCGGGCGACGATATTGGAGGGAAACTGCTCGATGCGGGTATTGAAGTCCCGCACCACGGCATTGTAATAGCGGCGGGCGTTCTGTATATGGTCTTCGATCTCGGTGAGCGAGCGTTGCAGCGCGACGAAGCTCTCTCCCGCCTTGAGATCGGGGTAGGCCTCTGCCAGCGCGAGCAGTTGTTTGACCTGGCCGGCGAGAGCGCGCTCGGCGTCACCCGCTGCCGCCGGGCCCGCCGCTCCCGCCGCCCGATTCCTCGCCTCGACCACCGCGTCGAGCGTTCCCCGCTCGTAGCCGGCGTGTCCCTTGACGGTGGATACCAGGACCGGGATGAGGTCGTGGCGGCGTTTGAGCTGCACGTCGATGTCCGACCAGGCATTGCGAACCAGCATCCTGAGCCGGGTCAAGCCGTTGAAGGCGACGATACCGTACAAAAGCACCGCCACGACGGCACCCAGCAGGATCGGATTCATGTGCGCTCCAGCGGTGAGCGGTTAGCGAAGGGCCTTCAGCAGCGCCGTCAGATCCTCCGGCTTCTCCAGCCAATAGTCCGGCTCCGAACCTTCGAGGTGAACCCGGTCGAACGGTCCCCAGAGCACCGCCGCGGTCCTTACACCGGCGGCGCGGCCCGATTCCATGTCGTGAATGCTGTCCCCCACATAGAGCGCGCTCGCGGCCGGCTCCCCCAGCAGCCGAAGTGCCGCCTCGATCGGCTCGGGGTGGGGCTTCGGATTCTCGACGTCATCAGCGCCGATGACGAGCTCCATCGCGTCCTCCAGACCGACGAGGCGGAGACCGCGCATCGCACCCGGCTTGTTCTTGCTGGTGACGAGTCCGGTTCGATATCCGGCGGCGCGAATGCCCCGGACCAGCTCCACGACGCCCGGATACGCCGTGACGCGCGCGTCGTGGTGCGCGAGGTTGTATTCGCGGTAGGTCCCGATCATTGCCTCGATCTGCTCGGGATTCTCCGCCCAGGGCTTGAACTGGACCCGGAGTGGTGTCCCGAGTCCGGCAAGCCAGTAATCGTCGGTGCGGGGGGCCTGGCCATGCTGCGCGAGTGTGTGATGGTAACTATCGAGGATCAGCCGAACCGAGTCGATCAAGGTGCCGTCGAGGTCGAACAGGATCGTGGTGAACTTGGGCATGCCGGGAAAACTAGCCCTCCCGGGAGACTGGCTCCACCAGCAGCACCCCGACCAGTGCCACGCTCGAAAGCGCAGCGGGGACCGGCTCCGTCGGAAGTCCGGTCAGTTTCTCGCGAAGTTCCCCGTCGTTGAGTCGAGCCCATCCCTCGATCCGCCGCTCCTCCCCTGCGGTGAGGCCCCGGCGGAGGTGACGGATACCTCGCTCCAGGCATTGCAGATCGAGCCGGCGCCGCTGGCGGGCCGCGGCACGGGCAAGGGCGAGGAGTCTCTTCAGGAGCCTCCGCGCCGCCGGGCTCCTCTGTCCGGCGACCAGTCGCGCCCCATTCGACGCGCGCAACACCGTGGCGACGCAACCCGGCAATCCGGCGAGTCCTGCCTTGAGGGAGCGGAGCGAAGGCGCCGATTCCTCTCGTCCATCTCGAGCCGGTTCGAGGAGTCGCTCGATCGTCGCCGGGTCGTCGCTCCAGCCGTCGGATGTCTTCGCGAGGACGAACTCCCGTCTCGTCGCATCGGCAAACTCGAGCCTGATCCCGGCCAGCGTGCCCGACTCGTTGCCCCGCACGATCGCGGTGCCGGGTCGAGCCGGATGTCCTTCCCATGCCGCGGCAATCCGGGCCCGAAGCCGCCACGGCGCGAGAGGCCCCTGGTCGAGTCCGATCGCGGACGGCAGCTCCGCCTTGGCCTCGAGGATCGACTCCTGCCGGAGAACGGCGGCGAGCTCTGCCGGCGGATCGAACCGCACGACCTCAACACGCTCATGGCTGCTGCCCAGTCGAAAGGCACGTCCGCTGCGCTGATCCAGCCGCACCGCCGTCCAGGGCAAATCATAGTGAACGACACGCTCCACCAGCGGCAGATCGAGCCCTTCGGCGGCGACATCGGTGGCCAGCAGGACCCGCGGCCGGGAAACGAATCGGTCGGCGGGAAGATCCCGCCGGCGAAACCAGTCGAGCACTGTGTCGCGCGGCGCCAATCCCCGGTCGAGCCCTGACGCTTCTCCGGTGCACCACGCAATCCCGGGACCGGAAAGCCGAGTCCGGAGATACGCGACCGTGGCCATGGCCGTCGCGAAGACGAGCGTCGGCTTCCAATCGCTGAGGAGCTCCGCGAGCGCCGTCACCTTCGGATCCGGCTCGTAAGAGGCGCGGGAGGCGATTCGCTCGAGCGAGACGACTTGCTCCAGATCTTCGACGACCAGCTCGACGCGAGTCGACGGCTCGGCGACCAGCGGCCAGAGCACCAGCTGATCGGCATCGGCTCCGACGAACTGGCGAATCGTCTCCCGGCTGAGCTGCCGGCCTGCGGCGCCGGCATCTCTCGCATGCCGGAGCAATGTCCCGTACCTCCCGAGCACAGCGCGCGCGGCCGCCGGACTCGAAGCCATCGCACGCCAGAGCACGACACGCAACAGCTCCGCGGTCGCCGGGTCAGCGGAGAGTGTGAGCCCCTGGACCCCGCATACCAGCCGGCGCAGCGAGCCTGACGCGCTTGGCCGGCGAGTCTGGTCGTGTCGTGCCGGAAGCAGCGGTGATCGGTCCTCGCCGGTGATGACGAGAGTGGCCAGCGCCCCCGGTGCACGGGTGTCCAGCGCCATTCGCAACGACGGGATGCCATTCCAGGCGAGCGCGTCGTCCCGGACCAGGAGTGCCAGCTGGTTCGCGAGGTCGGTGAGCCGGTTGACGAGAGGAGTGGCGCTCAGGAGTATGCCGTGGCGTCCCACGCACCAGCGGGCGAGCGTGTCGTACCGGCGGGTCGACGCGGTGCGAAACCGGTGACACTCATCGACGATGACCACGCCGGCACCGGCCGGCGGGGCACGCCCGCGGCTCAGCGTCTCGTGCGTGTGGATTCGAACGCTCATTCCGGCGCGCCGTGCGGCTTGGGTCCACTGGCCCCGGAGTGTCGCGGGCACGATGACATGCACCGCACCATCCGCGGCGATGGCGCGGACTGTGGCCAGCGCGATGAAGGTCTTTCCGGTACCGACTCCATCGGCGAGCAGCGCCCCGCCATGCCGTCGAACCGCTGCAACGGCGCGGCGGAATGACAACCGCTGATCGGCACGGAGCCAGGGAGGAGGGGGATCGTCCGCCTCCTCCGGCAGCAAGGCGCGGGCGAGCCCCGCGGCGACCAGGGCGGCGGGTGCAGAGGGTCCCGGCCTGAGCCACGCCGCCAGCGGGTCGGGTCCGCGTGCCAGCGATTCAGCAACCAGCGAGGGAGCCCGGGCCAGCCAGACCGGCCAGCAGACGTGCCTCGCGTCCGTCGAGAGAGAGCAGATCGGCGCAGCAGGCATCGAGGTCCCTTTGTTCGAGGGTGCCGGCCGTCCCGCGGCTCGCCAGTGCCAGAAGATCGGATGACTCGAGCGCTGAAACCGGGAGGGGCAGGGCGGAAACCACGCGGGCGTTGAATCGCGCGTACCCGCCGCTCGCCGGCTCGGCGACGGCGCCGGCCAGCGCACGGCACCAGGTGGAGTTGAGCCAGGCCGCGAGCCGCAACGCCGTCGCCGGGTCGGGAACAGCAGCGAGGTAACAGCTGTTGAGCGGGATGACCTCCAGCCCGCGCGCACCGCATAGCGATGCCGCCTCGAGGCGCCGCGCCACATCCGCCCAGATCACCCGATGCGGTGCGAGAGAGGGCCCGGTGCGGAAGAGGCACCACGGCTTTCCTCCGGCGTAGTCGGCGCGCCGGCGCAGCTCACCTGTGTGAGGCGAGAGATGTCGCGCGGCGGCGGAAGGCAATTCGTCGAGGAGTCGTCCCGACGAATCGTAGGGCCAGAGCAATCGTCGTGACCGGCGGACTCCAAATGAGTGGACGTCCCGGCCCCGTGCGGCCCAGCGCAGCACCTCCGGCTCCACCTCGGGACCGGGATCGAGGAACACCCGGTTGAGTCCGGTCTTGACGCCGAGCTGAGGACGGAATCGCTCGCCGAATCCTGGATGCACTCGGCTGAGCCGCGCCACGAGCTCGGCGACGGAGCTGGTCGTCAGCACCCAGGGCCCCTCGCTCAGTTGCCGCTGCGGAATTCCATCTCGCGGCCGCGACGCACCGAGACGGAGCCTGACGACATGCCCGGGTGGCGGAGCGGCCTTGGCGGCGATGAGCGCCATGGGATAGACGGTCGCGTCGAAATCCGCGCGGGGATCCTCCCGGACGGCCGCCGCGAGGGCGATCGTCGTCGTCCTGGCCAACTCGGCGCGCGCCGCGGCGGCGTACCCCGTGGTCGCGAGCTTGGCGGGAACCAGAAACGCGATGACCCCCGCGGGCGCCGAGAGCTCGAGGGCGCGCTCCAGAAACGCCACCGCGAGGTCGGGTTGGTGGGCGTAGCCGCCCGCGCCGGCGCGCGCTCCCTTCATCCAGCGAAAGCGCTCCGCGAGATAGCGCCGGGTATCGGGCGCGAGCGCTTCGGCCCGAACCCAGGGAGGGTTGCCGACGACGAGATCGAAGCCGCCCTGCGCCAGCACGTCGGCGAACTGAGTGGCGTAGCTGAACCAGGGGACCTCATCGCTCCGCGCGAGCACCCGCTGGCGTTCCCGTCCCCGCCGCCGCGCGGCGCGCAGCTCGCCGAGCACCGCCTTCTCACCGCGGGTTAGGCCCTGCCGTCCGCCGAAGAGCGTCGGGCTCCGTGCGGCGCCCAGGAGCTCGGCGATCCGGCGCTCGATCAGCGCGAGCGACGAATCGAGTGCGTCCCCGGCGACGCGCCGCTCCGCGCTCCTGAGCGATCGCAGTGCGGCGCGCTTGCCCGCGCCCGAAGCGAGGACGACCGACTGCCGGAGCCTGGTGAGCTCCGTGCTGGAACGATTCACTCCGACGGCGAGCGGGAGACCGCCCGTAGGGTCGATCAGGCTGTCGCCCTGCCGCACCAGCGCGTCGAGGTTGGGAAGCGGGGCGATCGATTCGGGCCGCTCTCCCGGGTCGGCCGCCACGACCTCGAGCCAGAGTCTGAGCTCGGCGAGACGCACCGCGGCGGCATTGCGGTCGACGCCGAACAATCCGTGCGAGAGCACGCTCCGGATCAGAAGCGCCCGGCGCGCTGCGCGCGTGGTCGCGGGTCCCGCGAGGAGGCGGAGGGCACCCAGCAGGAATGCGCCGCTCCCGACCGCGGGATCGAGCACGCGCACGCTCCGAAGCGCACGCCGCGCCGAGGTATCGGGCGCATCGAGCCGTGCGACGGCGTCGGTCCAGGAAATGCCGAGACGGATCGAAAGCCAGGTGGCGAGGCCATCGCGCAATACGGCCTCCACCAGTGCCGCCGGGGTGTAATAGCTCCCGGTGGCGTGGCGTTCTTCCGGCGCCATCACTCCCTCGAACACCCGCCCGAGCATATCGGGAGCGATCGCGTTGCCCGCGGGCGCGGAGAGGGTGAAATGAAATCGCTCGAAGAGGCTGTCGAAGGCATCCCGGACGACGGGGGTCGGGAAGGTCACCCGCCAGCGCCGCTCCAGCGGGTGTGGCTCGAAGAGGCCGCCATTGAGAAACGGGATGGCGCCGTACCGCCGGGCCAGCGCGCTGCGCTCGTCGCACGGCCGGTTGAGGGTACCGAAGAAAAGGGGACGCAGCAGATCGCGATGGAGGGAGCGGCGGGCGAGCAGACAGTGGTCGACTTCCTCGCGCAGAAAGCGGGGCCGCCCGGCGAGCCACCCTTTGGCCTCCACGAAGTAGAGGAAAAGGATGCGGGTGAGGAGGAGGAGTGCGAGCGCATGCCGATCGACGCGGGGGATCCGCGCGGGCAACGCGGCCATGGCACTCTCGAGCACCCGTCTGAATCCGGCGAAGAACCGCTGGTCGACGCTTCGTCCCTCGAGCGCCTCGGCGATGCGGAAGCTGGTGGCGAGCGCGCCGTCTTCCGGCACCGGCATCGCGCGGTCCAGGCGAGCGAGCGCCAGCGGGTCAGGGGCATCGAGGCGAATCTGGAGCGGCGGAGCGGTCCCGGCGGCGACGGTAAGCCGGCGCGCCGGCTCATCGATGCCAAGCACCGCGACCGGAAGGCCCCGTCCGGCGAGCTGCCGCGCGGCGCGCGCGGCACCTTCAGCGGAGGTCGAGAGCGCATACCATTCGAATTCCCCAAGCCGCCCGACGATGACCGTCGTCCCGGCTCCGCCGAGGCTTCCCGCGGGGAGCTCGCGCCACTCCGGCTCATACCCGAGCGCCTTCGTCAGCCGGGGAAGATCCTCGATGTGGCGGATCGAGCGGAGCAGCTCGGGGGTGACCATCGCGAAACAAGCTTCGCGATCTTGGATTCAGATGTATGATCGGATTGGTGCGAGAGCGGGAGATAAAAAGGCAACAGGCAGCAGGCACCGGTCTGGGCCTGCTGCCTGCTGCCTGTTGCCTGTTGCCTGTTGCCTGCTCCTACGCCGCCGGCGCGATCGATATCGTGCGATTCAGCTCTGCCCGGATCTCGATGAGCGCCTTTTTCAATTCGGCGGGATCGGGGGTGCGCCGTCCCGGCGCGCGATCGTCGGAATCGGGGAGAATGCTCGCGACCAGCGCGTCGGTGTAGCCCACCACGGCCATGGCCACACCGCGATCGACCAGTCGGTTGAGACGGAGCAGGAGCGCCATCCCCTGACGGGGCCGGAGCGCCGCGATGCTCGGCGCGAGAAACCGGATCAGCAACTCCCGCAGATACTGCAGCTCCTCCACGACCTCACCGGCGGCGAGGCCACGCGCCGCGGCGTGACGGCCATACTCCTCCGTCACCTTGAGCCAGATGCTCTTCGTTTCGCGCCGGAGCGGCCCGACCATCGAGCCGAAGACATCTATGAGAAGAGAAAGTTCCTGCCGGATGATCTCGCCGGGTACGGCGTTGCTGACATTCATCCTGTCGCCCAGCCAGGAAATCCACTGCTCGACCAGCGCCTCACGCTGCGCGGCGATCGAGCGGCTTGCGGCGACCAATGTTGGATGCGAGGTGCGCAGGGCGAAGCCTCCAACCGGGGTTAAGGTGCCGAGGGCGGCACAATACTAACCGCGGAAGCGATCAGGTCAATGACAAGTTAATATCCGGACATGCTTCGTAAGATCAAACTGGCGGTCATCATCATGCTCGGGATCGTCGTTGCCCTGGTCGGCATCGCCCGCATAAGCGGTGCCGCGCTGCCCGGACTCCCGCTGCCCTCCCTCTCGGACTCGATCGCCGAGGCCGTGGCCCGGGGCGACACCGCAGGTGCCACGTCGATGATCAACCGGCGGTGCCGCCTGCTCTTAGGTCGCGAGCGGAAGGAGTGTTTCGAAGGAGCGCTGCTGGAGTTGACCCGCCAGGGGCACGTGCGGTTTGCCATGGGGGTTCTCGATCGCCTCGGCCAGATGGACAGCGGTATCCGGAAGTTCGGGCACGACTACAGCCACGTCATCGGCATCAACGCCTGGGCCCCGGGCAAGGATATTGGCACCACCTACTTGCAGTGCACCGAGCTCTTTCAGTCGGGGTGTTACCATGGTGTCATTCAGGCGGTGTTTGCCTACTCCGGGACGGATAGCGCAAGCGTCGCGGCGCTTTGCAGCGACACTCCCGAAATAAATCAGAGTGCCTGGCTCCGATTTCAGTGCGTGCATGGAATCGGACATGGCCTGTTGCAGACGTACACCATGAATCTCCCCCGTGCGCTGCATGGGTGCGACATGCTGAACAACTCCTGGGACAGCGAGTCGTGCTACGGCGGCGCCTTCATGGAGTTCATTGTCGGTGGTCGAGGCCAGTCTCATCACGTCGCGGCCCGGCACGACAGCGCGGCGGCGGGAGACGAGATGGATCACTCCAAGATGGACCATGGAGACGCGGGGCAGGACACCTTTCCGCCATTCAAGGTCAGAGACTCCGCGGACATCCTCTATCCCTGCTCGGTACTCGCGGACCGCTACCATCGCGCCTGTTACCAGATGCAGGCGGGGCTCATCGTGGAACGCACCGGGCTCGACTTCACCAGAGTGGCGCAGGTCTGCGACGGAGCGCCGCAGCCGATGCGTTCGGTCTGCTATCAAGGCATCGGTACCTATGTAAGCGGCGTCACCTCGCGTGACCCGGTCGAGGCGATCCGGCTCTGCTCGCAGGGGAGCATGCGGTACCGCTCCTGGTGTTTCGTAGGCGTCGTCAAGAATTTCGTGGACGTCACGGCCAAGGCGGAAGACGGCATGGTCTTCTGCAAGCGACTCGGCCCGGTCGATATCGCCACGAGCTGCTACGTCGCCGTCGGGGAGCAGGCCGGCGTGCTCTATCGTGCAATGGATCGTCGCGAAGCGATCTGCGCTACCGCCGAATCGCCCTATGTCGCCGCGTGCCGCTATGGTGCTGGCCTGATCGCCGAGCGTCCCGCCGCGCTACCGATCCGCTGAGCCACCCGCACTGAGCCGACTCCCAGCGTTCGCCGGGCTTCTCGCCGCCAGAGATCCGGTCCGGACCGAAGACTCCGACCGGCCCCGTGCGGCAGTTGCCGTGATTCTCGCACCAGATCCCGACTCCATCCTGTTGATCCGGCGCGCCGACCGTGAGGGCGACCGATGGTCCGGCCAGCTGGCCTTTCCCGGTGGACGATGGGGTGCCGGAGATCCTGACCTCCTCGCCACCGCGACGCGGGAGACCCGCGAGGAAGTGGGGCTCGAGCTTTCTCCCGGCGTGCTCATCGGATCGCTGGATGACCTCGCTCCGAGTACGGCAGTCCTGCCCCCGATTCTCGTTCGTCCGTTCGTGTTCTCGATCCCGAGCCGGCAACCGCTGGTGCTGAACCCCGAAGTCGCCCTGGCCTGGTGGCAACCGCTGGAGCCGCTGCTCCAGCCCGGAGCGCTCCAGCCAGTGGAGTTTGGCCGGCACGGAACGCTGGTCAGGACAATGGGATTTCATCTCGACCAGGGGGTGCTCTGGGGGATGAGTGAGCGGATCCTCCGGCCGATGCTGGGAATGCTCGCCAGCAGTCACTAACCACCAACTAAGCACTAACCACCAACGCCACTGACAGTTATCCCACCGTCCCCGCTGGCGTTAGCTCCTATTGACTTCTGATTTAGTCTTGCCTAATATAGTCCGATGTCACCCCAAACTGCCCAGCCGTCGATCACTCGCTCGGTCGAGGACTACCTCAAGGCCATTTTCCTTCTCGAGGCCAAGGGGCAGCCCGCCACGACCAGCGACATCGCGCTGCAACTGGAGCTCTCGGCCCCATCGGTGAGCGGCATGATCAAGCGCCTCTCCGATCAGGGCCTCATCGAACACGCTCCCTACAAGGGAGTCCTGCTGACCGCCCCGGGCCGTCGCGTCGCCCTTCGGATGCTCCGGCGGCATCGCATCATCGAAGCCTATCTCGTCGGTTTCCTCGGCTACTCCTGGGACACCGTCCACGATGAGGCCGAACGCCTCGAGCACGCGGTCTCCGAGGTGCTTATCGAGCGGATGGCGACCGCACTCGGTAATCCGCGCTTCGATCCTCATGGCGATCCGATTCCCGACCAGGACGGCGCAATGGACGAGCTCGTCTACACGCCGCTCGCGGAAATCCCCACTGGAGAAACCGCCGAGATCCGCCGGGTCGTGACCAGTCAGGCGGAGCGGCTGCGATATCTGAAGCACTCGGGCCTCACCCCCGGCACCAGGGTCACCGTCACGGAGCACCAGCCGTTTCGCGGCCCGATCACCGTCAGCACCGAGGGGCACGAGCAGGTCATCGGGCACGAGCTCGCGGAGCAGGTCCTCTGTATCCGCCCGGAGCCGACATGAGCGCCGCGCCCGCCAGACCGGTGGTTCCCGCGGTCGAGGAGCTGCTCGAGGGATGGCGCCGTCCGCGCCACGCGCCCTCGCTCCCGGAGTCGTATCAATCGATCAAGATTCCGAAGGGCGTCGGGTTCTTCCGGAAGGCGCTCGCCTTCGCGGGGCCCGGCTACATGGTGGCCGTGGGGTACATGGATCCGGGCAACTGGGCCACCGACCTCGCGGGCGGTTCGCGCTTCGGATACACCCTGCTGAGCGTGATCCTCCTCTCGAACATGATGGCCATTCTCCTCCAGTCCCTCGCCGTGAAGCTGGGCGTGGTGACCGGGCGGGATCTGGCCCAGGCATGCCGGGACCACTATTCGAGACCGGTGAGCTTCGGGCTCTGGGTTCTCTGCGAAATCGCGATCGCGGCCTGTGACCTCGCCGAGGTGATCGGGTCGGCTATCGCGCTCAATCTCCTCTTCGGTATTCCGCTGCTCTGGGGTGTCTGCATGACCGCCGCGGACGTGCTCCTCATCCTGCTGCTCCAGCACAGGGGCTTCCGCTATCTCGAGGCGCTCGTGATCGCGCTGGTGGCGACGGTGGGCGTCTGTTTCGGCATCGAGCTCTTCCTCGCCCGGCCGGACTTTGCGGCCATCGGGCTCGGCCTGATTCCCCGCGCCGAAATCGTTTCCAATCCGGCGATGCTCTACATCGCCATCGGGATCCTCGGCGCCACGGTGATGCCGCACAACCTCTATCTGCACAGCTCCATCGTGCAGACGCGCCACGTGCTGCCCGACGCGAGCTCCAAGCGGGAAGCGATCCGGTTCGCCACGCTCGATTCCACGCTGGCCCTGCTGTTCGCGTTCTTCATCAATGCCGCGATCCTCATCCTCGCGGCGGCCACGTTCCATCCGTCGGGATACCGCGACGTCGCCGACATCGGCGATGCGCACAAGCTCCTGGCGCCGTTGCTCGGCACCGGACTCGCGAGCGGGCTGTTCGCGGTGGCGCTGCTCGCCTCGGGACAGAACTCCACGATTACGGGCACCCTCGCCGGGCAGATCGTGATGGAAGGCTTCCTCAATATCCGGCTTCCGGCGTGGCTCCGGCGGCTCATCACCCGGCTCATCGCGATCATTCCGGCGGTGATCGTGACCGCGATGTACGGCGAAAAGGGCACCGGCGCGCTCCTGATCCTGAGCCAGGTGATCCTGAGCCTGCAGCTCTCCTTCGCGGTCATCCCGCTGGTGATCTTCACCAGCCAGAAATCGAAGATGGGACAATTCGCCAACGGGCGGGTGCTCACGGCGAGCGCCTGGATCGTCGCGGTCGTCATCATGGGTCTCAACGCGTGGCTGCT
>Ga0070707_100005940_pt1 | contig 11391 bp, 9 predicted proteins | sample KBSK5502metaG_FD_65468 | JGI IMG/M metagenome (GOLD analysis project Ga0070707, IMG submission 65468) | Corn, switchgrass and miscanthus rhizosphere microbial communities from Kellogg Biological Station, Michigan, USA - KBS K5-50-2 metaG | ecosystem: Host-associated > Plants > Roots >... | reverse complement strand
ACGAACGCCTTGTCCTGGCTGAAGCCGAACCCGCCGAGCCGCGCCCGCACCGTCTCCGGCGGGCTGTCTGGCATCAGCACGGCGAGGTGGTCGAAAGCCGATTCGGCGGGCCGCATCTCCTCGATCTGATGCTGGGCGAAGAAGCCGCAGCTCAATTTGGGCGCCCGCACCATGCGGCCCGAGAACGGTTCGAGACGGCCCGCCAGCAGCCGGGCAAAGGTGGTCTTGCCGTTGCCGTTGGCGCCGAGGAGCGCGATGCGGTCGTCGGGGTCGAGCCGCAGATCGAGCCGCGACAATACCGGCTCGCTCCGCACATACCCCGTGCTGACCCGGTCGAGCGACATCAGCGGCGGGCTCAGTTCGGGGGGCGGGGGCAGGCGCAGCGTGACCGGCGCGGCATCGGCGATCAGCGCGACCGGTTCGAGCCGCGCCAAGGCCTTGATCCGGCTCTGCGCCTGGCGCGCCTTCGACGCCTTGTAGCGGAAGCGGTCGATAAAGCTCTGCAGACGGTCGCGCTCGCGCTGCTGCCGCTGCGCCAACGCCGCCTGGCGAGTCGCGGCCTCGCGGCGGGCGCGCAGGAACGCATCGAAGCCGCCGGAATAGAGCGCCAGCTTGCCGTTATCGAGGTGCAGTGTCGTGGTTGTCGCGGCATTGAGCAGCTGCCGGTCGTGGCTGACCAGAATGAAACTGTGCCGGTAGCGGCGCAAAAAGCGTTCGAGCCATAGCGCCGCTTCGAGGTCGAGATGATTGGTCGGCTCGTCGAGCAGCAGCAGATCGGGCTCGGCGAACAGCACCGCCGCCAGCGCCACCCGCATGCGCCAGCCGCCCGAGAGTTCCGAGAGCGGCCGCTCCTGCATCGCGGCGTCGAGGCCGAGACCGGCGAGAATGCGCGCCGCTCGCGCCGGCGCGGCCCGCGCGCCGATCTCGTCGAGCCGCGCCTCGATCTCGGCAATCCGCATGGGCGAGGGATCATCCTCCAGCTCGCGCAGCAGCGCGGCTCGCTCCCGGTCCGCGGCGAGCACCGTTTCCAGCGCGTTTCGCTGGCCGCCGGGTGCTTCCTGGGCGAGAAAGCCGATGCGCCAGCTCTTGGGAACGAAGATGTCGCCGGTGTCGGGCAGCAGACGGCCGCGGATCAGATCGAGCAACGTCGATTTACCGGCGCCGTTTCGCCCTACGAGGCCCAGCTTGCACCGCGCCGGAATCTGCGCGCTGGCCTCGTTGAACAGCGCGCGGCCGTGGCGCCCGCCAACGCGGTATGTCAGGCCGGAAATGGTCAGCATGCCGCCCTTTTATCATGGCCCGGCGAAAGCAGGCGATGAGCCGCCGTGCCGCAACCCGTGGCACCACAAATCGGGTTGGCCGAATCCGCATCGGCATCTCAGGCTGGCGCTACGCCGGCTGGCGCGGCAGCTTCTATCCGAAGGAGCTGCGCCAGCGCGACGAGCTGTCCTATGGCAGCCGGCGCTTCGACACGATCGAGATCAACGGCACGCATTATTCGCTGCAGCGGCCGGACTTCTTCGACCGCTGGCATGACGAGACGCCCGAGGATTTTGTCTTTGCGGTCAAGGGCAGCCGCTTCATCACCCATATGAAACAGCTGCGCGATGTCGAAACCCCGCTCGCGAATTTCTTCGCCTCCGGGGTGTTGCGGCTGGAAGAGAAGCTGGGGCCGTTTCTGTGGCAGCTCTCGCCGCGTTTCGGCTTCGACGCCGAGCGGTTCGAGCGGTTCCTGACACTGTTGCCGCGCGACAGCACGGCCGCCGCGGCGCTGGCCGAGCATCACGATCATCGGTTGAAGGGCCGGGCCTGGACCAAGACCGGGCGGAAGCGGCCGCTGCGCCATGCGGTCGAGATTCGCCATCCGAGCTTTCTCGATCCCGAGTTCGTGCGCCTGTTGCGCCGGCACAATGTGGCGCTGGTGTTCGCCGACGCGGTCGACTGGCCCTATGCCGAGGAGGTCACCGCCGATTTTCTGTACCTGCGGCTGCACGGCTCGGAAGAGCTTTACGCCAGCGGCTATGACGATGATGCGCTCGACGATTGGGCCGCTCGCATCCGGCTGTGGAGCCGAGGTTCGCAGCCCAATGACGCGAAGCTGATCGACCCCGACACGCGGCCGCGCCGCCGGGCCCGCGACGTCTATGTCTATTTCGACAATGACGCGAAGGTGCGCGCACCCGTCGACGCGCAGTCCCTGCGCAAACGGCTCGGCCAACAGAACCCGTAAGATCAACTTGTCATTGCGAGCAGCGCAGCGACAACGCAATCTCCAGGGGATGGCTTCGCTTCATTCGCAATGATCACCGTGTGGCGGCGCTGACCAAAGACCTCATGTTCGGCATGAACGCGCTGAGCCTGGCCGGCTTCGCGGTCATGTTCGTGGCGCTCAATCTGACGCGCCGGCCGGATCTCTCGCGGATCTGGAGCATCGGGCTGATGAGCGCCGGGACGGTTCTGCTGTTTGTCGGGCTGTATCTGAAAACGCCGGGCGGGTAAGGGGAAGCCGATGTTGAGAAGAACCTTGTCGGCGGCGTTGGCCGCCTTGTGTTTTGGCCTGTTCGCACCGGCCGAAGCCGCCGACCCGCTGGTGCTGCAGCTGAAGTGGCTGGCGGACGCGCAATCCGCCGGGTTTTTCGTCGCCCAGGCAAAGGGTCTCTATCGCCAGGCCGGGCTCGATGTGACGATCCTGCCCGGCGGCCCGGACATCACCCCGTCCGAGGTGCTCGCCGCCGGCAAGGCCGATGTCGCGGTCGATTGGATGCCGTCGGCGCTCGCCACGCGAGACAAGGGCGCGCCGCTCGTCAACATCGCGCAGATCTTCCAGCATTCCGGGCTGCAGCTGGCCTGCCGCCGCGACAGCGGCATCCGCCGGCCGGCCGATTTCAAGGGGAAAAAGATCGGCGTCTGGTTCGCCGGCAACGAGTACCCGTTCCTCGCCTGGATGGCGAAGCTCGGGCTGCGGACCGACGGGCCGAACCCGGACATCACCGTGCTGCGGCAGGGCGGCGGGGTCAAATTGCTGACCAAGAAGCAGGCCGATTGCATCTCGACGATGACCTACAACGAATATGGCCAGTTGCTCGATGCCGGGATGAAGCCGTCGGAACTGATCGTGTTCCGCTACGACGACCAGGACGTCGCGGTTTTGGAAGATGGGCTTTACGTCTTGCAGCCGGCGCTCGCCGATCCGGCCAAGGTGGAGCGCCTCGCCCATTTCCTGCGCGCCTCGGTCGAGGGTTGGCGCTACGCGATGGTGCCGGAGCATCAGGCCGAAACGGTCGCGATCGTGTTGCGCAATGCCTCGCCCGGCATGACCGACGCGCCGCATCAGCAGCGCATGCTGCGCGAGGTCGTCCGGCTGATACCGGGAGCTCCCCGCGGCATCGGCTATCTCGATCCGGCGACCTACCAGCGCACCGTCGACGTGCTGCTGTCGGAAAAGACGAACCCGGTGCTTCGGCAAAAGCCGGACGGGGCCTGGACGCATGCGGTCTGGGATAAGGCCTTCGCGCGGTAGGTAGTGTCTCGATGTTCAGTGTCAGGGGAAATGGTTCATAAACCGAAAAAGGGCCAAACACGCAATAGCCGACGCGAGGCCTAATAGATACCGCGCAGCTAGATTAGCAGGCCGTCGAAAGATCGATACTACCGAACCACCAATCAGGGAAATAAGATACGCGATAAAAGACATGACCCAGATGGCATGAAATGCCCACTTCAAATCACGGTTCACTTGACCGTTTTTTGAGTTTAGCCACGACAATATTAACGAAGTAATGAAATATGCATAAAGTAGGAGAATTGGCGTTAATGCACCGAGTATGACCACCACGCGCGTTCTAAGCGGTGAGATATGATAATAAACAACGACCAGAAGCAGTGGCACCCCGAGTTCAAAGAGAGCGGCAGCAAGAGATCGTTGTAAATCGTTCATTTGTTAAGACCCGACCAACGTTTCGCTCCCTGTCCTTTGCCGGTCGGTCATCCGTCACCACGTCCTCTGCCGCGGACTAGACTGTAATCCTCTCCGGCGGCGCTTAACGCAGCAACACCGGCAAATCGATAAAGGACGGTGTCGCCGCAGCGTGGTGGATGATGTTATGGGCGATGCGGATGTCGGCCTCGCCATCCCGCGCCAGCACCGGGTGGCCGCTATTGGTATTGCGGGCGCGGCGCGGGAAATTGCTGCTGGCGACGTCCACTTCGATGCGGCTGCCGGCGGTGAAGGTGTGGTGGATGTCGCCGAGCCCGATCGTCACCGGGCAGACCCGGTCCGGCTCCAGCGGCTGCGGTTCCGCCGTGCCGCCGCGATACATCGTCCGGACAACGCCGTCCATCAGCAGCATCGCCCGCCCGTCCGGCAACTGCTCGATCAGCTTGGCGACAAAATCGGTATCGGGGCAGTCCGATTGCACATGCAAGGTGACGCGCACTTGGCCGGCGACCGTCAGATCGTCGGCCAGCTTCTCGCCGCGATAGACGAGGCCGTAATCGGGTAGGGCCTGCGCCGGGCGCTGGTCGCGCGGACCGGCCTCGATCAGCATGTTGCGCCCGCCCAAACTCGGGATCGGATGGCGCGGATCGTAGCGGTAGCTGGCCGGCCCGCCACCCGGGCCTTCCTCCGTGAGGATGCCGCCGCCGCGCAGGTAAAGCCGCCGCGGTTGTGTTCCCTGCGGCGGCCAGCGCTCGGCGCGACGCCAATCGTTCGGCACGTAGCCGGCGCGATCCTCGATCCAGGCTCTCGGCGAATAGAATACCGCCGGCTCGTCGATCAGCGGCGTCGGCTCATCCTTCAGCCAATGGCCGAACCACTCGAAATACGGGTCGCGCGGCCAGAAATTCTCGGCATAGACGAAATAGTGCTCGTTCGGGCCGATCCACAATTTCTGGGTGCCGGTGCGCGCCTGGATGTCCTGGAACGCCGCGATGACGCTGGTCTGGAAGATATCGAACCAGCTGGTGATGTGAAACCCGGGAATGTCGATCGTGCGGCGGAAATTGTGGGCGGCGCGGAACGCATCGGGGGCCGGATGGCTGACGATCTCGTCGAGAAAGGGCTGCCAAGTCGCGAAATCCGGATAGCCGGCGAGCGGCAGGCGCAGCCAATCCTCCGAGCCGATGAACGGCGGCTCGGCGAGTCGTGCGGCATCGAGCCTCGTGTAACGAGCCGCCGCCCGCCCGGCCGCGGCGTCGAGCTGCGCCGCGCCGATGCCGGAGCGCTGCAAGACAGCCTCGCGATGCGCCGCCGACAGGCCGGGGATGTTTTTCGCGACCCACAGCCACAGCCGCTCCATCTCGATCGAGCCGCCTTCATAGACGACGTCGTCATAGATGCTGGAGCCGCCAGCCTGCGCGAAGAAGGCGAGCAGGCTGGGATGGCGGGTCGAGGCGGCGGCAAAGGTCGTCGTCGCGCCGGCCGAGGAGCCGGACATGCCGATGCGGCCGTTGCACCATGCCTGACGGGCGATCCAGTCGAGGGTGTCCCAGCCGTCCGCCGCATCGTCGGCATAGACGCGGTCCTCGCCTTCGGAGCCGTGCCGCCCGCGGCAATCCTGATAAACCGCGGCATAACCATGCCCGACGATCGCCTTCCAGCCGCGCAGGATCGAGCCGCGCATCGGCTCGGTCGGGTTCGGCAGCCACGCTTTGGTGCAGTCGAACTTGTCCCGCGCACCGGTCGCCGCAATGCCATAAGGCGTGCGGTGCAGGATCACCGGAAACGACGAGCTTCCGCCCGGGGGCAGGAACAAGAACGTGTTGAGCCGGGTGCCGTCGCGCATCGGCACCATCGTCTGGAAAGAGCGCGCGCCTGTCTCGGGATCGATGATCGGATCCATCGCTCAGTCCAATGTCAGCAATCGGCCATAGCCGGGGATCGGCTGGCGGACGCCGGCGCTGCGCAGCGCGTGCCACATCATCGCCGAGGCGCTCGAAATGACCGGCTTGCCGAGATCGTGTTCGAGCGCTTCCAGGGCTGGCAAGGTCGGCATGCCGGTGCCGGTCAGGAAGACCGCTTGCGCCGCTTCCGTATCGATGCTGCGCGCCAGGCGATAGGCGTCTTCCGCGGTCGTGACATAGATGTTGGTGACATCGGGCAGGTTGGCGAAACTGACGACCTCGAACCCGTTTGCTTCGAGATGCGCCTTGCCCTGGAGCGTCACCTCGGCCGAATAGGGCGCGCCCAGCGCGAGCCGTTTGATCCCGAGGCGGCGCAGGGATTGCGATACCGCGCCGAACGCGGTGACGATGCGGATGCCGCTCGCTTCCCGGAGCCGCGCCAACAGCCCTCCTTCCGCCTCGCTGCCGAGATGATAGCTGGTCGCGGTATGGGCGATGACGATGACATCGGGCTGGACCATCGCCAGGAGTTCGACACCCTCGGGAAGGTGATCGATCATCATCTGGTTGCGTTCGCTCTGCCCGTCGAGCGAGCCGCCGACGCCGCGCGCCATCATGCGCTGGAAATGCAGCGACACGCCCTCGGGCGCCAGCTCGATCATCTCGGTCTCGACCGTCGGGTTGCCCGGCGGCACCAGAAAGCCGAGCCTTGCGCGCCAGCCGATCATCGCGATTGCTTCCAACCCTCAGACTTCACAAAACCACTTTGCCCGGGCTTGTCCCGGGCATCCACGTCTTCCTTTTACAACCTCACAGGACCTCAAGTCGTGGATGGCCGGGCCAAGCCCGGCCAAGGCGCTTTAAAAAATGCAGTCCGGGCTTATCCGGCCGGCGGCATTTGCGAACTCGGGGTCGAGCGCGAGATGTCGAGTTCTTCGGCGGTCATGTCCGCCGGGATGTCGGCAAAGAGCGGCGTCGACAGATAGCGCTCACCGGTATCGGGCAGCATGCACAGGACGGTCGAACCCTTCGGCGCCTCGGCGCACACTTTCAGCGCCCCGGCGAAGGTCCCGCCCGAGGTGATGCCGACAAAGATCCCTTCCTTCTTTGCGAGGTCCTGGCTGCACCGCATCGCCTCGGCGTTCGGGATGCGTAGAATTTTGTGAATGACGCCGAGATCAACCGCGTCGCCGGTCAGCTTGGGAATGAAATCGGGGCTCCAGCCCTGCATCGGGTGCGGCTTCCAGACGGGGTGGGCGGCGACGGCGGTGCCGTCGGGCCGGCGCTCCTGCGGCTGGCCGCTCGACAGCATCGGTGCGTCATCCGGCTCACACACCACGATCTTGGTGTCGGGCCGCTCCTTCGTGAGAACCCGCGCCACCCCTTTCAGCGTGCCGCCGGTGCCAAAGCCGGTGACCCAGTAATCGAGCCGCGCCGCGGCGAAATCATCGACGATCTCGCGCGCGGTGGTGCGCGAATGCATGTCGGGATTGGCCTCGTTCTCGAACTGGCGGGTCAGGAACCAGCCATGCGTCGCGGCCAGCTCGACCGCCTTCTTGACCATGCCCATGCCGCGTTCGGCGGCGGGGGTGATGACGACCTTGGCCCCGAGAAAGCGCATCAGCTTGCGCCGCTCGACACTGAACGGCTCGGCCATCGTCACGACCAGCGGATAGCCCTTCTGGGCGCAGACCATCGCGAGGCCGATCCCGGTATTGCCGCTTGTCGCCTCGATGACGGTCTGGCCGGGCTTCAATTCGCCGCTCTTCTCGGCCGCCTCGATGACCCCGAGCGCCAGCCGGTCCTTCACCGAGCCGAGCGGGTTGAACGCCTCGATCTTGACGTAGAGGTCGATATCCGGCGGCGCCAGATTGTTGATCCGCACCACCGGCGTGTTGCCGACGGTCTCGAGAATGCTTGCGTAGCGATGTCCCATCTTGTCCCTGCAGCTGTGGCTGATCGGCGGGCTGGAGCCGGCATTTACGCCTCGATGGCGCACGGCGTAAAGCCGCATGCGGGGTCAGCGTTCCCGCGCCTTGCCAGCGTGGCGGAGGCGGTCTACAGCCTTTACCGACAGCAGGAGGGAGGCTGCGATGGCCGATTTCTTCCCCGGTTTCGAGCGCCGCCGGGTCGCGACATCCGGCGCCGAGATCAACCTGGTGACCGGCGGCAAGGGCCCGCCGCTGCTGCTGCTGCACGGCTATCCGCAGACGCACCTTCTGTGGCGCAAGATCGCACCGCGTCTCGCCGAGGAATTCACGCTCGTGATCCCCGATCTGCGCGGTTATGGCGACAGTTCGAAGCCACCCGGCGGGCCGGACCAGATCGCGTATTCGAAGCGCGCCCTGGCGCAGGACCAGGCGGAGACGATGAGCGCGCTCGGTTTCGAGCGCTTCATGGTCGCCGGCCACGATCGTGGCGCCCGCGTCGCGCACCGCCTGGTGCGCGACCATGCCGAGCGGATCGAACGCGTGGCGCTGCTCGATATCGTGCCAACCCTCTACCGTTTCGAGACGATCAACGACAAGGCGGCCCGCGGCAGCTTTCACTGGTTTTTCCTGATCCAGCCCGGCAGCTTGCCGGAGCGCCTGATCGGCGCCGAGGCGGAATTCTTCCTGCGCCACATGCTCGGCCTGGCGCGCCATCCGGACCGGCTCGAGCCCGAGGTGTTCGCCGACTATCTGCGCTGCTTTGCCAACCCCGAGACGATCCGCGCGACCTGCGACGAGTACCGCGCCGGCGCCGGCATCGACCTCGATCACGATCGCGCCGACCGCGCCCGAAAGATCACGATGCCGCTTTTGGTGCTGTGGGGCCGCAGCAGCGGCCAGGGCAGCGGCTACGACATGCTGTCGGTATGGCACGACCACGCCAACGATGTGCGCGGCCAGGTGATCGACAGCGGCCATTTCCTGCCCGAGGACGCCCCCGACCCGACCTACAAGGCGCTCCGCGATTTCTTCAAGGGCAACGCCTGAGCCGGCCCCGGCGCCTACGCCTCCGGCACCCCGGCCTTGCGCAGCCCAGCGAAGAATGTGTCCTCGGCTAAGTTTTGCGTTTTTGGGGAGCCATAAGACTGGATGGATTTGAACCGGGCGATGCTCGCGAAACGATTATCGCTGCTCAGCCGCCGAGCCTCGGCGAGTTCGGTGGCTGCCCGGTCCATCTCACCCTTGAGGGCATAGGCCGAAGCCAACCAGCCGTGCGGCCCTGCCAATCGAGGATTGGCACTCCGCGCTCTTTCAATCCACAGTATCGCCTCGTCGATCTGCGAGCGGAGCAGGTGAACCCTGCCGATCCGCCAATACCAATTCGGAAGGGTAGGGTCGCGCGGGCTTAGCCGGATCGCCTGCTCATGCGCCGGGATGACCTCGTCCAAGGCACCCGTAAAAAACTTGCACTGACCGAGCGCCGCCAGCGCATTTACCGAATTGCGGTCGAGCGATATCGCGGCTTCGTATTCGGGGATCGCCTCTTCGAACCGGTTCTTGGCACGAAAAATCTGGCCCTTCACAAAATGCGCAAATGCATGCCGGGGCGACGTTGTCAACGCTTCGCCGACCAGTCGCTCCGCCCGCTCGATGTCGGAATCGGCGGAATCGGTCATCAGCTCGAGTACCCGAGCCGCCAGTACGTAGGCAAGAACGGCTCGTGCATCGACGGACCCCGGATCAAGGGTCAGCGCCTCTTCGAGCAGACGTATCGATTCGGAAAAATTCTCGCGTGTCGATCCCTGATTGCGTACCGCCCGTGCGCGAAGAATGTAATCGAGGGCATCCGGATGTTCAGATGGGCGCGCTGCCTCGACCCGCACAACTTCGAGATTGAGCGCAACAGCGATACGGGTCGTCACCTCGTCCTGCAGAGCAAATAGATCGTCGGTCGCGTAGTCGAACCGCTCGGACCATAGATGCGCGTCCGTTTGCGCATCGATCAGCTGCGTATTGACGCGAACCCGGTTTCCGGCGCGGCGGACACTGCCTTGCAGAACGAAGCGCACTCCCAGTTCGCTGCCAAGCTGTTTGGTATCGGTCGGCTTGTCGCGATAGCTGAACGCCGTATTGCGGGAGATCACGATCATGTCGGCGAGGCGCGACAAATCGGTTGTCACATCGTCGGTAATCGCGTCAGCGAAATATTGCTGCTCGGAATCACCACTCAAATTCGCGAAGGGCAGCACGACGATGGACAGTCGCGGTATCCGCGCCCTCAGCCACAATGCCGCCGGCGACTCGCTTTGGGGTGCAACCGGCAAACCTTCGGAAATCGGCAACTCGGCAATGACTTCCGGCCGCAAGGCAAAGGCATGCAGCGGCCGCGCGATGTTTTTGACGGTCTGCAGTCCGAGGTCGTCGAACGGATATAGCAGCTTGTCCCGGATCTGCTCGTAGACCGCTTGAGAGATGCAGATCCCGTTCGGCTCCGCCAGAGCTTCAAGACGCGCGGCGATATTGACGCCGTCGCCATAAATATCCTCGAGTTCGGCGATTACATCCCCGACATTGACACCGATGCGATAGCTGATGCGCTCGTCATCTGCTATGCCGAGGTTCCTGCGGCTCATCCCGCATTGCACCTCGACGGCACAAAGCACCGCCTCCACGACGCTCGGAAATTCCACCAACATGCCATCGCCGGTGTATTTGACGATTCGGCCGTGATGCTCCCGTATCTTGGGTTCGACCAATTCGCGGCGATGCGCTTTGAGGCGCTCATGCGTCCCCTCTTCATCCGCGCGCATGAGGCGCGAATAACCGACCGCATCGGCGGCGAAGATCGCGGCAAGACGGCGGGTCGAAGCCATTCGGCTGGAAGGCGCACGGTTCGTAATTAACGAACTATAGCGCATATCGGTCCGGGGGGAAGCGGCCGAGGGTCCTGACACGCCGTGATCGACGCGCATTCTATCAAAGCGCGATTTGCGGTTGTCAGCGTCTACTGACGTAATAAGATCGGGCGGATTGCCTGGGGAGCGTCGTGATGTCCTCGCCATTGTCCTGGCGCAGATGGTTGTCCCTGCCGAGCCGCCTGGCGTTGTTGCTCGGGGTCGGCGCGCTGTCTGCCGCCGGCGCGAAGGCAGGCATCGCCGAGTCTCCTCCCGCCAAGGATCTTGTGCGCGTACCGCAGCAGAGCGCCAAGAACTTCGGTGAGCTGCGCATCTGGAGCGAGGACGGGCGGATCTACGTCTCCGAAGGTGGCAGAAATGCCGAGGAACTCCGTTTGACGGATACGCCGCAGGCGCGCCATCTGAGGCAGTTGCTGGAGCAGGACGGCGTCGGCGCCGAATCGCCGCGCCTGTTGCACAGCCGGATTATCCTGGTCGGCGGCGGCGGGGACGGTTTCCATTGGGCTCCCGCCGGCAAAGCGGACAACCCCGCAAAGAGGGGGGCCGCGGCAGAGACTGGAAACTCCGCCAAAGGGGATAACCGCCCCAACGTCACTCCGCCCGCACCGGCTCCAACCGTCGTGAAGACGAGGAACTCGAAAGCCGAAAATACGAGATAACGGACGAGTTGGCTGCCTGTGCCGGTGTGAAGGTCGGTTGATTGC
>Ga0070707_100005939_pt1 | contig 11394 bp, 13 predicted proteins | sample KBSK5502metaG_FD_65468 | JGI IMG/M metagenome (GOLD analysis project Ga0070707, IMG submission 65468) | Corn, switchgrass and miscanthus rhizosphere microbial communities from Kellogg Biological Station, Michigan, USA - KBS K5-50-2 metaG | ecosystem: Host-associated > Plants > Roots >... | reverse complement strand
GAGTGAATCGGGCGACCTCTTAGCCGGCATCGCAAGCGACGCCTTGGGCGCACGCATCGAGCGGGTCGAGGGGTAAGCGCACGGGCCACCCGGGTTTAGCGGTCGCCCGAGTGAATCGGGCGACCTCTTAGCCGGCATCGCAAGCGACGCCTTGGGCGCACGCATCGAGCGGGTCGAGGGGTAAGCGCGCGGGCCACCCGGGTTTCCGAGCTTGTGATCTAGATCACAAGGGTTAACGAACCCGGAGCGTGACCGGTCGGCTCGTTGCGGGCGCAAGGTCGTCGGCGCCTGCATAGCTCGCCCGGATCCGGTAGCTGCCGCGACGGAGCGTCAGCGTCCACGTCGCGATGCCCGTCTTGCCCGTGCTCGCCGCGGCGAAGCGGTGCCAGGCGTGGCCGTCGAAGGACTCGAGGGCGAGCTTGCGCCCGCCGAGGGCGACGCTCTTGCTTGCCGGGGCGAAGAGACCCAAGAGGCGCGTCTGCTTGTTCGCCAGCGGCGACGCGCGCAGGTCGAGCTTCACGGCCGAGTAGGGCAGCGTAATCGCGTAGGGCGTCGAGGTAGTGGTCAGGCCGTACGCGTCGCTGGCCATGACGGTGAACGAGTAGGAATGGCCCGGCTCGAGCTTGAAGCTCGTCATTGTCGCCGGCGTCGAGCCGAGCAGGATCTGGGGTGCGCCGCCGTCGCGGCTGACGGAGAGGCGGTAGCTGACGGCGCCCGGTGAGCTCCAGGAGAGCCTGAGGCGCAGTCCGGAGCGAGTGCCGCCGAGGCTGACCGTCGGCACCGCGACGGTGGTGCCCTGTGCCCTTGCGACCGCCGCGGCCGCGTCGAGGATCCCGTAGCCCGTGTCCTGGTTCCAGCCGCCGTGGCCCGAGGCCGACTGCTTGAGGATCTCGGCGACGTCTGTCGCCCGAAGCGCGGGGTTCGCGGCCCAGACGAGTGCCGCCGCGCCCGCGACCTCCGGCGAGGAGAAGGACGTCCCGCTGCCGTAGCCGTAGATGCCGGCGACGGACCCGGGGAGGCTCTGGCGAGGCCAGTAGCTCGGATCGGCGCTCGACGAGAGTGCCCCGAAGACGTTCTCGCCGGGTGCGGCCAGGGAGATGTACGACCCATAGTTCGAGAAGAAGGCGCGCGCCCCGCTGAGGCTCGAGGCAGCGACCGCGAGGCCGATGCCGCCCACGCCGTTCGAGCCAAGCGGCTGGAGCAGGGCGGCCGGATAACTCGGCTGGTTTCCGCTCTGGCCACTGTTGCCGGCGGCGGCCACCAGCAGTACGCCATGGGCGGCTGCGTAGGCGATCGCGCTCTGCTCGGTCGAAGAGCTCGAGGGCCCGCCGAAGCTCATGTTGATGATCTTCGCGCCGTGGTCGACCGCGTAGACGATCGCGGCCGACTCGTCGACGTCCGAGATCGAGCCGTCAGGAGCGGCGGCCTGGACCGCCAACAGCTTCACATCGCCGCCGAAGCCCGCCACGCCTTCCGCATTCGTCGAGGAGCCGGCTGCCAGAGATGAGACGAAGGTGCCGTGCCCGTAGTAGTCGGTGACGTCCGTGGAATGGCTGCGCACGCTCCAGGTCGTGGGCGTCTTCGCGGCCAGGTCCGGGGAGGAGACGTCGGCGCCGGTGTCGATGACGGCGACCGTGATCGCCGAGGCCGCGCGCGACACGCCCGCGGGCACGAGGTTCTCGCGAGTCGCGGCGTACTGCCACTCGTAGGCGCCGCCCGGAACGGGCGCCGGTGCGACCGCCGGGTCGACGAGCTCGCGGCGGAGAACGGGGCTCTCGCTGTAGCGAATCCCGCGCAGCCCGTCGAGAAGCAGAGCTGCTGCGGGGGGCGTTCTGAGGACCGCGGCGTGCAGCGCGCGGATCCGGCGTACGACCCGCGCCCCCGACTGTGCGACCGCCCGACGAAGCGCCGCTTCGGAGCTGTAGCCGACCACCGTGATCGTGTCTGCGGCGGCCTGCGGGGAGCGAGGGGAGGCGGTTGCCGTGCCTTCGAGCGAAAGCGTTACCGTGCACGCGAGGGCGGCGAGCACCGCAAGACGCGAAGAGTGGTGGAACGCACGTGTCATTGGCCGCAGACGGTCCTCGGGAGCCGCCAGAACCCGTATCGGTGTGCGCTTGGGACTGCGATACCCTGCTTCGAGGGATGACGGTGACCGGTTATGCGGGTGAGGAAGGCCGGCTACAGGCGCGGGTCAACGTCAGCGGCACCGGCAGAGCGACGGTTGAGACCGGGATTCCCGTGCTCGACCACCTATTGACGCTCCTGGCCGACCACGCCTCGTTCGATATCGCGCTGGAGGTGGCGCCGGAAGAGCCAGACGCGGAGGTGGCGGCCGCAGGCCGGGCGCTTGGCCAGGCGCTCTCGGACGCTCTGCACGGCGAAAGCGTGCGCGGCTACGGGTCCGCCGCGGTGCCGGCCGACGAAGCCCTTGCGCACGTCGCCCTCGAAGCGTCGGGCCGCCCGCTGCTCGTCTCCAACGTCGATCTCTCTGACATGGGCGTCGGCGGGCTCGCGACAGACCTCGTCGCCCGGTTCCTGACGCAGTTCGCCGAGGGGGCCGGCTTGACGCTCCATGTCCGCCTGATCGAGGGGCGGGACACGCAGCACGTGCTGGAAGCGATCTTCAAGGGCCTCGGCGTGGCGCTGGCCCAGGGCTGCCGCCCGCGCCGTCGAGGGGAGAGCGATGGCTGAGACAAAATCCGTCGTCCGCACCGAGCAGGCACCTGGGCCGTTTCAGGGCGCGCCCTATTCGCAGGCGATTCGCGCCGGCGGATTCGTGTTCGTCTCCGGCCAGCTCGGACTGAAGCTCGGTGACGAAGAGATCAGCGGCTCGATCGCCGAGCAAACGGAGCAGATCTTCGTGAACCTGCGCGCGATCCTGGAAGCGGCTGGTAGCGGCCTCGACCGGCTCGTGAAGACAACCGTCTTTCTGGCCGACCTGGGCGAGTTCGCGGCGATGAACGAGGTGTACGCGCGGCACGTCGGCGATGCCCCGCCCGCGCGTGCGACGGTCGAGGTTGCGGCGCTTCCATCCGGGGCGAGGGTCGAGATCGAGGCGATCGCCGCTCTCTAGCCGCAAAATGTGGGCATGCGCCAAGGCATCGCTTGCGATGCCGTTCAAAAGGCCGCGCCGACATGTGCGATGCGGCCGCTAAACCCGGTTGGTAAGCCACAATCAGTTCAGGCGGAGTGAACGGATGCGCGCAGACACAGTCGTCGCGACCCACACCAACACCGATTTCGACGCGTTTGCGGCGATGCTGGCCGCGCGCCGCCTCTATCCGGGGGCGGTCGTCTGCCTGGCCGGCTCGCTCAACCGAAACGTCCGCGAGTTCTACCGCCTGCACGCGGACGAGCTCGATTTCGTGGTGGAGGCCTCGCGGGTCGAGCTGGACGCGGTCCGGCGCCTGATCGTCGTCGAGACGGTGCACGCAGCGCGGCTCGGCGAGCTCGAGCCAGTGGCCCTCGATCCGGCGGTCGACAAGGTGGTCTTCGACCACCACGGAGAGGAACTGCCCGACTGGGCCCCGTCGGAGAATGTGGTCATCTCCGTGGACGGAGCCCTGACGACGACGCTCGTCGGCGTGCTCGCCGAGCGCGAGGTCTCGGTCAGCCCTCTGGAGGCGACCGTCTTTGCGCTCGGGATCCATGAGGACACGGGCTCGCTCACGCATACGACGACGACGCAGCGCGACGCCGAGGCGCTCGGCTGGTGCCTACGCCACGGAGCGGAGCAGGATCTGCTCTCGCGTTTCCTGCACTCGCCGCTCGGCGAGACCGAACGCGAGCTCCTGTCGACGCTGCTCGACTCGCTCGAGGCGCATGAGGTGGCGGGCGTCGAGGTGCTCGTCGCGGCCGCGAGGTCGCCCGAGTACGTCGAGGGAATCTCGAACCTGGCGCACAAGCTCATCGACGTGACCGACTCCGCAGGCCTCGCGGTGCTCGTCGAGATGGACGGCCGGGTCTTCGCGGTGACGCGCAGCCGGGCCCCCGAGCTCGACGCCGCCGCCCTCGCGGCAGTGCTCGGTGGCGGCGGCCGCGCCCAGGCGGCTTCGGCGATCTATCGAGGTTCGCTCGACGAGGCCCGCCGCCTCGTGGTCGAGCGCCTGGGCGAGGCTGTCCGCGAGCCGGCGCATGCACGCGACGTGATGTCGACGCCGCCGCGGTCGATCGCGCCCGACGAGACCGTCTCCCGCGCGATGGTGGCCTGTCAGCGGTTCGCCCAGAGCGGCATCCTCGTCGCCGCAGGAGACGAGGTCGTGGGGGCGGTAAGCCGCGAGGATCTGGACAAGGCGATCTCACACGGCCTCTCGCATGCGCCCGTGAAGGGAATCATGAGCTCGCGGGTCGCGACGTGCGACGAAGAGACCCCGCTCTTCGAGCTGCAGCGGCTGCTGGCCGCGGGCAACGAGCGAATCGCGGTCGTGCGGAACGGGAAGCTCGCCGGGGTCGTCACGCGGGGCGACGTGCTCGAGGCGCTTGGAGAGCGGGCGGCGGCGATCAGGCGACCAGCCGTCTCGCTCTCGGACGAGCTGGCCAGGCTCGAGCGGCTCGCTCCCGTCTTCGAGGCCGTCGCCGCGCTGAGCGAGACCTACGACGGCGTGTACCTCGTCGGCGGAACAGTGCGGGACATCCTGCTCGGCGAGCCCAGCTTCGACGTGGACATCGCCGTCGAGGGCGACGCGATCGCGCTCGCGCAGGCGCTCGCCGACGCCCTGGGCGGGCGCGTGCGCGCCCACGAGAAGTTCGGCACGGCTGTGGTCGTCTTTGGCGACGGCGAGCGTGTCGATATCGTCACCGCGCGGACGGAGTTCTACGACGCGCCGGCGGCGCTGCCCGCTGTCGAGCACGCCTCGATCCGTGAAGACCTCTTCCGTCGCGACTTCACGATCAACGCGATGGCCGTCTCGTTGAAGGGCGACGACTACGGGCGCCTCGTCGATCCGTTCGGTGGGCGCGCCGATCTCGAGGGGAAGCGGATCCGCGTCCTGCACAACCTGTCGTTCATCGACGATCCGACCCGGATCTTCCGCGCGATCCGCTACGAGAACCGTTACGGGTTCCGTATGGACGAGCACACCCTGCGGCTGGCTCGGGGAACGATCGAGATGGGGCTCGTCGGCGATCTCTCCTCCGCCCGCCTGCGGGACGAGCTCGTCGCGCTACTCGAGGAGGGCGAGGTCGAGCACTCGATCCTCCGACTCGCCGAGCTCGGAGCGGATAAGGCGATCCACCCGCACCTCGCGGCCGACGACGAGGCGGTGACGCTGCTCGCGCGGCTGCGTGCGCTGGCACAGCAGTACGAAGTGGACGTCCCGGCCTGGCGCCTAGGGTTGATCGCCCTCGCCCGGAAGCTGCCGCCGGACGAGGTGTACGAGTGGCTGCAGCGGCTGAAGGTGCGACGCCGCGACGCCGAGCAGATCGCCGCCGCGGTCACGGTTGGGCCACGGATCGCCGAGCGGCTGCACGAGCGGGACGTCGAACCTGCGGAGGTCGTCTCGCTGGCGGACCGGTACGCTCCGGACGCGCCGCTCTTCGCGCTTGCGCTCGCGGATCCCGGGCCGCTGCACGACTACTTTCGCGGCCTGCGCGACATCCGGCTCGAGGTGACAGGCAGCGACCTGGCCGAGCTCGGGCTCGGCGAGTCTCCGCGAGTGGGGGAGATCCTCGCGGAGCTGCGCCGCCGGAAGCTGAACGGCGAGCTCGACGGGCGCGAGTCGGAGCTCGAGGCCGCGCGGGAGCTCATCAGCGGATGATCCGCTGGGACGCGCCGGGGCCGTACGAGGTCGTCTTCACGACGCGCGTCGGCGGCGTCAGCGAAGGCCCGTACGCGTCGCTCAACCTGGGCCGCAAGACCGGCGACGACGTCGAGCGCGTGGACGAGAACCGGCGGCGCGCGTGCGCCGAGATAGATGCGGACGCGGCGAGGCTCGCACTCAACTACCAGGTTCACTCCACGCTCGTCCACCGCGCGCGGGAGGGCGACCGCGGCGCCGTCCAGGGCGACGGGCTCTGGACGGACGAACCGGGGCTGCCAATCCTGGCTCTCGGCGCCGACTGCCTGCCGATCGCGCTCGCGCGCGCGAACGGCGCCGCACCGGCGGTCTGCGTTCTGCATGCCGGCCGGATCGGGCTGCTCAACAGCATCGTCGACGCCGGCGTCACGGCACTCGGCGGCCCGGTCGCCGCGGCGATCGGGCCGTCAATCGGCCCTTGCTGCTACGAGGTCGGCGAGGAGGTCGCGGCCCCGTACCGCGGGCGCTTCGGCGCCGGGATCATGCGCGGTCGAAAGCTCGATCTCTGGCAGGCGGCCGAACGAGAGCTGCGCGAGGCCGGCGTCGCTCAGATCGAGCGGCTCGACCTCTGCACCGCGTGCAATCCCGAGCTCTTTTTCTCCCACCGCCGAGATGGGAAGCCGCGAGGCGTGCAAGGAGTGCTGGCCCGTGTGGGCTGACGAAGTTCGCGAGCGGTACGAGCGCATCCGTGCCGAGGTCGGCGCCGCGGTCACGATCGTCGCCGCGACGAAGTACGTCTCCGTCGAGGAGATGGCGGTCCTCGCCGAGGCGGGAATCGAAGTCGTGGGCGAGAACCGCGCGCAGGATCTCGAAGAGAAGCACGCGGCCTACGGCGACGCCTTTCGCTGGCACTTCATCGGACATCTCCAGAGCCGGAAGGCAAAGACGGTCAACGCGATCTGCCAGCTCGTCCACTCGCTCTCTTCGGAATCTGCCGCCAAGCGCCTCGAGATCCCGGCGCTTGTCGAGGTCAACCTCTCTGGCGAAGCGACGAAATCGGGCGTGTCGGAAGGCGAGCTCGACACGTTGATCTGGGCCTATCCCGACGTGAGGGGGCTGATGACGATGCCGCCGGAGACCGGGGACCCGGAAGCATCGCGCCCGTACTTCCGGCGTCTGCGCGAGCTCGCGGCCGACCGGGGCCTGAAGGAATTGTCGATGGGAACGAGCCAGGACTACCGGATCGGGGTGGAGGAGGGGGCCACGCTGATCCGAATCGGCTCCGTGCTCTACCGCGGTTAGAATCCCCCTGGAAATGGCCTTCGGAGACGTTTGGAACCGCACGCTCGTCTATTTCGGGATCGCCGAGGAGGACGACGAGTGGGACGAGGACGGCTACGTCACCGAAGAGGAGCTCGAACGCACCTACAGCGAGCGCCCGAACGTCCGTCGGCTAACGCCGCGCAGCAGGCGCCAGGAATTCGACGACTGGACCGATCCCGACGCCGACGAGGAGCGCACAGCCGCGGTCAGGCCGAGGCGTCGCGAACGGCGTGGCGAAGTCGCCCGGATGCCGGGCCCGACGCCGGTGCCGTCGGTCCGTGTGCATCTCGTCGTCCCGCACACGTTTCAGGACGCCCAGCAGATCGCCGACCGGTTCAAGGACGGGATTCCCGTGATCCTCAACCTGCAGGGTGCCGACCAGGAACTGTCCAAGCGCCTGATCGATTTCACCAGCGGGCTCACGTACGCCCTAGACGGCGGGATGCAACGCGTAGCCGACAAGGTATTCCTGCTGACGCCTCGCAACGTCGAGGTCTCGGCCGAAGAGCGCGCCCGCCTGCTGGAGAGCGGCGGCTTCTTCAACCAAGCGTAGAGCGTAGGAACGGCGCCCCCGAAGCCGAACCTAGCCGCATGGGCCTAAGCCCGCAATCCGTCGTGCTCTTCGACGCAGCCTCGTCGGCGAAGCGGTTCATCGACATTTTGATCTTCGTCTACATCATCTTGATCTTCATCTACGTCCTGAGCTCCTGGGTCAGGCTCCCGTACTCGCCCTGGGTCCGTCGAATCCAGGACTTCCTGCGCGATGTCTGCGAGCCGTACCTGCGGGTGTTTCGGCGCCTACTGCCCTCGTTCGGACCACTCGACCTCTCTCCGGTCGTCGCGGTCATCGTCCTGGTCATCGTGAGACAAGTGGTCGACGCGATCCTTTAACAATGTCTGACCCGAGAAAGGAGGGGCCGCCATGGCCTACACCCCCGTCGAACTGAGACATGTCCGCTTCAAGCACGGTCTGTTCGGCTACATCCGCACGTCGGTCGACCACACGATCGAGGAGGTCGCCGACTCGTTCGAGACCGTCTGGCGCGAGCGGGCGGACTACGCCGACCGGATCGAGCAGCTCCAGGCCGAACTGAAGCGTCACCGCGAGCTCGAGTCGCTCCTGCGCACGACGCTGACCAGCGCCGAGCAGACCGCGCATGAGCTGAAGGACCAGGCGCGCCGCGAAGCGGCGCTCGTGCTCGAGGAGGCGCACGCGGAGGCGCGGAAGATCACCCGCGATGCCCTGGCCGAGCGCGAAAGGCTTGGGGCCGAGACGCACCGAATCAAGGCCCTGCTGGGAGCGGCGCTCGACGCCATCGACGACGCAGATGGGGAGCCCCGGGTCGAGGCAGCTTAAGGGACTCCAAACCTATACTGGGCGCATGGCTGCCCCTTCCACCCGTCTGCGCCTGCGCGTCTCTCCTGGAGCGCGCTCGAACGCGATCGTCGGCAGACATGGCGAAGGTTGGAAGGTCCGCGTGACCGCCGCTCCCGAGGGCGGCAAGGCGAACGACGCCGTTCTCCGGCTGCTTGCCGAGCGCCTCGATCTGCCGGGCAGGAGCCTAAAGCTCGTTTCCGGCCCGTCGAGTCGGGACAAGATCGTCGAGCTGACCGGCATCGACACGGCGGAGGCCGAGCGACGGCTCGCCCAGCCACGGTAGGGATGATGAGCACGCAGGTCGACACGAAGCATTTTCGCGCGCGGCTCGAGGACGAGCGCCGGAAGGTGCGAAACGCGATCGACTATCTCCAGAAGGAGAATCCGGGTGCGGCTGAAGAGACCACGGGCGACCTCGCCATGGGCCCCGGCGACAATCACCTCGCCGACATCGCGACCGAGACCGTCGACCGGGAGATCGACTACACCCTCGAGGAGAACTCGGGGAACGTCCTGCGCGAGATCGAGACGGCGCTGAAGCGGATCGACGACGGGACCTACGGCATCTGCGCGGTCTGCGGCAAGCCGATCGAGCCGGAGCGGCTCGAGTACCTTCCGTGGGCGACGGTGTGCGCCGACGACGCGCGGGGAGGCCGGGGTTGAGGTCACGTCCTTGTCACACGTCAAGCGAAAGCCGTGCCAACACCCGGGTTTAGCGGTCGCGCGAGTGAATCGCGCGACCTCTTAGACGGCATCGCAAGCGATGCCTTGAGCGAGCCGCGCGCGGTCGACGTCCGCGTGGGCTCGTCGACCGACGCCTTGACGCCGATCTCTGTGGCGACGCGCTCGCTCGCTGCGCGCTGGCCGCAGTGGATCGGCCTGGGGCTCGTGGTTGCGGCGGCCGTGCTCGCAGATCAGGTGACCAAGCACATCGTCGCGAGCCAGCTCGCGCTCGACGACCAGGTGCACATCCTCGGCCCGTTCTCGATCCATCACGTCCAGAACTCCGGGATCGCCTTCGGCCTGTTCGCGAACGCGACCGCGCTCGTGACCGCGCTGACGGCGCTCGCGGTCGGCTGGATGCTGGTCTTCTTCGCCCGCTCCGGCGCCCGCCACCCGGTGCTGCCGGTCGCGCTCGGCCTGCTGATCGGGGGCAGCTCCTCGAACCTCGTCGACAGAATCCGCCTCGGCCACGTGACAGATTTCCTCGACTTTCGCTACTGGCCCGCCTTCAACCTCGCCGATACGTTCATCGTCGTCGGCGTCGGCATCCTCTTCGCCGCGATCCTGCTGGGCGACACCCGCCGCTGACTGAGGCGTCGCTTGCGATGCCGATTGGAGGTAGTGGCGGCTTTGCCGCCGCGGCGTTTCAACCCGGTCGAAGGATGGTCAACATCGAGGCCTTGTCATGCGCGGGGCGTTAAGCCTCCGCGTTCCGGCCGACGCTGCCGGCGAGCGGCTCGACAGGTTCGTCGCCACGCTGCCGGAGGTCGCCTCGCGCGCCGAGGCCGAGCGCCTGCTCGCGAGCGGGGCGGTGCGGTTGGACGGCGAGCGGCACCCGAAGAGCCACCGTCTGGCGGGGGGGGAGCTGTTGGAGGTGGAAGCCGGGGAGCGGGAGGACGTCGCCCTGGAGCCGGAGACACGCGATCTGCGGATCGCCTACGAGGACGAGCATCTGCTCGTTGTCGACAAGCCCGCGGGAATCGTCGTCCACCCCTCCGGTGGCCACTCGGGCGGGACGCTGGTGCAGGCGCTGCTCGATCGCGGGATCGCCGGAGGTGATGTACCGGAGCGCCCCGGGATCGTCCATCGTCTCGACCGCGACACCTCGGGCCTGCTGGTCGTCGCCCGCTCCCCGGAGGCCTATGATCGGTTGCAGGACCTCGTGCGGCAGCGAGCGCTCGCCCGCCGCTACCTGGCACTCGTCCGCGGCAGGCCGCGCTCGCGGACAGGGCGGATTGAGGCGCCGATCGGCCGCGACCGTCACGACCCGCTGCGGCGATCTCTCGACACGGACACGCCGCGTGACGCGATCACGCATTTCGAGGTCGAGCGTCTATTGCCGCGTGATGCGCTGCTGTCGGTCCGGCTCGAGACCGGCCGGACGCACCAGATCCGTGTTCACCTGGCCGCGATCGGCCTCCCGGTCGTGGGCGACCCGGTCTACGGCGTCCCCGATCCGGAGCTCGGCCGCCAGTTCCTCCATGCGAACCGTCTGAGCTTCCCGCATCCCTTCGGCGGCGAGCTCGTCGAGGCCGACTCGCCGCTGCCCGAAGAGCTTCAGGCAGCCTTGGCGCGCTTGGCCTCGTAGAGGCGCATGTCCGCGACCGCGAACAGTGTCTGCGCGTCGTCGCCGTCGTCTGGGTAGCGGGTGACGCCGGCGCTCATGCCGATCGGGGCCGGTAGCTCGGCGGACTCGACGAGCGCGCCGAGCCGGGCGTTGAGGCGGCCGACGAAGGTCTCCCCGGTTTCGTGATCCGACTCGACGAGCAGCGCCGCAAACTCGTCGCCGCCCATGCGACCCGCGAGATCGGACTGACGAAGCTCGCCGCGCAGAAGCTGTGCGACGCGCCTCAGCGCGCGATCGCCGGCCTGGTGGCCGTGCGTGTCGTTCAGCTCCTTGAAGTCGTCGAGGTCGAAAAAGACGAGCGTGACGCCGGAGTCGTAGCGCTTGGCGCGCTCCAGCTCGAGCTCCAACTCGCGCGTGAAAGAGGCATGGTTGAGCAGGTCGGTGAGCGCATCGTGGCGAGCCTTGTACGAGAGTTCCGACGTCGCGCGGTCGAAGTAGGCGACGACACACTCGGTGACGAGGCTGTCGATCACGTCGTGCAAGCGCTGCTGAAGCACCAGGACGTCAGACGCCTCGAGCGCGGCGCTGCGGTCAAGCACAAAGCGCCAGAGGACGCGCCGGAGGACGAGGAACTCGGTGACGATGTCGCGGGGCGCGAAACCGAGGGC
>Ga0070707_100005938_pt1 | contig 11394 bp, 9 predicted proteins | sample KBSK5502metaG_FD_65468 | JGI IMG/M metagenome (GOLD analysis project Ga0070707, IMG submission 65468) | Corn, switchgrass and miscanthus rhizosphere microbial communities from Kellogg Biological Station, Michigan, USA - KBS K5-50-2 metaG | ecosystem: Host-associated > Plants > Roots >... | reverse complement strand
ACGCGCGTCGTGGTGCGGGGCAGGCTGCGCGTCGACTCCGCTCACTTGCGGGTGACGATCGGTGGGCGCGATGTGAAGCTGGAGGGCCGGCCGCTGACGGTGCTGCAGATGCTGGCGGAGCGGCCCGACGAGGTTGTCACCCGGAGCGAGCTACTCGAGCGGGCGTGGGGCACGAAGTACTCGGGATTCGAGCACAGCGTCGAGCAAGCGGTCCATGAGGTGAGGCGGGCGCTGGGCGAGCCAGGCTGGATCGAGACGGTCCGTGGGATCGGATACAGGTTCGTCACGCAGCCCTGACCGGGCAGGGGCGCTGCACCGCCTGCGGTCGGCGCTGGCGCGCATGAAGGCCGAGCTGGAGCTGGCGGAGGCCGATGGCACGACGCCGCCGATCGAGCGGATGCTCGAGGACCTGGACGAGGCGTTCGGGCTGCTGAGCGCGGCCGAGGACGCCGGCCATCCGACCACTCGCGTTCTCGTCGTCGACGACGACAGCCGGCTGGCCGAGGTGACCGCGAAGGGCTTGCGCCGGCTGGGACTTGACGCGCACGCAAGCTCGTCTCTTCGACGATTGCGGCCTGGTGAGGTGCTGGTTGTCGACCTGGGTCTGCTCGAAGCCCTCGACGAGGCCGGTCTCGAGGATGTGCGCCTGGCGCGACCGATCATCGTCACGGGGGCGACGAGCAGGGCATCACGTGAGCTCGGGGAGCGCGTTCATGCCAGCGACTACCAGGTCAAGCCGGTCGATCTCGAGGAGCTGAGGGCCGCGATCAACCGGCGCGCCGAGGAAGGGTGACTCCCTAGGCCTCCAGCCTCGCTACGCCGGATTCGGCACCAGGGCCGTCCCCGGTACGCGCACGGCCTGGGCGTTGGAACGGCCTGCCGTCCGGTGGTGCGATCCTCGGTGCTGTTGATTGCCGGTCACGAGAAGTCGCGCAGCCGTCACCGTTCTGATGGTTTCGGCTGCCAACTCGTTGGTGCTCATGGCGGTCGCTCCGCAGCTCTCGCCCGCGCGCAGGAAGCGCTTGTGGTGGCCGTCTTGCGTGACCTCGAGGACGCCGGAAATCAGCAGGAAGAAGTTGTGATTGAGCTGGCCTTCGGTGATGAGCGTGACACCCGCCGGCGCTGTCGTCTCAGTCAGGTAGGGAGCGATCAGCTTCAACTCCCTGTACACCATCCACCCGAACTCACGACTTCGAGCGAGCGCTTCCACTTTGCCGTCCTCCCATTGCCGATGAATGCGAATCCTCATGACGCGTCGCTCAGTCCGGGGTGCTCGATCCGGGCCGTGCCTCCGGGCGCGACCATGCTCCGCAACGCGTTCGCGACCGCCGCCAGGACGCCGACTCTCGGCGCATGAGCGCTTTCCCCGGCCGGCTGTTCGCGCGCGATCGCCGCCAGCCGCCTCATGTCTGCGCCGCGCAGCATCTCGCGCTGCTTGTCCCACATCTGTGTCTCCAGGGCGTAGTAGTTCATCCCGCTTGCTCCTCTTCTTGGATTTGGTGACTGGAGGCTAGGCCCGCGACTCGTCGCGGTCATCGGGACAAATACCTGCTTCGCTACCTGACTTTGAGAACCTGGCCTACCTGTTCCGGTTGCGGCCCTTGACGCCCGGCGATGGCACGCAGAGGATTCGAATCCGCATGGTCTTTCCGATCGGCTTTCTGTGGGGCGCCGGCACGGCGGCCCACCAGGTGGAGGGCGACAACCGCGAGAACGACTGGTGGGCGTGGGAGCACGACCCCAACAGTCCCAGCGCTGGGGTGAGCGGCCGTGCATGCGAGCACTGGACGCGGTACCAGGCGGACCTCGACATCCTGGCCGGCCTGGGCCTCAACAGCTACAGGTTCTCCGTCGAATGGAGTCGTGTCGAACCCGCCGAGGGCGTGGTTTCGGTGGCTGCGCTCGACCACTATCGCCGGGTGTGTGTGGCTGCCCGGGCTCGCGGTCTGGAACCTGTGGTGACCTTCCACCACTTCACCACCCCGGCCTGGGTGGCTCGGGCCGGCGGGTGGTGCGAGGCGAAGACCGCCAAGCTGTTCGCCGGCTTCACCGAGGTGGTGGCGGCGCACCTGAAGGGCACGTTCAGTTACGCCATCACGATCAACGAGCCGAACGTTGTGGCCGCCTTTGGCTACGAGCTGGGCTTCTTTCCGCCGGGATTGCACGACGTCTCGCGCAAGGAGCTCGCCGCACAGAATCTGATCGCTGCCCACCGAGAGGCAGCCGCCGCGATCCGACGGACGGCGCCCGGCGTCCGCGTCGGGCTCGGTCTCTCGATGAACGAATGGGGAGCCCTACCGGGGTCGGAAGCGCACATGATCGACGTTCGCAGATCGATGGAGGACGTCTACCTCGAAGCGACGGAAGGCGATGACTTCATCGGCGTCCAGAACTACACCCGGCTGCACGTCGGGCCGGGTGGGATCGTGGGGCCACCGTCCGGCTCCCGCACCACGCAGATCGGTTTCGAGTTCCGGCCGGAAGCGCTGGGGGTGACGGTTCGACGAGCGGCCGAGCTCACCGGCCTACCCGTGATGGTGACGGAGAACGGCATCTGCACCCTGGACGATGACGAGCGAATCGAGTTCACCGAGCGCGCGCTGAAGTCGCTAGAGCCATGCCTGGCGGACGGCGTGGATGTCCTCGGCTACCTGCACTGGAGCGCGCTCGACAGCTTCGAGTGGGTCCTCGGTTACTGGCCGAAGTACGGCTTGATCGAGGTCGACCACGCAACGCAGGTCAGGACGCCACGGCCGAGCGGACACTGGTTGGGACGGGTGGCACGGGCGAACTCGGTGGAGGCGGCGTGACAGAGGTCCTCGTTCCGAACAATCTGCCGGCCCAGCTGACCAGCTTCGTGGGCCGGAGCGCCGAGCTCGCGGACCTCCTCGGCCTGGTTTCAGGTGCTCGTCTCGTTTCGGTGACCGGTTCTGCCGGGTGCGGCAAGACGAGGCTCGCGGTGCACGCCGCCAGCGAAGTGAGGCCCGCTTTCCCGGATGGCGTGTGGCTCGTCGAGCTCAGCCGGGTGAATGACGCAGCGTTCGTGGGGGAGGCGGTCGCGACCGTGCTCAACGTGCGCGAAGAGCCATACGGGTCGATCGGCGAGTCGCTCGCCGTGCACCTCAACGCCAAGCGGACGCTGCTGGTGCTGGACGGCTGCGAGCACGTTGTCGACGCCACGGCGAGCCTCGTCGACGATCTCCTCCGGCGCTGCCCGGAGCTGAAGCTGATGATCACCAGCCGGGAGGCGCTGCGGGTGCCAGGCGAGGCGATCTGGCGGATACCCTCGCTCGCTCCTCCGGACGCGGCCGAGCTCTTCGTCGATCGCGCCCGCCTGGCCGACTCGACCTTTCACCTCGATGTCGATCAGGCGCCGATGGTCGACCACGTCTGCCGGCGCCTGGACGGAATTCCGCTGGCGATCGAGCTGGCGGCGGCGCGTGTGCACGTGATGTCGGTGCAGCAGATCCTGGAGCGGCTCGAGGACCGTTTCCGGCTGTTGACCGGTGGAAGCCGCACCGCGCTGCCCCGCCACCAGACGCTGAGGGCGGCCGTCGACTGGAGCTACCAGCACCTCGACCAGCCGGAGGCTCTCCTCTTCAGGCGTCTCTCGGTCTTCTCGGGTGACTTTGCCGTGGACAGCCTCGAGGCCGTCTGCTGCGACGATCGCATCCCCGCCGCCGAGGTTGTCGACCTCCTGTCGCGGCTCGCGGACAAGTCACTCGTCGTGGCCGAGGCCGGCTCCGGGGATCGGTTCAGATACCGGCTCCTGGAAACGCTGAGCGAGTATGGCCGCGAGCGTTTGGTGGAGTCCGGGGAGGCCGACATCCTCTGGCGCCGGCACGCCGACCACTTCGTCCGTCTGGCCGAGTCGTCGACCGAGGAGCGCATTGCCGAGGAGCAGGGCAACCTGACGAGGGCGCTCGAGTTCCTCAGGGCCGGTCATGACGCGGATGGCCTGCGGCTGGCGGTGGCGCTGGTCAGCTACTGGGACTCGGCCGGTCGCGTCAGCGAAGGACGGGAGCGTTTGGAAGCGCTCCTGCAAGCGGTGACCGGTGAGCCGGACGTTCGTGCTCGGGCCCTCGATGGTGCCGGATGGCTCGCATTCCGGCAAGCCGACATGGCCGGCGCGCGAACGCTGTTCGAGGACGCGCGAAACCTGCTCCAGACCATTGGAGACAGCGCTGAGCTGGCCCGAACGCTCAGCAACCTGGCCATAGCCTGCATCTTCAGTGGGGAGCTGGAGGTGGCCCGCGAGCACCTGGAGGAGAGCCTGCGGGTAGGCCGGCGGGCGGACGCGAAGAGATCGGTCGCCGGCGCGCTGTGGGTGCTCGGGCTGGTTGCCTACTTCGCCGGCGACCTGAACGAAGCTGAGGAGCGCGCGGGCGCGAGCCTTCGACTCTCAGAAGAGGTTGGAGACCGCAAGCTGGCGGCTTTCCTGGAGGCCGCCCTCGGGGTCCTGGCCCTCGAGCGGCGCAAGTTCGCAGAGGCCCGAGGCCGATTCGGGACGGGCCTCGAGATGTCCGTGGAGATCGGCGACCGCATGAACACGGCTCTCATCCTCGAGGCCCTGTGCCGCCTCGCCACCGCAACGTCGGCGTGGACCCTGGCTCTCAACCTGGGTGGTGCCGCCGCTGCGATGAGGGAGCACGCTGGAGCCCGCTCGATACCCATCTGGCAGGATCGAGTGGAGGCGGCGATCGAAGAAGCGCGCCGCGTGCTCGGGCCTGAGGCGGCCCGCCTCGCGCTGGGGCAGGGCCGGGCACTGGATTTCAGCGAGGCGGTGAGCCTGGCGCGGAAGGTGGCGGCCAAGGCGAGCCAGCGAGAGGTCACGCCTATAGGCCTCACCAGACGCGAACTCGAGATCGTCGCCATGGTCGCCCAGGGCATGAGCAACCGCGAGATGGCAACTCGACTGGTCCTTGCGCAGCGCACGGTTGAGGGCCACGTCGAAAACATCCGCACCAAGCTCGGCTTCCACTCCAGGACACAGATCGCGGCCTGGGCGGTCGAACGCAAGCTGGTGTCTAAGCCTTAATCACCCGCTGACGGGCGGAAGCGTGACCGTGAAGACAGCACCGCGGCGGTTGCCCTCGTACTTTGCAATCCGCCAGCAACCCGTTTATGTCCCGCCTGATCTCGTTGATGCTCGACTCGTCGAACAAGCCGGAGTTGATCAACGTGTCCCGCACGAACTCAGCCACGATGACATGGCCCTTGCTCCAGTTGACGTTGCCGTTACGCAGGGCCTCGTCGCGAAGCTTCTCCACTGCGCGAACCAGCTCACCCTGGACCGTATCTGCCTGGCCGATTTTCGCAACTAGGTCTTCCAGAGGGCACGTGCCTCATTCAGATACCGCACTGCCCAGGACTCTAAAGCCGCGCGCCGCTGGAAGACTACGAGCCCGAGTAGGGCGGCAGGCTGACCGTGAATACCGCGCCCCGCCGGGAGCCCTCGTAATTTAGCCGACCTTGATGCTCGCGGACGATGCCGTAGGACATGAACAAGCCGAGGCCGGTGCCTCCCTCTTTGGTCGTGAAGTGCGGCTCGAAGAGGTGGTGGCGGTGGTCATCCGAGACGCCGGGCCCGTTGTCGCCGACGCTGACATAGGGCCAGCCGTTGTTGCGGCGCCCAGTCGCTATCTCCACACGACCGCCGTTGGGAGCGGCCTCGATGGCGTTGTTCAAGAGGTTGGTCATCACCTCGCGCATCAGCAGCGGGTCGGCCTTGACCTTGACGTCGCTGGATGACTCTCTGACCGCAAGCTGAACTTCCTTTGACCGCGCTCTCGGACGCGCCATGCCGACCGCGCGGGTGACCAGCTCGTTGAGGTCGACGGGATTGGGCGCGTAGCTGACCCTGGGCGTGGCGCCCTGAGCGAGACTGCGCAAGACGGTGACCGCGTCATCGGCGGCTTCCGTGGCGGTTTCGAGGCTCTCGCGGTCGACGTCGTCGAGCTTGCGGGGGTCGATCTCCTTCAGGTACGCATGGGCGGTGGCCATGTGGTTGCGCAGGTTGTGCACGACACCCTCGACGGCGCGGCTGTGGAAGAGGTGGCGGTCGGCGTCAGAAAGCTCAGACTCGAGGACCGTTCGAACCCGCCGGCCAGCGATGGTGTCGGTGAGGGCGAGAGCGAGCACACAAACGATGGTCGCCAGTAAGTATCCGCGCAGCGATCCATCGAGAACGTAACTGATAAGCAGAGAGGCTAGCCCGAAGTATACGAACGCGAGGTAGAAGGATGCGCTGAGATTCTGCCGCATTACGTGGGCGATGGATTCGTGATTTCGAACAGACAATGCGCTCGCGACCATCGCGACGTTTGCGAGTGTCAGAACTAAAACGATGACGACACGAGGACCAAGAGCGAATGGCGATCCAGCTCGCAGATGGGCAGACACGACCGCGGCTGTGCAATACGCCGTTGCATAGATAACGGCGTTGCCCAGCAACGGCCAGGTCCCACGGCGGAAGAAAGGGACAGCCGTTGCAAGCCCAACAACCGTTGCATCAAGCGGGTTCAGCAGAATTACAGCCGCGCCGCTGACCACCCCGCTCAGCGTCAGCGTTCCACGATCCATACGTACTTCCGGAAAATTCATGGCTGCCGTGATGACGGCCAGGTACAGCACCGTAAGTAGTGCGTCGGGATGTTGGGCGGTGTAATCCAATTGGGCCAAGTTGAGGGCCACAACCACCAGACCAAGGAAGCCTACGTACGCATACGACCAGCCTCGCCGACTCAATTTCACCTTGGTAAGCTACCCGCATCGCAACTGATCTGCCACCGGGTGGTCATGCGCTTCGAGTCCTCGTCGTCGACGACAGCGTAGTGCCGCGTGCGGCGGCGCGGACGCTGCTTGCGTCCGCGAAGGGATTCAGGATGTGCGGCGAGGCGTCATCGGGTGAGGAAGCTATCCAGAGGCTCGCGGCCCTCAAGCCGGACGTGGTCCTAATGGACGTCCATATGCCTGGAATGGACGGCGCTACCGTCACTAAAGCCATGCTTGCGAAATACCCCGGGCTCAGGATTATTGCCTGGACCGTATCTGAGGCCAGCGATGACCTACTCAGAATGATGCAGGCGGGCTGCTCCGGTTACATCCTGAAGGATGCTGGGCCATCCGAGTTGCATAGGGCATTGTCGGCAGCGGTGCGTAGTGAGAGCCCAATACCTCGAAAGATGATTCCGGAGGTGTTACGCCGCGTCGCCGCAAGAACCCCCTTATCGACTATGGCGAGGGTTTCTCTCACTTCCCGCGAGATGCAGATTCTGCGAGGCGCGGCAAAGGGCTTCACGAGTAAGAAACTGGCCCAAGAGACCGGCTTGGCCGTCCCGTCTGTAGAAACACACCTGAGGAACATATTCCGCAAGCTGGGCGCAGGTAATCGCGGAGAGGCGGTTAGCACGGCTCTGAAATTGGGTCTGATCACGCTCGCCGATCTCTAGCGGTTAGCCGAACCCCTGGTCAACCTCATTAATTTCGATGGTGCCTAGTCATTGGAATTGACGATTCCTAAATGGCTCGCTCTGGTCGACACTCCTACTTACCACCGTGACTTGGAACAGACCAGCACCGAAATTTCAAAACGTAGGGGGAGGATAGATCGTCATGGCGCGCATTTGGAAGCGATTCTTGCGCAACGGCAGCCAGCGGGTTGTTGGCCAGTGGCTAATCTGAGGGTCATCTAGCCCCCACCAACTCAGAATCGTCAGCCCGCCGGACGAGCCGGCGGGCTTCCTTTTGTTGACCGGGTAGAGGGCGCTCCTACCAAGGCTAGAATGCCAGCGTTGCCGCACTTCCGAGAGCTCTCGTGGCCAGCCAGAGTCTATGTAGTCGGGCTCATCGCCCTGAGTCTTGGGCTCCTAGCGATTGGATGGCTCGTTCACCCCCTGACAATCGGTAACCTGCCTACGCTGCTATACCTCGCAGTCGGCAGTCAGATTGCCTTCTTGCTACCAATACGGTGGCGAAATGGAGTTCAGGCGGTTGCTGATCCCTTACTCGTGGCATCGGGGCTGTATGCACCGGGTGCCGGGGTAGGTCTCATAGCCTGGCTGGCAACGTTCGACGGGAGAGTCCCTGGCAACGGGACAACGTGGTGGGCGATGCTATTCAACCGAGCGATGCTGGGTGTCGCTCACATGGTGCCGTCTTTGCTCGTATCGATGATTGCGCCTGGCCAAGCATGGAGGCTGCCTGTCCAGACCGTCGTTTATGTCTTCGCAGAGGTAGCGCTCAACTACCTGATGGCAGCTCGCGCTGTCTCATTCGCCTACAAGAGCTCCTTTTGGGTGACACTCGCCCAGAACGTGGCGGGCTTCTCGACACTCACCTCCACGGTCATTTTGGGTTTTTCCGGTGGCATCGTGCTCCTACTGCTCAACGCTCCTCATTACGTGGGATACCTGATGGCTCCGGGCTTGTTCGGATTTCTTCTCGCGGTGCGAGGAAACGTCGCCGATGCTCAACGCCAGACGGAGCTCAAGGACCAGACACTGGAGCTTGCGGCGCAAGCGCTCGACGCGCGCGACCGATATACAGAGTCTCACTCGATACGCGTCGCTGAATTAGCTGGGCGGCTTGGGGAGCATCTTGATCTGGGCAACCGTGAATGTGAACAGCTTCGCACGGCCGGATCGCTTCATGACCTCGGCAAAATCGGCGTCAGGGATGACATTTTGAACAAACCAGGACCTCTGAGTGATGACGAGTGGGACATAATGCGCCGCCATCCCGATATCGGCGCCGACATGATCGCTCAGCATTCAGCCCTGGCGCAGGTTGCGCCACTAATTCGCCACCATCATGAACGCTGGGACGGCAGCGGCTATCCAGCTGGCCTTAAGGGTAATGTGATCCCATTCGGAGCCCGCATTCTGGCTGTCGCCGACTCGTTTGACACGATCACGGGGGCTCGTCTGTATAGACGTTCGCTCATGACCCCAGTGGAGGGGGTTGAGGACATAAGTCGCCGCGCAGGCCATTGGTACGACCCTAACGTCGTCGACGCGCTGCGGTCATTGCACGGGATAGAGCCGTTGGATCTGCCGGAGCGCCCTGAGGTACCCCGGCGCTTCACAACTCTTCGAGTTCTGCGTTCCAATCCGCAATTCGCCAAGCTCCTCGCCGCGATCGGCATATCAGCGTTGGGCGATCCCCTGACTCAGGTTGCAGCCCTCGTCACGATCTATGCGGCCAGCCGTGATCCGAGAGCCGTGGCGATGGCTTTTATAGCCCAAGCACTTGGGACCGTCATCATGGGTGGCGCCCTCGGAGGCTTGGCGGATCGGTTTGCCCGTCGTCGACTCATTGTCACGCTTGAGCTAATCCGGGCCGCTCTGCTGTTCTCGACTCCATTGTTATCGCGGACATGGTGGCTAATCGTTCCCATTCTGTTTTCGCTAGCTGCGATCAATGCGATCGTGCAACCTGCTCGGCAGGCCGCAGTGCCTGGGCTAGTGGCTGTGGGCCAGATTGGTAAGGCCAATGCAATGGTTGCTGCGGTGATGACCGGGTCGGGTGCAATCGGGTTCGGGCTGGCGGGCGCGGGTCTTGGCATTGCACAGTTCTTGGGTATCGGCCAGCCGACCAGCATGCTGTTCGTTGTTGACGGAGCAACCTTTGCAATCGCCGGGCTGCTGATAGCGGGTATCGCAAACCTCGGTGGCGGCATCTCCGCCATTCGAATCACTGGCGCATTTAAGCGGGCGTGGGCCGTGGGCGGTGCACGGCCGCATCTAGTGATGGGAACTCTGGCAGCCTTCTTCTTGACGATGAGCTTTCCAGCGCTCCTGGCGCTCGCGTACCGGCTGGAGCCGGCCGCTGGGGGACAGACTTACTCGGCCCTCGAGGTTGTCCTATCAATCGGGATCTTCGCCGGCTCTCTCCTCATCAGTCGCTCGCAGTCAATCGGGTCGATGCGAACCGCCGGCGTCGGTCTCCTGTTAACCGGGCTCTTTTCGCTACTGATTGCATTGGCACCCAATATCTACGTAATTGCCCTAGCCATATTTGCCGCATCACTGGGTAATCCGATTTACCAGGTGGCGAACCAGACCGCCCTGCTTGAAGTAGCAGACTCCTCCAACCGTGGAACCATCATGGCCTCTCGATTCACCTTGGTCCAAACCGCAAGCGTGGCCGGGAGTGCGGTTGGCGGATTTATCACCGCGCAATTTGGCCGGGATCTAGGGCCCCTGGTCGCCTATGGCGTCCTGGCCATTGGGTTAATCCTCCTGGGCATGTTCGCGCTTGCGGCTGGGCGGCGGATCTCGAATCCCCTCCACGGCCGGGCCTACGAGGAGGCCACTCTGCTGGCCGCCGGCGTCCCCACCCAGGCCGAGTGATCCCGGGCCCCGTTAACCAAGGCTGAGCGCCGGAACGCTCCTGCATACTGCTGCGTACCTTGCCTGCTGCCCGCCCGTCGGGGCCCTCGCCAGAGGGCAGCCCGCCTACACCCCTCCCTCTGCCCGGTGCGGCCGCCGTGCCGTGGACGTTGGACCCCCGGCGGCGCCGCCTTTACCTTCAGATCGCGTTCGGCCTGGCATCGATTCTGGTCGCGGTGGTCGTGCTCTACCTCATCCGCGACGTGCTCGGCGCGTTCGTGCTCGGGGCGGCTATCGCCTTTCTGATCCAACCCGGCATCCATCGCCTGACCGAGCTTGGGTTGCCGCGGTTGGCAGCGATCGGCGTGATCTTCATCGTCATCATCCTTGCCCTGGCGGGGATCGTCCTCCTGGTGGTGCCGCTGGGCGTCAGCGAGGTCGGCCAGCTCCAGGCCCAGGCCCCCACCCTATCCGCCGAAGCGCAAAAGCGCCTCAACGACCTGCAGGGCTCGCCGGTCAGCGTGTTCGGCGTCACGATCGACCTGACCGGCACCACGGCCTTCCTCAGCTCCCACCTTCGCGACTACCTGCTCGGCCAGGCGGGCAACGCCGTCAGCATTGGGGTGACAGCTCTGACCACGGCGCTGCAGCTCCTCCTGATGTTCATCATCGCCTTCCTCCTCGCGCTTGACGCGGCGGCGGTGCGGAAGGTCCTCCGGCGGCTTGTCCCGAATGACTACCGCTCCGACTTCGACCAGATCTGGCGCCGAATCAGGCGGATGCTCTATGCATACGTACGCGGCCAGCTCATCATTGCCGGACTGATCGGAATCCTCAGCGGCATCGCGTGCGCGGTCCTCGGCCTCGCTGACCCGGTCGCGCTCGGCCTGCTCGCCGGCATCACGGCGATCATTCCCTATCTCGGCCCGTTCCTCGGCGCGATACCCGCGGTCCTCGTGGGCCTCGCGAGCAGTCCGCTCAAAGCCCTGCTCATCGCCATCGCCTACTTCGTCATCTCCAACGTGATCCTCAACTTCGTCTACCCGAAGGTGATGGGCGACGC
>Ga0070707_100005936_pt1 | contig 11398 bp, 8 predicted proteins | sample KBSK5502metaG_FD_65468 | JGI IMG/M metagenome (GOLD analysis project Ga0070707, IMG submission 65468) | Corn, switchgrass and miscanthus rhizosphere microbial communities from Kellogg Biological Station, Michigan, USA - KBS K5-50-2 metaG | ecosystem: Host-associated > Plants > Roots >... | reverse complement strand
CGCGAAACGCCGCGGCCGCAAGATCGCCAAGGTCGCGGTCGCCCGCCGGATCCTGACCCTCAGCTACTACGGCCCGCGCGACGGAGAGATCCGTTGCCTGGCGCGCCGCGGCCGGGCGAGCGCGAAACCGAAGCCGGCGGTCGCACCATGACCGCCGCGCACGCTCCCAAGCAGCGTCGGGCTTGCACCCCCGACAGCGGCGCGATGCGAACGCTCAGGCGAGTTCGCTTTTTGTCATGGCCTCGCTAACCCAGGACGGCCGAAGCCTTGATTGAGCCCCCGAGCACCGCACGACACTCTGGCCCGCACCGCGCGGCCGGATGGATGACTGGAGCATCTCCGCCCCCAGCCGGCTCGCGGTCAACGAACCGGCGCGCAACCACCCGCGGACCGTGAACCCGACCTTGACGAGGCCCGCCCCTTCATGGATGACAAGGGCGAGCGTGGAATCTGGCGCAGCGTGATCGCGGGCCAGGGAGCATGGCCGACGTTGCCGGTCAGACCACCTGCTCACCGCGCGGCCGGGTCAGGTCGACGAGCGCGCGGCTGAACTCGAGCTCTCCCGCCAGCCTGCTGCCGCCCTTGAGCGCCAGGTCGAGCTCGGCAAGCCGGACGATCGCGTTCTTGAGCTCATCGGATGTGAAGTTCGCCGCCTGCTCGAACAGCTTCTCGATGTAGAAGCGGTTCTTCTTCAGCCGCTCCGCCGCCTCGCGCGGAGAGACTCCTTCGGCGGCAAGCGACTGGCACTCGGCCACCCGTGTGACGTGGCTGGTCATCAGCCCGACGATCCGCGGGAGCGAGTCGCGCGCGGGCCCGCCGGCGCGGGCGAGCAGGCGCTCGCTCGCCTCGAGCACGCCGGCCACGTCGCGCCGGCCCCACGCGTCAGTCATCGCGAAGGGCGGAATCTCGCCCCGGGGAGCGACGAGAAGCTCGATCTCACGCTCGCCAAGGGGCTCCCCGTTCGCCCAAGCGGCGAGCTTCTGGACCTCGCCCGCGAGCTCGTCGAGATCGTCGCCGACCAGATCGACGAGCAGCCTGGAGACCGCCGGATCGACCTTGATTCCAAGGCCCGCGAACTGCCGCCCGACCCAGCCCGGCAAATCGGCGCGGGTGCCCCGCTTCGGCAAGTCGTAGACGAGCAGCTCGCCTGCCTTCGCCACGGCCTTGCCGACCGCCGAGTCCCTCTTGATCCCCTCCCCGACCAGGGCCAAGACGGTCTCGGGCGAGGGCGTCTTCAGGTAGTCGACGACGGCTTCCGTCTCCGCCGCCTTCCAGCTCTCGACGTGCTCGACGACCACGAGCCGGCGTTCGCTGACGAAGAGCCCAAGAACGTTGCAGGACGCCACGACCTCATCCCCGGCGGCCTCGAGCGCCGACAGGAGCTCGGTCGCGTCGTCGCCGATTCGGTCACGGAGCCTCCGCACCGCCCGGTTCACTTTCGGCCGGTCGGTACCGGTGATCAGGTAGGCGACCTTCAGCTCTGCCATCGCGGCAAGCATAGGCGCACGCTCCGCCGGCGAAGAACAACAGCGCCACGGCCGCCCAGCCGGAGCGGATCTGCGCGAGCGGCAGCCTTCCGAAGACCTTCGCGCAAGCCGCGAGGTAGGCCGCACAGAGGCCGTCGGCCTGCGCGAGCACGCCCGAGACACTTGGCGCGAGCGGGTGAACTGCGGCCGCCGACATCGCGAGCCCGAGCAGGGGAACGACAGCCGGTGCGGCTGCCGCGTTCGCCGGCACCGCGAGCAGTGGAATCGCATGGAACTGGAGCCAGAGAATCGGCGCCGTCGCCAGACCGCACGCGGTCGAGATCGCGATCGCTTCACGGAGCCACCCTGGCAGGGGGTAGCCCTCGAGCCGTTGCTCGAGTCGCGGTGCGAGCGTGAAGATCGCGACCACGGCGGCGAACGAGAGCTGGAAGCCGGCGTCCAAGAGCACGTACGGGTTCCACGCGAGCAGTGCGAGCGCCCCAAGGAGCAGGAAGTACCACCTGTCGGTCGAGCGGGCCGTCAACCACGCCAGCGAGCCGAGCGCTCCGGCGACCCCCGCCCGCAAGACGGAGGGCTGCGCTCCAACGGCGAGGACGTAGCCGCCGATGGACGCGAGCGCGCCGAGCTGCCCCAGCCAGCGCGGGATGCCGAGCAGCCAGGCCAGCATGAGCGCGCCGGCCGCGACCAGCGCCACGTTCTGGCCGGACACGGCCAGTAGGTGGTAAAGGCCGGAGGCCCGGAAGTCCTTCCGCAGCCGCTCGCTGAGGCCTTGCTCCTCACCGAGAACGACGCCCAGCAGGACTCCTCGGCGCTCGCCGTGCAGCCCACCCGCGACCGAACGCGCAAGCCGGCCTCGCAGGTGGTCGCCGAACCCGCCGAGGCCGCGGCGATGCCCGACGAGCCGCCAGCGGTCTCCGGCCAGCACGACGTGGATGCCGTGGCGTCTAAGCCAGGTTCGCTCGTCGAAGCCGTGACTGGGGCCGCGGGGAAGCTTCGCTTCCGCGCGCACCTGCAGGATGCCGCCCTGCGGGGGTGCTCGGCCGAGCGGCAGCTCCAGCTGGGCCGGCTCGTCGAGCGCGAGCAGGCCGAAGCGACGGACGCGCACGGGCATTTTCAGGTCGAATCTTCCCCGGCGCGGTGCCGCCGTCACGATGACGAGTGCGGTCTCGGCGCGGCCGACTTCGGGGCGCAGGGCGCTGTGATCGAGACGGTCGAGCCGGGCGCCTCCCCACCACCAGCCCGCCACCGCGAGCAGGCAGGCGATCGTCCCGACCGCCCGCCAGGAGCTCGCGGCGAGGCCGATCGCCGCCGCGAACCCGAGTGCAACGAGCGTCGGCAGGCGAACGAGATTCGCCAACGCGATCCCGAGGCAGAGCGAGGCGAGCAGTGAATGCGGCGGGGAACGGAACGGAGCCGGGATCATGGCGCGACGAGGTCCTTGAGCTGGTCGAGCCGCGCAGGGCCGATGCCCGGGACGGCGTCCAGCTCGTCCACGGAGGTGAACGCTCCGTGCTTCTGACGATAGTCGAGGATCTTCTGCGCGGTCACCGGCCCGATCCCGGGCAGCGAGTCGAGCTGCTCCAGCGTCGCTGTGCTCAGGTGGACCGGGCCCCCGGACGGGGCGCCGCCCGCGGAGCCCGCTCCGGCTGCGCCGGCCGGCGCCCCGAGCGCCGCCGTCCCGCGCCTGGGCACGACGACCTGCTCGCCGTCTGCGAGCGGCGCGGCGAGGTTGATCAGCGCGAGGTCGGCCTTCGGTGTCGCGCCGCCCGCGCGCGAGACGGCGTCGGCGATGCGGGCGCCCTGCCGCAGCCGGTAAAGACCAGGCCGGCGGACAGCCCCGACCACATCGACCACGACCGCGGTCGGGGCGGCGGCGGCCGTCTCTGTCGGCGCGGCGGCAGGTGGGGCCAGAGCCGCGCTCGTCTGCGGTCGGGCGAGGAGCTTGCTACCGACGAACAGCAGCAGTGCAAGGCAACCGGCTGCGACGAGGAGGCGCCGGCGCGACAGCTCGAACGGCAACTCGGGCACGCCGAAGAGCCTGCCCTGGAAACCGTTACGAGTGGGTGACCCGTTTGCGCCGGATCAGCGCCAAGTGATCGAGACCGCACTTGCGGCCGTCCTGATCCGAAGCAAAGGCCGGTTCAGCTTCAGCCTCCCCCCCAGCTCCGGGCCGGAGACGATTGCGATGTCAACCACGCCGGCAGATCTCCGGAGGGCCACCGCCACTGAAGAGCCCGTCGGGGCAGTAGCCAACCCGCGCAGGCCCTGGCGACCCAGGGCGGCGCCGGCCTCGTTCAGGTTCGTGCCCGAAAGGCGCTCGAGCGAGCCGCCGAGCGAACGATTGACGGCGAGCAGGATCTGACCGCGCTCGAGCCATCCGGCGGCGAGCGGGGACGCCGAGCCGTCAAGGGTCGCGCACGCCGCCGGCCGGTTCCAGCGTCGCACGACCGCGATCCCGTGCGCGGAGACGACGGCGAGCGCGGGCGCACGCCGGTCGTACGCAACGTCGCGGGCCGCACCGCCGCAACGGCGGGTGTCGAAGGTGCGCCGCAGGCCCGTGCTCAGGTCGAAGACCGCTGCGCGCCCGCGCAAGTCGACGTATGCCACCGCGAGCGAGTCCGCGCGCCACGACGGCCTCACCGCCCTGACGCGGCGGACGAGCAGGCGGTCCGGCGAGCCGTCGCCCTCGATCAGCCGGAGCTCGTCGGCGCCCGGACGGGCGACGAGGTAGGCGATCTTCAGCCCGTCCGGCGACCACGCCGCGCTGATCACGCGCCCGTTGGTCGGGTGCACCCACGGCCGGCGTTTTCCGGGGGCAAGTGTGACCAGCGACGAGCCGATGCCCACCACCGCATACAGCGCCCGAGGCGAGAGCTCCGCGGTCGAGACCGGCATGCCTTCGATCCGGAGGCCGCCGCGAGTTGCGAGCCAGAGCTTCCCGCCCGCGACGACTGCGACGCCGTGCGACCCGGGTGGCACCGAGAGCCGCGCCGGAACCGGACGGACGGTCTGCGCGCGCGCGCCGATGCGGACGTCAAGGTTCCCGGTCGCAGCCAGAGCCGCTGCGCCGGCACCGACCACGAAGGCGACAGCAAATGCGACGAGGAGGAGGCCCCCGCGCGACCGCCGATTATTCGGTCCGAGGGCGGCGAGAGCCGCCGAGCGCGCGCGGGCGGATGCCTCCCGCGTCGGCTTGGGCAGGCGCTCGAACCCCGCTCGCAGCTGCCGCTCAAGCTCGGTCGACATCGTTTACCTCGTAATCGGCGCGCAGCTCTTCGAGCGCGCGGGCAAGCCGGGAGTTGACGGTGCCGGTGGGGATGCCGAGCAGCTCAGCGATCGCGGTCGGCGTGTAGCCGAGTCCGTAGCGCAGGACGACGACGACGCGACGCTGCAGGGAGAGCCCCGCGACCGCGTCGAGCAGCTCTTGGTCGCCGTCCGAGACGTCATGCCACTCGAGCCGTGCGAGCTCGGCGTCGCCGGCGACGAGCCGCCGCTCCGTCCGCAGCAGATCGAGGCAACGGTTGACGACGATCCGGTGGAGCCAGGGAGCGAAGGGGCGCCGCTCGTCGAAGCGTGACAGCGCCGCGAACGCACGCTCGAACGCATCCTGGGCGACGTCGTCGGCGAACTCACGCCGTCCCGTGACCACGTAGGCCGCGCGCCAGGCAGTGCGCCAGTGGCGGGTGAAGAGCTCCGCCGCCGCGTCTCGCGAGCCGCGGCGCGCGAGCTCGACGAGCTTGGCGTCGCTGCACATGCGCATGAGCACATTGTCCTACGTGCGAGCGCGATTCTCGCGTCCCGCTGCCCGGCCGCTGGAGCCGTGGCCCGGGAGCGCGCTGCTTCCGCCTTCCCCCACCCAAAGGGTGGGGTTTGAGCCCGCCCCCCTCGGTGGGGACGCTACCGCCAAAACGGCGACGAAAGTGTGACGAGATCGCGCCGAAAATGCGCCAAATCGTCCACGCCTCGATTTGTCGCACCATCTTTTTCCGGCACGCGTGCGCTCCCGAAGCCTTGCAAGACGACTGGGAGGTCCCGGCTCAAAGGGAGCATTGCGGTCGCTCGAACCGAGCGTCCGTTTGGTCGGCCGGCCCGTCAGACGACGAAGTTGACGAGCTTGCGTGGCACCACGATCGCCTGACGGATTTCCTTGCCGTCGAGTTGCGCCTGCACGCGTGGGGACGCCTTCGCCTGCTCGATCAGCTCGGCCTCGGGCAGATCGGCGGAAACCTCGAGGCGGTCGCGGACCTTGCCGTTGACCTGGATCACGAGCTCGAAGGTGTCGCGCTCGAGCAGCGCCTCGTCGGCGACAGGCCAGGGCTGCTCCCAGAGGCGTTCGTGCCCGAGCCGCTGCCAGAGCTCCTCCGCGATATGCGGGGCATACGGCTGGATCAGCGACACGACCGTCTCGGCCGCGAGCCTCGCCGCGGGATCGCTCGTCGCCGCGGCCAGCTCGTTGACCAGCTCCATCACCGCTGCGATCGGGGTGTTGAAGACGAACCGCCGGCCGATGTCGTCGGTGACCTTCGCGATCGTCTGGTTGGTTTTTCGCGCGAGCGGCCCGTCCCCGGGCCCGTCGCCGGGGGCCTCCGCCGCCACCTCGTTGACGATCCGCCACAACCGCCGGAGGAAGCGCGCGATCCCCTCGACCCCCTCCTCGGTCCACTCCATGTCCTGGTCGGCCGGGCCCATGAAGAGGATGAAGAGGCGCACCGCGTCCGCGCCGTACATCTCGGCCAGCTGGTCGGGCGCGGTTACGTTGCCGCGCGACTTCGACATCTTCGAGCCGCCGAGGCGCACCCAGCCCTGGTGAAAGAGCCGCGCGAAGGGCTCCCGAACGCCGACGAGGCCGAGCTCGTTCATGACCTTGGCGAAGAAGCGCGAGTAGAGCAGGTGGCCGGTCGCGTGGTCGATGCCGCCGATGTACTGGTCGACCGGCATCCAGTAGTCGACGATCGTGCGGTCGAACGGCGCCCGGTAGTTGTGCGGATCGCAGTAGCGCAGGAAGTACCAGGAGGAATCGACGAAGGTGTCCATCGTGTCGGCCTCCCGCACGCCCTCGCCGCCGCAGCGCGGACACGGCACGTGCAGCCACTCCTGGTTAGAGGCAAGCGGCGGAATCCCCTTCGGCCGGTAATCCTCGACCTCGGGCAGCAGCACCGGCAGCTCGTCTTCCGGCACGGGGACGATGCCGCATTCGCCGCAGTAGACGATCGGGATCGGGCAGCCCCAGTAACGCTGCCTCGAGAAGCCCCAGTCGCGCAGCCGGTAGCTGACCGCCGGCCGTCCGCGGCTGCGCTCGCCCAGCCACTCGACGATCGCGCGCACGGCTTCGGGCGCAGGCAGGCCTGAGAACTGGGCTGAGTTGACCAGCCGCTCGTTGTCGGTGTGGGCGGCGAAGGGGCCGTCGGCCTCCTCGGCCGACCCGTCCGCCGGCTCGACGACGCGGACGACCCGCAGCCCGTAGCGCTGCGCGAACTCGAAGTCGCGCTCGTCGTGCGCTGGCACGGCCATGATCGCGCCGGTGCCGTACTCCATCAGCACGTAGTCGGCGACCCAGATCGGGATCGGCTCGCCGGTCGCCGGATTGACGGCGTAACGACCGGTGAAGACGCCGTCCTTCTCCTTCGTCTCGCGCTCCTCGGTCGAGCGTGCGGCCGTGTGCTTCACGTACTCGCGCACGGCCTCCTCCTGCTTGGTGCCGGCGGCGAGCTGCTCGAGGAGCGGATGCTCAGGGGCGAGCACCATGAACGTGGCACCGAAGAGAGTGTCGGCCCGCGTCGTGAAGACCGGCAGGTCGAGATCGAGCTCCTCGACGCGGAAGAGCAGCTCGGCCCCCTCGGAGCGCCCGATCCAGTTGCGCTGGATCGCCTTGGTGCGCTCCGGCCACTCGATCGTCGCGTGGTCCTCGAGCAAGGCATCGGCATAGGCGGTGATCCGGAAGAACCACTGCTCGAGATTGCGCGACTCGACCTCGAAGCCGCAGCGCGCACAGCGCCCGTCGATCACCTGCTCGTTGGCCAGCACCGTCTGGTCGTTCGGGCACCAGTTGACCGGCGCCGCCTTGCGATAGGCGAGCCCGGCCTCGAAGAACTTGACGAACAGCCACTGCGTCCACCGGTAGTACTCCGGCTGGTGGGCCGAGACCTCGCGGTCCCAGTCGATCGCCCAGCCGAGCCGACGCATCTGCGTCCGGATCGCGGCGATGTTCCGCTCGGTGATCTCGCGCGGGTGACCTCCCTCGCGGATGGCGGCGTTCTCGGCCGGGAGCCCGAACGAGTCGAAACCCATCGGCCGCAGCACCGTGAGTCCCTGCCGGCGCCGGTAGTGCGTGACCACGTCGCCGAGCGTGTAGTTGAGCACGTGGCCCATGTGGAGATTGCCGGACGGATACGGGAGCATCTCGAGCATGTAGAACTTCTCGCGCTCCGGCGGTTCGTCGGGATCCGGATTCGACACGTAGAACGCCCGCGCGTCCTCCCAGACCCGCTGCCACTTGGGCTCGATCTGCTGTGGCTCGTACCGATCCATCTTGCCTCCAGAAACAAAAAAGCCTCTCGTTCGAGAGGCCATGGGAAGTTCCGCGGCTCGCCGCCGCGTTGCTTCCCTGGACTACAGAAGCAGCTGCTTCATTGCGACGGACTGTAGCAACGCAGTAGCGTCACGTCACGTCAATGCCGAGGAGGTGTCCGTGGCCGCTTACACCGTTCAGAACCTGAAGGAAGTCGAGGACCAGGCCCCCAACTTCGGGCTTGCCCCGGAGCTCGAGGCGCGAATGGCGCGCGTGCCGCTCGAGCTCGAGCACTCCGGGATCAGCTATCAGCGGATCGCTCCGGGCTTCCGAATCCCTTGGGGACACACGCACAACGTCCAGGAGGAGGTCTACGTCGTCGTCTCGGGGAGCATGCGCGCGAAGCTCGGTGACGACGTTGTCGAGTTGAAGCAGTGGGACGCCGTTCGGGTGCCCAAGGAGACGATGCGATCGTTCGAAGGCGGCCCAGAAGGCGCGGAGGTGATCGCGGTCGGCGCGCCCAACACCGGCCCCGGCGACGCGGTGATCGAGCAGGACTGGTGGCTCGACTGACCTAAGCCGCGCCGCTGAGGCGTCGCTTGCGATGCCGGCTACGAGGTCGCCCGATTCATTCGGGCGACCGCTAAACCCGTCCCGAAGGAGAACCGCCAGCTGTCGCGACTGACATCGCAGCGCCAGCGAGCCCCGGGCGGACCAACCGCGCCGGGCGCTTCAAGCCGGCGTCGTTGATGCTCGGGTTGAGCGGCTCCGCGAGCGGAGGCGCGCCGAACGAGGCCTGCCGCCGCTCGGGCGGGGGCTCGCCGTACAGCGTCGTCCGCTGGCGCGGCGTCCGGCCGACGCCGCGGATCGCGGTCTCCATCGCCTCGGGCGGCAGTTCCTGCCCGTGGCTCGCACCCGCCGCGCGGGAGATCGACTCGTTCATCAGCGTCCCGCCGAGGTCGTTGGCGCCGGCCCGCAGCGCCGCCTGAGCGCCGGTGACTCCGAGCTTCACCCACGAGGCCTGGATGTTCGCGATCCAGGGATGAAGAGCGAGCCTGCCGACCGCGTGCATCAGCACGGCCTCGCGGAAGGTCGGCCCACGGCGGGCTCGGCCCTGAAGGTAGATCGGGGCCTCCATGTGGACGAACGGCAGTGGGACGAACTCGGTGAAGCCACCGGAAAGCTGCTGTTGCTCGCGTAGCCGCAGCAAGTGCCGGGCCCAGTTCCGCGGCCCGTCGACGTGCCCGAACATGATCGTCGTCGTCGAGTGCAGGCCGACCTCGTGCGCGGTCTCGTGCACCTCCAGCCACTGGCCGGTCGTCACCTTGTCCGGGCAGATCACCGCGCGGATCTCGTCGTCGAGGATCTCAGCTGCCGTGCCCGGCAACGATGCGAGGCCGGCCGCTTTGAGTCGCGCCAGGTAGTCGGGCAAGGGCAGGTCGAGCGTGGCGGCGCCCTGCCAGACCTCGAGCGCAGAAAACGCATGCACGTGCAGGTCGGGCAGGACCTCCTTGATCGCGCGGCAGATGTCCAGGTAGAAGTCGCCCGTGAAGGCGGGATGGATGCCGCCCTGCAGGCAGACCTCGGTGCCACCGCGCTCCCAGGCCTCCTCGCAGCGGCGGACGATCTCATCGAGCGGGACGAGGTACGGCGCGCCGCGCAGGTTGGCCGCCAGCTTGCCCTTGGAGAAGGCGCAGAAGCCGCAGCGGAAGTAGCAGACGTTCGTGTAGTTGATGTTGCGAGTGACCACGTAGGTGACGGTGTCGCCGCAGACCTCGCGGCGAAGGGCATCGGCCGTAGCAACGATCGCGCCGACGTCGTGACCGCGGGCTCGGAAGAGCTCCGTGATGTCGTCCTCGGCGAGCTCAATCTCGTCGCGCACCTTCGCCAGCGCCTCGGCAATCGGTGGCGAGACCGGCGTCGGTCTCGCGAACACGGGTCGTGACGCTTTCGGCACAGAGCCGTTTCCCACCTGTGCGTCTTTGCCTTGTAGGCTCGCCGCGGGGAGGAGGCTGGGCGCGCCTTTAAAAAACGCCGCAGCCCGCGGCGACGGGTTCTCGAGCGTCTCGGGCCGGTCGTGAGTCTCGCGGCGATCGGAACCTTCGGAGCGCTCGGGCTGGCCCGCCGCCCACTCGTCCTCGCGCGCGAGGCCTTCTCCGTCGGCGAGCGCGAGAACGCGCCGCGCGACCGCCGGATCAACCCACCGCTCGAGCTCGGCGACGTACTCGGGATAGACAGCGAGCCGCGGCGCCAACTCGAGGCCGCGCGAACGCGTTGCCTCGGCCAACCGCTCCAGCTCGGGCCACGGGGCCTCGGGGTTGACGTGGTCGACCGTGACCGGCGAGACGCCGCCCCAGTCGTTGATGCCCGCGTCGAGCAGGCGCGGGAACTCGGCGTAGCTCAGGTTCGGCGGCGCCTGGATGTTCCAGCGCGCGCCGAGCACCAGCCGAGCGGCCGCACACGTCCATAGCAGCTCCTCGAGCGGCGGCTCCGGGGCGGCCGCCATCCGCGTTCCCGGCTTGGCGCGGAAGTTCTGGACGATCACTTCCTGGACGTGGCCAAAGCGCTCGTCGAGCTCGCGGATCGCGAGCAGAGCCTCGAGCCGTTCGCGCCGGGTCTCGCCGATCCCGATCAGGATCCCGGTCGTGAACGGCACGCGGGCCTCACCCGCCGCCTCGATCGTCGCCAGCCGTCGAGCCGGCAGCTTGTCCGGCGAGGCCCAGTGCGGGCCGCCGCGCTCGGCCAGCCGGGCAGCCGTGGTCTCGAGCATCAGCCCCTGCGAGGCCGAGACCTCGCGCAGGGCGAGGGCGTCGGCCACCGAGAGCACGCCAGGGTTCACGTGCGGCAGCAGTCCGGTCTCCTCGAGCACGAGCCGAGCACAGCGCGCCAGGTACGCGAGCGTCGTCGAGCACCCGAGCGCAGCGAGCTCGTCGCGGGCGACGCGATAGCGAAGCTCCGGCTTGTCGCCCAGGGTGAAGAGCGCCTCGCGGCACCCAGCCGCCGCCCCCGCGCGCGCGACCTCGAGCACCTCGTCCTCGCTCATGTAGGCGCGCTCCCCGCGCCGCGGTGGCCGCGCGAACGTGCAGTAGCCGCAGACGTCGCGGCAGAGCTTGCTCAGCGGGACGAAGACCTTCGGCGAATAGGTGACAAGCCCGCCGTGGCCGAGCTCCCGGAGCCGCCTGGCCTCGCCCGCCAGCGACCCCCACGGCTCGGCGACGAGCTCGAAGGCCTCGACCGAGGCGAGTCCCTCACCCACGTCGTGAGCTTACGCCCGGCGAACTAGCCGACGTGGACGAGCGGCCCGAAGTACACCCACTGCCCGTTGTGGTAGCGCTCGAGCCTCGCCTGGGTGATCGGGAAGCGGTTCGTGGGCGTCGTCTTGACGACGATTCCCGGGAGCACG
>Ga0070707_100005933_pt1 | contig 11400 bp, 10 predicted proteins | sample KBSK5502metaG_FD_65468 | JGI IMG/M metagenome (GOLD analysis project Ga0070707, IMG submission 65468) | Corn, switchgrass and miscanthus rhizosphere microbial communities from Kellogg Biological Station, Michigan, USA - KBS K5-50-2 metaG | ecosystem: Host-associated > Plants > Roots >... | reverse complement strand
CTGCTTCAGCCTGCGTTAACGCCAGCATTTCAGCGTGCGCAGTGGCGTCCTTTAGCAACTCCACCTGATTGTAGGCACGCGCAATGATCTTGCCTTCCCGAACCACAACAGCTCCGACCGGGACTTCGTTGGCGTCGTACGCTTTTTGCGCCATGCGCAAGGCTTCACGCATGAAGTATTCATCGCTTGACGGTTCGAGCATCGTTACAAGTTAAAGGAATTAAAACGTTGGAAAGTTAAAAGGATGAATTGCTGTAACGTTATAACTTTTTTTAACCTCTTTAAATTTTTAACCCGTGGCGTTCAACGCCGCGCTTGCCCTAAAATTTTCTTCGGCATATTAGGGACTGCTCATGCACGACAACATTGAATCGCATCTGGTCGAGACACGCGTTTTCCAACCACCCCGGGACTTCAGCGGCAAGGCGCGGATCAAAAGTCTCGCTCAATATCGGCGAATGCACCGCCAATCCATCAGGCAACCCGCAAAATTCTGGGCGCGAGAGGCAAGCGAACTCGTCTGGCGGGCAAGATGGAAAAAGGTCCTCCAATGGAAGCCGCCTTTTGCAAAGTGGTTCGTCGGCGGGAAGCTGAACATTTCCGAAAACTGTCTCGATCGACATCTGAGTCCCGAAGGTTTTCGGGGGAACAAGGCGGCAATTATCTGGGAAGGCGAACCGGGCGACAAGCGCACCCTCACATACCAGCAACTGCACCGCGAAGTTTGCCGTTTCGCGAATGTGCTGAAGCGCAACAAAATCAAAAAGGGCGATCGCGTCATCATTTATCTTCCGAATATTCCTGAAGCAGCGATTGCCATGCTGGGGTGCGCGCGGATTGGCGCGGTGCATTCAGTGGTGTTCGGTGGATTTAGTTCCGACAGCATTCGCGATCGGATTATCGACAGCGGGGCGATTGCGCTGATCACGGCCGACGGCGCGTATCGCCGCGGCGGGATTGTGCCGCTGAAGAAGAATGTCGATGACGCGCTTCGCGAGAGAACGTCTGTCCGGCGCGTGGTCGTTTTTCGCCGAGCCGGAAACGACATCCACATGGAGGAGGGGAGGGATGTTTGGTGGCATCGGGAGCTGGAGTATGTCGATGCGAACTGTCCAGTTATGCCGCTCGATAGCGAACACCCGCTTTATCTTCTGTACACGAGCGGCTCGACCGGAAAACCGAAAGGAATTTTGCACACCACGGGCGGCTATTTAGTGGGCGTGTATGCCACCATGAAATACGTCTTCGACATCCGCGACGAAGATATCTTTTGGTGTACCGCTGACGTAGGGTGGGTGACCGGTCACAGTTACATCGTCTATGGTCCGCTCGCGAACGGCGCTACGGTTGTTATGTATGAAGGTGCGCCGAACTGGCCGGAGCCCGATCGGTTCTGGAAAATCATCGAAGAGTATCGAGTCAACATTCTCTACACAGCGCCAACGGCGATCCGTGCGTTTATTCGCTGGGGTGATCATTGGGTGAAAAAGCATGATCTTTCATCGCTGCGCCTGCTCGGCACAGTCGGCGAGCCAATTAATCCGGAAGCATGGATGTGGTATCACAGGAACATCGGCGGCGGGCGTTGTCCCATCGTTGATACTTGGTGGCAAACGGAAACAGGTGCGATCATGATCACGCCTTTGCCGGGCGCAATTCCCACGAAGCCAGGCAGCGCGACGCTTCCGTTCTTCGGAGTCGATCCAGCCGTTGTTGATGAAAGAGGGCGCGAAGTCGGACCGAATGTGGGTGGCAAGTTAATCGTTCGCCGGCCCTGGCCTTCGATGTTGCGTACGATTTACGGCGACAAAGGTCGTTACCGGCAGCAATACTGGAGTGAATTCAAGGACAATTATCTCACCGGAGACGGCGCACGCCGCGATGATGACGGCTATTTCTGGATCGTTGGGCGGATTGATGATGTTCTGAATGTGGCTGGCCACAGACTTGGCACATCGGAAATAGAAAGCGCGCTTGTCAGCCACCCGCGAGTCGCGGAGGCGGCGGTCGTTGGCAGACCCGATGAATTGAAGGGCCAGGGAGTTGTGGCTTTTGTGACGGTGAAAACAGGAGTCGATACCACCGCCGGGCTGAAAGAGGAATTGCGCGAACACGTCGCCGTGCGTATTAGCGCGATTGCGAAACCAGATGATGTGCGCTTTGCCGAGGCGCTCCCAAAAACGCGCAGCGGTAAGATCATGCGGCGGCTTCTGAAAGAAATTGCAAGCGGGGCAAAGGTCACCGGCGACACGACTACACTCGAAGACTTCAGCGTATTAGCGAAGTTGGCGGAATCGGAAGAGCCTTAGGACCAGTGAGCTTCATCCGCACAGGCTTCCGCGAAATCGGCTTGAAGATCAGGCGCCAACGGACGCGCATCGCGCTTCGTCACGAGAGACGCCTGCTCCAAAAAAGTGAAATCAACCTCGGACGCGAAGGCACTGCGCAAGCGGCCAATTTCCCCGAGCTGCGAAACGAGATCGTTGCGCTGAAGAAGCTGGAGCAAGAGCAAAAAGAAGTCGCGCTTCGAATTGCCCGAATCGAAGAGGGAATAAAAACGATCGAAGCAGAACGGCAGCAAAATGCGCGGGAGCAATCTGAAGTAATTGCCAGGCTGGAAGCGCAGAAGAAGCCGCTTCTTCACCGGCGCAACGAAGCGAAGAATAATCTCGAGGTATGCGAGCGCGAGCTGGCCGCCGTGGAACGCCGCATTCAGGAGAGCGAAGCTGCGGACCGGGATCTGTTGAAACAACTCTCCGATCTGCATGCGCTCAGCCCTGCGCCTGCGGACCTGGAAGCGCGATCCGCGAGCATCACCGCGCGGCGAGCGCGTCTCCCTGACGAACGCGCAGAACTTGTCCGCGCGCGCCTGGGCAGCGCCGATGCAGTGCGCCTGGCAAAGGAAAAGCTGAACGCGACGGAAGCGGAAGTTTCGACGCTGGAAAAGAATATCGCTCGAACGCGGAGTGATTTTGAAGCCCGCGAGCGAAAATTAAATGACAACATTCGGCTGCAACAGGAAGCAGCGCGTGATGCCCGCGCGCGACATCAGACAGTCGAAGAGCGAAAAAATCCGGCGTACTTGAGCATTGGCCGACATCTTGCCGCGAAGGGGGTTGCCCCGCCAAACGCGGCGCACTTGTTGGCTGAGGCACACCGCCGCCGCGAAGCTGTGGATTCGCATTTGCAGCACAAAGCAGAGTTGGCGTTGCTCTCCGGTCAGATCGATAAACAGGAGCTGCGGAAGTTTTATTTTAGCGTGTTCTCAGTGCTCGTTCTGCTCGCGCTCACTTTGCTTGTTGTTTTCCAATCTCCACGAGGACGCGAATGGCTGCCGCAAGAAACCGATACGATCCTGTCTATTAATGCAGACCAGTTTGAGCGTGCGAAGCTCCCAAAACGCTGGCGCAACGAGCAGCCGGCGCTCTGGCCCGGACTAATCAGCGCAGCCGCGGCAATTCCAGGATTAAATGTGTCTCGCGACGTTGTTCGTATCACGCGTGCGCTCACCACAAACGAAGCCGGCGAGAGTCGGGAGTTTAATCTCGTTGAAGTCCGCCGCGCCGGTCTCTCCAGCGTTATGCGCGCAATTGGGGAGGATAAAAGTTTCCAAAAGCACTCGCCCAGCGGTTTGCCCGTCTGGGAACGATCATCCGCCGCTGCCGAGCCGCCTTCGCAAGACTCCGGCGCGTCAGGGGCTACGGCGGGCAAGCCAGGCTTTGCCATCGCCCGTGTGGGACCGGGTACGCTGGCTGTCGGAGCACCGGATGCAGTAGATGAACTCGTACTCGTGCGTCTCGGGATGAAACCGGACCTGAAAATAACCGGTCAGCTATTCGATCGTTTCCAAGCGCTTGATCGTGACAGCGCGTTGCGACTGATTTCCCGCGATCCTCCCGATCTGGCGCGCGTTTTCCACCCGATCTTTTCCCGTGAACTGCTCGAGGTCTCACAATTGCTCGGCCTTGCGGTGAACCTGCAGGATCCGGTAAAAGCCAGAGTGTTGATTAAAGTGAGTGCACCTAAAAGCGCGGGCGATCTCGCGCGAAGTTTGCGCGATAAGCCGCAGCAGTGGCTGCAGTTGCCGGACTCTCAACTGTTGCTCTATTCCCAGCCGCCGGAGGTTCTAAGACACGGGGAATCGAACCTGGAATTACGTTTCACAGTTCCCGCAGATAGCGCTCGCATTCTGTTGCAGCGTCTGGCAAAAACGGACACTTCCGCGGCAATGGCAACATATTAACCAACAGAAAATGAGAGGCTGTAACACGTGTGTCTCGTTAATTGCTGCGATGACAGCAGTGCTGGTATCACTGGATGCACGAGCTGGCGGACCTCTTGTTGATGTTCAGTCCGTTGACCCGACGATCATGGTTGAGTTGCGGTACGCGGGTCGAAACAATCGAATTGGACATCCGCTTTATCCATCTGGAACACGTGCGCTCGCGCGGCCGGAAGTCGCCTCCGCTTTGGCCGTGGCCCAGGCTTTTCTGCGCCGCTACCAATGCGGCCTCAAAATCTGGGACGCGTATCGACCGGTGACGGTGCAGGCCGAGCTTTGGAAGGAGTCACGCAACAGTGATTATGTGGCCAATCCCGGGATCGGCGTCGGCTCGCTGCATAGCTGGGGTATCGCCGTCGACGCTACCCTGGTCGATTCATGGGGTCGCCCGGTTCTAATGCCAAGCGACTTTGACGATTTTACTCCCGCGGCCATGTGGCGTTACGCCGGCTCCTCCGCCGAGATTCGCGCACACGTGCGTTTGTTGCAGTACGCAATGTATAAGGCGGGTTTTTGGGGATTGCGTACGGAATGGTGGCACTTCACCATTGCTGACTGGCAAAAGTACTTGCCGCCTGAAAAAGCGAAGATTGCCGGCCAAGTCCTCGGAACCAGGTGGGACGGCAGGTTGTGATGGATTCGATTCTACATGGTTTGCGCCAGCCGGAATACGTTCATGTTTTGCTCAATCCGGTGCCGGTTTACGGGCTCCTCGTTTCCTGGATCGGACTGATCATTGCTTTTTTCTTAGAGAGTCGCCGAGCTCAGATCGCGACGTTAGCCCTCGTGTTCATGTGCGCCCTTTCCGCATGGCCAGTCTATGAATTTGGCCAGCAGGCGTACGATCGCGTCCTCTCTATGACAGATGAGGCTGGGGAACGCTGGCTGGATGAACACCAAGATCGAGGCGAAGATCTCATCTGGATTTTCTATGCGCTCGCAATTTTGAGTGCGGCTGCGATCGTACTGCCGATCAAATGGCCAAAATCGTCTGCGCCGCTGCTTATCACAGTGATTGTGCTCGGTGCCGTGACCTTGGGAGCTGGCGGGTACATTGCTTACGCCGGCGGCAAGATTCGGCATCGCGAATTTCGAAACGAACCGCCACCGCCTAAAAGACCCGAACACGAACATTAAAATCATTACGGAAACTGAGATGTCTCGACGCGGAGATATCCTGAAGGAGTAGAAAACATTATGCCGACTTACATCAGTTTGGTGCAATTTACGGACAAGGGCATCCAGGCCGCGAAGGAGACGACGCAGCGCGTGGCCGACTGGGCTGCCAAGGTGCAATCGATGGGCGTGAGCGTGAAGCAAATGTATTGGACCCTCGGTGAATACGACCAGGTGTGCGTGTTCGAGGCCCCTGATGACGAGACAGCCGCCAGCGTGTTACTGGCAGCGGATCTTTTGGGCAATATCCGCACACAAACGCTGCGTGCTTTCACCGCTTCCGAGATGAAGAAGATCCTGGCAAAGGTGCCGTGACCACGAAAAGCTAGAGGTGCGCAGCTTCCAGCGATTGTTCCCGCCTGCGCGGTTTGAGCAGAATCATTTCGACCTCCGTGCTTTGGTCACTTTGCGCCTGCCAACGCTAAGTTTTTTGTTTGTGTCGGAGAGTCTCACCAGTTCGTCGAGATTAAATGTACGACGCCGTCGCGTTCCCACCTCTCGACAATCGACCTGATACCAACCGTTCATCCGGTCCACTCGGTACCGTTTCTGGCCAACGCGCATCGGTTCGCGTGCAATCACACGATGGATCACTTTTTCATACTTCGAGCGTGGCCAGCGCCGCATCCGGCGGCGGCCCCAATCAATCGTCCGCCCGACATCGTCGTACGTTTCGGGGCGTTCTGCGAAATCTAAAAGTGAACGCGCATTACCAGCGAAAACGGCGGCAATGTGTTCTAGAATGTTCGAGTCGCTGATCCGCCGGATTCGCCGGCGAAATGGGCTCAAAGTTTCTGCTGCGATAGCGCGCAGGCTAAGTATTCGACCGTCACGCAATTTCCAAAGGGGCGCATTGGTGTCCGCGACGAAGGGACTTTGAGCTAATGAATCGGCCGTGACTCGCCACCCCCGACGCGAGGAGTGTTTGCGCAGGCGAAACGGCGTGACGCGCGGAATTCGATTTCGATTCAATTGCCTCAGGCCAAAATTTTCCCAGCTAAGGACTGTCTGAATCGCACCGGCGACGAAAGCGCATGTCGCCAGCATTAACGCGGGATCCGGCGTGAAATCAGCTGTCACCTCGACTCGCGTCCTGCGGGGACGGACGCCGACCGCGCTGCTCTGACGGTTCGCAGCCAGCAAGATCACTGGAACCGGCAAGATGTGCGCGAGTAGATAGGCAAGCTTGGTCGCGTTGCGAAATTTTGATCTGCGCGCACTTGGAAATGAAAAATTATAGTGCGTGCTAAAACCCTGCAGGCGGCACTGGCACCTGTTTCGTTTCGCCCAGTGATCAAGCTCCCTCCGTAAATACCGGATTTGCTCCCAGAGCAAGCGCGTCGCGCGATAACAACAGCCGGGCTCAAGTTCAACAATGGGCGTCGCGACTTCGATGACGCCGGTGTCAAAATAAATCGCGCCGCCAGCGGGCAATTGAAAGGATTTGCCGGTGCGCGGAATCATTCGCCTTCGCACCAGACGGCTGGGGTCGCCAAACACCTTTTCCGGCCGCCGCCGCCGTCCGTTGACCAAAAGGTTAAACTCCGCTTCCAACCCAATCACGGCACGTGGCGGTATTGCGACAAGCGCCTGCTCGCGAAAAAGTTGGCTGCGTTCCGTCCCAAGATCCTTCATGTGCCGAACAGGAAATTAACTCGCCTCGCTGCACTCGCGCGGCGTCACTGTTACAAACCCTAAATCGATGTGGAGATGATCGTTGGTTTCACCGGGTTCGGAGCCGAACGGCCGAACACCCACAGCCGGGCTAAGCGAAGCCGCGATGGCGCCATATTTTTCGATCGATCTCGCCTCGGTAAGAAAAGTGTCTCCGATTCGGTAGATGTTGGCAGCGGTGCCCCAGGCGTGAATGCTTTTTGCGCCGCCAATCTGATGCGCTGGCGACCGGTAGCCGCCGTTCGCGGCGATGAACACTGGCGCGCCTACTTCATGGCGAAAATCCTCCAGCAATCTCGCAAGCAAAACGATTGCGCAGGGCACATAATGAGGAAACTGGCTCAAGAGCAGCCTCGCTTCACGGCAATCGACCAGCATCAATTCGGCGAGCGTGAAGTGCGGCGCCATGCGAAGTTCCTGCGCTTCCTGCCAGCTGCGAACTTCGTAAAAGAAACGTGGCAGACGATGAACGTTGCCTGACGAATCTGTTTCGGTTTCGCCCGGCCGTAGGAACGCGCGATATGCTTTGGGCAAATCCAAGCCGTCAATCGCCCGCAACACTTCAACTCGCATTTGGGTTCGGGTCCCTTCCCACCACAGAGCGGTAAATCACTTCGGAAATCGCCGCCACTGTCTCGCGTCGCCCATCTCTGTCCGGATCGAATTCAGTCAAGATAACAGCGATGTACGGTTGACGTTCGGGCAGATACACGATCCCGACGTCATGGCAGGCAGTCGAAATCTCGCCGGTCTTATGCGCCACCGCCGCGTGTGGTGGAAGACGCGCAGGAATCATTGAATTGAATCGTTGCTCCAGCAGAATCCGGATCACTTCTTGTTTGCTTTCGTCGGTAAGAAAATCGCCGCGGATCGCGGACAGTAACGTTACCAAGCCATTGGCAGTCGCTTCGTTGTTTATGCCTCGCTCGTGCGCCGCATGGTCTTCAACACCTCGCCGCAGCTCTACCCCATGAACTTCTGCGTCCCGCAGAACCTTTCGCGCATATTCCACACCCACAAAGTCGAGCAGCAGATTCGTAGCAAGGTTGCTGCTCCCAGAAATCATTGCGTGCGCAAGGGCCGAAATTTTGGCGGTTCGTCCAACTGTCTCGTATAGCTCCGGCGTCGCGTCCCGATCGGGGCTGAGGTGAAAAAGCGAGCCGTGGGCCGCGCTGAAGAAACGATTTCGCACGTGCAGCGAGTCATCCAGCCGGAGCCGGCCCTCATCTGCCGCACGGAAAATTGCCAGAAGCATCGCCACCTTAATGGTGCTCGCCGCATGAAACCAGCGATCTCCCAGCAAGGAAAATCGGAAGCCGGTCTCCAGATCATGCACGGCTATCGCGATCGCTCGAGCCTTGCTTTTGGCAGCCAGTCTTTCCAGTTCCTCGTTCAACGTGCTGGAAACGTCTACGCCTGACATGGAAGTGCTCTTTACATGGTCATTGCGAAGTCGCAAATTTACCGATGCCGAATCTGGCTACGTGGATCCGCCCAAAGGATGACAAATGGTTTCAGCCATTTTTGGCGAAACATCCCGACATTCACGTTTTCGACGCCCGCAAAGGCGACGTCGCGCTGGATCAAATGGACGGTCTTTTGCTCACTGGCGGTTCCGATATTTCCCCGGAATTTTTGCGCCAGGAGATTCCCGATCCTTCCGTGCTGGATAAACAGATCGACCCGGAGCGTGATCGCTGGGAATTTAAGGCTGTACAGGAAGCGGTTTCGCGCGGGCTGCCGATCCTGGCGATTTGCAGAGGGCTTCAAGTATTTAACGTGGCGCTCGGCGGCACGCTAAAGCTCGATATCCCGGGCCACAACCTTCCGCACCAAAAAGAAAATGAGGTTCAGCCGCTGCGTCATGACACGGCAGCTTCTCATCGTTTCTCAAAAGTGAACAGCGCGCACCATCAGGCAATCGAGCAGTTAGGCGACGATTTGGAAGTGGAAGCCTGGGCCGCGCATGATGGGATCATCGAGCAGGTTCGTCTCCGCAATTATCCGTTCGGGTTGGGAGTGCAATATCACCCCGAGCGCAGCCGCGTTTACGAGTCGCTCTTCGAGGATTTCTTTGCGCGCCTGGAATCGGCGAAGCGCTAACCCTTCAACTCTTCAACCAATTTGCCGGCGTCCGCGCCACGCAGGAAGGCGGCTCGCCGCAACTGCAGAGCGAGGAGCGCCCCTATCATCGCACACGCACCCAGCAGCATGAACGCAGGGCCGGGCGTACCTGCGCGATCTTCGATTGCCCCGATCATCGTCGGGCCAAGGAAGCCGCCGACATTAGCAATAGTTACCACCAACGCAATGCCCGCAGCCGCGGACGCTCCCGTCAGAAACCGTGCCGGCATGGACCAAAACGGACCGTATGCGGCGCAATGACCAACGGGAACGAGCGCCAGCGATAAGATTGCCAGCACAGGATTGGAGAGCAGAGCGCAACCAAAAAACCCCGCGCCGGTGATGAACAACGGAACAGCAACGTGTAAAGGCCGTTCATCGGTGCGATCGGAATGTGCGCTGTTGAGCAACATGCACGTGATCGTCAACGCGCTAATTGCACCAAGGATTATACCGACGAGGAGATCGCTGCTCCTTGTGAGAGATTTAATAACCAGCGGCGCCCAAAACGAGTAGCCATAGAAACCAATGGCGGCCAGGAGAAAGATGATGCCGAGGTACCAAATCGTCGGGTTGATCAACGCCGCAACAATACCGATCGGGTGTGCTGTGCTGCGGGAACTTCGTTCAGCCGCCAGTTCGGTAACAAGCCAATCTTTTTCCGCCGAGCTCAGCCAATGCGCTGTTTCGGGTCGATCGGTGAGATAAATGAGCACAATCACGCCCAGTAATACCGCGGGTAGTCCCTCGACCAGAAACAGCCATTGCCATCCCGCGATCCCGAACGCTCCGTTCAAGCTTAGTAGCGCGCCGGAGAGCGGACCGCCGATCACGCCGCTCACTGGGACCGCTGTCATGAACGCTGCGATCGCGCGTGCGCGTTGCCCCTCGGGATACCAACGAGTCAAGTAATAAACGACACCGGGAAAGAAACCCGCCTCCGCAGCTCCCAGCAGAAATCTCAGGATGTAAAAGGTTGTCGCGGTCCGAACAGACATCATGGCCACCGAGATTGCGCCCCAACTCATCATGATTCGCGCTATCCACCGACGTGCCCCCACGCGATGCAAAACGAGATTACTCGGCACTTCGAATAAGCAATAACCCAGAAAGAACATCCCGGAACCAAGACCAAATGCAGCTGAGCTAAATCCCAGATCGGAATTCATCTGCAGCGCCGCAAAACCAACATTCACACGGTCGAGCCACGCCACAATGTAGAGAATGAACAGAAACGGGATCAGACGCAGCGTCACCTTGCGCAACGTCACATAGGCGATATTAAGCAGCTCAGGTGATGGCGAGTTCGTCTGTGCTCCGTCAACGCGCACGGCGATGCAGCGTATCCCAGAAATGACGAAGCACGAATGACAATGACGAAGGAAACTCGAAGACAAAATGACGAACAATCAATGTTTCGTCATTCGGGTTTGGTCATTGATTCGACATTCGGATTTCGTCATTTCGTACGACGACTTCCAATTTAATTTCCTGAAACGCGAGCTGATCGTGGATGAGCCCGAGCAACTCCAGCGCGCGCGTGTCGGGAATGTGCGCGCAGCGCAGCTCGATGCGCGCCGGTTTGTCAGCGAGCTCCGGATGCGCTTCGGCCATTTGGCCGTCGAGCAAAAATGAAACGTAAGCGTTGAACCGTTCCTGCAACGCCAGCAGTTGCTCATCCGAACCAGCCCACTCGTCAGGCTGATTCATCACGAGAACCACCTCACCCGTTTTCGGGTCCTGCCCGATCACATCGATCGTACCGATCCGATCTGGTTTCGATTTTTGAGGGTTGGTGTTCACTACGCTAGTTGGACGTTCGGCGTTGGACGTTGGACGTTCGACGTTGAATCTTCAACCAAAACAAATGACCAACGATCTGACAGCCGAAGAAGTTTGCCGGCTCCTCAAACTGGAGCCGCACGGCACGTGCGGCTTCGTGCGCGTGACATTTATCAGTAACCAACGAATTGCGCCGGGCGGGCTCCCAGCACCATTTCTTGATGGTCGGCCAGCCGGCTCCGCACTCTATTTCATGGTCACACCGGACGCACCGGTACGCCTGCACCGCATCCGCAACGATCAGCTGTATCACCGTTACCTGGGTGATCCGATTGAAGTTCTAATGCTGCACGAAAATGGAA
>Ga0070707_100005931_pt1 | contig 11402 bp, 15 predicted proteins | sample KBSK5502metaG_FD_65468 | JGI IMG/M metagenome (GOLD analysis project Ga0070707, IMG submission 65468) | Corn, switchgrass and miscanthus rhizosphere microbial communities from Kellogg Biological Station, Michigan, USA - KBS K5-50-2 metaG | ecosystem: Host-associated > Plants > Roots >... | reverse complement strand
CAACCAGTCGGGCGCCGACCTCGCCCGCCACCTGATCGACAACGGTGCCCGCGTGGTCATCTTCACCAACGACCAGGCGCTTTACGACCACCCGCCGGCGGGCTCGGCCGGGCGCCTGATCAAGGTCAACACCCGCCCCGCCGACCTGGGCGACCGCCTGCTCGAGATCCTCTCGGGAGTCCGCAGCTAGCCGACGTAAGTGCCGGGGTCCACCAGCCGGCCCCCGGCGTGCACCTCGAAGTGCAGGTGCGGCCCCGTCGAGTACCCGGTCGAGCCTTCGAGGCCGATCTGCTGGCCGCGCAGCACGGAGTCACCGGCCTTCACGAGGACCTGGTCGAGGTGCCCGTAGATGGTGTCGACCTGGCCGCCGTGCGCGACCACGACGTGGTTCCCGTACCCGAAGTAGCGACCCAGTGAGCCCTCGGCGCCGGTCAGGACGACCACGCCGTCCGCGGGCGCCAGCACCGGCGTGCCCTCGGGCGCGGCCAGGTCGATGCCCATGTGGAAGTGGTCGTACCCGGCGTAGGGCGGCTCACCGTCCAGGTCGGTGGGTCCGTAGCCCTGGCTGATCTCGAAGGCCTGCTCGGGCCAGGTCATGCGCGGCGTCTCGACCGGCAGCCCGCGGTCGCCGAGCGCCAAGCGTGCCTCCTCGTAAGCCGCCTGCAGCCCGGCCGCCGCCGCCGTGGTGAGAGCGGCGTCGAGGCCGGCGAAGTTCGCCTGCCCGCTCTCCACCGGGATCTCGTAGAGCACGCTCAGCTGCTGGCCGGCCGCGCCGGCGAGCGCATCGACATCGGCCCGGCGCACCCGCAGCCGGCCGCCGATGTCGGCCAGGGCCGCCTCCTCGGCCTGGGCCGTGGCCAGGGCCGAGGACTGGTTGCGCTGGGGGCCCGCGTCGCTGAGCGCCGTAAGCACCCGGGAGCTCTCGTCGGCGTTGGCCACGAGCGCCGCGCCCAGCTGGTCCCGGGTCTGCTCCGCAAAGCGCTGGTCCAGCGTCAGCGCGGTCGCGATGGGGGCGCGGTAGTCCGGGGGCGGGGGGATGTAGTAGCGGGTCCGGGTCGCGGCCTGGGCGGGAAGCGAGCCGACGAGAACGGCGGACAGGGCGCAAAGAAGCGCGAGGCCGTGGAGTTTCAAACCGGTAGGCGAGGCTAGCCGCGCCCGGTGGCGATCCAGGCGGCAGCCGAGAAAGGCCCGTTAACGGGCTACGACAGATAGCGCTCGAAGGTCAGCCGCCTGACCGCAACCGTCAGCACCACGGCGCCGGTGAGGAGCAGGAGCGCCGCCAGCACCGGGACCTTGACGGCGGGCGGCAGCCCCAGGAGCACGCCGTTGACCAGGATCAGGATCGGCAGCACCAGGAAGCCGTTGAGCTGCTGCGAGGTCCGGAAGTCGCGGGCCAGCAGCGCCAGCACGAAGGAGAAGCAGATCGAGCAGGCGATCGCGCACGCCAGCAGCAGCAACTCCCCGGCGGCCCAGCCCGGTCCCGCCGCACCCACGACGAGAGCCGCCCCGACCTGCACCAGGACCAGCGGCAGCATGATCGCCGCCGCGACCAGCAGGGTTGCGGCCAGCTTGGCGTAGACGATGTCGGTCACCCGCACCGGCAGCGCGATCAGCAGCTCGACCGTCTTGCGCTCGCGCTCCTGGACGATCGTGTAGATGGCCGTGGCCGACGGCATCACGACGCCGGCCAGCGCCGTGAACATGGGCACCAGGTAATAGGTCACGACGCCGGTCGGCCTGAGCCCCGCCAGCCCGGGCGGCGCCAGGCCGCTGGCCAGGCCCCGCACGCCGGTCCGTGCCGCGCTGAGGCTGAAGTACTGCGCCGCCGGGACCACGACCAGCAGGATCACGGGCAGGATCAGCGAGGTGATCAGGGCGCCCCGGCTGCGCAGCAGCTGCCGGATCTCCTTGCCCACCAGCACCCGCACCTCGGGCGTCAGGACCGTCACCGTGCCCGACCCTCGACGGCTTCCAGGAACATCGTCTCCAGTGAGGCCTCCAGCGGCGTGCACTCGTAGACGTCGAGCCCGTCCGCCAGCAACCCCCGCAGCAGCGCCGGCGCCTCGGCCCGCGCGTCTTCGGTGGCGACCAGCACCCCAGCGCCGTCGGCCTCGGCGCTGACGCCTCGCCGCTGGAGCGCCGCCAGCAGGGCCTTGCTGCCCTGGCGGGCCGCGAAGCGCAGCCGCGGGCGCGACTCCCGGCGCAGCTCGTCGAGCGCCTTGTGCACGACCACCTTGCCGTGGTCGAGGATCACCACCTGGTCGCACAGCTTCTCGGCCTCGGCCAGGTTGTGCGTGCAGAGCAGCGTCGTGCGCTCGGCCATGACCGCGGCCAGGTAGTCGTGCACGTCCCGGGTGGCGACCGGGTCAAGGCCGACGGTGGGCTCGTCCAGCAGGAGGAGGTCCGGCTCGGCGAGGAGCGCCGCCGCCAGCGTCAGCCGGCGCTGGAAGCCGCCCGAGAGCTGGGCCATCCGGGTCTGGAGATGGTCGCCCAGCCCGAAGACCTCGACCACCGCGGCGATGTTCCCGCGCCCATAAAGGCGCCGGACGTAGCCCAGGTACTCGCCCGCGCTGAGGTCCGGGTACATGCCGGGTCCCTGCGGCACCACGCCCGTGCGCCGGCGCGCCTCCAGGTACCAGGGGGTGCCGGCCTCCTCGCCCAGCAGCCAGACCCGTCCCGCCGTCGGCGCCAAGGCGCCCTCCAGGAGCCGGATGGCCGTGCTCTTGCCGGCGCCGTTGGGCCCCAGCAGGCATGCCCGCGCGCCCTTTTCGATCGCGAAGCTGGCCGCGTCCAGCGCCAGGGTGCCGTTGCGGTAGCGCTTGGAGGTCTCGACGAAGGCCAACGCGCTGTCGGGCATGCCCGAAACTTAGCTGCATGCGCATCGGAACCTTGCAAACCGACCGCGGCCCGCGCACGGTGGCACTGCGCGACGGCCGCCTGGTGGAGCTGGAGGGCGGGGTCAACGAGCTCCTGGCGGGCGGCCGAGAGGCGCTGGAGCGGGCTTTCGACGCCGGCCGGACCGAGCATGACCTGGATGAGTCCCGGCTGGCGCCGGCGGTGCCCAACCCCGGCAAGATCCTCTGCGTCGGCCGCAACTACGCCGACCACGCTGCCGAGACGGGCCACGCGGTGAGCGTGAAGCCGGAGATCTTCCTGCGCGCCCGCACCAGTCTGCTGGCGCCGTTCGCGCCCGTGCTGGTGCCCCGGGTCAGCGACACGCTCGACTTCGAGGTCGAGCTGGCGGTCGTGATCGGCCGCGGCGGCCGCTACATCAGCGCCGCCCGGGCCCTGGACCACGTGGGCGGCTACGCCGTCTTCAACGACTTCTCGGTCCGCGAGTATCAGACCCGGAACAGCCAGTGGATCCCGGGCAAGAACTTCGACGGCTCGGGCCCCTTGGGTCCTTTTGTGGTCACGCCGGACGAGGTGCCGGACCCATTCGATCTTGACCTGGACCTGAAGATCCAGAGCCCCGCCGGTGACCAGGAAACCATGCAGAGCAGCAACACCAGCTTGATGGTCCACAGGATCCCGGACGTGATCGCGTTTTTATCTGAGTGGACGACGCTCGAGCCGGGCGACGTGATCGCCACCGGAACCCCGTCGGGGGTTGGTTTGGGCCGCAAGCCGGAGCGCTGGTTGCGCCCGGGAGAGACGGTTTTCACGACCGTCGAAGGGGTGGGCACGCTGAAAAACCAAGTGTTGGAAGAAGCCGAGGCATCGTCCTAGAATTACCCGCCGTGACCGCCCCAGGCATCGAGTACAGCGCGCCTTTTCAGCGGGCGATGGAGCTGATCGGGAAGCGCTGGACGGGGGCGGTGGTGCGTGCCCTGATAGCCCGGCCGGCCCGCTTCAACCAGCTCCTGGCCGGCATTCCGGGGATCTCCGACCGCGTGCTCACCGAGCGCCTGCGCGAGCTCGAGGTCGAGGGCATCCTGGAGCGCTTGGTCGACCCCGGGCCGCCGGTGCGGGTCTCTTACCGGCTGACGGCCCGCGGCCGCGCCCTCGATCCCGTGGTGAACGCGGTCGACGACTGGGCGGCGGCATGGATGAGCGGTCAGCAGGCCTCGGCCGCCGTCTGACGCGGTGTCCACCTCCCCTCCGGGGAGGTCGCCGCGAAGCGGCGGGTGGGGTTCCCTAACTCGGCTGGAGTTCAGAAGGTTGCTGCTAGCCTAGCCCGTGTGCCCGCCCTGGGAGATCTCCTCCGCCGGCGGCCCGAGGCAACGAAATGTCCCGCTTGCGGTAATCCGCTGCCCGCCGGGTCGGTCTTCTGCCCCAGCTGTGGGATCCGCGCCGACGATCCCGACGCCCAGCCGCTGCACATCGTCGACCGCATCACCGGCCTCTTCAACGACCGCTTCATCCGCCCCGTGCTCGAGGACGAGCTGGCCCGCGCCCACCGCTACGGGCGGCCGGTGGGCGTGCTCCTGATCGAAGCCCGCATGCCGGACGGCGCGCCGCCCGTCGACGACCTCGCGGCCGATGAGCAGACGCTCAAGCAAATGGCCGGCGCGGTGGCCGGGACGCTGCGTGACGTCGACACCCCGGGCGTGCTGGCGCGCCGCCCGCCGCAGCTGCTGGCGATCCTGCCCGACACCGACATCTCGGGCACCGCCCACGCCGCCAACCGGGTCGTGCACTCGGTCAACCAGTCCGTGGCCGCGGTCGGCCGCAAGGCCGCGGTGGGGCTGGTCTGCGTGCACCACGGCAGCCGCCTGCGCGCGGGCGCGGTGATCGAGGCCGCCGGCCGCAGCCTGCGCAGCGGCCGCCCAGAGCTCCTGGGACGCTAGACCTTTACTTAGCGAGGCATGGCGAGACCGAATGGTCGAAGGCCCGCCGCCATACCGGCCGCACCGACCTCCCCCTCACGCCTGAGGGCGAGGACCGCGCCCGCCGCCTAGGCGCCCGTCTCGAGGGCCTCGAGTTCACTCGCGTCTTCACCAGCCCGCTGCAGCGCGCCCGGCGCACGGCGGAGCTGGCCGGCTTCCCCCACGCCGTGCCCGAGGACCTCCTCCTCGAGTACGACTACGGCGAGTATGAGGGCGTCACCACGGCCGACATCCGCAAGCTGCGGCCGGGCTGGGAGCTGTACCACGACGGCTGCCCCGGCGGGGAGACGCCCGCCCAGGTCTTCGAGCGCGCGCGGAGCTTCGTCGCCGAAGCCGAAGACGTGGACGGCCGGGTCCTAGCCTTCGCGCACGGCCACATCCTGCGGGCCGTCGGGGCCGCCTTCCTCGAACAGCCGGTCGAGTTCGCGGTCCGCCTGAGCCTGGACACGGCGGCGCTTGCCTTTCTGCAGGACGGCCCCAACGGGCGCGTCGTCGGTTTCTGGAACCTCGCCCCCGGCCAGTAGCCGGTTGACCAGCGCCCCGGCCAGGATCAGCGAGCTGAGCAGGTACAGCCAGGTGGTGAGCAGGAAGACGAAGGAAAAGGCGCGCGCGTAGGTCGTGAAGCGGGTTGTGAGCGCCGCGATCAGCGGAAACGCGAGGGTGATCACCTCCACCAAGGCTCCCGCCATGAGCGCGCCGGGCAGGATGTCGCGCATGGGTAGTGCGCGCGCCGGCGTCAGCCGGTAGATCGCCACCAGGAGGCCCGAGATCACCACCCAGCCGGCGAGCACGTTGAGGAAGGGCAGCGCGACCAGGCTGACGGCGCCGTTGAGGACCACCATCAGCACGATCGCCAGCACGAAGACCACGAGCAGGCGCAGCCCGTCCAGGCGCATGCGGAAGGGGTTGCGGCCGCGGAACCCGTACACCCGGTTCATCGCGAACTCCAGGCTCCCGAAGAGCCCGGTGCCGCTCCAGAGCAGCGCCACCAGCGAAACCAGCCCCAGCTCGCCGGCGTGGCGGCCGGCGGCGTCCAGCGTGCGCCGGATCTGGGCCTGGGCGTCGACCGGGAAGGCGTTGAGGAGCACGTACTGCATCTGGAAGTAGAACCAGCTCCCGTTGAAGAAGACCCCGAACAGCGCGACCAGCCCGAGCACGATCGGGAACATGGTCAGGAAGGCGTTGAAGGCAAGCCCCGACGCGTAGTTGGGCATGCCTTCGTTGGCATAGGACTCGATGACCCGGCCCACGAAGGTCCGGCGCAATCTCTCGATCATCGACGCCGCAGCGTCCAGGGCCGGGCTCGCACCCCGGGCAGGCCGGCGTAGACCAGGTAGGCCGCGGTTTCGACCTCCGACCAGTAGGCGTGCCGCTCGCCCGGGTCGACCAGGACCATCTCCCCGGCGCGCGCCGTCTGCGCCTCGCGGGCGCCTTCGCTGAAGCACAGCTCGCCTTCGGTGACGATGACGGCGACCGGTATCGCGTTCCGGTGCTCGGGCACCCTCTGCCCCGGGCGCAGCCGAAGCCCGACCACGCGCATGGCGCCGCAATCGGCGAGCTGCTCCCAACCCAGTGGTTCATGCGCCATCGCGGACCGGAATTATCATCGCCCTCGTGCCGACCCCGATCCGGCTGATCGCGCAGTCGGAGGTGGCCGAGCTGCTGGACCTGGACCGCCTCATGGAGGCACTGGAGCGTGCTTTCAAGGCGCTCTCGGCGGGCTCGACGTCGGTCCCGCCGCGGATCGCGGCGCTGGTGCCGGACGGGCTCCTTGGCGTGATGCCGGGCTATGTGCCGGGCCTCGGCCTGGAGGCCAAGCTCGTCTCCGTCTTCCCCCACAACCACGACCGCGGCCTGCCCTCGCACCAGGCCCTGATCGCGGTCTTCGACGAGACGGACGGACGGCCCCTGGCGATCATGGACGGCACCGAGATCACGGCCCTGCGCACGGGCGCCTCCAGCGCCGTTTCCGTGCGCGCGCTGGCCCGGCCCGACGCCCGGGTGCTCGCCATCCTGGGCGCGGGCGTGCAGGGCGGCACGCACCTGCGCGCGATGACGCGCGTGCGCGACTTCGCCGAGGTGCGGGTGGCCTCCCGAAAGCGCGAGCACGCCGAGCGCCTGGCCGCCCGCCACCCCGCCGCCCACGTCGCGGAGTCCTTCGAAGCCGCCGTGCGGGGCGCCGACGTGGTCTGCTGCTGCACCGACGCCTCGCGGCCCATCCTGGAGGCCGGCTGGCTGGCGTCCGGCGCCCACGTGACCTCGGTCGGCGCCTCGGCCGGCGGTCCCGAGCTCCCCCCGGACGTGGTGCGCATGGGGCTCCTCTGCGTGGAGTCGCGGACGGCCTTCCAGCCCTACCCGGGCGGGGCCCACGAGCTCCAGGGCATGGACCCCGAGGTCGCGGTCGAGCTCGGGGAGGTGCTGGCCGGCACGCGCCCAGGCCGCACCGCCGACGACGAACTGACGGTCTACAAATCGATGGGCCACGCGGTGGAGGACGCTGCCGCGGCCCGCCTGGTCTGCGACCGGGCGACCGCCGAAAACGCGGGGCAGGTCGTTCAGCTGTAGACGTGGAGGTCGCTCACGCCGAGGGCATCGATGGTGCCCGCGGGGTTTCCGGGGTGGTGGTCGTGATCGACGTCATCCGCGCCTTCACGGTCAGCGCCTGGGCCTTCGCGCGGGGCGCGGTCGAGTGCCGGCTCACGGACACCGTGGAGGAGGCGGCGGCGCTCGCGGCGAGCATCCCCGGGGCGGTGCTCTCGGCCGAGGAGGACGGCCTGCCGGTGCCCGGAATCCCGATCAGCAACTCCCCGAGCATGATCAAGGCGCTGGACCTGGCCGGGCGCGTGCTGGTCATGCGCTCCAGCGCCGGGACGCGCGGCGTGATGGCCTGCGACGCCGCGGACCATGTGCTGGCGGCCGGGCTCGTCAACGCCTCCGCCACCGCCCGCTTCCTGCTCCGGCACGACCCGCCCCGCGTCCTCCTGCTGTCGACCGGCGCCCACGACGGCTACCCCGAGGACCGCGCCTGCGCCGAGCTGATCGCCGACCTCCTACTCGGCCGCCGGCCGCCTCCGCTCGAGCACCTGCTGGCCCCGCTGCGGGTGACCGGGCGCTACCGCCGCCTGCTCCAGGGCCGGCAGCCGGGCTTCCCCATCGAGGACCTGGACCTCTGCCTGGCCCTGGACGCCTTCGACTTCGTGATGGAGTCGGCGGGTGGCAGACTGCTGCTCCTCCCCCCGGACCGGGGGGAGGGTTAGGGTGGGGGGCGCAAGTGCCGGCTTCGTTCATTCACGTCAAGGAGCCTGGCACCGGCACGCCGCTGCTCCTGCTGCACGGCACCGGCGCCGATGAGACGCAGCTGCTCGGGCTGGGCCGCATGCTGGCGCCCGGCGCACCGCTGCTCAGCCCGCGCGGCAAGGTGCTGGAGAACGGCATGCCGCGCTACTTCCGGCGCCTGGCCGAGGGGGTGTTCGACCAGGAGGACCTGCACGCGCGGGCGCTGGAGCTGGCGGCCTGGGTCGACGCCAATGCCGACGACCCACCGCTGGCCGTCGGCTTCTCCAACGGCGCCAACATCGCCGGCGCGGTCCTCCTGCTCAGCCCGCACACGCTGAGCGGTGCGCTCCTGATCCGGGCCATGGTGCCTTTCCAGCCCGACCCCCTGCCCGACCTGCGCGGCAAGCGGGTGCTTCTGCTGTCCGGCCGCGCCGACCCCATGGTCGCGCCGGGCCAGCCCGAGGAGCTCGCCGGCCTGCTGCGCCGGGCGGGGGCGCAGGTCGAGCTTTCCTGGCAGAACGCGGGCCACGAGCTGGGTGCGGGGGACATCGCCGAGGCGCGGGCCTGGCTGCAAAAGGCATAGGGGTGGACTAAACCGGGGTCCATCTGGGTACACTCAGGGCAGCGTCCGGCTGCGGGCGCGCTTCGCCGTGGCGTCCCTCTTTCTCGAACGGGCCCCGCGACAGTCAGGTCTTCCGTTCGAGAAATTGGAGCGTTCGTATGCCGTCCGGAACCATCAAGAAGCTCGTCTCCGACCGTGGCTTCGGCTTTATCGCAGCCGAAGATGGCAAGGAGTACTTCTTCCATCGCAGCGGCACCGAGGGCGATTTCGATCGCCTGGTCGGTGGTGAGCACGTGACCTTCGAGATCGAGCAGAGCCAGAAGGGCCCGCGGGCCAATCGGGTTCGGCTGCAGGCCAACTAGGACACCTGTTCTTTGAAGGCGCCCCCGCCTCGGCGGGGGCGTTTTTCTTTTAAGGGGCGCGGCCGAAAGGTGGGCCGATGGATTTCGCGATCCTGACGCTCCGAGGCGACAGCCGGCGCCGAGGAGCGGAGGGAGCGCAGCCAGGCTGCGTGACCGAGCACCGCAGAAGCTGGCGTACGCATCGGACGTCCGGGCGCGAAAGGCACGGCATCACTTTTCGGCTGCGCCCCTCAAGCGAAACGCGCGACCCAGTCGGGCGTCGCGTACTTGCTCTGGGCGAGCTCCCGCGCCCGCGCCAGCTCGGGCTCACTGACCTCGGCGGCCGGCCCGCCGGCGGCCCCGGCCAGGGTCGCCTCCACCTCCTCCAGCTCCAGCCGCGTGAACAGGCTCAAGGGCGTCACGACCTTTTCCGCGGAGCGCACGCCCCGCGCCTCCAGCGTGGGCCGGCCGATCCGGATCAGGCGGGGCACGATCGCGGGGTCGGTGGAGAACGCCATCGTCGTGTGGTGGAGGACGGCGCCCCGGCGCCGGGCCTGCGCCGCGCCGGCGATCTTGCCGCCCGGCGACACGATGTCGTTGATCGGCCGGTAGGAGGCGGGCACGCCGAGCCCCACCAGGGCGGCCACCGCCCAGGCGTCGAGCACCCTGAAGGACTCCACGAACGACAGCCCGCGCACCAGCGATTCGGGCAGGTAGAGCGAGTAGGTCAGCGTGCCCCCGGGCTCGCAGACCATGGTCCCCCCGCCGCTCATGCGGCGAACCACCGCGAAGCCCAGCTCGGCCGCGGCCAGGAGGTCCACCTCGTTGCGCACCGACTGGTGGGAGCCGAGCACCAGCGCGCGCTCGGTCCAGCGCCAGAAGCGCACACAGGGCCCGCGAGCGCCGGCGGCGACCGCGTCCAGCAGCACCTCGTCCAGCGCCAGGTGCAGGTTGGCCGGCAAGGCGCGGGGGGTCAGGACCGGCCAGGAGGGGGCGGGCAGCGCGCCCACCCCCTCAGACGTCAGTGAACGATCAGCCGTTTTTGGCCAGGTCGGACAGGTTGACCAGGTGCCACTTGTCGGCTGTGGACTTGGTCACGGCAAACGCGTTCTCGTCCTGCGCGGCGGAGGCATCCAGGGCGATCAGGCCCTTGGGCTGCAGGTAGCCGTTCAGGAGCTTGACGGTGGCGGCCGGGTCAGGCGTGGCCTCGCCCTTGCCCTTGTTGATGAACTCCAGCTCGGTCGCCGCGTAGCCCGGGTAGAGGTCGATGTCCCCCTTCTCGAGCGCCGGTTCGACGACCTCGCGGTTGCCCAGGTTGAGCTTGTAGGAGACGTCGAAACCCTTCTGCCTCAAGGCCTGGCCGTAGATCTGGGCCAGGATGCTGGACTCCGAGAAGTTGAAGCCGGCGACCACGATCTTGCCCGCGCCCGGCGAGCCCCCGCCCGAGATGCCGATCTTCTTCAGGTAGTCGGACGCGATCTGGCTGGGGTCCTGCTTGTCGATGTCGGCCGACTTGTTCATGGCCGCCAGGTCGGACGTGGTGAGCTTGGCGTCGATCTGGTTGAGCACCGAGACCGCGTCCGGCTTGAGCGCCGCGGAGCGCCCCACCGGCACCACGTTGTCCGCGTTCTGCAGGTGCTTGTCGTCGTTGAGCACGACGTAGCCCTTGGCCGCGATCGAACCGTCGGACGAGAAGAGCAGCCCGATCTGGATGTCGCCGCGGTCGAGCGCTGCCTTGGTAAGTGGGCCGCCGGCGTCGAGCGGCTTGAAGTCCTTGAACTTGAGCCCGTACTTGTCCGTCAGGCCCTTCTCGCAGAAGGGCCGGGTCGGGCATTCGGGCGGGCCGCCCAGGATCATCTGGGAGGCGATCTGCGTGCCCGACGACGGGCTGCCGCCGCCCGACGAGCCGCACGCGCTCGCCATCAGTGAAAGCCCGAGCACCCCCGCGAGGATCGCCCGGAAACCCCAATCTCTCATCCGTCAGCCTCCTTGAAGAATCAGGTCCTCTGTGCGACCTGGACTCCTGAACCACCGCACCGACGCGCGCATGGGGCGCGGCGTCGCCACCCACTGCAGGCCCGCCAGTGCCACCTCCGCCACCATGGCCAGGGCCGCCACCAGTATCGCGCCCGCGAAGATCTGGACATCGTCGCGCTGCCCGAAACCGTCCAGGATGAAGCGGCCGAGGCCGCCCCAACCCACGAGGGCGGCGAGGGTTGCGGTCGCCACGACCTGCACCCCCGCCGTGCGGATGCCGGCCATGATGACCGGCAGCGCGACTGGCATCTCCACCCTCAATAGCTGGACGTGCTCGCGCATTCCCAGGCCCCGGGCGGCCTCTCGCAGCTCGGGGTCGACGTCGCGCATGCCCACGTAGGAGTTGGTCACGATGGG
>Ga0070707_100005929_pt1 | contig 11403 bp, 13 predicted proteins | sample KBSK5502metaG_FD_65468 | JGI IMG/M metagenome (GOLD analysis project Ga0070707, IMG submission 65468) | Corn, switchgrass and miscanthus rhizosphere microbial communities from Kellogg Biological Station, Michigan, USA - KBS K5-50-2 metaG | ecosystem: Host-associated > Plants > Roots >... | reverse complement strand
TTTGGAGTGCGAGGCGTCCTCGCATCGCTTTTCAACAGAGATCGCGTCCCCTCAATGCGGATAGTCTAAACGATCGTCCAACTTCCCGGTTCGCAATGCGTCGAGAAATGCCGGGTAGTCTTTGAGTTGGTGTCCGACGGCGTGCCAGACCACTTTTGGTTTTCCGTCATTCTTTGTGAGTTTCGCAACCAAAATGTGAAAGCTGTGATCGATTCCACCGCGCTCGTAATGCACGACGTAATAATCGCTTCCTACGGCGGCCCAAATCAGGCGCTTCCATGGGAGCGTCGGGTCCGTGACGGCATCAGTTGGGTTCCAATTCTGGCCCGGATCCGCGAGCTTGCCCTTGTCGTCGACACAAAGCGCGACAATGGCGTGTGGCAAATCCCTGGTGGAATGAACCTCGTGGAAGCTCGAAGCATGCAGTAACGCCTTCCGATCTTCTGCGGGAAGTCCGCCCGCCGTACGGCGGGACGGATTCGCCGTGGCGAACTTCGTGGCATCCGCGTAGCACACGCTCTGAATCGCCGCGGCGAAAAGCAGGAAAAGGCTAAAAACCGTCCCACTCGTACGCAGCGTTGTAGCCACGGCGCTGTGTCGCCGTGCTGGCGTGGGCGCTAGTGCCGGAACGCCTCGGCACAGCGAGGCGGCTACACCATTCATGAGACGGGCTGCAATATGTTTCATGTTGTTCGTGCGTCGTAACAAGGTGAAAATCAGCAACGGCTTTCTGTTGCGCAAGGGATTAATCAGTGAGCGATGTTGCTGTATTCGCTTTCACTTCAATTCCCCCCTACTGAATGCTTCAAGCAGCGAGCTTTGCTTCACTTTCAACTGTCATTCAAAAACTCAACTTTCTTAGTGCAAAGGTCAGCGGTTAGCTGAAGCGATTGGTTGGGCCGTTCATCGTGGCTAGAGAGCCCGAAGCGAGAAACATCAATCCCAAGAAATATTCTTCGATATCTACGTGCCGAACACGTCTCGCCAAGATTCGCCAAGGTTCGTGGTCCGGCCTTGGAGTTGTCGAGAAAGAAAGGCTGAAGAGCATGCGCAAGACCGGGTTCAAGATTGCTCCCAAACGATTGCGCGAGAGCTTCGCTCCGAATGCGACAACTCGAGCGTTTTCTCTTAGATGCGGAAAGATGTTGGCCAGAGCCTCGTCGGACGCATAGACATCGGCAGCAGCAAACATGAGTAGACCATCGAACGTACCTGTTAGACGAATGTCCTGAGCAGCGGCCTCGATCACCTGGACATTTCTCCACCCATTTCTTTCGATCCGTCTTCTTGCGTTGATGCTAATCTCCGGGCTGATCTCAACACCAACCACCTGACCCGATTGGCCGACGGCATGGACGAGATACGGAAAACTACCGCCTGGTCCGCAACCCACATCGAGAGCACGATCACCCTCTTTTAGATTAAGCAACTCGACTGCCTTTCGGCGTACAGGCTTTATGAAGGCAGGATCGAAATCTGGAAATGGTCTGATGAGGCCCGCTAAGTGGCCGTAGAGTGGTGTAAGCTTTTGTCGTTCTTCTTTCACTGACATCAAGCGGCTGGAGGTCTAACGAGAAAGAGATAAGCCACGGCTAGCATTGAACAACAAGGCGAATCGTGTTCATGAGATGCGTTCCCAAGTCAAAACGTACTCGAATGAGTGGCCATCCCACATTAGTGGCGGAGTGGACAATAACAGGCGACTGCCCTCGAACTTGAAATAACGCACCTGGTCATGGCCGATCCAATTCGGATACCAGGCACCTCGAACTTGATGTGTCACAGTTTGCCTCGCCTGGTCAATGGTGTACGTGCCGAAATAGGAACCGTAATCTTCAAATGCCGCACGCAGTTCCGCATCTGTGCCGCGAGCGGGGTCCTTTGCGGCAAAGAAGGGTCGGTCATTTCTCATGACATGGGCTGACATGTTGCCGCCAGCGTCGTAGACGAGTAGGCCGGACACATTTTCGCCCAATGGGTACTGAACCCCACCCTCCGGATCGCGCGCTTCATTCGATACCAGTCGCCATGTCCCGAGCAGGCTCGGTCCAGATTGGGATTCAGCGACATCTGGAGACGCAATCATACCCCAACGCGCTTAGCGATTGTTTTCATTTTTGAGTCCCAAGTTGATCCGATCTTGTCGTCTAACGAGATACAAGATCACCGACCGCTGGTGAGAGCGGGTGCCGCTTGCAACGAATGTGGATTAGTTATGTAAAGTGAAGCCGTACGCCGACCAGCGGTCGGCTGCATCGCATGGGTTAGGCTAGATAGTGTTCTTATCTTGATCAAAGAGGCGTAGATACTGGAGGCGAGGTCGAGCGCCCTGCAAATACGGCTATCAAGAGTAAAGCGTAAGAGACAGCGCGCAGCACTGACCACACCATCGAAATGCCGGCCATTACAGATGCACTCTCGATCATCGTGTGTCTGTTGTGACCAACCCAATCTTGCACAGCAGTCTGCGTGACTGGAACGGCAAAACAAAGAACCGCAGCGAGGCCGAATCCAAGAAGGGCCCACATCGAGCCCTTGGAGCCCTCCTTCCACCTTCCGAGAATAACAACACCAGCCACAAAACAAACGAGCAACGTAGGCAACTGTATCGTGAACATTGAGAGTAACAGTTTAATCTGGTCTGTATTATTCATAAATGGTCGATTTGCACACTCGCGGCCTAACGAGAAGTAGGCAAATGTTCGTAAAAGATCACGAACATTTCTTCGTCTAATTCACTGCCTCCACGCGGCAGCATGGGCGCGGACCGGGCCACCGAAGCCCTTAAGCGTAACCTCGCCGACGTCTTCGAATTGGAAGCCTTTGCCGAGGCACAACTCGGCGATTGCGTTCGATACCAGGATTTGTTCCGGTTGCGCGTGAGCGCATAGGCGGGAGGCCAGTTGAACAGTCGATCCAAAGAGATCGTTATGTTGCTCGACAGGTTCGCCTGCTGCAGCGCCAACTCGGACCTTGAGCACGCGTTCCGGGCTTGCTTGCCCGTGCTTGTCTAATTCGCGTTGAATCTGAATTGCGCATCGAACGGCGCCCGCTGGAGAGATAAAGCAAGCCATAATACCGTCGCCGGTATGCTTGATCTCGCGGCCGCCAAGAGCGGACAAGGCGTCTCGCACAATCGTGTCGTGCACACCGAGCAAAGCCAGCGCCCCCTCGTCCCCGAGCGATTGAGTCAACGTCGTTGAATTTACAACGTCCGTGAACAAAACAGTTCGGATCCCCGGATCCCGCGCGTCACCTCCGCCACCGGGCAGAATCACGGCTCCTGCCGCATTTGTTTCGAGACCACCTAGAAACCCTTCTACAAGCTCGGGCTGTATTTCAATAAGCTTCTCCGCCATCATTCCATGAGCCTCGCGATGTACGCACTCTGCTGCCTCAGCGTTTGGCGCATGAACGAGGCAAAAAACCTTCTTCCCACTCTCGTTCACCCAGTATTTGGTATACTCGACGCCGTATTTCCGCTGCGTCTCCATATCCTTCGCGTGCGCCTTCGCGACGTCTTCTGGAGTCGTTCCCTCCGGGAGATTATGAATGTCCATGTATAACGGCATAGGCGAAGATTTTAGCGCGATATTACGTGATGCAAAACACTGATGTTGGCAGGGTGACTTAGCGTTTGGTAAACGACGCAGTAGCGCTCTGCCAGACGAATTAGCGTAGCGACCTGTTCATCGTTGGCATCGGTATCAAGATCGAAATTCAGGCGGATTTGTTTGAACCCAACGGGTACGTCTTTGGAAACGCCAAGCGTGCCACGAAAGTCAAGATCGCCCTCTGCGCGAATTGTCGCGCTGCGTAAGGGGACGTTCAAAGCTGTTGCAACGGCACTTAGGGTGACGCCCGCGCATCCCACCAGCGCTTCCAGCAGCATGTCCGCCGAACACGCGCTCTGGCCATCGCCGCCTGTTGCCGGATGAAGTCCGGTTTCAACGCGCGCCTTTCCCGTTTCGATTTTGCAGGTGACGTTTTCGCCGATTCGCCCTTCTGCACGGAGCGTGACCAACGCCGTCTCAGGATGCTCGCGGTACTGCGCCTTTACCGGCGCCTGCAATGATCTTAACTCGTCAGCAGTCATTGTTGGATTTCGCGTGATCGCATCTGCTCTTCGCCTCTCCCTTCGAAAGGGAGAGGGGAGGGTGAGGGTTGCATCCATTAAGCTCGTTTGAGAAACCCCTCACCTCAATCCTCTCCCCTTGAGCAAGGGGAGAGGCGGAATCATTGGGCGCAAGATCCATACCTGAAAGTAGTTTCCTTTGGGGATTTGAGATGAGGATGTTGTTCGGCGCCGCTTGTTATTTGGTGTTCGGCTTAATGTTTTGGTTCACTCGAAAGAAATTATCGGGATCGTATTTGTTTTTGATCTCGACCAGCCGCTGGTAATTATCGCTATAGGTTTTCTTCACGCGTTCGTCGCCTTCGTCGCCCATCAAAAAGTTTACGTATGCTCCGCCGGCGGAATAGGGATGAACCGCATCGTAGTAACTCCTCGTCCAGGAGATAATTTTTTCTTTGTTCGCCGGATCGGGATCAACGCCGACGATCACCTGCGCCCATTTGGCATCGCGATAATTCCAGGCAGTATCGCGTTTGCCAACGCGCGATGCAGCGCCGTTGGTCGGATACATATGCATGGTAGAATGCATCGTCGGAAGCTTCTCACCGAAGCGAATGTGTTGCTTGATGGCGTCGTCGCTTAACTCATTCACGAAATCGGCGCGCCAGTACCACTGCAACCCTGCAGGATAAAGCGCGTCAAACATGCTTTGTAACGCCGGTTGCGGCAGAGGACCTACGAAATCAAGCGCTGGCTTTTTGAAATCGCGGATCGGCTTGAATGTCTCCTCCGCTTTCTCCTGGGGCCCCGTGTATGCCCAGACGATGCCGCACATTTTTTTCATGTGCAGATGTTCGGGGAAAGGCGCAACGGGCGGAACGGTGAGAAATGCAAAAAAGCCGTTCAAATCATCGGGCGCCGCTGGAATCAGATCCCGATACCATTTCATGACGTCGGCTGTTTCGCTCAATTCGTAGAGCATTGGCCCGCCATAAATCGTGTCGATCGGGTGCAGCTTGAACGTGAAAGACGTGACGATCCCGAAATTTCCGCCACCACCGCGAAGCGCCCAGAACAAGTCCGAGTTCTCATCAGCGCTTGCCTTAACAAAGTTGCCATTGGCCAATACGACATCGGCTGAGAGAAGATTATCGATGCTCAAACCGCATTTACGGGTGAGATGCCCGATTCCGCCACCCAGGGTCAATCCGCCAACGCCAGTGGTAGAAATGATTCCGCTGGGGGTCGCCATCCCGAACACGTGCGTCGCGTGATCGACATCGCCCCATGTGCATCCGCCGCCAACAGTGACAGTGCGCGCTTCCGGATCGACACGCGTATATTTTATCGGGCTGAGGTCGATGACTAGACCATCGTCGCAAATCCCCAGGCCTCCTGCGTTATGTCCACCGCTGCGGATCGCGACAAGCAGATCGTTTTCTCGCGCGAAGTTCACGGAGCTAGTGACGTCCGCCACGTCCGCACAACGGGCAATTAGCCGCGGCTTTTTGTGGATCATTCCGTTGTACACCTTGCGGGCTTCATCGTAATCCTTGTCACCCGGTTCGATCAGTCCGCCACGAAGGTTTGCTTTGAAATCGGCGATGGTATTCTCGTTAAGCATGACGAAGTCTCAGCGAAACGGTCTTACGGTCAAGACAGGGAAGCCTCAGCATTTTCATTGAGATATTGGCCGGCGCAGCGCTAGTATGTCTGCCCATTGAAACAGGCGATGTTTGACGCGCACACATGGTGGACTCGCCGGGAATTTTTGAAACTCGCCGGCCAGGCGGGACTGGTTAGCGCCGTCCCGACGCTCGCGAGTACTGCTGCTGCGCTTAATCCCGACACGGTTTGTATTTCGATTCTGCACACGACGGATTTGCACGGTCATATCCTTCCGACCTTCGACTACGACGGAAATCCAGATCGCGGCGGATTGGCGCGTTGCGCGACGCAAATCAGCCGCTGGCGGCGGGAAAATTCCAACTCGCTCTTGATCGACGTGGGCGACGTGTATCAGGGAACTGACGTCAGCTTGCGAAACAAGGGCGCGCTGATGATCGATCTGCTCAATCATCTCGAATACGACGCCTGGGTCGTCGGCAATCATGAATTCGATTGGGGGATGGAGTGCTTCGAACACGCGTTGCAACAATCAAACATGCCAGTTCTCGCCGCGAACATGCTGATGGAGCAAAAACCTGCCGGCGAATTTCCAGATGGAAACCAGCCGCTTGCAAAAATTCAGCCGTACATTTTAAAGGAGATTGCGGGGATCAAACTCGCAATCGTCGGCGTCACCACGCCGGGGATGGCGTTTTGGCTTTGGCCGGAACTTACCCGCGGACTTGATTTTCGGCATCCGGTTGAGCCCGTTCGCCGCGCGATCGCGAGGGCGAAAAGCGATGGCGCGGACGCGATCGTGTTGACAGGTCACATGGGACTCAAGACGCGCACCGGCGGCGATGATTTTGCGAATACAGTAATGGCGCTGACGTCGGAATTTCCGGAGATAGCAGTGTTTATCGCCGGCCATACGCATCAGGATGTCCCAAGCCGGCTAACGAATGGTGTGTTGTTTACCCAGGCAGATCATTTCGGGATTCACGTTGGGCGTGTCGATCTTCTCTTCGACCGCAATTCAAAAAAGCTGCTTCACCGGGAAGCGATCTGCGAGCTGATGGATAACCGTTTCGGTTTTGATCACACGATTATTTCACGAGCGAAATCGCAACTTACCGAATCGGCCGCTGAGCTATCCAAGCCGATCGGTCAACTGGCAGAGACCCTGCGAGGTCGAAGCCGCCCCGGCCGACCGAGCGACGTGGAGAGACTGATCGGAGCGGCGATCGCTGAAATGTTGCTGGAACGAAGTGTGCCCGTTGATGGCGTGATGCACGGGACCTTCGATGATAAGGCGGACTTGGTGGCGGGTCCCAAAACGATTAACGATATCTGGAACATAATTCCCTTCGAGAACTACATTGTGACGGCGCAGCTTTCGCCCGAGGAAATAAAAACTACGATGGAGGAAGTGTTTGGCAGCCATGAAAAGCGCAATTTGCTTGGCTTCGACGTGAAGACGGAAGGTCGCCGCGACGACTGCAAAATCGTCTCGATCACACTGGCCAACCGGGAGCCGCTGGATCGCAACAAGAAATACGTCATCGCGTTTAACAGTTTCGATGCACGCAGCGGCGGCCATCATTTCATGAAATTGCGCGGGCTCCTGGAGAGGCCGGAGGCCAATTGCATCCTGCATCCGGTGCAAACCCGCGATGCGCTCATTGGTTACTTCCAACGTCACAAAATCGTCCATCGGATGGCCGGGATGAAGGCCCTGGCAGTCGCAGCCTAAACTCCAGTTCTTCTTGCAAAAACGACGCACCCTGCTTGCCTATTTCGCCATGCGGCTTGGAACATTTTGCCTGATCGGTTTGCTGCTCACTATTGAACTTGCGTCGTCACAAACGGTAAAGGTTGCGTCACCGACACCGACGCCAGCGCTGCCGGAGCTCCGGCCCGCACTACTTGGGACGGGTCCCGATGCGCTCATAAACAGGATCGACACCGCCGATCTGATTAAAAAGGGTCAGAAAGACGCCGCGGTTATGTTTTCCTGTCTTGTGGCGCCCACTGGTGATGTCGTTCGGAGTGCTGCCTATCGCGGCACGCGGGGATCAGAGTTGCTCGAACAGGAAGTATTAAAACGCCTGGCAAACGCGAAGTTTATTCCCGCAATCCATAATCACCAGCCGGCAATCGCCGTTTTCTACGGCACCGCAACGTTTGCGGTCGTGAATGGCAAACCGCGACTGCGCATCTTTTCCAATCAGCAACTCGAGGAGGTAAAAAAGGAAAACGATTTCATCGACCCGCAACCGTATGTTGGCCCGGGCTCAAGATTCACCGGAATACATTATCCCGACACGGGTACAACAGTGAGGTTAACTGGTGTTGTCGAACTTACGCTCGACGTTGATTCTGCGGGCAATCTAAAGAACATGCAGGTCGTAACCGAGGAGCCGCCGTATCTCGGGTTCGGCCAGGCGGCCCTGTCCGATTTCAACGGCGCAAAATTTATTCCGGCCTTCCGCAACGGCAAACCTGTCGACAGCAAAGTCACCGTTCCGATTTATTACAAGCCATCGGGTCAGTGAGTGGTCGCCCGCCGATTTGCATGGCTCGTGAACATGTCGTTGTTGCTGCTCTGTTGCTAGCCGGCTTTGTTTCCGCTCAAACTACAACTTCCAAGGCACGGCCTCGCGCGTCGGATTTGGGACTAAAGATTGGCATTCTGCCGACTGGCCCGTTTGATGCCATCACAGATGTAGTCGGCGTTGAGGTGGGCCACACGACAGTTATCAGCGGAGACGACATCCGCACCGGCGTCACAGCCGTTCTGCCGCATTCCGGGAACATCTTCCGTGAAAAGGTGCCTGGCGCGGTTTTCGTTGGAAATGGCTTTGGAAAGCTGGCTGGCTCTACGCAGGTCGATGAAATGGGCGAGATCGAAACACCGATCCTGCTTACAAACACGGCGAGCGTCCCGCGGGTCGCCGATGCCGTTACGACCTACATTCTGACTTCGCCGGGAAACGAGGATGTTCTCTCAGTTAATCCAGTGGTTGGCGAGACCAATGATGGATATCTAAACGACATTCGCGGGCGCCACATCACGCCTGAGGATGTGTTGGCTGCCATCAAGGAGGCGAAGACTGGCGCCGTCGAAGAGGGAAACGTTGGGGCCGGCACCGGGACGGTTGCGTTTGGTTGGAAAGGAGGAATCGGAACCTCGTCGCGAAAGCTGCCTCAGGATCTTGGCGGGTACACAGTTGGTGTTCTGGTGCAGACGAATTTTGGAGGCGTTCTCACCATCGCTGGCGCTCCGGTTGGTCAGGAATTAGGTCAGTACTATCTGCATAAGGAACTGCAACAAGGCAGCGCGAAAGACAAGGCGGACGGATCGTGCATGATAATCATCGCCACAGATGCGCCTGTCGATGCGCGGAATCTCAAACGGCTCGCTGCCAGGGGGTGGCTGGGTATGGCCCGCACTGGAAGTGCTGCCTCGAACGGCAGCGGGGATTATGCAATCGCATTCTCGACCGCTCCACAGTTACGAATTCATACGTCTGAAAAGCCGCACACGCGACACATCGAACTACTGACCAACGACGCGATGTCGCCGCTGTTTCTGGCTGTAATCGAAGCCACCGAAGAAGCCATCTACAACTCGTTGTTTCGAGGAACGACAATGAGCGGGAATGGGCACACGGTCGAGGCACTGCCAATCGACAAGACTCTGGAAATATTGAGGAAACACCGAGTCATCAAGTAAGGAGAGTCGCGGCAGTGAACAAGATTGTCCGCGCATCTTTTTTCAAACGTGATCCGCTCACTTGCGCGCGTGAGTTGATCGGCGCAGAACTGATTTGGGGCGATTGTTCGGGAATCGTTGTCGAGGTGGAAGCGTACGCGGCAATCAACGACGAGGCTGCGCATACCTTTACACGGCCGAGCGCGCGCAGCTTTATCGAGCGAAACAACGCCGGTGCTGCGTATGTCTATTTCAATTATGGAATGCATTGGATGTTGAACGTGCTCGTCAAAGGCGATGAGAACGGTTTCGTCCTGATTCGCGCGCTGGAGCCGAGAAAAGGCATCGAGCAAATGAAGAAACGTCGCGGACTTGACGATGTGAAACGTCTTTGCTCTGGACCTGGCAAGCTCACGCAGGCGCTCGACATTACCGATCGTCATCATGAAATGGATCTGTGCTCGGACCCGCGACACTGCTTCGCTCGCAACACAAAAACGCCTGCGGATGTGGTAGCCGACAAGCGCATTGGGATCACGCGCTCCGCACATTATCCATGGCGTTTCACGCTGAGAGGAAGTGAGTTTGTAAGCCAGGCGGTGAAACTGTAGCGGCGCTCTATGACCGCCGATCTACCCATGAGTGGGCGGTTCCGGGGCTCACAGAGCGCCGCTACAGTTCATTGACTCCCACTGCGATTGATCGAAATTCTTCGCTCAAAATGAACAATGCCAGACAGCGCGTTTTGCTGGGGATGAGCGGGGGCGTCGACTCCAGCGTCGCGGGTTATTTGTTGCGCGAGCAGGGCTACGAAGTCATCGGCGTTACCATGAAAGTATGGCCGCAAGATTGTATCTCGCGCGCGGAGGACAAATGCTGCGGGCCACAGGCAATAGCCGATGCGCGCGGCGTGGCGCATTCCCTTGGCATTCCACATTACGTCGTTGACGAGGCCGACCAGTTCGAGCGGTTGGTCATTGATTATTTCTCCAGCGAATATCGGGCCGGCCGGACGCCGAATCCGTGTGTGATGTGCAACGAGAAAGTCAAGTTCGGTAATCTCTGGAGCAAAGCGGCGGCCTTAGGTTGCGAGTACATCGCAACGGGGCATTACGCCATTATTGAACATGTTGTAGCCGCGGGCGGTGATCGCGGCCGCATGGATCCACGTGTTGCGTGCGAATCTACCGGGGTCGACGACCCCCGCTACAGTTACGCAATTTTGCGAAAGGGCCTCGACCCGCGCAAGGATCAGTCCTATTTCCTTTTCAGTTTGCGCCAGCCCCAGCTTCGACGTGCGCTGACTCCGCTTGGCAAAATGACAAAGCCGCAAATCCGCGAAATCGCGCATTCGTTAGGCCTGAAAGTTGCAGACAAGGTGGACAGCCAGGAAATCTGCTTTGTTCCTGGCAATGATTACAAAGCGTTCTTGCGCTCGCACCTTGGCGAAAATGAGTTTCATCGCGGCGAGATTTACGATGTTGCAGGGAATTTTCTGGGCGAACACGACGGGATCGAGCTTTTCACGATTGGACAGCGCAAGGGGTTACCGGGCGGTTCGCCGCGGCCGCGTTATGTGGTTGATCTCGATCCGGCGACGAATCGCGTGATCGTGGGAGATGTTGACGACTTGGTGACGGACGAATTCGAGATCGATAGAGTGAATTGGCACCCTCTAGCCTCTGTAGCCGGGTTCGTTGACCCCGGCCCGCGGTTAACGACCAGGGCTACAACAGACCGCGGCCACAGCCAAGAAATCGTAGTGACAGCGAAGATCCGTTATAGCCATCCAGGGACACGCGCTACACTGACGCCGCTCGAAGACGGGCGCGCTCATGTGCGATTGCACGATCCACAAAGGGCTGTGACGCCAGGGCAGGCAGCAGTGTTTTACGATGGCGACATCGTCCTCGGTGGCGGTTGGATTTGCCGAAGCGAGGCAATGAGCCGTGGCGAAACACTCAACCGATCGGCTGCGCCTGCGTTCGCGTGACCAATGGCCGAC
>Ga0070707_100005928_pt1 | contig 11405 bp, 10 predicted proteins | sample KBSK5502metaG_FD_65468 | JGI IMG/M metagenome (GOLD analysis project Ga0070707, IMG submission 65468) | Corn, switchgrass and miscanthus rhizosphere microbial communities from Kellogg Biological Station, Michigan, USA - KBS K5-50-2 metaG | ecosystem: Host-associated > Plants > Roots >... | reverse complement strand
CTATTCTCTGGCCGAGATTGAGGAAGTGGCTCGACTGCTCTTGCAAACTCTCGGTCTGGAGAAAGACTTCAAAGGTTTCAAAGAACTAGAAAACTTGTGTAGAAACTAATGGCCTGCGCTCCCAGGGCTGAGCGTGTTAATTCCTACCCAGAAACAAGTCGCGCCCTTTGACCAGTGCCACGATTTTGCGATCCGCAATCGAACGCTTGTTCATCCAGAAACCACAGTCGGGGTGTACCCAGGTGATCCGCCCCGGCCCGACGATCCCCGTGGCCGCTTCGATGCGCTGGGCCACCAGCTCAGGAGACTCGACCGTGTTGACTTTGATGTCGATCACGCCCAAGCCAATCCCGATGCGGAGGTCAAGCTCGTCCCTGAAGTAGCGCAGTTCATCATAGCCGCGGAAGGCGAACTCCAGCACCACGTGGTCGCCATGCAGGCGGTTGATGAAACCGATCAGCTTTTGCCACTCCCCCTGCTGAATGGACTGTCCGCCGTAATTGCCGAAACACAGATGCACGCCTTTTTCTTTGGCCTGGGTCGCGGCGTCGAGCACGACGTTGATCGCCTCCGCCGCCCACTCGCCTTCCTCCGGGTGTCCGGTGATGTTGGCCTCGTCAATCTGGATGACTTCCGGGTCCAGGTCGGCCGCCTGTGCGGCGAGCGCTTGCCCGACGGCGAGCGCCAAATCTGCGCGGTCGCCGTAGTGATGATCGAGCAGCGTCTTGGAGAGCATGTGCGGCCCGGTGAGCGTAAATTTCATCGGGTGCCGGGTGCAGGCGCGGGCGCGGCGGTAGTCTTCGCCGAGACTCAAAGTACCTTCGTCAATCGGGCCTTCCACCACGCCGGCCGGCGCGACGCGAAAGCCCATGCCTTCCATGCGGCGGAACTCTTCAACCTCGCGCCGGGTGAGGGCCGAGCGAATGCCGCCCATCGGGCGGATGAAATACTCGATCATCCCGTTCGTGTCCGGGTGGTTCACGTCCCAGCGATAGAGTTCGCCGTCGGCCACGACGTCTATGCCGGCAAGTTCCTGGATTTTGAAAACGACCTTGGTGGCGTCAACGAGCGCCTGCTGGCTGGGCAGGGCGACTAGCCAATCGGGCACTGGGTAAGAGCCGACGACCGTCGTGCGGATGGAAGGTAGGTTCGGGGATGCGTTCAAGTTTGCCTCCTGATTTTTGATCTTCACCAGGGGAGAGGCCGAGCATAGCGCAGCCGATGGTAGATCTCCATCTCTGCCGGAACAATTATTTCACACGCCACAGCGCGGCGGCTCAGTAGTGCAAGTTCAGCCACGACGACTTGGTTTCAATGGGCTAGAGAGATTGACAGCTACCGTCCACTGGCGTAGAGTCCGACCGTATTCATCGCTTTTATTCTTCCCTGATTACAGTGTGGGCGAGTTCGATCAGCCCGAGTATATTCTTTCACCCAGCTCCGGCCACTGGTCCGCCAACGAGAAGGTTGTTCTGGCCGAGCAGCCGAAGGCCGATTTGCTTGATGGAGGCGGAGGATGTCAACACAAACTACAGGTGTTCGAGCGGGCGCATACGCGTTGGCGGTTTTCTTTTGGATGACTCTCTCTACCCTGCCAGTCCGGGTAGCAGAGACCAGATCAGGTTTCAACCACCCGACGCGTGATGTTCAGCAGCCAGCTCCGAGCAGCGCGGGCGAATATGACCGTCTCGAAGCGGTGCTCGAGACCACGATGGGCCAGATGGTCATCGAGTTTTTCCCGAAGGATGCGCCGCGCCACGTTGAGTACTTCGTCAAACAGGCGCGGGCCGGCACTTACGATGAGACGGCGTTTCACCTGGTGGTTCAGAACGGGCTCATTCAAGGCGGTGACCCCACCACGAAGAACCCAAGGGTGCGCACCCGATACGGAAGCGGCGGGCTGAAGGCGGGCCTCCCGGATGAAATCAACCGGAACAAACACATCGCCGGAGCGGTCTCGGCTGCACTCTCATTGAATCCTTCCAACCCCAACGAAGTGATCCCTGGCAGTTCTGGCTCACAGTTCTTCATCATCATCGGGCCGCAGCCGAAACTCGATTCCAAATACACGGTCTTCGGTCGCGTGGTCGAAGGGATGGAGGTGGCGGCGAGAATCTCGAATATTCCTGCTGCCAAGCCATCGGGCCTGGCGACTCAACGCGTCGAGATTACCAAGATGACGATTCGTGAGAGGACGCCGACAGTCGAGCAGATGAAAGCCAGGCAGGTAATCATCGAAACATCGCTCGGCAACATCAAGTTGCAACTGATGCCCGAAGTCGCGCCGGACACGACCCGCGCTTTCGTCCGGTATGCCAGGTCGGGCCTTTACGATGGCACGAGTTTCTTCCGTGTCTCAGGAGGGTACTTTCTGGAAGGCGGCAATCTGGCGGATTGGGCGCCAGAGAGCCCAAACCGAAAGCGCTTCTTCAGTCTCTGGCCGATCCCTGTTGAAAAGAATGACGTGAAGCAGGTGAGAGGGACCGTCTCTATCCGGCAGTCTCAAGACGGAACTACGAGTTGTTACTACTTCATTATTTCGCAAGATAATTCCGCGCTGGATGGCAAGCATGTCCCGATCGCGAAAGTTGCCGAAGGGCTCGAGGTGGTCGATAAGATTGCCCAGACTGAGGTGGGAGAAGGCGATAAGCCAAAGCAGCGGATTGAGGTCAAGAAGATCACCATCCAATAAGCTTCCAAGCCGACTTTGAATTAAGGGGCTGTGCCACGAACCGTCGCGCCTGAGGTGAGCAGGCGGCATCACAGTTCGCCCCCAGAAACCGGCTATCGAATTGACGACGACGAGCCGCCGGTGATCCGATCCAGTGCCGCTTTGATGTCGGTCATTTCCTTCATGAGATCATCGTATCGCACAAATGCATCCTTGCCGACCTTCTGATCAGCCTGGCCGATCATCCGCGCGATGTTGGAGAACTGGTCAATCAGCATCGGCTGCGGGTAAGGGCCGCCGGCGGTGACGACTCTGTCCCACAACTCCAGCAGCTTCTTTGAAGCTTCCGGATGATCCTTCAACTTGTCGCGGGCTTCGCGGATGCGCGTGGAGAGGCGGCGCGCTTCTGAGATGGCATCGCGCACCTTAAGGCTGAGGTCGAGTTGTTCTTGGAGATCGGCAAGCGTCACCCCGTCAGCCGCGACGCGCGGATCAAGCTTGATTTCGAGGGTGCGCGTTTGTGACCAACTGCCGGAAGTGAGCTTGACTTGATACTTGCCGGGAACCGCTAGGGGACCGCCGCCCGCGCCGCCGACGCCAGGATAGCGCAAGTCCCAAACGAAGCGATTCATCCCGGCTTTCTTCGTCAGCCTCGCCGGAGGTCCGCCTAGTCGCGACCCTCTGCCCTCGTCGGGGTCGGCTTCCTGGCGCGCAGCTCCGTCAGCAGCCTGGCGCGTGACGGCGCTAGTGATTGACCTGACGAGTTTGCCGCCCGCATCTTGGATTTCAAGTGTAATCTCGTCTGCGGGTGCGGTGGCGAAATAGTAATCGATCTGGGCGCCAGGCGGCGGATACTCCGGCCCACCACTTGACCGCCCGCCCACGGCATAACGCATGCGGTAAGCTGCGCGCGGCTGGAAGAGATAAGCCTGCGCTTTGGAATCAAAATTGGCCGCTGCATTGGCCGCTTGCTGACTGCGCAACCCCGCCGCGATCTGCTCGAGCGGCGTGATGTTGTCCAGGATCCAGAAGGCGCGCCCCATCGTCGCAATGACCAGGTCTTGATGATGCACTTTGATGTCGTTGACCGGCGTGGTCGGCAAATTCTGTTGCAGCGTCTGCCAATGCTTCCCCTGGTCGAAGGAGACGAACGCGCCGAACTCAGTGCCCGCATAGAGCAGTCCTTCGCGCTCCGGGTCTTCGCGCACGACGCGCGTCGGCCAATCAGCCGGAATCCCGTTTTGGCCATCAGTCAAGCGCGTCCACGTGGCGCCGTAATCGTTGGTCACGAAGAGATAGGGCTGCCAGTCGTTGACTTGGAAGCGATAGGCCGCGAGGTAGGCGGAGCCTTTGCGGTGGGGTGAGTCCTCGATGTTCGCAATGTGGCTGTCGCGTGGCAGGTCTTTCGGCGTCACGTTCTGCCACGTCTTGCCGCCGTCGCGCGTGATGTGCACTGGCCCGTCGTTGGAGCCAGTCCAGATCACGCCGCGTTCGAGCCGCGATTCTTTAATCGCGTAGAGCGCGCTGTACACCTCTTCGCCCGTGATGTCGCGCGTGATCGGTTCGCCGGAAATCACTTGCTTGAGCGGGTCGTTCGCAGTCAAGTCGGGACTGATCGTTTCCCAGGTCACGCCGTCGTCCATCGTGCGGTGCAGGTATTGGGAGCCGTGATAGACGACCTTCGGATCGTGCGGTGAAACTTCAATCGGCGACTGGCGGACGAAGCGGTATTTCATATCTTTCGGATTGTGCCCGTAGCGATTCTGCGGGTAGACCCAGTAATGCTTCTCTTGCCCGGTCTCCACGTTGTAGCGCCCGAACTCGCCTTTGCAGACGCCGTAGACGATCTTCCCGCTCGGCTGCGTGCGGACCTGCCCGGTCTCGCAGCCCGGACCTTGCCCCCAGGTCTGCTCCGGTTGCGGTCCCCACGCAAAGGGCGGCAGGCTCGCGACGATGAAGGTCGAGTTGTCCTGCTGCGGGCCGTAGAGGCGGTAGGGAAACTGCTCGTCCACATCGACCATATAAATTTCCGCCGTCGGCTGATTCATAATCGACGACCAGCTTCGGCCGCCGTCTTGCGTGACGGTCGCGCCGCCGTCGTTGCACTGGATCATGATGAGAGGGTTGTCGGGATTGAACCAGACGCCGTGATTGTCGCCGTGCGGCACGCGCACGCTCGTCCAACTTCGGCCACCATCCAGAGACTTCCGCACGGTGAGAGTGTTGACCCAGACTTCGTTTTCGTTCTTCGGGTTAACATCGATGTTATTGAAGTAGAAGGGGCGCACCCGCAGCGAGGCGTCTGAGTTGACGAGCTTCCAGGTCGCGCCGCTGTCATCGGAGCGGTACACGCCGCCTTCCGTGCCGGGCGCTTCGACCAAGGCGTAAACGACATTGGGTTTCGATCTCGCCACGTCGAGGTCAATCTTGCCGATCAGCTTTTGCGGCAGCCCGCTGGTCAAATGCGACCAAGTGTCGCCGCCGTCGGTCGATTTGTAGATGCCGCCTTCACTCGCCGGGCCGCCGCTGATGATCGTCCACGGCTTGCGCTCGCCGCGCCAGGCGCCCGCATAAACTTCATTCGGATGAGACCAGTTGAGGGCGAGTGACACCACGCCGGTGTGGTCATTGATGAAGAGCACCTGCTGCCACGTCTGGCCGCCGTCTTTGGTGCGGAAGACGCCGCGCGTGGAATTGGGCCCGAACGGATTGCCGATGGCCGCAACCCACACGATGTCGGGATTGGTCGGGTGAATCACCACCGCGCCGATTTGCCCGGCGTCCTTGAGCCCGACGAACGTCCACTTCCGACCGGCGTCGGTTGATTTGTAGACACCTTTGCCGACGCCGACGTTGCTGCGAATCGCGTCGCTGCCGGTGCCGACGTAAACCACATTCGGGTCGGAGTCGGAGACATCAATCGCGCCGATGGAGCCAGTGGCGATTTGCCCATCAGTCACCGGCTCCCAGGTGATGCCGTAATTAACCGTCTTCCACACGCCTCCGCCGCAAGACCCCAGATAAAAAGTGTTGGGCTGTGTGCGGACACCCGCCACGGCAGTGACCCGCCCGCCACGATGCGGTCCGACCGAGCGCCAGCGCAGGTCTTGATAGAGTGTCGGAGAGATGATGGTGTTGGGATTCGATTGCGCGAGCGGCCTTGATCGAGTAATGGTATCGTGAATGAACGCAGCCGCCGTCATGACGACGGCGATGACCAGGCCAGAGATGAGCTTGCGTCGTGAGTAGATGTATGTCCGCATGGGGCGACCTCAAATTTGATGTTGTGATTCCGTGGATTGTCGTGGCGAAGTATAAGGTTGCAGCCTAGTGGGCGTCAAACGGTGCTCGCTCTTTATCGATGACCTGCTCAATTATGTGGCGAGGCGCGGCCGTGTGCCGAGCAAGCTGAGTGCACAAGCATTGAGGTGCGCCACGGTTGGTCGCAACGCACCTCTCGAAGTGCTTGACAGGCAGCAGTGTCCCGCACCAGCTCAGCAGACCGGGAAGCCGATGTAGACGTCCACAAAGGACGAGCCCGTCTTGCCATCAACGTCCGTGGCGTAGAGTCGGCCGAGGTCACTTCAACGTGATGGTTGAAGCGTACCGAACCCAATGGCTCACTTACGACTTCATCACCTTCTGGGGCGACCCGTTGTTGCCTCCACCTACTAATGCGGGGTGGGCGGTGAGAAACTGCAGCCGCGCTCGAAAATTTATCTTCGGCCGCCGGCCAGCCGATGAGAGAACTTTTTAGGAGTGGTATAATCTGCGGCATCGACGATTAGTCCGACCGGGACTGGCCGGGCGCCGAGACAGAATTCAAACGCGCTCTTGCGCTCAACCGCAACTACCCGACGGCGCATGAATGGTACGGCGTCTACCTGGGACAGCTCGGCCGGTTCGATGAAGCTCTAGCCGAGTTGCGGCAGGCGCAAGAATTGGATCCGTTCTCGCCCGTGATTATGGTGGATACGGGCATGATCTTCTACAACGCGCGTCAGGACGACCAGGCGATCACACAGTGCCGCCAGGCGCTGGAGTTGGATCAAGATTTTGTGCTGGCGCATCTCTACCTCGGGCGGGCTTATGAACAAAAGAGGGTGTATCGGGCGGCAGTGGATGAGTACCTCAAGCAGCGCGCCGGCTTCGCGCCGTGAGTCGGTTGAAAGCCTGAGCCGGATATCTGATCTCACTCATTGAGCACCATGAGCGAGGTGGAAGGAGAATGTCGATGGGAAGCGTAAAGTGGACGCGTCGCGAGTTTCTGACTGCCGTCGCGGTGGCGGGCCTAACCGCGCCCGGCCGGGCGGCTGCTTCGCACATCACAGCGCCGTCGAATTACTATCAGCAGGTCCTGGCTAAGCATCCCGTGGCTTACTGGCGGCTGGGAGAAGCCAAGGGGCCGACGGCCCTGGACGCCACCAGGCACGGACACGACGGGACTTATCACGGCGCCCCCATCTTTCGTGAGACAGGTGCGATCAGGCACGACTCCGATACGGCGATCAAACTGGATGGGCATCAGTCCTACGTCGAGATCGCTGACAGCCAGCACTTCAGCCAGCCCGCGAGTGGCCAAGGGTTGACGGTCGAGGCCTGGCTGAGGCCGGACGTGCTCGTGTTCCCAGGAGAGACCAACGACCCCTATATTCACTGGCTCGGCAAGGGTGAGAAGGGGCAGTATGAGTGGGGCTTTCGTTTCTACAGCCAGCAATCAACCCGGCCCAACCGGATTTCTGCTTACCTCTGGAATCCGGCCGGCGGTCTGGGGGCCGGCGCTTATTTCCAAGACCACTTGAAGCCTGGAGAGTGGATGCATGTCGTGGCCTGCTACGACCCCGGCGACCAAACCGACCCGCAGGCTGGGGTTTCAATTTACAAGAATGGAGTGCTGCGCGGGAGCCCGGCGACTCAACCTGGGGCACGCTATCAGGAGTATCGCATTGTGCCCGCTCACGGGACAGCGCCCTTGCGGCTAGGGACGCGCGATTTGAAGAGTTATTTGATCGGCGGGCTGGATGAAGTAGCAATTTACCCTCGTGGGCTGTCCTCTGCCGAGATTCAGGACAACTATTCAGCTCAGTCAACCCGGAAGCTTGGATCGCAATATGCCTCAGGCAAATTCGGGCCAGATAAAACAGGGCGAGGCGAATAAAACTCATCCGCCCAGTTCAATTCTTCTTGACCTCAATCAAATCGCCGGCTTTCAATTCAGCAGCGGGAGCGAGGATGACGCGGTCACCTGGCATCAGTCCGGAACTGATCTCGACCTGATCTCCCTCGACCGTGTGGATGGCCACCGCGCGAGCGGCGCAGGCGTTGCCATCCACAACCAGCACGGTGTTGGTGGTCCCAGGTTGCGGGTTGGTCCGCGGAGGAAAGGCCACGCGAGGGAGCCAGATGGTGGCCGCCGCCGCCTGCGGGACATGCACATTAACGGCTGTTCCCACCAGCAGCCTCTGGCTCCCTAAGACATCTGCCAGGTAGCCCAGCGCATTGCTGGTGGCATCGGCCACCGGATCGATCCGGCGGATGCGTGCCCTGGCGACGATTTGGTCACTGCCGATCAGTGAAAGACCGATCAAGCTGCCGGGGCTGAGCCGCTTCTGCTCAAACTGAGGTAGTTGGAACCTCACTTCCAGCGGGGAGAGTTGGGCGACTTCAAAAAGCTTGTCACCGCGCACGATCCCGGAGCCAAGTTTGGCCGAGCGGCGAGTAATGATGCCGCCAATCGGAGCGCGGATGATCGTCTTCTCAATTTCGACCTTCACCGCTTCCACCCGCGACTGCGCGGTTTGAGTGGCGAGGCGGGCCTTCTCTAGTTCTTGCATCGAGCCGTCGAGTTTGTACCGCAAGCGATCAAGCTGACGTTTGCTGCTAAGGCCATCTTTGAAGAGGGCCGTCTCCTGATCGAGTTCGCTCCGGCTGACTCTGACCAGCGCCTCATACTGGCGCTCTTCGACTACGACGCGACTCGCCTCCAGTTCGGCCTGGCGGAGCTGTGTCCGCAGGTCGTCATCGTTGAGCCGGGCGAGTTCCCGCCCCTTAACCAGCCCTGATCAGTTTTGATCGGCCCCGTGAGCTTGCCCGCTGACGCGCCGAAGACGGCGGACTCGACGGCGGCTTCCATCTCGGTGCGCTTGACCGGGCCGACGTAGCCGCCCGCCGGTCTGGTCGCCGCGTCGATGGAATACTGCCGCGCGAGCGCGTAGAAGTCGGCGCCTTCTTCGACGATCTCTCCTTTCTGGCTTCGGTGATAGTGGCGACCATCGTCCTGCTGGCCGCGATGTTCTCAATCCTGGATACGATCCAGGCGGGCAGTTTGGTTTTCGGCAGGCGACGCCGAACTTTTGCCTGGGACCAAATACTGAATGCTGGCGAGCAACAGGGGGCCCGGCGATATATGTCGCTCCTTGTTTGGTTTGTTTGACGAACTTCTTGCCATCGTGGCTAAGAGACGGATGGAATCCGCGTTCGGTTTTCTCCGATCAACCCTCAAGCTGCTGGCTGTTGAGATAGTAATAGAGTCCACGCTGCTCCATCAAACTGTAATGATTGCCCACCTCGCGGACCGTCCCCCGGTCCATGACCACGATCAGGTCGGCGTTGCGCACCGTGCTCAGGCGGTGGGCGATGATGAGCGTGGTGCGGTCTTTGAGGATGCGGTCGAGGTTCTGCTGGATGGCGCGCTCGCTCTCGGTGTCGAGCGCGCTGGTGGCTTCATCGAAGATCAAGAGGCGCGGCTTTGATCGTGATTTCTCGGGATTACGACTGTTTCTCCGGCGCCAATTCTGCCTCTGCTTCCGCCAGCAGGTCGTGCACAGAGACGGGCGTTCCGGTTTGGAGAGAGTCACGGGAGCGAGCAATCATGGCTTGGAAAGCAGCCGTGCCTACCAAGAGGTCATCAAGCTCATCTTCGCCTACGCCCGCCAGTAGCCCGACGATGTTTCCGTCTTCATCAGTCAAGCCAATCGCTTCCTCACGTGCCTGTTGGACTAACTCAGGGAGATGTTTTTGCGCTTCATTGAGCGTCGTCAGCTTCATGATTTTGCTCCTGCTGAGATGCCGCCAACCACTCGTTTGCCTGGGCCTTACTGACCACCCCGTAGATCATCACCGTTTGCCTCGCTTCTTCCACGTCATAAAACACGCGATAATCATCAACCCGCAACCGGTAAGGTGGGAAAACATTCCCACGCAGCCGCTTGATGCGCGCCTGACTCTCCAAGCTCGGATTCACCGAGAGCAGGCGTTGGCACTGATCAGCAATCTTTACCCTGTCCGTGGCACGCAGCGCACGCAACTGATTGGCGGCTTCAGGCGTAAATTGGACGCTGTAGGGCATAGCGTTGCTCTACTGTTATAGCTTTAAGCCGCAGATGTTTCAACCCTCAAGCTGCTGGCTGTTGAGGTAGTAGTAAAGCCCCCGCTGCTCCATCAAACTGTAATTTCCAACGGATGCGCCGCTCGGAGGCCGTGGACTTCACGGTGCCGACGCCCGTGACTGACTCGACCATGTGCGAGTCAGCCTCCGCCAGCCGCTCGAAAGCTTCACGGTTCTGCCGCTTCAAGATGGGCGTCATCAACAAAGTCACCGCCGCGTAGCCGGGCATGAAGGCCAGCGCGATGAAGGTCAACTTGGCGTTGTAATAAAACATCAAGGCCAGGTAGACGACGATCATCAGGCAGTCTAGGACGACACCGAGCGACCGCCCGGTGAGGAACTCGCGGATGCGGGCATTCTCGTTGAAGCGTTTCAGGATGTCGCCGACCTTGCGCTCCTCGAAGTAGCGCAAGGGCAAGCTCAGGATGTGGCGGTAGAAGTCCACCATCATCTGCATGTCGATCCGCCGCGTGGTATGCACCAGCAGGTAATACCTCAGGGCCGTGGTCGCCGTCTGGAAGACTGCGATGATGAGCATCCCGACGAGCATCAAGTTGAGCATCGAGACGTTCTTGTGCACGAGCACCTTGTCCACAATCACTTGGGTGAAGATCGGCGAGGCGAGGCCGAAGAGTTGCAGCACTAGGGAAGCCAGAAAGATTTCAAGGAGGTATTTGCCATAAGGCTTGACGAGCAGCAGGAAGCGGCCGAAGGTGGTCTTCGACTCCTCGACCCCTTCCAGCTTCTGGGTCGGCGTGAAGAGCAACAAGTAGCCTGTCCAGCCCTTGCTGAACTCTTCGCGCGTGAGGCGGCGCAAGCCGATCGCCGGATCGGCCACGACCACACTGTCAGGACTCGCTTCGTAGAGCACGATGTAATGGAAGCCTTCCCAGTGCGCGATGGCCGGCGTCTCCACCTTCTCCGGATGTTCGTAGGAGGCGCGGATGCCGCGGGAGTGGAAGCCCAGCGCCTCAGCGGCCTCGGCCACGCTGTAGAGCGTCGCGCCTTCGCGACTGACGTTCGCCAGGTCGCGCAGGCGATTGATGGACGAGCTCAAAGTGGTCGGCGAACTGCTGCAACTCTTCATCGGTGAGGATGGAGAAAACGGTTGTGTCTTTGAGCAGTTCTTTGAGTTCAGTCAGATTCACTTTCGTTGCCCTTCCTGGTCACCCGCCGACAGGGCGGCGCTCCCAGATGCCTCGCCCCTATCCAGGTCACAAAAAATTGCGACCTGTGCAAGTGGGTAAACTCAAGCAGCCAACTCAAACTTGATCTCGCCAGTCTTGAACCAGCGATCAACTTCCTGGTTTCTGGCCGCTGTGGCCAGTGCGGCGAGGGCAATTGAGC
>Ga0070707_100005927_pt1 | contig 11405 bp, 6 predicted proteins | sample KBSK5502metaG_FD_65468 | JGI IMG/M metagenome (GOLD analysis project Ga0070707, IMG submission 65468) | Corn, switchgrass and miscanthus rhizosphere microbial communities from Kellogg Biological Station, Michigan, USA - KBS K5-50-2 metaG | ecosystem: Host-associated > Plants > Roots >... | reverse complement strand
AACAAGCCCTCCCCAGCTAGTTAGCGGTCCGCAGTCCGCGTCCACCCCGGCGTGGCCACTTCGTGTGCGTTCCAGCCACTTTGGCGCCCGACTTGCGGCTTTTGTGGCACCGAAACGTACACGAAGTCAGGACTGAGGCAAGGACGACGGCAAGGACGACGGCGAGGACGAGGCAATCGGGCGTAAGACGCCGGTCGGGCCACGGTACGTGGTCGGAATCTCACGCAAGGCGGCCGCCTATCACTTTCCGTACACACAGGCTGTGGATGACCTTGTGGACGAGCTGCGGATAGGTCGCCGAAGGCTGGGACTAAGCGGGGGACAACCTGCCCGACACGGATCACACTTCCCGCCCGGTGCACAGCCAACGGACCAGGCGAAATACTTATCCACCCGGCCTGTGCACGAGATGACGACCCTGACCTGCGCAGACACGGCTATCCCCAGAATCCACCTCGCCTATTACGACTACCGTTCATCTATTAGAAAGCTCAAAGAACCAAGTAGCGCGGCGGGGCTCCACTCGGCGGGGCTCCACTCGGCCGAAGCCCGGGCCGGAGAACGCCGCATCAGGCTAGGCTTTCACGAAGCCAGCGGTGCCCAGCCCAGGCTCAGCTCCAACTCCCGCTGGACGGGAGGGGCCTGGACGGGAGGGGCAGGGCGAGCGCTAGGCGAGAGCGAAAGGCGGCTTGCCGTGCAGATCCACGTCGAACGAGATGTATTCGCCGATGCGGTGGCCTGGACGGCGAGGGCGCTGCCAGCCCGGCCAACCGTTCCCGTGCTGGCCGGGATGCGGCTGCACGCCGAGGACGGCCAGCTGACGCTGTCCAGCTTCGACTACGACGTCTCCGCGCTGGCGACGATCCCGGTCGACGCCCAGGCATCAGGCAGCGCGCTGGTCTCCGGCCGGCTGCTCGCGGAGATCAGCAGGAGCCTGCCCGGCCGCCCGGTCGAGATCAGCTCAGAGGGCGGCCGCGCCGTCCTCACGTGCGGCAGCGCCACGTTCAACCTGCTCACGATGCCCGAGGACGAATACCCGGCGCTGCCGGAGATGCCGCCGGCGGCCGGGACCGTCGGCAGCGACGCGTTCGCCACCGCGGTGAGCCAGACGGCGGTCGCGGCGGGCCGGGACGACACGCTGCCGTCGCTGACCGGCGTCAGGATTGAGATCGAGGGCGACACGCTGACGCTGATCAGCACCGACAGGTACCGGCTGGCCGTGCGCGAACTGCGCTGGTCGCCCGCCAAGCCAGACCTGTCCGCCGCCGTCCTCGTTCCGGCCAAGGCGCTGACCGACACGGCCCGCTCGCTAACCAGCGCGGCCGAGGTCTCGATCGCGCTGGCGCTGCCCGGCGAGGACGGCGCGCCCGCTGCCGGGACCCCGGGCGGCGGCCAGTATGGGACCGGCATCGGTGCTGGTTACCACGGGGGCGGCGACGGGATGATCGGGTTCGAGGCGGGAGGCCGCAGGACCACGACGCGGCTGCTCAGCGGCGAGTTCCCGCGCTACCGGACCCTGCTTCCCTCGGCGGTCAGTGCCACCGCCGAGGTCTCGACCAGCCTGCTTGCCGAATCGGTCCGCCGGGTGGCACTGGTCGCCGAGCGCAACACGGCGGTCAGGCTGAACTTCAGCTTCGGCCTCGAACAGGTCTCCCTGGAGGCCGGGACCGGCGATGAGGCGCAGGCGTACGAGACGATCGAGGCCAGCTACGACGGCGAGGATCTGACCATCGCGTTCAACCCGAACTACCTGCTCGACGGGCTCACCGCGATGGACAGCGACACGACGAGGATCGCCTTCACCGAGCCAGGCAAGCCCGCCCTGCTCACCGGCAAGCCGGGGCCGGACGGAACCCCGGACTACCGCTACCTGCTGATGCCGTTCCGGCTGAACGGCTGACCCGCTCTGACCGACACCCAGAGCCGTTAGTCTGCGAGGCGTGCACCTGGCCAGGCTCGCCGTCACCGACTTCCGCAGCTACGCCGCCGCGGACGTCGCGCTCGAGCCCGGCGTGACCACGTTCACCGGGCCGAACGGGGCGGGCAAGACCAACCTGGTCGAGGCCGCCTACTACGTCGCGACGTTCGGCAGCCACCGGGTGGCGGCGGACGCTGCCCTGGTCAGGTCCGGCGCGGACCGCGCGATCCTGCGCGCCCTCGTCCGCTCGGCGGCCAGGGACAGCCTGGTCGAGATCGAGCTCAATCCCGGCAGGCCGAACCGGGTGAGGCTGAACCGCGCCCCGCTGACCAGGCCAAGGGAGGCGCTCGGAACGCTGCGCTGCGTCCTGTTCGCGCCCGAGGACCTCTCGATCGTCAAGGGCGACCCGGCCGAGCGCCGCCGCTATCTCGACGACCTGCTGGTCACCAGCCGCCCGCGGTACGCGGCGGTCAGGGCCGACTACGAGCGGGTGGTCAAGCAGCGCAGCGCGCTGCTGAAGTCGGCCAGGGCGGCCGGGCGGACCGGCCCGCCCGGCATGAACGACCCGCCCGGCCTCGAAGTGTGGGATGACCAGCTCGTCGCGCACGGCACCGAGCTCACCGCCGCCCGGCTCGCCCTGGTCAAATCGCTTCGCCCGCTGATCGCGGCGCGCTACGGCGACGTGTCCGGCGATGCCCGCGCGGCGTCGGTCAGGTACCGGGCGGGGTCTGAGCGGTCGGGCGTGTTCGACCCCGAGCCGGAGCCCGCCAAGCTCGCCCAGACCATGCGCGACTCGCTGGAACGCCTGCGCCGGGCCGAGCTCGAGCGCGGCGTCTGCCTGGTCGGGCCGCACCGGGACGAGCTCGAGCTGCGGATCGGCGACCTGCCCGCCCGCGGCTACGCCAGCCACGGCGAGTCCTGGTCGCTGGCTCTAGCGCTGCGGCTGGCCGGGTTCTGGCTGCTCCGCGCCGACGGCGAGGACCCCGTCCTGCTTCTCGACGACGTGTTCGCCGAGCTCGACACCGGGCGCCGGGACCGGCTGGCCGAGCTGTCGGGCGAGGCCGGACAGGTGCTGGTCACGGCGGCGGTGACGGCCGACGTGCCGGCCAGGCTGCGCGGGACCGCGTACACGGTCGCGGACGGGGCGATCGCCCGTGCCGCCTGACGCAGTGCCGGGTGACAGCGTGCCGCCTGACTCCGCGCCGCCCCGGCAGCCCGCCGAGCCGGAGCGCGCCGTGCGCGCCGCCGACGCCTTGGCCAGGGCACGCGCCGACGCCGCCGCCAGAGGAAGCCAGCCGGCGACACCGGCTGCCGACAAATTTGTACAACGAAAGGACAGCGGGGGACTGCCGGCCGCAGGCCAGTGGGCACACCGGGGCAGGCGGGAGGACCCCGCGCCGCTGGGCGCCGCGATCGAGGGACTGGTCGCCGACACCGGCTGGGAGCTGGCCGTGGCGACCGCGTCGGTGTTCGGCCGGTGGGCGCAGATCGTCGGCGCCGACCTGGCCGGGCACACGGTGCCTGAGGGCCTCGCCGACGGCGAACTGATGGTCGCCGCGGACTCGACGGCGTGGGCCACGCAGCTGCGGCTGCTCGCACCGCAGCTCGTCCGCAGGCTCAACGCCGAGCTCGGCGACGGCGCCGTGCGCCGGGTGAACGTGCGCGGGCCGGGCGCGCAGGCTCGCCGTCCCGGCGAGTGGCGGGTGCGCGGCGGCCGCGGCCCGCGGGACACGTACGGATGAGGGACCGTACATGTGCGCGACATTGTGCGCTTGGGCACCGCTTCCGGCTGAGCCAGACGGCACCAGCAGGTAAAATAGGGAAGCGTACAGGGACTGCAGCAGTCGGGGAGGAGCGGTAGCCACCCGTGCGCATGTCCCGCTTTCAGGAGGAGCGAACCGTTTGTCTTACGACGCACGCTCGATCACGGTCCTCGAGGGCCTGGAGGCGGTTCGCAAGCGCCCGGGCATGTACATCGGCTCGACCGGCGAACGCGGACTGCACCACCTGGTCCAGGAGGTTGTCGACAACGCCGTCGACGAGGCCCTGGCCGGCTTCGCCGACCGGATCGACGTCACCCTGCTCGCCGACGGCGGCGTCCGGGTGGTCGACAACGGCCGTGGCATCCCGGTCGACAACCACCCGGTGGAGAACCGCCCGGCCGTCGAGGTAGTGCTGACCACGCTGCACGCGGGCGGCAAGTTCGACGGCGAGTCCTACGCGGTGTCCGGCGGCTTGCACGGCGTCGGCGTCTCGGTCGTCAACGCCCTGTCGAGGCGGCTCGACGTCGAGATACGCAAGGACGGCCACGTCTGGCGGCAGTCCTATGCCGACAGCGAGCCGATCGCGCCGCTGGCCAGGGGCGAGAAAACCGACCAGACAGGGACGATCATCACGTTCTGGCCGGACCCGGATATCTTCGAGACCACGGCGTGGATCTTCGAGACGCTGTCGCGGCGGCTGCAGGAGATGGCGTTTCTCAACCGCGGGCTGGCCATCAGCCTGACCGACGAGCGCCCCGACCACATGAACGGCGAGCCGCACGTTGTCAGCTACTGCTACGACGGCGGCATCGCCGACTTCGTCCGCTACATCAACGCCTCGAAGGAAGCCGTGCACGACTCGGTGATCGAGTTCGGCGACGAGGCCCCCGGCATCTCGGTCGAGATCGCGATGCAGTGGAGCGGGTCGTACTCCGAATCGGTGCACACGTTCGCGAACACGATCAATACGGCCGAGGGCGGCACCCACGAGGAGGGGTTCCGCGCCGCGCTCACGACGATCATCAACAAGTACGCCCGCGAGCAGAAGCTGATCAGGGAGAAGGACGAGAACCTGACCGGCGATGACGTCCGCGAGGGCTTGACCGCGATCGTGCACGTCAAGCTCGCCGAGCCGCAGTTCGAGGGGCAGACCAAGACCAAGCTGGGCAACACCGAGGCCAAGTCGTTCGTGCAGAAGGTCTGCAACGATCACCTGCGCGACTGGTTCGAACGCAATCCAGGCGAGGCCAAGTCGATCGTGATCAAGGCCACCCAGGCGGCGCGGGCCAGGATCGCGGCACGGCAGGCACGCGATCTGACCAGGAAGGGCCTGTCCGGCGGGTCAGGGCTGCCTGGCAAGCTGTCCGACTGCCAGTCGGGTGACCCGGCACAGTGCGAGATCTACGTCGTCGAGGGCGACTCGGCGGGCGGCTCGGCCAAGGGCGGACGCGACCCGATGTTCCAGGCCATCCTGCCGATCCGCGGCAAGATCCTGAACGTCGAGAAGGCCAGGATCGACCGGGCGCTCAAGAACAACGAGGTGCAGTCGCTCATCACCGCGCTCGGGACCGGCATCTACGACGAGTTCGACATCTCCAAGCTCAGGTACCACAAGATCATCTTGATGGCGGACGCCGACGTGGACGGCCAGCACATCACCACGCTGCTGCTGACGCTGATGTTCAGGTTCATGAAGCCGCTGATCGAGGCCGGTCACATGTACCTCGCGCAGCCGCCGCTCTACAAGATCAAGTGGGAGGGGCGCAACGTCGCCCCGAGCTACGCATACTCCGACAAGGAGCGTGACGCGATCATCGAGGCCGGCATCGCCGAGGGCAGGAAGGACCCGAGGCCACGCGACGGCATCCAGCGATACAAGGGCCTCGGCGAGATGGACGCCCACGAACTGTGGGACACCACCATGGACCCGGCGCGGCGGGTGCTGAAGCTGATCACGCTCGACGACGCGGCGCAGGCCGACGAGTTGTTCAGCGTGCTGATGGGCGAGGACGTCGAGGCCAGGCGCGCGTTCATCCAGCGCAATGCGAAAGATGTCCGCTTCCTGGACATCTAGCTGCTCCGCCGACCGACTGATTTTCATGATCGTGGTCGATTCTCAGTCGATATGACTGAAAGGCGTCCACGATCATGGTGAAGGAGAGATCCACATGAGCGTGGACACGCCGCAGGCCCCCCCGGAGGAGCCGGGCGGCCGGCTGGAGCCGGTTGACATCCAGGTCGAGATGCAGCGCAGCTATGTCGACTACGCGATGTCGGTCATCGTCGGCCGCGCGCTGCCGGACGTGCGGGACGGTCTCAAGCCGGTCCACGTCAGGGTGCTCTACGCGATGTACGACGGCGGCTACCGGCCCGACCGCGGCAGGTCCAAGTGCTCTCGGGTGGTCGGCGATGTAATGGGCCAGTACCACCCGCACGGCGACTCGGCCATCTACGACACACTCGTCAGGCTGGCCCAGCCGTGGTCGATGCGGATGCCGCTGGTCGACGGCCAGGGCAACCTCGGCTCCCCAGGGAACGACCGGCCCGCCGCGATGCGGTACACCGAGTGCCGCCTCGCGCCCCTGGCGATGGAAATGCTGCGCGACATCGACAAGGAGACCGTCGATTTCCGGCCGAATTACGACGGCAGGTCGGCCGAGCCCGTGGTGCTCCCGGCCAGGTTCCCCAACCTGCTCGTCAACGGGTCAGAGGGCATCGCCGTCGGGATGGCGACGAAGATCCCGCCGCACAACCTGCGGGAGATCACCGAGGGCGCGCTGTGGTACCTGGAGCACTTCGACGCCACCGACGACGAGCTGCTCGAGGCGCTGATCGAGCGGATCAAAGGACCCGACTTCCCCACCTACGGGCAGATCGTCGGCCGTCGCGGCATACTCGACGCCTACCGCACCGGGCGCGGCTCGATCACCATGCGGGCGGTCGTCAACGTCGAGGAAGACCGCAGGGGCCGGACCTGCCTGGTCGTCACGCAGCTGCCGTACCAGGTCAACCCGGACAACCTGGCCGCCAAGATCGACGAGCTGGCCAAGGACGGCAGGATCACGGGCATCGGCCCGGTGAACGACGAGAGCAGCGGCCGCACCGGCCAGCGGCTGGTGATCACGCTCAAGCGCGACGCCGTGGCCAAGGTCGTGCTGAACAACCTGTACAAGCACACTCAGCTGCAGGAGACGTTCGGCGCGAACATGCTCGCGCTGGTCGATGGCGTGCCGCGGACGCTGCGACTCGACCAAATGATCAGGCACTGGGTCACCCATCAGATCGAGGTCATCGTCAGGCGCACCAGGTACCTGCTTCGCAAGGCGCGCGAACGTGCGCACATCCTGAGTGCGCTGCTCAAGGCCATCGACCAGATCGACGCCGTGATCGCGCTGATACGGGCAAGCGAGTCGGCGGCCGCGGCGCAACAGGGTCTGATGGAGCTGCTCGACATCGACGATATCCAGGCGCGGGCAATCCTGGACATGCAGCTGCGCAGGCTGGCCGCGCTGGAGCGGCAGCAACTCGTCGACGAGTACGGCGAGCTGATGGAGCAGATCGCCGACTACGAGGCGATCCTCGCCTCACCTGAGCGGCAGCGCCAGATCGTTGGAACCGAGCTCGCAGAGATCACCGCGAGGCACGGCGACGCGCGCCGCACCGAGCTGGTCGCCTGGGATGGCGATGTATCCGAGGCCGACCTGATCGCCGAGGAGGACGTGGTCGTCACGATCACTCGCGGCGGCTACGCCAAGCGCACTGGCACCGATCAGTACCGGGCTCAGCGGCGCGGCGGGAAGGGGGTGCGCGGCGCGCAGCTGCGGACCGACGACATCGTCCAGCACTTCTTCGTCACCTCGACGCACCACTGGATCCTGTTCTTCACGAACAAGGGCCGGGTGTACCGGGCCAAGGCCTACGAGTTGCCGGAGTCCGCGCGCGACGCACGCGGCCAGCACGTGGCGAACCTGCTGGCGTTCCAGCCGGACGAGCGGATCGCCGAGGTGCTCGCGCTGCCTGACTACCAGGTCGCTCCTTACCTGGTGCTGGCGACGGCCTCCGGGCTGGTGAAGAAGTCACGGCTGAGCGACTTCGACTCGCCAAGGCAGGGCGGCATCATCGCGATCAACCTGCGCGAGGACGACGAGGTCATCGGGGCCAGGCTGGTCTCCCCCGACCAGGACCTGCTGCTGGTGAGCCGGCACGCGCAGGCCATCAGGTTCCGCGCGAGTGACGAAGCGCTCCGCCCGATGGGACGGGCCACATCCGGCGTCATCGGGATGCGGTTCAGCGACGGCGACAAGCTGCTCGGCATGCACGTGGTCGACGTGGGCGCGAACGCCGACGTGCTGGTGGCAACGGAGGGCGGCTTCGCCAAGCGGACGCCCGCCGACCAGTACCCGGTCAAGGGCCGCGGCGGCCTCGGCGTGGTGACCGCGCGGATCGTCGAGACGCGCGGCGTGCTGATCGGCGCGCTGATGGTCGGGCCTGAGGACGAGGTATTCGCGATCACCTCGGCGGGCGGGGTGATCAGGACAACGGCGGCCGAAATCAAGCAGTCGGGTCGGCAGACGATGGGCGTACGGCTCGTGAACCTCGCCGCGGGGCAGACCCTGGTCGCGATCGCGCGCAACGCCGAGGAGCCGGAGATCGCGCTGGAGAATGGCGACCCGGAGGGCGACGCCGCGCCCGACGATTCCGCCCAGGCACCTTGACGTGCCCGTGACCTGCGCCGAAGCCGGACAGTCCGCGTGATCGCCGTACTTGGGGCGAGGGCAGCAAGTAACGTGGCACGGCACGGCAACTATTCGGCCAATTGGGACGTCTGACATGGTGTCACGATTGTGAGCGATCGGGCGGTCAAGGCCCAGGCATAGCTGGCGGCGGATAGTGTCGTTGCTAGCAAATTCTGTGGAGGACGGGTGGACAACCAGGCGGACCAGGTAGCTGAGGTGGCCGACGAGGCCACTGACGCCGCTGCTGAACTGGACAGGACCGTCCGGAAGTCGAACGCGGCGCAGACGGAGTCTGGCAAGAAGTCACGAGACGCCGACGAAGCGGGCTCGAATGCGGCGGCGGACGCCGCGACTACCGTCCAGGGCAAGACGAGGGGCGGATCCGCCGCTGGTTCTTCGACGGCGCAGGGCTCGTCTTCGGCCGCTGACTCGTCCCCAGAACCTGACTCCTCCCGCGCAGACGCCGAGCCGCCGTCTCTCGCGAAGCCACCCGACGCCAGGCGCTCCGACGTGACGGTCCCGAAGGCGGCGGTCCCGCCGCCCAGCGAATCCCGGCCGCAAGGCAACGGGCGCGCCGACATGCTCGCCAAGCCGCTCGGCGCCTCGGCGCCGGATCCGGTCGTCGCGCCGGCCGGGACGGTGTCGGGCACGCCGGCGGACACCGAGCCCGCCTCAGAAAATGAGAGCACGTCTTCGGTGGCGGCCGCTTCCATGGCCCGCGAGCTGACAGGCGCCGGCTTCGCGCGCCCGGGGTTCGAAAGGTCGTCCCGGTCCGGCCATGATGCCTCGTCGAGGGCAAGAACGCCGTCCCCAGGTGCGAAGCCCGCAACGCCGTCGACGACCGAGACGAATCCGGCGTGGCGCTCGCCCGTCACGGCCGCGAGTTCGCCGACATCCGCGGCTGGCGCGCCAGCCCAGGCAGTGCCGACCGCGGCTGTCTCGGCTCGGAAAGACACGGTCTCGACCGCGGCCGATGCGGTCTCGGCCCCGGCCGTTTCTGACACGGTCGCGTCGGCGCCCGCGAGGCCAACCTCAGCTGGCCAGATCCCTTCGGCGGCCGGTCAAGTCGGCTCGGCCTCTGGCCAGGCCGCGTCGGCCCCGGGTCAGGCTGCGTCCGAGCAGTCGGCCTGGTCGTCCGTTCTCACTCCACCGTCATGGAGCCCCTCAACGCCGACGGCAACAAGCCAGGCGCCGCCCGCGCCCACCGGTCCGCCCACCCAGGGCCCGGCCGCTCCGGCCGGTCCCGCCTACTCGCCGTCCGGCTCGCCGGGATCCTCGGGGTCGGCCGGCCTGATGGGCGTCGACCCGGCGACCGCCACGCGGGCTCAAGATCGTGTCGCTGCGCCCCAGCCGCAGACGCCAGCTGCCTTGGTACGATCATTGAGCGCGAAGTTCCAGCTCGCGAGTCCGTTTACAAGGCCAGGAAGCAAGAAAAAGACGAAGCTAAAGCCGAGTGCGATTAGGAGACCGGGGGGCGCTATCGGCAGTGGCAGGCCGACAATGACCGTCGGGAACAGGCCAGGGACGCTGCGCCAGCCGGCTGCGCAGACGGCTCAGACGGCGCCGAGGCCGGCGCGGCCAAGTGCGGCCGAGGTACGCGACGCGCAACTCGTGCTGACCAGGATCGAGCCGTGGTCCGTATTCAAATTCAGCTTCCTGGTGTCGCTCGTCGGATGGATCGTCCTAGTCGTCGGAGTCGCGGCGCTGTACTACACGTTCTCTTCGCTCGGCGTCTTTCACGCGATCGAGAAGACGGTTCACCTGGTGACCACGTCGAAGGGGCACTCGGGAACCAACGCCGGATCCTGGTTCTCAGCCGGGACCGTGCTCGGCTACACCATGGCGGCGGGTGTGTTCGACGCCATCCTTATCGTGGCCCTGTCCACTATCGGCGCAGCGGTCTACAACCTGGTGGCTCGCATGACCGGCGGGATCGAGATCACGTTGCAGGAGGCCGACTAGCTAGGTGACCGGCTTCGCGCAACTCGCGGTGGTGCGGTAATCTATCCCGGCGCGCCCAGTGAAGGCTGGACGGGCATCCCCGGTAGCCGCCCGGGCCCGAGCAGGCAAGAATCCCATGCACGTGCGGGTTCGCGCAGGTCAGCGGCATCAAGGGGCCTGTAGCTCAGGCGGTTAGAGCGCTTCCCTGATAAGGAAGAGGTCCGAGGTTCAAGTCCTCGCAGGCCCACCCAGTTCAGACGCCCCTTCCGGCTCCCTGGGAAAGGGCGTTCTAGTGCCTGGGTGACTAGCTGGGTGACTATGTCGGCCACAGCGTTGCTGCCGCACCAGTGCAAGGAGCCTTAGTCCGCTCCTCGGTACGGTCCAGGGACGGCTGGTCGTGGCCGCCTACATCATCAGCTTCCGCATTGCCACCTCGATCTCCTGCCTGGCACCGACGGCGGCAGCGAATGTCTCGAATCCTTGCCCGGCGTCGGCTAGCGCCCGGACCTCTGGCATCTCCGCCTGTACCTGCGCGTAGTCCATGCCAGCGAGCACAGCCTGCAGCTTGAGCTGCTCGGGGCACCGGAAGTAGTCGCGGCTGTCCCGCACGGGGGCCGCCTGGAACTGCGTGCCGATCACCAGGTCCGCGATCTCCATGAGCTGCGTGCGGCGGCGCTCGAGCTCCTCGGCGGCTTGCCGCTCCTGTTGGATTTCGAGCGATCGACGAGCGTTCGCCTCCGCTGCCCGCGCCGATTCCAGCGCCGGGGCCGCGTAGCGGTCCTCCAGCGCCCGGATGTCACCCGGTCCCGCGATCTCCGTCCGGCCGGGATAGCGGACGAAAATCGTGCCAGCCGGGTACACCTTGGAGCCGCCTGACGGCGTTGTGACCGTCAGGTCCTTGCGCAGCGTGAACATCCGCTGGCCGGGCTGCGGCGCCGCAACAGTCACCACCAGGACAGGAATGCCCTGCTCCTCGTCGTAGTGCGGCCACCAGGCCGGGCCCTCCGTGCCCAGCCAGGACTGCACGCCCTGGCCGAGGCTGGCCGG
>Ga0070707_100005926_pt1 | contig 11405 bp, 7 predicted proteins | sample KBSK5502metaG_FD_65468 | JGI IMG/M metagenome (GOLD analysis project Ga0070707, IMG submission 65468) | Corn, switchgrass and miscanthus rhizosphere microbial communities from Kellogg Biological Station, Michigan, USA - KBS K5-50-2 metaG | ecosystem: Host-associated > Plants > Roots >... | reverse complement strand
TTTTGCAACATGAAGAATACATAACTACATGCTATTAGCAGCCAAAACGCGGGATAGATCTTAAAACCACGGCGCAACAGAAAGTGCTTTGCATGAATGGATCCGAATTTCTCATGCTCGCGAAATAACAAGCCCGAGACTAGAAAACCGCTGAGGACAAAGAAAAGATCCACACCGATCCAGCCGCCTCGGAACCAAAGCTGAGTGAGCGCGTGGATTGTCGAGTTAGCGTCAGCAGGGCATGGGCTCATGTGTCTCCCCATAACAAGAAACACGGCGAACGCACGCAGGATGTCGATTCCCTTCAAGCGGTCCATTTAGTTTAGTTCACGTTATTTTCAATTCCCATTCTGCGCGACGCTAAACAATTGATGCGCCGTGCGAGTGTCCGGAATGAAACGGACCGTATGGGTTGCTATTGACATGATTCATAAAAGCTCGATCGTCGGCGCGAGGTTATCATTAGTACTCAAAGCTGCGAAAAATCGTTGAACGAAGAGGCATGATAATTACTTACAGTCGATCAGCCAATGAGAATAAAAAGGTACGACTTTCCTGGCCAATGACGGGAGATTGCCCCACGGTCTCTTTGTCGGGAATGTCTGGCGAGAGTGAAACAACTTTTGCGTCGCGTCGCGCGGTTTCTCTAATCACAATAAAAAAGCATAAGCGGGCCCTTTCATCTCAGGTCAAGTCCTTTGACTAGTCGCACGTCCCATCCAATGAAGAGTCTTCGCAATTCCAGTTTCCAGGTCAACAGTCGCTCGCCATCCAGTTTCGGTGGCCATCCTGGACGAGTCAAGAACATTTACCGGAACCTGAAAGTCACGCCCGGGCAGATGGACGATTGTTGGCGGTGAATCGATCTGGTTCCGCAGGATCGAAACGATGTCGAGCACAGAGGTGCCGTTACCGCTCGAAACATTAAAAACTCGAAACGGGCCGCCATACGACAACAACTTCATCACCGCGCTGACCAGGTCGTCGATGAACAAATAATCGCGAACGTTCGTCCCCGCCCCCCAAATTTCCAGAGGCTCGCCACGTAAAGCCCGATTTGCGAGGACCCCAATTACCCCCTGTTGAATCTGAAGTCGTTGTCCCGGGCCATAAACATTCGAGGGGCGGAGCAAACAATAATCAATGCCAAATTGATTGGCATACAACGCTGTGTACTTTTCAATTGCCAGCTTGGTGATGCCGTAGGAGCTGGTAGGATTGGTCGAGTGGCTCTCACTGATGGGAATGCTTTCCGGGACACCGTAAACTGTCCCTCCCGAAGAGAAATAGAAAACTCTCCGCACCCTGGTCTTGCCGAGTTCCCGAAGCCAACCCACGGCAGACGCAATATTGCTGGTAACATCGTAAATCGGATCGTTCATCGACGAACCTGGAACGGTCGTGTGAACCAGATTGATGACGAGGTGAGCATCAGAGATAGCTTCCAGCACATCGTGGGACCGTGAAATGTCGCTCTCGATTATCTCGACTGAGTCCTCGAAATCATTGACCAACTCGTGAGAGGCATAGAGCTTATCGAAGATGTGCACAGAATGGCCGCGCTTGACGAGTTCGCGGCAAAGGTGGCTGCCCATGAACCCCAAACCGCCGAGTACTGCAATCCGTTCACCGTCACTCATGGAGCTTGTCGAGACTTTCCGATCCCTTCCCAATCAGAACTTTTTCGTATTTGACTCCGAGATCTGTTTGCTCGCCGCTCGATTAAGATGGAAGCAAATCAGGGCGCAGGTAAGCGATCTCCTTGACAATCCGGACAGTTAATCCAATGTCATGAACAGGTCGTATCGCTTGAAGATCAGCGATTTGAAATCCACCTTGATGCGTGGATAGTACTTGTAGTGTAAATGCCGCCAGGCTAACTGGTCGTTGAAGGACTCTCCCTCCATCGCCCATTCACTTTTTTCCTCATAGGCCGATGTTATCTCTCTCAAGAACTCTATCAAGGCACCTTTCCGGGCAATGTAGCCGCCGGCGCTGAGGTGAGAATGAAACGGGTGGGTGTAATATTTTAGGGTTTCAAGTTCTCTGTAAGACTTAATCGGAGGGTAATCTACAAAGGTGTTACAGAAGAGGGCATCGCATGAATAGCTTTCAAATAAATCAATAATACTTGCCGGGTTATTCACCATCAAGACGTCATTGCTATCCGTAGCAACAATAAACTCACTCAAACACCTGCCCGACTCCAAATAATCCAAAACTGGCCTTACTTTGCCACTCCAATCCCACTGAGCAATCTCTTTTCCCAGCACCACATAATCATGTAAGCCATAGGCTTCGTAACATTTCTCAATCAAGACACTTCTCTTGTAGTTATTGCACGTAATTAGCGTTAGATTGTCGGGTTTCGAAAAAAGGAGTCTCTCGGGATTCTCCAAGATGAGTTCGGACAACTTAGTGAAACCTTGAATGACCTCTGCGGTTATGCCGTGAACAGGTTGGCCGTGAGGACGGTGATAAAATATGGGGCTGCCTTGCTCACGAAAACCGTTTTCCGAAAAAATGTGAGGTGAATAATGCTCTTTTTGGTAAGAAGTTTTCAATTCACGGCTCGCCTCTATTTCTTGGCCCCTATCATCTACAGGCGAACTGCCTTGCTCGCTTGCGGTTGCTTCATGCGGCCCTGAGCCTACCAAGCTCGCGGCTTCTGTCCGTACGGCCGAGGTTCGACCAAACATTCGGTCAAGCGGCGACAGTAACCGATGCTTCCAGCGAGCGTAAAAGCTTACTAATCGCCAACCTCTCGAGCTGGTAATCATTTCGAGGCGAGCGTCACGCTCAGCCAGTTGGGCCGCTAACGAGTCTCGCTCAAACTGCAACCGGGCTTGCTCGTCCTTCAGCCGAACCAGCTCATCCTTCAGACCATTCAACTCGTTCTGCAGACGATTCTGCAGATCGGCTTGCTGCGCTACGACACCTTTGAGAGTCTCTAACTCCTTTACCGATTTCGCCCAGTACAACTCGGGGTGCTTCGCTCTGATCCGCTTCCGGAAGTCCTCGTCTGATCCCCCCGAACGGATTTCAGAAATTAGCGAGCCCGGCCTAACTCGGTAGTCGAACATGACGCGAGGAATGTGGTGAAAGCGCCAACCTCGGGCCGCCGCATGAACCCAAAACTCCCAGTCATCCAGCGGGCACATCGAAGGATCGAATCCCTGGCAATCAATCCACACCTGTTTGCGAAACACGGCGCAGGCATCGATGTAATTGCCGTCGAGCAAAGCATCCAGATCAAACTCCGAGATCCGTTCGAATGCGGTTCGCAGCCCAAAATCATAACGGTCACCATACACAATCCCAATTTCCGGAGCGTCATCAAGCACTCGAATCGATTCGGTAAGAAACCCTTCCCTGATTCGGTTGTCATCGTCCAGCGGGAGAATGTAACGTCCACGGGCCAGACCGATAGCCTTGTTACGGGCCGCCGATAGACCAGCGTTCTCCTGATCGATTACGAAGTAGCCGCAGTGCTTCAGTAAATCCAGAATCTCGAGCGTCAGCGGTTGTCGGGATCCATCATTGACGATTATCAGCTCACAGCGCGGCGGGGCATGTCGCTCAGCGCTAGCGATGGCTTCCAGCAACAGAGTTCCCTGTTCATAGCAAGGGGTGACCACTGATACATCAATCGGTCCATTATCCGTGGCGTCGGGCCTGGATAGTCTGCTTCTAACGGGCCTTGCCTGCCACAGGCCGGTACCCGAGATGTCCGCTAGTTCGTCAAGCTCGGAAAGAAGTCGAGCGCAATCAGGATGCGCCGCTGCGACCAGATCGATCAGCGGGTCCTGGCCCCCGATGGTCTTGAACAGATGGTCCTTGAATATTTCTTCGAGTCCTGAGGCTTGCGTGGGAAGGCCAAGCTTGTCGGTCAGCAGCTTAACAAACCTATCGACGTTTTCTCTAAGCGCATTGATACTCACGAGCAGACACTTATCCGAATGCTCTTCGTAAAAGTCGCGCAGTCTTCGGTTGTAGAATGCCCAAATTCGGTACGCATACTCGGGGTTTCTGAGAAACACCTCAGCCTCCAGTCGCTGCATTGAATCCGCGACGTCCCAGGGGAACCGATAGACCAGGACATAGCGCGCTTCTTCCAACAAGCTATCCCAGAAATCAAGGAACAGTGAGGTTCTCGGATCTTTCCATCCCCACGGACCTGTCGTATCCGTACGGGCCATTAACAGGCGTTGTGCTTGATCGCGAAACTCGCTGAATCGGCCGACGTCCAGGCTTTCGCTTTCTGTCCAGCCCCAGTCCGAATGACCCCGCTCGTCCGGAACGCACAATTGGGAAAGAACTTCCCGGTGAAAACCAAGAAACTCGATATCCTCAAAATAACCCGGCGGGTTGTGCGAGTCGCCCGGCAGAAGCTGATCTCCCAAGTGCATTGAAAGCGCACCCAGGAGGGAAGCTGTCAGCGACGTGCCGGAGCGATGCATTCCGCTGACTATAATCGTTGGATGGGTAATCTTGGCTGACAAGGTCGTTGCTTCTCGGAAAGCTCGTCAAGATTTAGTCGATAATCCTACATCATTGTTGGACCAACTTCGGGGTAGGAGATCAGGCCGCAAGTCCAGGGTCATGCCAATCGACGCTGACACCACAAATTTTCCGTCTGAAACCGTCTGAAACGAAAACTAAGCCCACGAACCTTATCTACCTTGGATGCGGGCCCGTGTCAACTGCGGAATAGCCCATGTCACGCATGCGACAGACCGACAGCGGCCTTCGATGCCCTGACCGAATTTGAGGGGGCCGGTCATCGGCTTATTCTTTGTTGTAGTGGAGCAGGCACGGGACTACAGCCGTGCCAAAGAACGAGTTGACGTGGGTAAAATTCATTTCCAACCGGCTGCATTGCCGGGTAGGCCGAGAGGAAATTTAAGTAACCGCGCTACTGCGGGTTGATAGGCGTGAGCGTGACCACCGCATCGATGTCGTTGTTCTTGAACGAAGAGCAAGTGCCGGTGCCACCGACGGCGGCCCCGTTATCAGTGATGCTATTGTTGCCCAGGCGGACAATTGCTCCAGTAACACAAACTACTCCAGTCCCATTGTGGGCCGAGACGCTTCGCTCAATATTGAGTACCGCCCCACTGGCTGCACCCGAAAAGCCTGCAAAAGCGTTGTGCGCGGCGAGACTCTCGCTCACGCTGGTTTTGGAAGTGGCTCCTTGCGCCTTCAGGCCAGCGACGTTGTTCTCCAGCCGAACACGGTTCAGATCGGCGTTTGCCGCGGCACTGGGGTTGACTAAGATGCCTTGTCCCGTTGAGGCCCCAAAGTTCCCGTTATTGCGCACGATGGTATCGAGCACTTGCAGCTTACTACCGGCGACGGTTGGCACAAAGTTGATTCCGGAAGTTACGAAATGATTGATCGTGCAGTTCTCGACTTGCACAGTCCCACCGGTAATGACGGTGACGCCGCTCAAGCCGGTACCCAACCCTTCGATGTCGAGTCCGCGGAGCACGACGACATCGGTGGCGTTCGGAACGTTGACCACAATGCCATTGGTGCCGGACACCAGCACGCCGGCTTCAAATTTTTCGGATGAGATGGTGATGGGCTTAGTGATCGTAACTGCCCCGAAGCCACCCGGATCGAGGACGTTAATCTCTCCCCCGGTCGCAGTCTTGGAGATTGCGCCAGCGAAGGTCTTACACGGAGCCGTGCGGCTGCATGGATCCGCGTCGTTACCAACGCCGGAGACCCAGGTGCGTGTTGCCTGAGCTTGCGCCACTGCGACGAAGGCAATAGCAGCGATCGCTAATGCGATAACTCTGAGAGCTAAACGGATGTTGCACATATCTATCTCCTTCTAACTGATGGCGCAACTGCACCGTTGTTGCAATCCAATTGATGATCGAAAAACTGCCCCTGCCAGCCCACTCGTTGGCTAACTAGTAGGCCGGCAGGGACAAATTTTCTAACTAGCAGTTCCGACTTAGGATCAGGTTTGGCCCGTGGGCGTGTTCGGGAACGCTAGCCCTCCGGTCTGGTTGTTTCCGTAAGACGACACCGTTCCCCCGCCGGCGGTGGTGGCCAGGTTTGCATTACGCATCGCCGTGGTGTTCGACACCAGAATGCTAGAACTCGATGTGTTGGCCTGGAAGCCGCTGACGTTGTTTGAAACCACGCAGTGATCAACTGCGACCTCCGTGGGCCCTCCGGCTGTTTGCTGCGCAAAGATTCCAGCAGTAGCGTTTTGGGTTACCATAGAGTCAAAGATCGTTGCTTTGACATTGCTTCCTGCATTCAAACCGGAACCGTCACGCGACAGAACTGAGTGGGTTACGGCAACGTTGATTTGAGTGCTGCCACTACTGGGATTGACAAGAATACCGTTCAAGCCGCAGTTCGTAATCGACGTGTTGTGGACCATCAGAAAGCCGCCGGCGGCGCTGACGTCTTCAATCCCATTTTGGCTCCAGTTGTAGATTTCGCAATTGAGCACAAACAAACCCTTCGCCGAGTTCAGTTTAATCGCGTCCAGTCCCGGGGTAAGTGCTTGACTGATTCCCTCAAACCTGAGATTGTTCAGCGTGATGACATCGTTCGCGCCGGCTGAGATAACGAAGCCGTTGGTGCCGCTCGCGAGAACTGAGGCAACCTGACCGCCGCCACCGTCAATCGTGATCGCTTTGGTGATCGTGAGAGCGCCGAAGCCACCCGGATCGAGAGCGTCAATCTCACCGCCCGCGGCGGTTTTTGAAATCGCGCCGGCGAAAGTCTTACATGGCGCCGTGCGGCTGCACGGATTGGCGTCGTCGCCGACGCCGGACACCCAGGTGCGCGTTGCCTGCCCCTGAGCTATGGAAACAAACGCGAGCGTGAAGATCGCGATTGCGATTGCATTAATAGTGAACCGAAACTTGTTCATTTGGAGTCTCCTTTTTCTTTCTGTTGAAGTTTTGGGATGGCCGCCAGTAGAACACGGATTCCGTTCCGGCCACTGTTGCGCCGAGCTTCCCGAGTTGTTGACGAGAAATGTGTTTCATCAAACTCCTTGATGAGTGCTTCTTAATTCGCAGTCTGCGAAAAAACTAATTCCCACAATCACGGGACGTGACGTTGGTAATTGTCCAAACAGCATTATCGCCGCAATTGACGACCGTCGAAAGAAAGCAGCCGTCCTCATCTTCGCCAATGACCTTAACCTGTTGTTGGTCGCACGCGACGTTACTAAGAGTAAACGATTGGCCGGGTGAAATAACCGAGTCACCCAGTTGGTTGCCACTCCAATCGTCGGCGCCAACGTGCGAGAGATAAACATGACGAATCTCGCGAGTTGAAGCATTCACGATGTTTACCGACGTTGACTGCTGCGCCCTCGATAGCCGCGGCAGAGCGGCAATGGCTGCGCCCAGGATAATAAGGAGGAGCAAATTGCGCTTGATATGCGAGTTTCTCATTGTCGTTATTCCTCTCAAAAACCGTTTGCAGGTGGGCGGACGCAAGAGATGCCCGCCCTTTCTATTAATGAGCCTTAGAACTCAGACTCATGGACAATTGCCTGTGACCGTATAGTTCGGTCCATCATCCACTGGTGTTTCACCCTGGTTCTTTGGCGAGAAAACCTTGGCCGTGCCGGTGGTCGTGTTACCCGACGTGTCACGAAGTCTGAACGTGATTGTGTACACACGACCGTTGCCGTTGTTTACGCGCTCGGCGCGCAACTGAATGGATTTGCAATTGGCGGCAATTACGATGTCATTTAGCGTGTCGCCGGAACCGGCTGCGCTCTCAGGCTCGTCGCTCGTCGCACTGATGATGTCGACGTCGCTTACGCTGAGCGTGTCGCAGTTGTCGCTTACGCTCGAAATAAAGTCCGCCGCAGTGAACGTGTGATAGCTATGGTTCGGCGGCCACATCGAGGGCGTCTGCCCATTGAACGTAATTGTCGGAGGTTCATTGTCCACAACCGTAATGGTCTGTATGCAACTCGATTGATTACCAGCGTTGTCAGTCGCCGTCCAGGTGATGGTCGTCGTTCCTTTCGGATACGGCGCAATCAAAGGCTGGCTATCACTGCGCGTACCTGTCACGTTGGGGGCAATGTCGCAGTTATCTGAAGCAGTCGCAATCCCTACCACCACAACCGCAGAACATAGGCCCGGATCGGTATTGGTGGTTATGTTCGCCGGGCAATGAATCGTTGGCGGTGTTGTGTCCTTGACCGTAAACGTGATCGTCTTTTCCGAAGTGTTACCGGCCCCGTCATTATTGCTGGAGTTGTCATTCGCCGTGATGTGAACTGGATGATCTCCAAGCCCGACCATCGTTCCTGGCGCCGGGTCTTGAGTGTAGGTGATGTGCGGATGCCCAGCGCACGCGTCCGAAGTGTCGGAACTCGCGCAGGCGCAATTGTCTGTGACGGTATTGCTGTAGTCGGGCACCGCCGCCTGACAGTTTGCGTCGGCCGAGACTGTTTGGTCGGTGGCGCCGATGACCGGGGGCGTTACGTCGTTAACGGTTACAGTTTGCGTGCATGACGCAGTTCCAGTTCGGTGCGCCTGCTCATCCTCGACACTTTGATAAGGCCCCGGAGTATCGTGCGAGGTCGCCGACCACGTGATGGTGGTTACACCAGCCGAGAAAGGAGCATCTTGAGTCACTCGCGTACAGTTGCCGTTCCCATCGCAATTGTACATGGGCTGGCCGTCGCTGCGGGTAGCAAACAATGTTACGTTGTCACCTGTTACAGTTGGGCTTCCGACATTCACAGTGGCCTGGCAATTATTGTCGGCATTGGCCGTCTGGTTGGATGGACAGCTAATAGTTGCCGTATTTCCATGCTCCTCAACGGTAACGGTAAAGCTACAGCTACCGCCACCGGTTTCAGAAGTGGCGGTGACTACCGTCGTTCCCACCGGGAAGAATGAACCTGAAGCAGGCGTGGATGAGACAGATCCACAAGTACCCGAGGACACAGGAGGCGGGTAGTTCACGTGCGCTCCGCGCTGGCCGCCTTCGGTCGTATTGGCGGGGGTGGTAATGTTGTCCGGGCATATGAGTTGGCAAGTCGCCCCGCCGGTACTTGCGGTGACTGTGTATTGAGCGGTCGAGGTATTGTTGTTGGCATTCGGATCAGTTGTTGTGGTGGAAACCGTCGCTGATGTTTGGTAATCACCCGGAGCGGCGGAGCCGGTGTTATAAATCGCCGTGAATTCTGCCCTGTCGCCGTTTGTGAAAGCCGCCATGATGCAGTTGTTCGGGACGGCCGTGTCAACTGCTACGCAGGCCGGACCAGAATTTTGCGTAAACTGAACCAGAGTGCCCCCGGCAGGAACCGAGTCGATGAGATGGACGCCGGACGCCGGGTCCGGGCCCGCGTTGCCGACTACCAGGGTGAAGGAAATGTTGTCGCCCGACGGAACTGTCCCGCTCGGGCTGTGAACAAATTTCTGAACGAAAACATCCGCGACGGGATTGGCTGCTTCATGTACCGTAAAGAGCGCAGTCTGGCGGACGGCCCCGTTTGAGCGGGCAAGGTTCACCTTCCAAGTCCCACGATTATCGACCGTCTGGCCGTTCACGTCTGAGGTTGGGGTTGTAGGTAACTGGTATAGATACGTAGTCGTATCATCCGTCGATGCGTCGTTCGATTGCCTGATAAAGCCCCCCGTGTCGACCCACAGCACGTGCCACGGGAACAGCGTAACCGGTACACCAGTAGCTTTGGCGCATACAACGTCGCCCAGAAAAAAATCGGACTGTGGTGTGGTGCAGTCACTGCCGTTAAAAGTTGCGATGCCTTCGGGTGACGGGGGCGTGGGCAAGAAGGGCTTGAATAGGGACGACAAAGGAGCCAGAAATGCAGAACTGGAAACCGCGAGCGCAGCCGTTTTGCTAATCCTTGCGGGCTTTACGGAGTTGTCGCTTGTCTGCGAATTAACGCGCGTCGGCAGCGAACTTGATCGCGCAGAATGAAATGGCACCGCCAAAACGGCTACCGCAATGATGAAAGCGCTGATGAGAAATACAGAACTGAGGCGCACCAGATGTCGGCGGCGGTTTCCGTTTTTCATGAGATAATCTCCTTATGACTTTCGCTACGAAGATACTGACGGTTCTTCGGCCAGCTAAACTGTTCTATCGAGCGTTCGAACTATTCGCAAAGCTTATTAATCCTTGAGGGATTCATACCCAACCCTCTTTCACTTCACTACGTGGGCAAGAGATCGCGTTAATTGCGGCTGGGCGGGCCGATTTTGTTCGGGTTAATGGCGCCCTTGGTTGCAATCAACGCGGATTGGCAAGTCTTCCTGGACTCAATTCCCCAAAAAGAGGAGGGGTTAATACTCTATTTTTGTTGTCGTGTCAATAAGATTTGTCAATGCGGTCATTGATATTATTCATGCTTGCTATAAGGTCGGCGAAACCCGTCGTCACGCCTTTCGCAGTCTAATGCCGGTAGCATGAATTCATGCTACGGGCATGGATTGCCAGTCCAATGAAGTAGGTGCCTTGACTCGCCTTGATCAGCTGGATAGTCTGCTCTGTTTGGCATTATCAAATTTCCCGAGATGCTGAAGCGTCGAGTGCTGAAAACGCATGGTCACGACCAGTGTAATAATCCCAACCCACGATCGCCCCGAGGTGCTGGTTTGCGCAGTTGAGAGCGCTCGGGCCGCGGGAACTAATCTCGAGATCATCGTCGTCGACGATGCTTCAATCGATGATACTGCTGAAGTCTGTCGAGGGCTGAAGGAGATCAAGTATGTTCGGCTGAAACGAAATCAGGGCGTTGCCGGCGCGCGCAATGTTGGCATCATGAAAAGCACGGGCAGATACATTGCTTTTCTGGATGACGATGACTTGCGATTGCCGGGGTCGCTCGACGTACAGGCCGATCTTATGGATAAGCATCCGGAGGCGGGATTTGTTTGTGGTGCGATGATCATGGCTGACCAGGAATATCGGCCGACGGGAGAAGTATTTCTTCCGCGCAATTCGGGCGATGTTTTTTGGGACCTCCTGGAGTTGGATTTCCCGGTGATGCCCTTGTCCACACTGATTCGGAAAGAGTGTTTTCTGCGAGTTGGTTTGCTGAACCGAAAGCTGTCTGGGATAGACGACTGGGACATCTTCACCCGAATCTCGGAAGTCTACCCCGTTTTGGTTCTCGATCAGCCAATGGGAATATACCGGCAACCTACCCCGTCCTCAGTTCAAGGCTCGTCATCTCAGGCTAGACAGCTACGACGAGTCTCGCGTCATCAGTTAAGGCTGCTTGGCTTGCCTCGAGCCAGGACGGCCTCGGCGAGTGGGCGTCGAGCAGTTCGCCAGCGCGCAATTAACCGCATTGCTGATACTCTGCTCTGGAATGCGGCTCAGTATTGGCCACGCCGTGAATATCGAGCGGTTTGTGCGAACATTATGGT
>Ga0070707_100005921_pt1 | contig 11411 bp, 10 predicted proteins | sample KBSK5502metaG_FD_65468 | JGI IMG/M metagenome (GOLD analysis project Ga0070707, IMG submission 65468) | Corn, switchgrass and miscanthus rhizosphere microbial communities from Kellogg Biological Station, Michigan, USA - KBS K5-50-2 metaG | ecosystem: Host-associated > Plants > Roots >... | reverse complement strand
ACGCTGGTTCTTGCCCGTCTCGGCAACGTTGCTGCGCAACTAGCGCTTCGCGCTCAGCCGAGACGAAAGGCACTGCGCAGCTAGTGCTTCGCACTCAGGCAAGACGAAAGGAGAAAGGCCCACCAATAGGCATCAACCGAACACAAAGCTCCCCACCATCCGTAGGGGCGAGGGTGGAGGAGCGGCGGGGAGGGCCTTTACGGTCGCCCGCATCCTGTTCCCTATGCTTAAATGTAGGGGGCACGTGATCACACCCCCAGCACCGGGCGACCATAAAGGCCCTCCCTTCCCCACATCATCCACCCTCGCCCCTACGGACTGACGAGCACGTTTCCAAAAAACCCTACCCATGAGAGCACCACCCCCGCCCCAACGGGAAATGTCATACATCGACACGGATGGTTGCGTACGGAGCCATCTCCAGCACGAGTTCTCTACCCTCAATCTCCACCTGCTGCGTGTCCCGGCGAAAACTCTCCGGTTCGAACATAGCCTTCTGCGCAGTGTTCGCATCCAGGCTCCTCAGCGCGACTTGCTCAGTCACCAGTGGACTAACCACCACCGGCTGCTGCGTACCTGTCAGATTCACGATCAGCAGGTGGAGAGACCCCTGGCTCTCGACAGCGAGCGCGGTGACGGCCAGTGGCCGGTTCGACCTGCACTCAAGTATCGAGCCGTCCTGCCACTCTGCAATATCCGCAAAGACGTGATACAGGGGAAAAACCATCCCCGGCGCAGATGGAAAGAGTTCAGGCAGCGGCGAACCCGTGTCCCGCTCCATCAAACCCAGCCAACCCGTAGTCTCATAGTAGGTGAGTGAAGCTGCGTCGCTCTCCGCCAGGTACTTAATGCTCCCCGCAGTCCACGCTGCACCGAACAGCGACATCTGGCGCGGATCGACCGGGTCTGGCAGTTCATCCGGGGATCGCCCGGCTTCGGCTGCGGTAGCATGCGGGTTATACCGGCGCTTCAATGTGATCGGACTCACGATAACCGGACGACCACCCGAAAAAGCCTGTGCGCTCTTCACCGTTTCGGCTTGCGCCTCCAGCGTCTCGGCCAATGACCGCTCATCGAAGGCGTGCGCCTGCGGGATAATTGTGTACGAAATCCCATCCATCGCCTCCACTTGCGGTCGCGTGCGGTTCAATTCGCAGAAGTACATGTCGGTCCCACCGGCAAAAGCAGCCTGGGGAGCCGCTTGCTGCAGGTGCCGGCGAGTCAGCTCCACCAGTTCCGGCGCCGTCGTCTCCGATGGATGAGCGGTCTGCGCCCCCTCCTGAAAAATAAGGAAGCGCACAACCCTGGCCCGTCCCAGCAGGAACGAGGCCAACCTATCTAACTCGCCCGCGCTCTCTCCGGTGACAAAGACTGCCAACTCCAGGTAACAGTTCAGAGCCTGGCAGGTTTCTATAGCCAGTTCCAGGGCACCGGAGTAATCACTATTCAGGTGGACATCGGCTCGCAGGTGATCGAGCCGCAGCCAGCGCAAAAGTTCGAGTTCGCGTGCACTCAGAGGTACTCCATCACTAGCCATCCCGAATCCAATAGCCGGTAGACGGTGACCGGTCATTTGACCAAGAGATAGGCGCAGCTCTTCGACTTTGTTCTCATGACCTGTCTCTCCCGGCACGTCCTCCAGCGAGACCGTGACACTCTGCGCGATCCATGTACCCACATGCGCCTGGTGGGGGAATCCGAGCGATAACGGCGTGCAGTAGGTTTTGAAGGAGGCGTCGGTCCAGTTGCGCTGATCCTCCATCTCAAACAGGTCACCTTCGAAATCAAATCTCACCCCCTCCCCACTTGCAAGATCGATTGTCAGGCTGCTGCATGCGGGAAACAGGGGCACATAGTAGCCATTCTCGAAGCGCTGCTGGCCGATCAGTTCTGGCAGCCTGCCACTAACTTCGCCCTGCGGCGTCTGTACATGGTAGGGCCGCCCTGCACTCTCACGAAACGGGTGCAGGATACACAGCCCGATCCGGTTGTAGCGAAAAACGGAATTTGCCACGCCATCCATCTCATAGCGGATCTGCCCACCGGGAGAACCCAGTATCCGGCCATGCCAGGTATAATTGAGGTCATGTTCCCGGTGCTCAACCTCAAACTCAACCTCAAAACTATCTTGCCTTTGCTCAAGCCTGGTGACGCGGTGCTGTCCGGGGATGGTGTTCCAATTCTGGTCGCGCACAGCTACGTAGATACGGCGCACGATCTCCGGCGAGCCGCTGCGCACATAGCGGAGATCGATACCATCCAGTAACGCTGTCACCGCTCCAGCCCTTAGTTCGTGCGTTTCCGGCTGCTGCCTGTCAATGCCATACCACAACTGGTATTCTGTCAACGTGCGCATCTTGTCCTCCTCGCACCGCTTCCGGCCAACGCCCGGCTCGGAAGCAGGTGAGCAATACTCTCATGGCGCCCCGGCCTTTGAGCCGGGAATGGGTTCTTGAGGAGCATCCACCAGGATTCCCAGCGTCTGGCCGCCATCCAGCACAAGAGTCTGTCCTGTAATGTAAGCAGAGTCGCTGGAAGCCAGGAAGAGGGCCGCTTTCGCCACGTCGATAGTCTCGGCGAAGCGATTGAGCGGTATGTGTTTCAAATACTCGGGTCCCAGGATGGGATCTTCTGTCACCCAAGCCGCTATGCGCGTACGGACTACACCTGGAGCGACCGCGTTCACCCGGATGCCGTAGCGCGCCAGGTCGATGGCCGCCGAGCGCACAAACGCTACCACGCCACCCTTCGACGTGTTGTAATGGGCCAGGTTCGACTCGACCCAGAAAGCATTGGTGGAAGCTGTTACTACGACCGCTCCTCCACCCGATCGCGCCATCACCCGGCCCGCCTCCTGTGTGCAGAGGAAGACGCCTGTGAGGTTGACATCCATAATGCGCTGCCAGCTAGCGTCGTCGATCTCCAGCAAGGGTGTGGCATCGGCTATTCCCGCATGGGCCACCATCACATCCAGTTGTCCAAACCGCTCGACGCATGTCTCCACCGCGCGATGTACATCCTCTCGTTTGCTCACGTCCCCACCCAGGCTTACCACCATCTCGCCGCCCGGTGACAATTGCCGTGCAGTCTCAAGGGCTAATCCTGCATCCAGGTCGAAGATCAGGACGCGTGCCCCTTGCCACAGAAATTGCTCCGCGATGGTACGTCCAATACCCTGGGCCGCGCCGGTGACTATGACTGCTTTGCCCGCAAATTCAGTGGCATTCATCTTTCCCGTTTCCTTTCAAGACTGGATATAGGATTTTCTACGGATAGGTAAACGCCGGCTTAATGGAGATCATATGGCCACTGCCTGATTCTAGCACAATTTTCAGCAACGGCTCAGAATCGAGGTAGTAGAATTTGATGGTGTCGCCGATTGCGCCGCTCATCAGTGGTTTCAGGCCCATTTTCTCGAAGTTCTCGAGGTTCTCTTCGTAGTTCGCTCCCGTGCCCATGCAGGCAATATGATGCACGCCTTCGCCGTGCTGTTCCAGGAACTCCTTGTAGATGCTGGGCCCTTCAAGCGGCTGAATGAACTCGAAGTCAACCGGCCCGACATGCGTTTCCGCGTTCATGAAAGTGAATTCCACCGGCTTGCCTCGCAGCATCGTGCTGTGCAGCAGCGGCGGTTCGGCTATGTAAATGCTCCAGGGACCCCAGCCGAGCGTTTTGTGGTAGACCTCCACCATCTTCCTCACGTCACGCACCACCACGCCGATCTGGCTTATCGCAATGCCTTTGAAGAGACCTGAATCGTGCGCCATGTGTCGACTCCTTTTCATTACTGGTCAGGATGTAGCATTCCAGTTGAACCGGAGGTGTGCATGGGGGGAAGAAGCACACCCCCGGTTAGGCCACGCAGCTAGGCTGTCCCACCGGCCGGTTGCTCGGACGGCCCTTCCACTATCTCGAAGGCACTCTCACCTGCCTTGGTGAGCCACTCCTCCTTTCCCCGGACCGCCATCACGCCCAGTATCACGATGCCCAGGAGCAGCCAGATACCCACGGTTGGAATAGCATATGAGACTGGCGCCGCAGGGTAAGGATTGAACAACTCGTAAGCCAGCCAGCCCAGGGCAGCCAGCGAGAGCAATGGAAAGACGAAGTGGTAGATGATATTGAACTCGCTCCGGTACTGCCGCCAGTAGAGCAGGAAAACGCCAACGTTGCCCATGGCGTAGACAAGGATCACGGCCAGCGCCAGCGCAAAACTCTCATAGAAGTATCCATTGACGGCGCCGAGCCACCACAGCAGGGCAAAGCCGGTCACGACGTTCACCACCCACTGCAGGATGATCGTGTTGACCGGTGTTCTGTATACCGGGTGTACCCTGGTCAGTATCTTTGGCAGCGAACCGGAGCGCGCCATCGCGTACCACACGCGTGTCCCAATGTTACAGACAGCTATCACGACAGCAACGGTCGAGTTCAAGAGCGCAAACAGGATAAACCACCAGACCGGCCCCCATACACGCTTAGCTACCACAACGGCGGGCAGTTCCGCCGAACCGGGCAGTTTCGCGATATTACTGGTGCCCCAGCCGATAATGATCGCCCAGGTCACGAAGACCAAAAAGACGCCGAGCAAGATAATCGAGCCGATCACGGCGCGAGAGACATTCCTGGTCGGATTCTTGGTCTCTTCCGCCAGCGGCGCTGCCCCGTCCCAGCCGGTGAAGGCTTGTAACGAGAAGACGATGGCAAGCGCGAATGAGCCAAAACCAACGTTTGAGATGTTGGATGGATTGTAGGAGGTGAAGTTCACGCCGCCTGGACCGGGATTGGCTATAGCCCAGATGCCCAGGAGCAACACCAGCCCCATCTCGATGATGCCGAGGATGAGCAGTGTCCTGCCCGAAAGCTTAATGCCGCGGTACTGGAGCAAGGCGACGGCAGTCACAACCACAAGCATAAATACCCACGGGAACCAGGGCCAGTTGGCGCCCGTGTCCGCCAGTATCTCCTGCTGCAGGATGTTGCCCATATACAACGAGACGATTCCACCAACCGTGGGCGCATACAGGATAAACATCCAGGCGACCAGCCAGCCAGCGCGCGGGTGTATACTGCGGCTGATGTACGTGTAGTAGCCACCGGCGGCCGGCATTTTTTTGGTGAACTGCACCAAGACAATGCCAAGTATGAGGGTGATCACGAAACCGATGGGGTAAGCGAGGGGGGCTGTGACCCCCGCTAGACTTACAACGAAAGGAGTAAAGAACAAAGCGGCGATTGCCGGCGCGATGGTCGTAACGCTCTGCATCAGTACCTCGGGCAGGCTCAATGCACCCGCCTTCAGCTCGGTTGGTACAACCAGTACCTTATTTTCCGGTCCCACAACCGGCAGGCGTACGTTACCATCTCCTTGTGTCGAAGAGTCATCGATTGTGGCCATTTTTCTCCTCTTTTATGAGTATGAGTCAGATCGAAACAACTACCAGGACAGTCCACTCCCTGGACTATGTGACAGGTTCTCTCCTTATCCTGCTTTACCTCCTTTCACTTCTGTCCGCCTGGACGCTTCCGCTCCGGGCTGCACCAGTTCTTTCGCCGTCGTCTCATCTGTCACCAGCACATCGACGTACCCTGTACGCAATGCACCACGTATTGCCGCGTACTTCTCGGGTCCAGCAGCTACTGCAACAACGGTAGGGATGCGCGCAAGTTCTTCCCGTTCAATGGCAATCAGTCGATCATCGAGCACTGCTACGGGCTCCCCCCGGATATTGAAAAAGCGCGCGGAGACGTCACCTACCGCGCCAGACTGCAGGAGCCGCTTCCGGTCTTCCGCGCTCAAGTGTCCGTAGCGCACCAGTGGAGCACTATCATCCAGGTTCCCGATGCCGACCAGCGCCAGCTCACTTTCCGCGGCAGACTGCAGGGCTGCCCTGATCGAGCCATCGCTCAGCATCGCCTGCCTGATGTCGGGGGAATCTACCAGCAGGGGTGCTTGTAAATAGTGGATGCGGCTGCGTGGATACAGAGAGGCAATGTGCCGGGCCAGCTCATGTCCTTGAATACCAGGCATGGCTCTACCAAATCCACCCAGCAGCATGGAAACATCAAGATCGGTCACGGTGCCAGGAGACAGCAAAGGCACCATTGCGGAGAGCATTCTACCAAAGGAGAGGCCCAGTCGTGCACCATTGGTCAGCGCGCTGCCGAAGTAATCTGCTGCCACAGATGCCACCGCTGCGCTTCCACCATCCTCATTCGCTACCACTACGGCCCGTTTAAGTCCAAAGCGATCCGCCAGGTCGCGCGCGAGCGTCACCTCGAGACGCCGGGGGCGGCGGATCTCGATATGCACGATTCCCTCATCCCGCGCCTTCTTGAGATTCCTGGAGACCGTCGCGGGATCAACCTGCAGGTCACGCGCTATGCGCGCCTGGGTCTGACCCAGCACATAAAATCTCGTCGCCAGTTCCACCAGAAAATCGACGTCTGCTTTGTCCATGCAGCACCGTTCTCTAAAGCAAGCGTGCAGCGCAATTTCTTGCGCCGACTTCATGATTTTGAGAAAGTATACCATCCAGAAGCGGATAAATCAAGTGTTTACGCTCAGCGCTCAACTTTAACGACCTGCTCAACGCCATGGAACATCATGTCGTGGGCACCACAAGTATCATCGGCACGTTTAAACTACCGAGCTAAACACTTTCATCCTGCATTCACGAGGTCTTGCGAGGTATAATGAAACACAGTTTACTGAGCGATGCAAACGAAAAAGGTGAGACATCAATGGATAGGAATAGGTATGATAAGTTCACCGAGCGGGCCAGGAAGGTCTTGAGTCTCGCTCAGGAAGAAGCCCAGCGCTTCCAGCATAATTACATCGGCACCGAACATCTCTTGCTCGGTCTTGTACGCGAGGGAGAAGGGGTCGCTGCCAAAGTATTGAGCAACCTCGGCGTGGACCTGAACAAGGTCCGTTCTACCATCGAGTTTATCGTTGGACGTGGAGATCGCATTGTTCTTGGTGAAATTGGCCTCACCCCACGCGCCAAAGAAGTGATCGAACTCGCTGTGGATGAAGCTCACCGCCTGAACCATCATTACATTGGAACAGAACATCTGCTGTTAGGTCTGGTGCGCGAAGGAGAAGGGGTCTCCGCCCACGCGTTAGAAAGCCTGGGGGTGAACCTGGAGAAGGTACGCGCGGAAACCATCCGGGTGCTCAGCCAATCAGGAGCGCCCCACGTAGTTAGCGGATCAAGATTCGCTCAAGAGAAGATTGAAGGGCCACCACAGCTAATAGATGAGCTAGAGGCACTGGAAGCAATACTTCGTGAAAAGGAAGCGGCTATTCAGAGGCAAGAGTATGAGCTGGCTGTCGAACTACGCGATCGTGAGGTAAAACAGCGTGACCTCATCGCCAGGCTGGAGTCTGAGTGGTATCGCGAGCGTGAAAACAAGGAGCGCGGGCAGAAACCAGGTGAAGAGAAGACGGAACCTGTCCAAGATGACGACGATAAAGCACAGGAACCTAGTCAAGAGGAAAAGGACTTCATTCAGACGCTTGGTAATCTCAGCCAGGATGAGAGGGACAGGTTTGCTACGTTCACCGTGCGGGCCAGGAGGGTCTTGAGATTTTCTCGGGAAGAGGCTCAGCGCTTCCAGCACAATTACATCGGCACTGAACACCTCCTGCTTGGCCTTGTGCGTGAGAACGGAGGCACTGCAGCCGCGGTGCTGCGCAACCTTGGCGTAGAGATCAAGAAGGTTCGTTCTAGTGTTGAGTTTATTATAGGTCGTGGAGATCGTATTGTTCTTGGCGAACTTGGCCTCACCCCGCGCGCTAAAAAAGTGCTCGAACTCGCCGCTGATGAGGCCCGTCGCCTGAATCATGACTATATCGGGACAGGGCACCTTCTATTGGGGTTGGTGCGAGAAGGGGAGGGCATTGCCGCAGGTGTCCTGGAAAGCCTGGGGGTGAACCTGGGGAAGGTGCGCACGGAAACGATTCGAGTGCTCAATCAGCAGAAAGATTCCTGATCAAAAATGAGAGAACGCTTCTTGAAGACGGCCGCTCCAGGCTGAGAAGAAGATTTCTCATCAAACATTTTTCGCTTTATCTCCTTCGCTATCTTGATTTTTCCACTTTTTCTCCCACTGCATTCCGGGAGAAGGCGGTGTTCCTCTTAGCTGTCCATTAGTCGTTTACCAACTCCCAGGGTCTGGCCGCCATCGACAGGGATCACCGCCCCTGTAACCCATGCTGCATGTGGATCGACCAGTTGCACTATCCACCATGCAAGCTCCTCCGGGGCGCCCATACGCCCCAGGGGCACGGTCGCGACCAGGTCTTCGTGCACTTTGTGGATATCATCACCGAGGGTGTAAAGAATAGAGGTAGCAGCAGGGCCGGGCGCAATAGCATTCACGCGGATGCCATCCACGGCGAGTTCCGCTGCCAGGCAGCGCGTCAGGTGTTCTACTGCTGCCTTGGTCATCGAGTACAGCGCATTCTCCACTCGTACCCACGAGCCAACGGAGGAACCCAAGTTGACGATTGCGGGTGCGGGGGAACGCCGCAGGGCAGGGAGCGCCGCCTGGATCAAAAAGAAAACGCTGCGTACATTGGTTGCTACCTGCTCATCAAACTCGGCCTGAGTGAACTGGTCAAACGGCTTCGCCACCAGTCCCGCCGCATTATTGATCAACACATCGATGCGCCCAAAGCGGGAGAGCACTTGCTCGACGATTTCTTGCGGCGTCTCTGCTTTTGAGACATCTGCCGGCAGCACAAAGGCTTCGCCTCCTGCGGCCTCGATCTCACGCGCAACCCCGGCGAGTTTTTCCTCCCTCCGTCCTACCAGCACTACGACCATTCCTCTTTCAGCCAACAGGCGAGCCGTTGCAGCGCCGATCCCCGAACCTGCTCCCGTGACAATGGCTAATGGTTTGTCCGTAGGAGTTGCATGCATGGATGTCTCCTTTCGTATCATACGGATTTGTAGTCTCACCTACAACTTTGTGGCGACAAGGGCGATGCAAGCATCCCCACCACCCGTCCGCACCTCTCCCGCCCCTACGCGGTTTATAGAGCGGGTCGCACATCAGTATCAGATAGCCGTCATGCCTCCATCGGAGGCCCAGGCCGCGCCGGTCACATAAGAGGCCTCGTCAGAGGCAAGGAAAAGCATCACCGCAGCAACCTCTTCCGGCTGCCCGGGGCGCCCCAGGGGAATGGTACGCAGCAAGCGCTCAAGCTCCTCGTCGTTCTCCATGAAATATTTCGTCATGGGTGTATTCGTGAAACCCGGGATAACAGCGTTGACCCGGATGCCGTGGCGGGCATAATCGTTCGCCATCACCCTTGTCAGGCCATAAACGCCTGCCTTGCTTGCACTGTATGCTGAATAACCCGGAGCACAGCCGAAAAGGCCTGTGGGAGAGGCAGTACAGATCACGCTCCCGCCGCCAGAGGCAAGCAGCGCCCGAATACCATGCTTGCAGGTAAGGAAAATACCTGTGAGGTTAACAGCGATCGTGCGGTCCCATACTTCCTTTGTGAGTTCGTGGACGCGAGCATCCTCGCCAACAAGTTCAATCCCCGCGTTTGCTACTATGACATCCAGCCCGCCCCAGCGCGCAACAGCCTCGTCGACTGCCCACGCCACCTGGTCCTCGCCGGTGACATCAGCAATCAGTGGAAGAGCTTCACCGCCTGAAGACGTAATGTGTGAGAATACCTCGTCGACAGCGCCTCGATTGATGTCAATAAGACCAACCCTGGCGCCCTCCTGTGCAAAACGGATAGCCGCAGCCCGGCCCATTCCATTGCCGGCTCCTGTGATGATCGCCCGCTTGCCTGAAATTCGTCCGCTGCTCATACTGATCCCTCCATGCTAAACCTGCCTTGTAGGTCTTCGGTTGGTTATTACGGGAAATACTAAAAAGCAAGCATACAGTGCAATTTCTTGCACTATATTCATGAACTTGAAAAAAGTATAACATCCGGCAGCGAAGCGGTCAAGGGTTTGCGCTCAACGGTACCGCGTCCTCAAGCCTGCACGCATAGTCCGCCTGCGCGCTCTGCTTGTCCGGATCGCTAGTGTGACCACCGCAATGACCCAGAAAGCAACGCACACTAGCAGGACCACAATTGAGCTGACCAGTCCGATCACGCCAGCCGCCAGCAGCTCTTGCTGTCCATGCGCATCTTTCAGCACGATCGCCGACGCCACTATCCCCGCCACCATTAGAAAAAACCCGAGTGAGGAAAGGATAATCGCGAGAATAGCCAGCGCTTTGCCGAGCGGACTCAGCTCCTCTTGTGCAGAAATCTTCTGCGCCTGGGAGTCGTCTCCGAGTTCATCTCGTCTCAACTTCTGACCAGAGAACTCACCGTACAAGTAATCCTCACCTTCGCGACTCTCCTGGGAACTCCCTCCGTATCCGCGATTGATCTCATCGGAGTCCATGAATTGTGACATGGTGGTATGCTCCTTTTTATTCTATGACAGCCCTGACATAGCAATTACGCAGAGCAAGAACAAGTCAGACAGAAGAAGGTCGTACTACTCTGCCTCATCTAACTATACGGGCGCCGGTTACAGAAAACCGATGCAACCATTTGAGAGGTCTCAGAGCATTCTCCGAATCAGCGGGCCATCCGATGCTTATAGGCCCACACCGCTGGCGATCGGAAATGTGGTTTGTCAGATTTGGATCTTAGGCAAAGTTCAATTGTGAAGAAGAGTCCTTAACAGGTTGAACAGTCACACCGTGTCACCCCTTCCCCTTCGCTTCGCTCAGGGCTTCGGCTCACTCGCTCAAGGGCAGGCTCTGAGCCCCTTCGCTTCGCTCAGGGGAAACTCCGCGGAACCTTGCCTTAGTACTACAGTCCCACTTGTGTTGCAAAGGTGGTAGAATAGGTGGGGGTGAATAATGTATGAGAACAGAAGACCACGGGGAACGAACAAGCCGTGCCGAGCAAGACGAATTGAGCCTCATTCGCCAGGGAGCGCAGACCCTGGCTGAGTTGTCTGGGCGGATTGCCCCACGTTTTGGCCGTGCCGAAGTACGCAGCCGCGTGGGACGGTACCTGCGGGGGCTGCTGGCCACGGTGGAACGCAAGAACGGCTGGCAACTGGCTGAGGAACTAGGAGACCCGAACGTGCATGGTGTCCAGCGACTGCTCGCAGAGGCGGAGTGGGATGAGGAGGCGGTGCGCGATGACTTGCGGGCCTATGTGATCGAGCATCTGGGGGAGGCAGGCGGGGTCCTGGTAGTAGATGAAACCGGTTTTGTCAAGAAAGGGAAGAAATCGGCAGGGGTGGCCCGGCAGTACAGTGGGACCGCCGGGCGACGGGAGAACAGTCAGATTGGGGTCTTTCTCTTGTATGCTAGCACGAAAGGGTACGCCTTCATCGATCGAGCGCTCTACCTGCCGGAGGAGTGGA
>Ga0070707_100005920_pt1 | contig 11411 bp, 11 predicted proteins | sample KBSK5502metaG_FD_65468 | JGI IMG/M metagenome (GOLD analysis project Ga0070707, IMG submission 65468) | Corn, switchgrass and miscanthus rhizosphere microbial communities from Kellogg Biological Station, Michigan, USA - KBS K5-50-2 metaG | ecosystem: Host-associated > Plants > Roots >... | reverse complement strand
ATTGGCGATCAATAGCGTCACGCAGCAGGTCCGATATCGATATCCCCTTAGCCCGCAATCGTCGCACGCGTTGAAGCCGCCGCTCATCAAGACGGACATTGATTAGACGACTTGTCATGACGTAAAGATATCGTGTCTTTACAAAGGATGGCAAGGCTGCGATATCACGATAGTTCGCACCGGAGGATAACCGCAAAAGCTCTGAGGTATTCTTGGGTGGAGATGAAGCTCCTGCTTTTTGGGTCCCGAAGAAATGCAAAGACTCCGACATAGCGCGACGGCACGCAGAGGTCGAAAAGATGGCCGCGGAATCAGCCGATTCGCCCCTTCGCCGCAAGCTTTTGAATCTCAGAAAATCCTAGCGTGACCCCGCGACTGTATATGGACGTTCACGTTCCATATGCGATCACCATTGGTTTGCGATTGCGCGGCGTGGATGCGATCACGGCACAGGAGGACGGTTCGAGGGAACCGCAGCGTCTTCCCGCTGTCCCAATAGACCGATTCTCAGACGATTTTCCCGTCTCTTAATTAAAGAGTCGCAAGCACGGTGCCGATAACGAGAATGCACCACCTGTTCACCAGGGACGGTTCACACTTCGGTGCTAGCGCTGGGTGATGTCGGGGAGCAAGAGGCTCTGTGACTACCCAGCGCGCCACAGTCCTCATCCTCCTCTTAAAAATCTGTGCTGCCGAACTCAGAACCAACCCGTCCAGCTCCAGAACCAATGCACCGAGACCAAGACGGATGGCGAGCAATCGAGCAGACAGTACCGGGTCTCAGGATATTGTCCTGCGTTTCCTTCACAGGAACGTTTCCCTTGACTTCACGTTCGGCGCAGAGCGGTGTTTGCGCATCACGCACGAAGACGCAAAGGCAGACCAAATGCCAATGGGTCAATGGGCCAAATGCCAAATGTCATATAGAAAACCGGATCGATATGACATTTGGCATTTGGCCCATTGACCCATTGGCATTTGAAGGCCTACTTCGGACGCGGCGCAGGAGCCGGCCTGGCGAACTTCGCCGCGTCTATCGAAACATTCGGCTGCACTTCAGTCAGCTCCGTTGTGGCCTGTCCATCCGTCCACGTCGTCGTCCATTTGAAGGGCATCTTCACGCCGGCGACAGCTCGATAATCACTGTATTCGACCTGCGTCGGAACGCGGCCTACTGCCGTATCGACAAGCCGCACCACGCGCACCAGCAGTCCGGCCTGGTCGAAATAAAAGTTCACAGGTGGCTGCCGGGGATTCGTTCCTTGCAGGACGGTGACGTCCTTGTCATCGATACTTGTCGAACCCACTCGCCAGGCGGCAAACGCCTGCTTGAGCTGCGTCGGGAATGACACGAGGGCATCGATCTTCGCGCCTTCGAGATTGCCTCCCGTCAGCGCCAGCAATCCTACCGGTCGATCGGGAGCGGCAATCCATGCCGAGCGGCCGTCGAACACCCTGGTGCTGTCTCCAATGCGCGTATGCACGACCATATTGCGCACGCCCGGAGACTTGGCCAGAAGTTCCATCGAGACCTTGGTTTGCTCTGTTTCAAACCCGATGAACGTTCCTTTCGCGCTGAAGCTCGTGAGAGCGCCAAGTCGCTGCGCGCCGCCAAGCGCCTGTATGTACTTGTTGAACACGTCGTCCGGATTACCTTTCGCGCCGGGCGGGATTTCCACTTCATTCGGATCTTCCGCCGGGGCGCTGTACTGCACCACAAGACTCGGAACGATCTTCGGCCGCAGATCGCCGTGGTGGCACGTATAACACGTCACGGCGCGAACACCTTTGAACTGGTCTTTGTTAATGGCGGTCACCATCTGCATCATCGTGCGCGTGATTCGCTTCAGCTGCGTGTCGTCGGCGAACTTGTCCCAGCTGTCCACGCTTTCGGCGACGTGGCAATCGATGCAGTTCAGACTCAAGGAAGAGGCAAACATTCCCATCGTGTCCATGAATTCATCGACAGGAATGCCTTTCAGAAGCTGGATGTTCTTGAAAACCTCTTCCGCCATCTGCGGTCTTGGTTGTTGCGCCCGAGCGAAGCCACTGGCGAAAAGACAGATTGCCGTTGTACAGATAGCCGCGAGTCTTGTGTTGTATGCCATGATTTGTCCTTTCAGACGGGGTTTGGCCTTTGGCGTCGTATATTACAATACCCGGGCCCAACGGAGGAATGAATGAGCAGTACTCTGCGTTTCAACGTCATGCACTTCATGCCGTATACCCATCTGCCGGAGAATCACAAAGATTACAAAACCACATGGGTCAATTTTCCGAACGCGTTTTACGATCCTGAAAAAGGTCACGAGCTTTACCAGTCCTACTTCGAACAGCTCGTGCTGGCCGACAGGCTTGGCTTCGACGCAATCGTCCTGAACGAGCACCACAACACGGTGTACAGCATGATGGCGACGCCGGGCGTCGTTGCCGCCGCGCTGATTCCGCAAATCAAGAATGCGAGGATCTGCATTTGGGGCGTGCCGCCGAATTTCATGCTGCCGAACCGGCTCGCCGAGGAATACGCGATACTCGACGTGATGTCGAAGGGCCGGCTCGAGATTGCATTTCCACTGGGCACCGGAATGGAGTACTGGTCGAATCCCGTCAGCCCCGTGACGGCGCGTGAGAAGTTCCGGGAATCGTTGAAGGTCATGCTGCAGGCGTGGACGGCAGATGGCCCGACGACGCATTACGGAAAGTTCTACACGTACCGCTTCCTGAATCCGTGGCCGCGGCCGTATCAGAAGCCGCATCCCCCGTGCTACATCGTCGGCAGCGGAAGTCCGGAAACCATCGAACTCGCTGCGGAGTTGGGTTTCGGTTATTCGTCTGTTTTCGTGCCGCAGAAAGTCGCGCTCGACCTCAACCAGAGGCTGCGCGAGCGCGCGGCCCTCCACGGCCATACCATCCGGCCCGAACAGCTGCCATTGTTGAACTTCGTTTACGTCGCGGAATCGCAGGAGAAGGCCGAGCAGGAGTACATCACTCATCTGCAGCGCTTCTTCGAAGACTATGCCCGCAGCACGCCGCAATGGCTGGCGCCTCCGGGCTATCTGTCGATCGAGCAGTTGAAGATCCGCTCTGCAGGCGCGGACAAGATGCATGGCGGCTTCGATTTCAAAGCCATCAGCGGTTCGTTCTTCATTGCCGTGGGTACACCGGAAAAGGTCGCGAATCAGATCGGCGAGTGGATGGAGCGGATGGGAACGAATCACATCAACAGCGTGATGCACGTTGCCGACATGCCGCACTGGAAGGCCGTGAAGAACATGACGCTGTTTGCCGAAGAAGTCATTCCGCGGCTGCGGCCCAGCCGGCCCAGCCGGCGGGGAGGTGCGCAATGAGCAGGTTTGTGCGGGAAGAGTTAGTGGTCGATGGCGTGAAGACGGTCGTTCATACGGCCGGCAAGGGTGAACCGCTCGTCGTGTTTCATGGAGCGGGGACAGTTGACGGGTTCGATTTTGCGGAAGCATGGGCCGACCGGTTTCGTGTCGTCGCGCCCTACCACCCCGGCTTTGGCGAATCGGGCGACGATCCCACATTCACAGATATTCACGACTACGTGATGCACTACCTCGAACTCTTCGATCTTCTCAAGATCGACCCGTTGAATCTGGTAGGCCTGTCGATGGGCGGCTATCTCGCCGCCAGGTTTGCCAGCGAGCATGGTCACCGCGTGAAGAAGCTCGTGCTGATCGCGCCTTATGGTCTCGACGTTCCGGAGCATCCCACGCTCGATGTCATTGCCACGCCCGCCGAGCAACTCGTACCCATGCTGGTTTCGAACTTCGAAACGTTGAAGCCGCGGCTGCCGGAGAAGCCCGACATGGATTTTGTCGCCGCGCGATATCGCGAAGCGACCAGTTTTGCGCGGCTATTCTGGGAACATCCGACAGATCCGAAATTCCCACGGCACCTGCATCGAGTGAAAATGCCCACGCTGATTGTGTGGGGCGATGAGGACAAGATCATCCCTGTCCAGCAGGCTCAGGAATGGCGCAAATTAATTCCCAATTCCGAAGTTATGATCGTGAAGGGTGCGGGGCACATTGTTCACCGGGACAAACCCGAGACGGTGGATCAGATCGGGAAGTTCTTGGTGTAAACCGCAAAGACACAGATCCAAATGCCAATGGGTCACGTGTCAAATGCCAAATGTCATATGGAAAACTGGATCTATATGACATTTGGCATTTGACACGTGACCCATTGGCATTTGGCTTTACTTCTTCAACTCGTTGTATGCGGTTTGGATATTGCCCTTGATCCCGCCAAAGAACGTACTGATGGTATACCCCTTGTACTTCTCCGGAATCTTGTAATCCATCGCGGCTTCATCCACGCTCTTGTTGGCCCGGATCTCCATTTGAACCCACGTAATGAAATCGTTGTTGAAGTCCGCGTATTCCTTCAGATCTGCCGGCGTCATCGTCGTGGAATGTCCGGGAATGATCACATCGACGTTCTTAATGGTCGCTGCGGCCTTCGCGAGCGTCTTTCCATAATCGACGGCGCTGCCGCCGTTATTCGTATCGATGATCGGCGTGGTCTTGCCGGCGAACGCATCACCTGAATGCATGGCCCGAATGGCGGGAAACACGACCCAGCTATCGCCGTTGGTGTGAGCGCGGCCAAAGTAATAGAGATCGATTTCGTCTTTCCCTTTGCCAAGCGTCATCTTGTCCTTGAAGGTCTTCTTCGGAAGGAACTTCGTTTTATCGCCTTTGAAGTCGTCCATCTTCTCCATGTTGGTCTTCGTGTTTTCATGGGCCACGATATCGACCGTTGGAGAAAACGCTTCATTGCTCCCGACGTGATCGCCATGAGTATGCGTGTTGATGATCATCGTCACCGGCTTGGGCGTGACACTCTTGATCTTGTCGAGAATGGCCGGCCCGTTACCGGGATTCTTCGTATCGACTACAACAACGCCGGCATCGGTGATGAATGCAGCGGTGTTGCCGCCGTTACCGACGATCATGTACAGGTTGTCTGTCACCTTCTGGATTTCAAGCGGTTGGTTTCCCCGCTGGGCCGCGATCGAAATCCCGCCAAGGCCGAGCACCAGGCCCAAAACAATTCCTCGCTTCATTAGAGTCCTCCTGGAAAAAACACCCGTTGAAAAAACCAGAATGATCCGGCCGCGATCACGACAAGCGAACCTGCCGGCACCAGTTGACGTCTCGCCCAGTCGCTGCGCGACCGAAGGAACGCGAAAGTGGTCGCGACCAGCACGACGACGAGTAATTGGCCGATTTCCACGCCGAAATTGAACGAGAACAATGACCAGCCCAGGGCTCGCGTGGGTAATTCCATCTCGCGCAGCACATTCGCAAAGCCGAAGCCGTGAATGAATCCGAATGCAAATGCAATCCACGCGCGCACGTCGCGGCCGCCTTGAGCGAGCAGATTGTCCGCACCCACATAAACGATACTCAAGGCAATTGCGGGTTCGATGACTCGTGCCGGTGGCGTAACGATATTCAGCGCGGCGAGAGACAACGTAATGCTGTGCGCAATCGTGAATGCTGTCACCACCATTGCCAGCCGGCGAAGATCGCCGCCGAGCAGGAGCAGGCCGACGAGGAACAACAGATGGTCAGGACCGATCAGGATGTGATGAATACCCGCGGGTATGAATTTGCGGACGACAGCCAGCACGCCCTGCCGGGTTCCGGCGAAATATTCCGTTTGCGCGTGGTTGATGTCGAGGATCATCTGCGTCGTCAGCGTGTCTCGTTCGTAGACATTCACGAAGGTCTGATGCTGCGGATCGTAGGGAAACATCTTTGCCGATATTCCAACCACTCCCGGCGTTGCCGGAGTGGGATATCGCAGGTGAAAGCGAACGGACTGCCGCTCTTCCAGAACCTCCGGCTGGAGCCATTCCGGACTCAACGCATGCCCATCGGTCGCCAGCTCAAAACGCGGGCTGAGCATGGCTTGAATCGCCGACTGATGATCGGCCAGAAACCCCTTATCGAGGAGCCGCTCCATGGGCGTGATTTGCAGATCGTGCGCGAGGTCGTAGATGTGAATCGTCAATGAAACGGCGATCGATCCGGGCTGCAGCTGTACATCCAGATAGCTGAACGGTACCGGGTGCGCGCCGGCCGACCCGGCAAAAAGCAATATTGCGATAAGTCCGACAACTACGCGCATGGCGCGAATTTTAGCACACGCGAAGCTCCCCTCCTCAGCAGAGGAGGGGAGGCTGCGCGGTCAAAAAAAAGGCGCGAAGCCACCTTAGCCCGCGCAGACGGGGTGGTGCTGGTCAACCACCGATTATTCAATTGACCAGCACCACCCCAGCCGCCGCTTTTATTGAGGCTTCGCCCTATCGGGCTCGCGCTTCGCGCGCGTCGGCTTTCCCCTCCTCGGCTGAGGAGGGGAGTTTGCTTCTCACGCGGCTTCAGGTATATAAGGCCCGAATACATCGAGGTGCTTATGAAGCGTATAGCGACGATTGCGTTGATCGTAGCGTTGAGCGGTATCCCCACCTACTCACAAGAAAAAAAATTCGTAACGCCGCCGAATCAGGTTGTGGCGATCCGCGCCGGACGGTTGTTTGATTCCAGGTCGGGAAACATGCTGAACAACCAGATCGTGCTGATCAAAGGCGATCGCATTACAGACGTTGGCGCGAACCTGCAGATCCCGCGTGAGGCCCGAGTCATCGACCTCACTTCCGCGACCGTTATGCCGGGCATGATCGATGCGCACGTCCACGTCAACACCGGCGGCGAAACTGCCGCGCAGCGTGCCATCATTGCCGTGGCCAATGCGCAGATTGATCTGGCGGCGGGTTTCACGACCGTCCTCGATATGGACTCCCGCGGCGGCTTCAATACGGTCGATCTGCGCGACGCCATCAATGCCGGCACCATTCAGGGTCCGCGCATGCAGGTGGTCGGACAATCGCTGAACCAGCGCGCGACGAATTACTATCCCGACAATCAATCGATCCGCTTCCTCGAGGGATTCACCGAAAACAAAAACATCAACGGGCCATGGCTCGCGCGCGCCGCAGTGCGCGAAGTGAAGCTGCACGGTGTGGATTGGGTCAAGATTTATACGACCCAGGATTACGTCGGACAGGTGCACATGTGGAGGCCCGATGCGACGCTGGTCAACAGTCCTTCAATGACCTTCGAAGAAGTTCAAGCCATTGTCGATGAGGCACACCGGCTCGGACTGAAAGTAGCCTGCCATACCTACGGCGGCGAAGGAATGAACAGCTGCATCAATGCCGGCGTGGATGCACCCAACCACCTGCTCGAGCTCGATCAGGCAGGCATCAAAGTCATGCTGGAAAAGAAACTGCCATTCGAGGTGACACTCGACGATCTGATCGGCCTGGAACAAGCCGACCTGCGCGACACCGGCGGACGGAACAGCCGGCTCAAGCTCGCCGAGCAGGCTTTCAGGAGAGCCATCGCTGCCGGCATTCCCATCGTCTTTGGAAGCGGCGCAACTTCGCCGGCAATTCCGCACGGCAAGCAAGCGAATCAATTTGCGTATTACGCCAAATGGGGCCTGACTCCCGCGCAAACGCTGCAGACTGCCTACATGAACGCCGCCCACATGTTGAACTACGGCTGGGAGAATTCCATTGGGAGTGTCGAGAAGGGCAAGTTCGCGGACATTATCGCAGTTTCCGGAAACCCGCTCGCCGACGTCACCGAAATGGAACGCGTGAAGTTCGTCATGAAGGCCGGACTCGTCGTGCGGAATGATGTGAATCGAGAAAACTAGTTTTCACCACGAAGACACAAAGCTTAGTTCCTTTGTGTCTTTGTGGTGAAAAAACCTTCAGGGCTTGATCACAATCGGAATATCCGCTTCCGCGCAGCGGGGGCCCTTCGAATCCATGATCGGCGCGAACTTCCAGTGTTCGACGGCTGCGCGCACTGAGTCGTTGAGCACAGAGTTTCCGCCCTGTGAGTCGATCACGGTGACATCACCTTTCTCATCGATTCGCGTTTTAACGCGCACCGTTACTGAAGAACCACGCATCATCGTCTGAAACGCGGGCGGCACGACCGGATTCACCTGGACCTTCAAACGCGCGAGCGCCAGTTGCGTGGTGACGGGCATGCATCCTCTCTTCACACACTGATTCATTTGCGTCAGCAGATCTTCTCCCATTGAGGCATCCGAGAAGTGCTCGGGCAGTTGCTGGCGAATCGAGTCCATGGCGGCCTGATCTCCCCCGGCGCAGGAACGATTCCATGACTCGAGCTGTGCAGCCACCGCATTCCGGTAATCCCCTCGCATTTGAGTCAGCGTCTGTGCTGGAGGCGCATCCTTGGAGGCTGCGATCTGAGTGTAGCGAACAGCCGCCTGTTTGAATTCGCGCGTCTCGAGACTCTTGCGCCACTCGAGCACCTGCCGGTCGGTATTCACCTGCAATTTGCCTTGGGTCAGTTCGATGTATTGCGCCGCCAGTTCATGTTTGGGTGCGAGCTTGAGAGCCCAGCGAAATTTCTCGAGTGCATCTGAGAACTGGCCCGCCTTGTACGCCTCGATACCGTTTTTATACAGAAGCTCAGCCGCTTCCGGCTCCATGGCTTCGAGGCCCGTGCATTTTCCTTTCATCGCCTGCGACAGGCTCAGAAATGCCATCCCATTTCCGGTTTCCAGATATTTGCGTGCATCCGTCCGAATCGCCTGGCAGCGGAGCTCATTTTGTTCCGCTCTGGCTTCATCGGCGAGCGCAAGAACCTTGGGCGGGAATTGCTGTGCGTCCAGACGATACTCTGTGTCCAGCGCGAAGAGTTCTCTCAAACGCGCCTTCGCCTGGGGTACTTCATTGAGTCCGATGTGAGCCAGCGCGAGCTGCAGCTTGACGGCGGTTTTGTCGGACACGCGGTTCGCCTGCGGTTTCAGCAAGTCGTCCGCACGTTGCAAGACTTGAATGGCATCCCTGAATTTGGCTTCAAAGTAGAGCGACTCGGCACGCGTGAGGATATCGGCAATCTCGTCGGCGGGAGTTGCTTGCGCCACAATGGCGATGGAGAGAATAACTAAAACGGTCATGATGTATCGACACATCGCAAACCTCTATGGGAAGGTCATGCGGATCTCGGTTTCTTTTCCGGTGACCCGATAGCTCTTCCCAGGAAAATTGGGATTTTCAAAAATCAGTAAACTGCCGATCGGCACTCGAACGTCGCTCAATGGTGTCTGCCCCAAAGATCGCCGCTGCGGTCCATCAATGGAAACTTGCGCCCAGGGCCGCGCATTGATCTGGAGCGGCACGTCGAACGTGACCATCGCTGTTGTTGTCTCGTTCGCTTTGATGACGTGCGTTACGGTCTTACGCATGTCCTGATGGCGATATTCCACCGTTTGATTTCCTGCGGGCAGCACCAGAGTCGTGGGCGCCGAACCGACGAGTTGATCGCCCATATAAATATCGACCGTTGTAGGAGAGCTCACAGCAAGTGTTCCTGTCTGTATCGGCGCGACACGCGGTAATTCCGATTTCACGACCATGGAGGGTTGAGCAGGCGCCGGCGCCGGCACGGGCACTGCCGCAGGCGCGGCAACTTCTGCCGTGGCCGGTTCCGCAACGACGGCCGGTTCTGCGACGGGGGCAACCTTGTGCGCAGTTACCGGTTCGCTGACCTGCACTAGTGGTGGCGTAGCGGTGGCCGCCTGCGGCACGTATTGCGATTTGGTCGTCGTCGGGTGGACCAGCAACAATAGAAGTCCGCCACCTGCGCCAATCGCCGCGACGCCAAGTAAACCCCAGGGCGGCCGCCGCGCAGGCTTCTTCTTAGGGCGCTTCTCAGTCGTTGGAACGACAAATGAGAGGTCTTGTTGCAAGCGACGCGGAGGCGCCTGGGCTGCAACAGGCGCTGGCGGCGCGGGACGTGGCGAAGGCGCCGGCGCTACTGCCGGCGCGGCCTGGACCTTCGGCGTGACCGGCGTGACCGGCTGGGCCGGCTGGGCCGCCCGGGCCTGCACAAACGGCCGATCTGGCTGGGCCGACCTGGCCGGCGCCGGTTCGGGCGCCGGTACCTCTGCCTTGGCCAGTAGAAGTTTGGCCGTTTGATTCTGCGGATCGAAAGTGAGAATGCGCCGCAGGATCGTCTCGGCAGTCTTTCGGTATTTTTGTGGATTGTCGCGCCACGGAGGATCTTCGATGAGCACGCGGGCATTCTCGAGATCTCGATGGAAACTCTGCGTCGACGCTACATCTTGTTCGCTTGACATCGCTTTTTCTCACTCCCAGCATCCTTGCCGGTAATTTCGGCCATCATGGTCGCGAGATAAACGGGGGCACGTTACTGTGAGGACGCAACTCAGTCAAATGCGGAATTTCATAAAAATTCGGCGATCCGTCCATCAACTTGCTGTACATTTCGTGCCCTCGCGCTCATCTGAAATCGCTAATTGATTCAATCCAAAGCCACACGTTTTGACATTTGCGGTTCGGCCCCCCAACTGCATTCGAGGCAGCAAAGGAGGGCATATATGGAAAAAAATTTTGTTTATCCTCTCTTCTTCGAATCGAACGATGTAGACACAACAACGGACATCGCCGCGCTTCGCGGCAAGTTGTACCGGACGCTTCTGGAACAGCGCACAGCGACGGAACACGTCTGGCTGTCGTCGACGGAGCGCCATAATCAATCCGCGGACGCCGCGCATGCATGACAACCGGACCCGGTTGGTGCTGTTTGCGCCGACTGTCGTTGCTTTGTGGTTTATCAACAGCTACGCGGTTCCCTATCTCACGGTAGAACGCGAACGGTTCGGTATTTATTGGGCGCGCCACGATTGGCTATACGTTCATATCATCGCAGGCATGGTGGCGCTGCTATTGGGTCCGCTGCAGCTTTGGCTGGGACTAAATCGCAAGGCCCCGATATTGCATCGCGCCCTTGGAGTCGGATACGCGCTCGGCGTGGCGGTCAGCGGCACCGCAGCGTTTTACCTGGCGCGGCACACCGACTTTGGCTGGGTATTCCGAATAGGCATGACCGGGATGGCGCTCGCCTGGGTCGTGTCAACCGCCATGGCCCTGATGGCCATCGGCTATCGTATGGTCGAACAACACCGCGAGTGGATGATCCGGAGCTACGTACTGACGTTCGGCTTTGTGACGTTCCGTGTTTTCCTTCAAATCTGCCAGGTAGCCGGAGTCGGCACGACTCTGGAGCAGATGACGGCGGCAAGCTGGTTCAGCTGGACGATTCCGCTGCTCGTTACAGAATGGGTGATACAAGCGCGCAAGATTCTGGCCTTGCGGAGCTGCCAGATTGTAGTCACGACGAAGGTACAACGACACGAAGAGACTAAAGAGGAAACCCCCGACCTTCAGCCTTCCCTCCCCTATTAAAAATCGGGGACAGTGAGCAATTTCTGAACTCCAAGAAATTGCTCACTGTCCCCGATTT
>Ga0070707_100005919_pt1 | contig 11411 bp, 15 predicted proteins | sample KBSK5502metaG_FD_65468 | JGI IMG/M metagenome (GOLD analysis project Ga0070707, IMG submission 65468) | Corn, switchgrass and miscanthus rhizosphere microbial communities from Kellogg Biological Station, Michigan, USA - KBS K5-50-2 metaG | ecosystem: Host-associated > Plants > Roots >... | reverse complement strand
CTATGCGTTTTTCGGTTTCCATCCCGGGTTGCCCCGGACCTTCCACCTACTCGACGTTCGGTATCCTCAGGTTTACCGTACTCAGCCGCTTGGGGCGTCGCGAAAGTTAACAGGAGCCTAAGGGCAGGTCAACAGCAAAAAAAATGGAATCGCCAGGCAAATCTTGGTGGCTTGACACAGAGCTTTCGGACTCGTTATTGGAGGCCCGCTGAAACATGCGCGAAGTCGTGATCGTCGAAGCCGTCCGCACACCGATCGGTCGCCGCAACGGAAAGCTCAAGGACGTGCATCCGGTCGTCCTCGGATCTCTAGTCCTCAAAGAAGTCGTGCATCGCGCCGGCATCAAACCTGAGCAGGTCGAAGACGTCGTCTTCGGCTGCGTAACCCAGGCCGGCGAGCAGAGCCTCAACGTCGGACGCAACGCGTGGCTGACTGCGGGATTTCCTTTCACCACGCCGGCGACAACGGTCGACCGCCAGTGCGGGTCGAGCCAGCAGGCCCTCCACTTCGCCTCCAACCTGATCCAGTCGGGCGTGTGCGACATCACGATCGCGGGCGGCGTTGAATCGATGACACGCGTGCCGATGGGCGCGAACGCCGTCTCGCCGGGCACTCCGTTTCCGCCGGAGCTGATGGAGCTCTACGACCTCGTGCCGCAGGGCATCTCGGCCGAGCTGATGGCTCGCAAGTACGGGATCTCGCGCCAGGCGATGGACGAGTTCAGTGTCGAGAGCCACCACCGCGCGCACGAGGCGACGGAGAAGGGTTATTTCAAAACGCAGCTGATGCCGGTCGACATCTCTCTGAACGGCAACGGCCACCACGACCTCTTCGAGCGCGACGAGGGGATCCGGGCAAACGCGAGCTACGAGGCTACCTCGGCGCTGCAGCCGGCTTTCAACCCTGAGCACTCGATCACCGCCGGCAACTCGAGCCAGATCTCGGACGGCGCGGCGGCTGTCCTGCTGATGTCGCTCGAGAAGTCGAAGGAGCTCGGCATCAAGCCCCGCGCTCGGATCCGGTCCCAGGCCGTCGTCGGCACCGACCCGGTGCTGATGCTCGAAGGGCCGATTCCCGGGACGGCCGCAGTGCTGAAGCGCGCCGGCCTCGAGTTGAGCAGCATCGACCTGTTCGAGGTCAACGAGGCGTTCGCGTCGGTCGTGCTTGCGTGGCAGAAGGAGACCGGGGCCGACCTGAAGAAGACGAACGTCAACGGCGGGGCCATCGCTATGGGCCATCCGCTCGGTGCCTCGGGCGCGATCCTCATGACCCGCCTGCTTTATGAGCTCGAGCGGCGCGAGGGCCGCTACGGCCTGGAGACGATGTGCTGCGGCGGCGGGCTCGGCACGGCGACGATCATCGACCGCGTCGTCGAATAGGTCTCGACAAGCTCGGGGAGTCGACGCAGTAGCGCAGTAAGCGCGTCTCCCACCGCCCCGTGCCCTGCACGCCGATTCGTGGCGTGACAAAAACGCGGCGCGTGGGCGCTCCGTCATCGACGATGTACAGATCGGGTTTGCGCAGCGGGACGCCGTTGAGCGCTCGGTCGATGCCCAGCGCTCGGGTGACAAGGCCCGGGCCGCTGCACCGTCCGACACCCGGTCCTGGCTCGAGCGCGCGGACCAGCACAGCCTGCGGTACGCCCGCCTCCCTGGTCACGAAGTTCAAGCACCAGTGCATGCCATAAGTGAAGTAGACGTACGCATGGCCCGGCGGACCGAACATCACCTCGGTGCGCGGCGTGCGGCGTCCACCTTTCGAGTGGGCGGCCAGGTCTTCCGGACCGAGGTAGGCCTCGACTTCGACGAGCCGGCCCCACAGCACGCGGCCGTCGAGCTCGCGGACGAGGACCTTGTCGAGCAGGTCGCGCGCGACGACACGCGTCTCTCGATCGAAGAACGACGAATCTAGGAGCGTGCCCGAGAAACCCTGCGCTGTCTCAGTCAGGGGGTTCTTCGGTGCGTTTTTCAGGCGGTGTTTCCCCAAGCCTCTTCTTGGCCGCGTGTCGTCGCCGCTTGTCGACATACAACGCCTTGTCCGCCGCCTGGTACATCGCCTGCCAGTCGAGGCCCTGTCGCCACGCGGTGATCCCGATGCTGAATTCCACTCGGACCGGAAGCTTGGCCGTGCGGTTGAGATGCTCGAGCGCCTCACGGACGCGGTTGCCAACCTCGCGGGCGTCGCGCTCGTCGGCGTCCGGCATCGCGACCCCGAACTCGTCTCCGCCGAGCCGGCCGCACGTGTCGGTGGCGCGGACGGCGCGCTGCAGCTCCGCGGCGAGGTTGCGGATCGCCTCATCCCCGACGTGGTGGCCATGGGTGTCGTTGATGTATTTCAGGTTGTCGAGGTCGATCATCATCAGCGCCAGGCGGCGCTTGTGCCGGTCGGCAGACGCGACGGCCCGGTCGATCGCCCGCTCGAACTCCGGCCTGTTCGTCAGGCCGGTGAGGTAGTCGGTGCGGGCCTCCTTGGTGTGCTGGCGCGCGCGGTCCAGGGCGACCGCGATCTGGTCTGCCACCGCTGCGACGAACTCCAGGTCGCTCGACTCGAACGTCCTGGGCAGTCGGGTGGCGACGGTCATCGCGCCGAGGAGCACGCCTTTCGTCCTCAGCTCCGCGCGGATCGCGCTCCACTCTCCCGCGATGCGGTCGACGCGTGATTCAGCCGGACCCGTGGAAACCTCGAGCACCCTCATCAGGCCCGAACGTCCGGTGTCCGAAAACTCGTCCTCCTCGCCGGGCTGCATGCCGATCGTCTTGGCCAGCTTGAGCCGAGCGCCCTCCCGGACCCACACGGCGCCGGCCTGCAGCCCCAGCACCTTGAGCGTCTCGCGCAGACCAACCTCGGCGATCTCGCTCACGTCCAGCGACCGGCCGAGCGCGCTCGCGATGTGGTACAGGCCCCGCAGCTCACTCTGCCTGGCGCTGTACTTGCTTTCAGTCCAGTCGAGGTAGCCGCGGATGAACATGGAGTTGAGGTGCTCGATTACGTCGCCGAGCCGGCTCTGGGCGAGCAGCAGCACCTCGTCCGCGTATGGGCTCTCGCCGAGCTCATCGGTGACGCGCGCGACCACAGTCCGGCGGAAGATCGCCAGGCCCTCCATGAGCGACTCCAGCGGCACGCCTTTCTCTGCGTACCGGCGCGCGTACTCCCGTGCCTGGGTGTAGTACTCCGGCCAGGGCAGCTTCGAGTCAGGTCGGAGCGAGCTGAAAAGCGCCCGGAGGAAGTTGATCGACATGGCCACCAGCTCGTCGATCGAGCCGTCCTTGTACCCCTTCAGAAGCTCCGGCTCGATTGCCCTGACGGCCTCGGCAACCACCATCCCGCTCTGCGTGGCGTCGCTGGAAAGGCGGTCAGCCACCTCGGCCAGAAGATCGCTCGCCCGCTGGGTCATATCGGCGCACTATAGAGTGACGGATGGTGCTGCGCGAACCTGCGGGCCATGCTAATCAAATGTGTAAGAGGCGATGATGGCAACTGTTACCAAAGGATCCTTAGAGAAGGTAGAAGAGGTGCTGGGGGATGATGCCCGAGACCTCCTGGAGCACAAGTGCCAGACCATCCCCAAAGAGGAGCTGCACCTGCCCGGCGGCGACTTCGTCGACCGCGTGTGGAAGGACAGCGACCGGCCGACCCGGGTTCTGCGCAGCATCGAGTCGCTGCTCGACCACGGACGGCTCGCCGGCACCGGCTACGTCTCGATCCTGCCGGTCGACCAGGGCATCGAGCACACTGCCGGCGCCTCGTTTGCGCCCAACCCGATCTACTTCGACGGGGGCAAGATCGTCGAGCTCGCGGTCGAGGGGGGATGCAACGCCGTCGCCTCGACCTTCGGTGTCCTCGGCTCGGTGGCACGGAAGTACGCCCACCGGATCCCGTTCATCTGCAAGATCAACCACAACGAGCTGCTGACCTATCCCAACCACTACGACCAGATCCTCTTCGGGACGGTTAAGGAAGCGTGGGAAATGGGAGCGGTCGCTGTCGGGGCCACCGTCTACTTCGGTTCTGCAGAGTCGGATCGCCAACTGCAGGAGATCGCGTTTGCCTTCCACTCGGCGCATGAGCTCGGCATGGCCACCGTGCTCTGGTGCTACGTGCGCAACCCCGCGTTCAAGAAGGACGGCGTGAACTACGAGACGGCGGCCGACCTGACGGGGCAGGCCAACCACCTCGGCGTGACGATCGAGGCCGACATCATCAAGCAGAAGCTGCCCACCACCAACCGTGGCTTTCAGGTGATCGGTTTCGGCGTGACCTCGCCGGCCGTTTACGAGAAGCTGTCGACCGACCACCCCATCGATCTCTGCCGCTACCAGGTGATCAGCAACTACATGGGGCGGGCAGGTCTCATCAACTCGGGGGGAGAGAGCAAAGGCGCGACGGACCTGAAAGAGGCTGTCCGCACCGCGGTCATCAACAAGCGCGCGGGCGGCATGGGTCTGATCAGCGGCCGCAAGTCGTTTCAGCGCCCGATGAAGGAGGGCATCGAATTACTACACGCAATCCAGGACGTGTATCTCAACCCCGCGGTAACCATCGCGTAAAGCTCGCGTTCCTCGGCAGCGGCGCGGCGTTCTCGCTGGACCGCTACAACGGGGCCGTGGTGGTCGACGGCCGCGTGCTCCTGGATGGAGGCGCCCCGCTACTGCCGCACATGCACCGCCTGGGCGTCGACCCGGGCGACATCGAGGTGGTCTTCGTCACGCATTTTCATGGCGACCACACCCTCGGCCTGCCGCCCTTCGTGCTGCACCGCGTCTTCGTCGACCGCAGGCCGCTCACGTTCGTGGGCCCTGCCGGCGTCGAGCAGCATCTCGAGAGACTGTGGGAAGTCAGCTGGGGCCCCGACTGGAAGCGCGTCATGCGACCCCAGTTCAAGGTCCGCTATGTGAACGCGAAGGCGTCGGGCACCGCAGCTGGAGTCAAATACGAGAGCATCAAGCTCGACCACGGGACGATGGGCAGCAACGGTTATCGCATTCATGTCAACGGCAAGGTCGTGGCCTACTCCGGAGACACGGAACCCACGGCGCCGCTGGACAAGCTCGTCGAGGGAGCCGACGCCGCGATCGTGGAAGCGACCGGTCCGGGTGACGTGTTCAGCCACATGAGCTGGGAGGCGGCGAGGAAGTTGAGGAAGCGACATCCTGACACGCGCTTCTTCTTCAATCACGTGTACTCGGGCACCGTGACCGGCGCGGTAAAAGACCTGCAGGTGATCGAGGTCTGAAACAGCCCAACAACACCGCTGCGCTCGCCGGGGCTGTGGTGGGAGGGATTGCCGGAGCCGTGGTGTTCGCGGCTCTCGTGGGCCTGGGCAGCCTGCTGTCCAGCCGCGTCGGCAGTCCGATCCCGGTCATCGTCCTCGCCATCGCCGGCGCGTACGGCGGCTGGCTGCTGGGAGTCATCGTCTTCGGCGCGATTCGCGGCGGCAACGAGGAACAACGCAGCTGAGCCCGGATGTCGCTTCGACTCGACCGCTGCTCGACAAGCTCGGCGTGAAACCCGGCGCCAAGGTCGCGCTGGTCGGCGTCGACGACGCTTCGTTTGTGAAGCTGCTGCGGTCACGGACGTCGGACATAGTCCGCGGCAAACCACGCTCGCCGTGCGACATCGTCTTCTTGGGCGCGAACGATGTGCACGATCTGCAGAAATTGAAAGAGGTGAAGACGTGGATCGAGCCCAACGGCGCGATCTGGGTCGTGCGCCCGAAGGGCGGACGCACTGCCGTTCGCGAGACCGATCTCTTCGACGCCGGTCGCGCCGCAGGCCTGGTCGACAACAAGATCGCGAGCTTTTCGGACACGCACGGCGCGATGCGTTTCGTCTTTCGCCTCAGGGACCGTCCGAGGTGACGGTGCAGATCCGTCCGGGACTCCTGGAGGACGTGCCGTTGATCGCGGAGCTGATACAAGCTCTCGCGCGGTACGAGAAGTTGGAGCACGAGGTCGTCATGACCGAAGAAAAGCTGACAACACACCTGTTTGGCGAGCGGCGCTATGCGGAAACCCTGATCGCGGAGGATGGCGATCAGCCGGTGGGCTTTGCCCTCTTCTTTCACAGCTTCTCGACGTTCCTCGCCCAGCCGGGGCTCTATCTCGAGGACCTTTTCGTCGTGCCCGAGCGACGTGGCGCAGGCATTGGCCGCGCGCTGCTCGAGCGTCTCGCCCAGGTCGCGATCGACCGCGGCTGCGGCCGCCTCGAGTGGGCGGTGCTGAACTGGAACCAGGACGCGATCCGTTTCTACGAGCGCCTCGGTGCGAAACCCAACTCCGAATGGACCGTGTACCGGCTAACAGGCGAGCCGCTCCGTGCGCTTGCCGGAGAATAGGGAGGCATGGAGATCCTTCACCCCAAGGAGCTGGACACGCATCCGGGCGACGCGATCGTCACCTGGTCGCGAGACCAGCTCGGGATCGCGCACGAGATCCTCGACAACCCGGGCGGAGGACTGCTTTTCGCGACCCAGACCATCGGCCAGGTCCGGTCCGGGCTCAGCGAACGAGACGCCGCGCGCTGGAAAGAGGTGATCGAGCTGCTAGGTCGCGCCGAGGATGCCGCCGTGCGCCGGGAGTTTGAGTCCGCGCGAGAGCTGATCGACGGGGCGGCCGCCAATCTTCGCTAGAAATCCCCTATAGGGAAGCGACCGCCTCCAGCGTCGCTTCGAAACCCTTGCTGCCCTGATGACCGCCGAAGGGGCCGACGCCCGGTAGCGTGACGCCCGCCTCCTGGTAGCGGCGCACGGCTGCGCGCACCTGCTCCTCATCGCCGATCCCCGCGAGCTGATCCAGGGTTGCCTCACCGACCTCGCCTGCCTCCAGCTCGGCCTTCAGCCCGCTCGCGTCCATCATCTTTCGGTAGTACGGAAGGTTCGCGTAGCGCGCGACCGTCTGCCGGAACACGTCTTGGCCGGCAGCACGGTCCGAGGTCAGGCAAACGGGCACCGCGGCGACGATCTCGAAGCCGTCCAATGTCTTGCCGGCCTTGGCGCGCCCGGCGGCGATGGCGGGAACGATGTGGCTGCGTACGTAGGCCGGCATGCACATCCAGAGGACGACGCCGTCGGCCAACTCCCCCGCGAGCTCGAGCATCCGCGGGTTGAGGGCCGAGATCATGATCGGTAGGTCCGGCCGACGCGGCGCCGAGTAAGACCAGCGCGCGGTGAAATGGCGGCCCTCGAAACTCCAATTTCCGTCGCGAATGCTCGTCCGCACGATGGTCAGGTACTCGCGCATCGCATCGACCGGCTTTTCGATGCGCAGCCCCCACATGCTCTCGACCGTCACCTTGTGGCTGATGCCGATGCCGAGGATGAACCGGCCGCCGGACAGCTCGTCCAGCGTGGCCGCCATCTGCGCCATCGCGGTGGGATGCCGCGTGTAGATCGGCAGCACACCGGTCCCAAGCGTCACGCGTTCGGTCGCGTTGGCATATGCGGCCAGCACCAGCGACGCGTCGCGGGCGTCGGGCAGCTGCGTCGTCCAGACCGACCGGAAGCCCATCCGCTCCGCCATCTCGGCGCGCAAGACCGACTCGTGGAGTGTCCGGACCGCGGGGTTGAAGACAGCCAGATGAGCCATTGCCCGACAATCTAGCGAGTGACACTGCCGCAGGCACTTTTTATGGGCCTGCTGCAGGGCGCGAGCGAGCTGTTCCCAATCTCATCGTTGGGCCATGCGGTGCTCGTGCCCAGCCTCCTGCACTGGAGCTTCAAGCAGTCCGACCCATCGTTCGTGCCCTTTCTTGTCTTGCTGCACCTCGGCACCGCGACGGCGCTCCTCGTCTTGTACCGAGACCAGTGGGTCGCGATCGTCCGTGGATTCTTCACGGCCGCCATCCGCGGCACGATGAAGACCGATTCCGAGCGTCTCGCCATGCTGCTTCTCGTCGGAACCATCCCGGCGGCGGTGCTGGGCGTCTTTCTCGAGACACGCATCAAGACACTGTTCGCGAGCCCATACGTGGCCGCCGGATTCCTGGTGGCAAACGGTTTCCTGATGCTCGGGTTCGAGGCGCTGCGGCGACGACGCGAGCGGGGCGCCTCACGAGCGGAGCAGGAGTCGCACTTCGCCGACGCCGAACGCATCAGCTTTCGCGCCGCCGCTCTCGTAGGGGCGTGCCAGGCGCTCGCGTTCCTACCGGGGATCTCACGCTCCGGCGTCACGATCGGCGGCGGACTGCTCGCAGGGCTGCGCCACCAGGAGGCGGCGCGCTTCTCATTCTTGCTTGCGACGCCGGTCATCCTCGGCGCCGGGATTCTGGAAATCCCGCAGCTCTTCACGGGCGGCGTGCCCCTCGGCGAGTATGTGCTGAGCGCGGTGCTGTCCGGAATCGCCGCATACGCGAGCGCGCGCTTCCTACTGCGCTACTTCCGATCCGGCCGTCTCGACCCCTATGGCTTGTACTGCATTGGCGCTGGGCTGATCAGCCTGGCTTTGCTACATTTCGGGTTGTGATGAAGTCCAACTCGGTGACTGTCGGCCTGGGGGTGCTTGGCGCGGTTTTCATCATCGTTGCGGTCCTGTACGCAGTCGGTGTGCTGCAGATATTCACGTCGACGACATCGGGCCCGCACTACAAGCACGCAGTGCTTTTTGCGGTGCTCGCGGTGGCCAGTTTCGTGGCCGCGAGCTTCGCTCGCCCGAAAACCGCCTAGAAGCCCTAAGCTTTCGCGCCGACTCGCTCCGGGACCTGGCGGCCGGTGGAGTCTTTCTCGCCGACCCTGATGTCCTCGTGATAAACGGCATCTGCGTTGACCTTCCATGGGTCGAGCAGCGAACCGGTCGCGATCTGTCGCGCAACCAGCAGCGCGGTCATCATCGAGTGGTCCTGGTTGTTGTACTTGTGCATCCCGTTACGTCCGGCCAGATGGAGATTCGGCAGCGAGCTCGCCAGGTAATCGCGCACGATCGACACGTTGGCCTGGTAGCTGTCGTCGTAAACCGGATAGGCCTTCTGCTGCCGCACCACGACGCCATCGAACACCTCGCTCGCTGAACATATCCCAAGCTGAGCAAGCTCCTTCTTCGCAAGCGCGATGAGCTCAGCGTCGGACATCGTCCACAGCCCATCACCCTCGAAACAGAAGTACTCGAGCCCGAGACACGTCTTCCCCGCGTCGGGCACCATGTCCGGGCTCCAGTTCTTGAAGTTCTGGATCCGTCCGACCCGAACCGCCGGGTCGTGGATGTAGATCCAGTTGTCGGGGAAGACGTCGGCGCGATCGATCATCAGCGCGATGCTGATGAAATCGCGATAACCGAGGCTGTTCGCAGCCTGGCGCACCCTTTCGGGCGCGGGTGGATCGAGCTTTGCGAGCAGCTCGCGCATCGGGATGCTGGAGATGAAATGCGTGCCCTCGTGTGTCTCATTGCGTCCGTCTTCGGTGCGCGTGACCACAGACCTGACCAGGCCGGCTTTGTGGTCGATCCGCGCGACAGACCGGCCGAGCAGCACGGGGTGGTGCTTTGCCTCAGCGATCTCCGCCACGCGCTCCCACATCTGGCCGGGACCCAGGCGTGGGTAGCGGAACTTGTCGATGAGTGTGGTGACGATCTCGCCGCGCCGCCCAGCCTTGCGGCCGGGCAGCAGCGCGCTCCGCAAGACGACCCACAGGTCCAGGCTCTTGATTCTCTGCGCCGCCCAGTCGGCGGAAAGCTCCTTGGTGCTTATGCCCCATACCTTTTCCGTGTAGGTCTTGAAAAAGATGGTGAAGAGGCGCCAGCCGAACTGGTTGCGAACCCAGTCTTCGAGCGACTTCGGATTCTTCATCGGCTGCAGGCGCGCCCGGGCGTAGCTCGCCAGGCACAGGACGGCCTCGACCGGACCGAGGTTCCAGAGCGCGTTGACCGCCTTGATGGGGTAAGCGAAAAAACGACCGCGGTAGTAGATGCGCGACAGGCGTCCGCGGGTCAGCATCTCGTCACCGAGGATTTCCGTCCAGAGGCCCTCGACCTCCTCGTTCTTGGAAAAGAAGCGGTGGCCCCCTATGTCGAACCGGTAGCCCTTGTACTCGACCGTGCGGGCGAGCCCGCCGACCTGCTTCGGATCCTTCTCGAGCACTGTGACCGGCACCTCGCGCTTGAGCAGCTCGTACGCGGCGGTCAGGCCGGCAGGGCCCGCGCCCATGATGACGACGTGTTGCCGTTCGCCTTCGGCGACCAAGGTGGCCACAGTATCAACCGGAGTAACTAGTTCAGCGGTCCTTTACTGCGAACTTCGTCCACCTTCACCAGCGCGTCCCGGAGGCCCTTGATCCAGTCGGCCTGGTGCATCCCGACCAGGCGCACGCACCAGGCAAGCGCCTCGCTCCGGCTGCGCGCGACACCACCCGCGACGAGCGTGTCGAGGATGGTGCGCTCGTTCATTCGCAGCCGCGTCATCACGGGGACGCTCAGCGTGGTGAAGATCTTCATCTCGTCGCCGCACCTCGCCCCCCATGCAACCTTGCGCGCGAACTGACGCTCGGCCTCCCGGGCGATCCGGATCCGCTCGTCCCGGGTCTCCTCCCTGAAGCGCTGGATCCTGGCTGCTCGTGCCGCCGCCCGCCCGTCCCCGGACGTGCCGCGGGCGAGCTCGACATCGGGCAGGGTGCCCACGACGAGGATCTCCTCCCCGTCGGCCTCCACCTCGGGCGGGCCGACAAACCAGCCCGCAGGAACGCGGGCGGCAAACCAGGCGCGGACGTCCTCGGGCACTAATTACAACATTACAGCCCGAGGACCCGCCTTGTCTCGAACTCAGGCCGCCGCCGCCTGCGGCCTCGCGCCGACGAACTTGAGCTCATCGAGGACGACCTCCGTGCGGAAACGCTTCTGACCCGCGGTGTCCTCCCACGAGCTTGTGCGAAGACGTCCCTCCGCATACACCGCCCTGCCCTTCTGCAGGTACTGACCGGCGAACTCGGCCAGCTTGCCGAAAGCCACCAGGCGGTGGTACTCCGTCTCCTCCTTGGCCTTGCCCTCCTCGTCCTTGCCGACATACGTGTGGGTGGCCAGCCTGATGTTGGCGACGTACGTGCCCTTGGGCGTCGCCTTGACGTCCGGATCCGCCGCCAGGTTGCCGACGAGAATGACCTTGTTGACCATCGCATCACCTCCGTGAAATTGAGCCTCAGGTTAGGAATCGATCCCCGTCGCGCCTACCCAGCCTGTTAAGCGCCCAAAAAGACTTCCGGGTCGATCGGGCGGCCGTCGATGTTGACCTGCAGGTGGACGTGGGGACCGGTCGCGAGGCCGGTCGCTCCCACCAACCCGATCACCTCGCCCGGCGCCACGACCTCACCCGAGGTGACTTCAAACTCCGACAGGTGGCAATAGATGATCCGCACCCGGTCATCGACCACCACCACGATGTAGTTGCCCGCGCCGGCAGGGTCGTACCCCACGAGCGCCGTGCCCGGGGTAGCC
>Ga0070707_100005918_pt1 | contig 11411 bp, 7 predicted proteins | sample KBSK5502metaG_FD_65468 | JGI IMG/M metagenome (GOLD analysis project Ga0070707, IMG submission 65468) | Corn, switchgrass and miscanthus rhizosphere microbial communities from Kellogg Biological Station, Michigan, USA - KBS K5-50-2 metaG | ecosystem: Host-associated > Plants > Roots >... | reverse complement strand
TCGTGCCCGCCCAAATACGGTATTGCGCCCGAAGCCAAGGGAACAGGTTGTTGTTCTGTGCCGCCGGCAGGTTTCGGACCAGGGTCTGATTAAGATGATGGTGCGTGTTGATCAGGCCGGGCAGAACGATCTGTCCAGAAAGGTCCACCACCACGTCCGCACTCTCTGGTAGCTCTACTGTCGGACCGACCTGCTTGATGACCCCGTCCACTGCATAAAGTCCTGCGTTCTTTAACTCACGCCGCTCGTCATCCATCGTGACGAGCACTTCGGCATTCTTCGCTAACAGACTGTTCATGCAAAAACCGGCTGGAATCCTTGAAAAGCAAAACCGGTCACAAGATGACTCAAGTTTTTTTCTGTATCCGCATATTAATCGATCTTCGATTTTTCGTGGAAGGGACGGCCTCTGTGCGGTCCGACTATTTTCCTAAATTCGACTAGCGATCAGAAAAGTGGGACGGCACCGAGGCCGTCCCTCCTTAACATGAAATGCCCGGGGGGCGGGAGGCCGTTCCATTATCCGCTGACGGCGGGCGCTTCGATAAGGTCTTGCAGGCGCAGGTTGGCTATCTTCGCTATCTCAACGAGAGCTAGAGCCTTCTCCTGTGCTGGGGAGTTCTCCAATCGTTCTTTGCCGCTTGCCAGGATGGTCTCCTTGGTATTCTCCCTGACGCAGACCACCAGTGGGAAGCCAAATTTGTCCCGGTAAGCTTTGTTCAGCTTGCTGAAGGACTCGTATTCCTCCGGGGAGAGACGATCGAGACCTGCCGAACTCTGATCCCGCAAGGATTCCGCACCCAGCAAACCCTTGACCGGGATCTGCATTACCTCGTACACATTGCAGGTCCCCGATTTATCGTGGGACTCAGCGCCTGACGAGGTCTGCTCGGGTTTAAGCGTTCTGCCCAGATCAGGGTAGGATCGAATGAGTTCCAGTTGGCGCTCGGGCGGGGCGTTAAACACGGCCTCCTGGAGCGCGCGGCGCAGCTCGTAGAGACTTTGGAAAGGACGCTTTTCCCAGGCGGCCTCAGCGATCCAGTTCCCCCCCTGGAAAAGCCGTCCGAGCTTCTCCACGAACTCCTTCTTGCTCAGGTGGTTCACCTGGCTGATCGGGATCTTCTCCGGTAGCCGGGGCGTGGGGGTGACTTCCTCTACCAGCCCGCCCTTGCCGGTCAGGACGTTGAAGAAGAGGTTCAGCAGGATGGCGGCCAGGCTGCCCATAGTGATGCTGTTGCCCACGATGATCTGCCATGCTGACGGGAAGTGCTTGTAGAAATCCGGAAAGGCCACGGGAATCATGGCGAGCCCAATGCTCACGGCCACGATGACTACGTTGTGTTCTTCGTGGAAGTCGACCCGCGAGAGCGTTTGTATACCGACCACGGCGACCGTGGCGAAGAGAACGAGTGCAGCGCCGCCAAGCACGGGCGGAGGGATGACAGCGACAAGCGCGGCTACCTTGGGGAAGAGCCCCAGTAGAATCATGATCACGCCCGCGGCTGCCACGACGAAACGGCTCTTGACGCGGGTCAGTCGTACGAGCCCGATATTTTCGGCAAAGCAGGTGTAGGGGAAGGAGTTCAGGATACCACCGAGCAAAGTTGAGAGCCCATCCGCCCGCAGTGCCCGCGCAATGTCCTCCTCCTGGATTGTCTTCTCCACGATCTCGCCTGTAGCGAAGACGTCGCCTGTTGTCTCCACCGCCGTGATTAGTATGACAACAATCATGGCGATGATCGGAGCCAGGCTGAACGTCGGTAGCCCAAAGCGGAATGGCGTGGTGACGCCGAGAAACGCCGCTTTCCCAACTTCACTGAAGTCAACCAGTCCAAACGCTGTAGCGACAGCCGTGCCGATGACCAGCCCAAGGAGGACGGCGATGGTGCTGAGGAAACCACGGAAAAACCGGTAGATGCACAGTATCAGCAGCAAGGTTCCGGCCGCGAACGCCAGGTTCTTGGGACTGGCGAAATCCGGGGCTGCCGGGTTGCCACCGCCAGCGCTCAGGATAGCGACCGGTACCAAGGTGACGCCGATAATGGTGATGACCGTGCCGGTCACTACCGGCGGAAACAGGTGCAGCAGCCGGCTGTAGTAGGGGGCTATCAGGAAAGCGAAGATCCCGGCGATGATCACGGCGCCGTAGATCTCGAGCAGTCCCGCCAGGGGGGTGGGCGCCGCTCTGCCTATGGCGATCATCGGTGCGACCGCGGTGAAGGTTACTCCCTGGATCAGTGGCAGCCTGACCCCAACCCTCCAGAAGCCGACAGACTGGATTATGGAAGCGATCCCGCACGTAAAAAGGTCAGCGCTAATCAGCTGGACCAGTTGCTCGTTCGAGAGCCCGATAGCCGCCGCCAGAAGCAGCGGTACGATCACGGCACCCGCGTAAAATGCCAGCACGTGCTGGAGCCCATAGACCGCCAGACGCTCCAATGGAAGAACCTGATCCACCGGGTGGGTAGCGCTGGTGGGTTTGAATGCTGTTACAACACTTTGTTCGCCGGCCATCTTCTAATTCCCTGTCCTTTCCGCTGGCAAAGCCCGGTCATGTCATCCGTGTCTTTGGGTTCAGATCTGCTCGGCCAACGCTTGGTATTTGTTGTACAGATGGGATTCCAGCAACGTCGCTAGACGCTCCCCCGAGCGCTGCTCAAGCGCCTGAATGATCTGCTCATGCTCGTTCATGGCTGCTTCCCATCGCCGCCCGCTCTCTTGATTAGATAGCGCGCATGCCCACAGCATACGGTTCGACAGGCTATGGTATGCGCTCTCCAGAATGGGGTTATGCGCCGCTTGGACGATACGAACGTGGATCACCCGATTGAGATCGAGATATTCGGGCATCCGATGGGCCAGAAAATGGGTAAACATCCGTCGATGAATCGCGCCTATCTCGGATATCTCAGCGTCGCTGGCGCGTTCGCACGCGAGCCTGCCGGCGCACGCTTCGAGACATCTCAAGACCTCGAACAAATGCTGTAAATCGGCTGGAGTCATTTTAACGACGCGCGCCCCTCGATTAGGCAACAGCTCAATCAAACCCTCGCTGGCCAGCACGCGCAAAGATTCACGCAGGGGTGTGCGCGAGACTTTCAGGCGTTCGCTCAGCGCTCGTTCCGGGAGGCGCACGCCTGGCTGAAGCTCTCCCCGAATAATGAAGTTTCGCAACGCCGCAACCACATCCTGGTGGATCGTACTTGTACGGGTTCTGAGAAGAGGGCGTTTTGGCCTGTTGGTGGAGCGCTTCTCTTTGACCGTGGGAGTGGGCCGTAGCCGTTCAGTTTCGGAGTTTGCGGGCGCAGAGCGGCTCGATCCAGGACGCGCGCGAATGGTTGCTTTGGTCAGAGGTTTATTCATGTCACCGGGCTGAAATTATCCGCTCTTTTCTAGATGGAGATCCAAATTCTATGCGCTTGCGACCTGGTTTGAGGGAAGGAAACAGGCGGTAGAACGGCAAGGAGTTGGATGGTATTCCAAAAATCGACAATATCACAGCGTTTAGCACGTAATCAAATGGAAATCAAGAAGTTGCGAATATAAAAAATCTTTTTGACATGGTATACCATTTGCTCTATGCTCTCCTCCAATTCCTCCTTTTCACTCCCGCACGGAATCGTCCCGAATTCGGTCCCGACGCTGGGCAATACCTATCAAAAAACAAGCTTTTCAAAATTATGGCTAAAATGACAGCTGCCGAAGCAGCAGTGCGAGTGCTCGAAAGCGAAGGTGTTGACCTGGTATTCGGTCAACCAGGTGCGGCCATCCTGCCGCTGTATCAGGCAATGAAGGAGCGCGGCACGATTCAGCATGTCCTCGTACGCCATGAGGAGGGGGGCACGCACGCTGCCGAAGGCTATAGCCGGGCCAGCGGCCACAAGATCGGCGTCAGCATTGGCACCTCCGGTCCGGCCGGTACCAATATGATTACCGGTCTTTACTCGGCCATTGCTGATAGTTGCCCGGTCCTTTGTATTACGGGACAAGCTCCCCGCGCCAAACTGCACAAAGAGGATTTCCAGGCGGTTGACATCGCTGCCATCGCTAAACCAGTCACAAAATGGGCAGTGACAGTGATGGAAGCTGCTCAAGTGCCGCGCGCCTTCCGGTACGCGTTTCACCTGATGCGATCCGCGCGACCCGGACCTGTACTAATTGACCTGCCGGTAGATGTTCAAAAGGAAGTCATCGAGTTTGACCCGGATTCGGATTTTCCGCTCGAAGTCTTCAAACCTAAGGCAAATCCCAAACAGATTGAAAAAGCTTTGGAGATGCTCATTGCCTCCGAACGACCGGTTATCATTTCCGGAGGCGGTGTCATCAATGCGGAGGCTTCTGACCTGCTGGTGGAGTTCGCCGAGGCCACGGACACGCCGGTGATCCCGACGCTCATGGGCTGGGGAACGATTGCGGACAATCATCCGCTGAACGCCGGAATGGTGGGAATTCAAACGCAGCACCGGTACGGTAATGCCAATTTTCTGCGAAGCGACTTCGTCCTTGGGCTTGGAAATCGGTGGGCAAATCGACATACCGGAGCCACCCTGGGAATTTACACCGAGGGCAGAAAATTTGTGCATGTCGATATCGACCCGATGCAGATCGGCAAAGTTTTCTGTCCCGACATTGGCATCGTATCGGATTGCAAAGCGGCCTTGACAGAGTTTGTGGAAGCCGCCTGGAACTACAAGCGCAAGGGATTATTGCCCGATCGCAGCGATTGGGTTCGGGAAATCCAGGGCCGCAAGGCGACGATGCACCGCAAGACGAATTTCGACAACAAGCCAATTAAGCCCCAGCGAGTCTTTCAGGAAATCAACCAGGTTTTCGACGAGGAAACCCGGTTTGTTACGGCTATTGGCTTGTATCAGATCGCTTCAGGGCAATTTCAACGAGTCAACCGGCCGCGACGGTACTTGGTTTGTGGCCAGGCAGGACCGCTCGGCTGGGAGATTCCCGCCTGTATCGGAGCGAAGCTCGCGGAACCAACCCGTGAAGTTGTTGCGGTGGTCGGAGACCTGTCCATGCAATTTCTGATCGAGGAGTTGGCTGTAGCCGCCCAGCACCGCGTCGGTTTCGTGATGGTTCTTCTAAACAATGCGTACCTCGGCCTCATTCGTCAGGCTGAAACAGGTTACAAAATGGATTTCCAGGTTCAGACGAGTTTCAAGAATCGGAATGCGCCGGAGATCGGCGATTACGGAGTCGACCACGTACGAGCCGTTGAAGCGTTAGGAGGGATCGGTTTGCGAGTTACTGATCCGAGCGAACTTCAGGAAGCGCTTCGCAAAGCACGTGCCCTCGTCAAAGAGCATTCAATCCCGGTTGTTGTCGAAGTAATTACAGAGCGCGTAACCAACATCGCCATGGGACCTGAGATCGATCAGATTAAGGAGTTCGAGCCCATAGAAGATAGACCGTTGCCGTCCGAACTGGCTAAAGAAGGGGTGTCGACCGAAGCTCTTGCGCCTGCCTAAAAAAGTTAAAACGGAGCACATAAAGCCATGCCCAGATTTGCGGCCAATCTTTCCTTTCTATTCACCGAACTGCAATTCCTCGATCGATTTAAAGCCGCCCGCAATGCCGGTTTCGACGCAGTGGAGTTCATGTTTCCATATTCCTACGAAAAGCAACAACTTGCGGAAGTTCTCAAGGTAAACAATCTGGAGCTTGTGCTGCACAACCTTCCTGCGGGAAACTGGGAAGCAGGAGAGCGCGGTATCGCTTGTCATCCGAATCGCCGGAAAGACTTCCAGGAGGGCGTTCAACAGGCGGTGGACTATGCAAAGGCTTTGGGCTGCCGGAAGATCAACTGCCTGGCCGGGATTCGTCCCCCCGGAATAGAGGTAGCCGAGGCGCGAGAAACATTGATCAACAACCTTGCATGGGCGGCGCAGATCCTGTCGGGAGCTAGCATACAACTTTTGTTGGAGCCGGTCAACACCGTAGATACCCCGGGTTTTTTCGTTTCAACCAGCGCGTTCGGACTGGAGCTGATCAACGCAACGGATCCGGCCAAGATCGGACTGCAGTTCGACGTTTACCACGCGCAGATCATGGAAGGTGACCTCGCGCGGACGATCGAGTCGAATCTGAAACAGATTTTTCATATTCAGATCGCCGAAAACCCCGGGCGCCACGAACCTGGGACTGGAGAGATTAACTATCCGTTTCTGTTCGCATTCCTGGATCGAATTGGGTACCAGGGTTGGATCGGCTGCGAATACAAACCGTCCGGAGACACTCTGTCGAGCCTGGGTTGGCTGAAAGACGCTCGGAGCTATCATTAACTTCCTTATAAAAATCTAACCTATGGCGAACGTCGGATTTATCGGGCTCGGGATTATGGGTGGACCCATGGCCCTGAACTTACAAAAAGGCGGTCACCACCTGCTCCTGCACAGCCGCAGCTGGGTGAAGGAGAAAGCGCTGCTGGACGGCGGGGGAACCGAGTGCGCCTCTCCGGCCGAGGTCGCACAGAAGGCCGAGTTCATCATCACCATGCTCCCAAACACCCCTGACGTCGAAATGGTCCTCTTCGGGGAGAAAGGCGTTGCGGCTGGACTCGCCTCGCATTCGTTACCCGGCGGCAGCAGCCCTTCGGGCGCAACGGATGCGGGCGGGAGAAAAGGGAAACTGGTCATCGACATGAGCTCTGTCTCACCCTTGGCGACTAAGACCTTTGCCAAACGCATCCACGAACTCGATGCCGAGTACCTCGACGCTCCCGTATCCGGCGGCGACGTAGGCGCAAAGAATGCGACTCTTACGATCATGGTCGGCGGCAGCCAAGAAGCTTTTGCCCGCGCCAAACCTCTTTTTGAGCTGATGGGCAAAAACGTCACTTTGGTCGGCGCCAATGGTGACGGACAGACAACCAAGGTGGCTAATCAGATCATCGTTGCCCTAACGATTGAGGCGATCAGCGAAGCTCTGGTGTTTGCAGCCAAGGCAGGCGCCGATCCGGCGAAAGTGCGCCAGGCGCTCATGGGCGGCTTCGCTTCCTCCCGGATTCTGGAGGTGCACGGGGAACGATTGCTCAAACGGAATTTCACTCCCGGATTCCGGATCGAGCTGCATCAGAAAGATCTCAGTCTGGCCTTGGAAGGCGCAAAAGCCCTCGGCGTTTCGTTGCCGAATACGGCAACTTGTCAGGAACTCTTCAATGCGTGCGTCGCCAGCGGGCTCGCCAAGTCGGATCATTCAGCCATGGTGCGGGCTCTCGAGACGCTGGCCAACTTCACGATCCAAGGATTGCCCGAAAAAGCGTAGCTGACCCGCGCCCCGCCGCGGGCGCCGCTTCCCGGAGGTTAACGGTGCTGAGGTTTGCTAATTCTCTGTTCGGACGAGAGGTCTTCGCACTCCTCATCGGAATCATCTTGGGTACTATTGCGCCGAATTTCGCAGTAAGCTTGCGACCGTTCGGCGATGGTTTCGTTAAACTCATCCAAATGATCATATGAACCCTCTACAACTCGACGCACCCGATTTCACGCGGCGTTACCTCAATCTCGCTGACCCGCGCATCGGCGCCGAGGCGGTGTCAGCCAGTGACGACTTTTTCGCGCCGAAGGAACGCATGTTGAATCCCGAACCGGCGATCTTCATTCCGGGCAAATACGATGAACATGGGAAATGGATGGACGGGTGGGAGACTCGCCGGAAACGAGTGGCCGGGCACGATTGGTGCATTGTGCGACTCGGCCGGACGGGTGTAATCAAAGTGGTTGACCTCGATACCAGTCACTTCACCGGCAATTATCCAGCAGCCGCTTCCATCGAAGCCTGCCATTCGCCGGATCTGAATACCTCAGGCGCGGCCAAGTGGAGCGAGGTTCTACCTGCGACCAACCTCAAAGGCGATTCGCATCACTATCTGCCGATCACGGGAGATAAGGCGTATACGCACGTCCGCCTGAACATCTACCCTGATGGCGGGCTCGCTCGGCTGCGAGTTTACGGCCAACCGCTGCGCGACTGGACCGCCTGCGATCGGGCGGTCCTTTACGACCTCGCTGCAATGGAGAACGGCGGCTACCTGGTCGCGGCTAATAACCAACATTTCGGAGCTGCCGCGAATATGCTCATGCCCGGGCGTGGTGTTCACATGGGCGATGGCTGGGAAACACGGCGGCGGCGGAAACCTGGAAATGACTGGTGCATTATCGCACTCGGGCATCTCGGCAAGATCAGAAGGGTCGAGGTCGATACGGCGCACTTTAAAGGAAACTATCCGGATCGCTGTTCGCTGCAGGCGGCGCAGGTGATTGGCGGCACCGATGACTCACTCATTCCGCAATCGATGTTCTGGCCGACCCTGCTCGCCGAACAGAAGCTTGAGATGGATCGCCAACACTTTTTCGCCGGCGAGTTAGCGGAACTAGGGCCGGCCAGCCATGTTCGGTTTAACATTATTCCCGATGGAGGCGTCTCTCGGCTACGCTTGTGGAGCGAGTTAAGTTGAATAATCCTTCGTCTCGGTAATGAACGGTATTCGAGCCTATTTATTGACTGCATCTCAACGGCAAACTCTCCGGGCCTATCCTGATGGGGCGCTAGCCTGGAATGACCAAGGGATCTTTTGTTATGCTGGGCCCTGGAGCAAACGTCCGAAAAAGTCCGCCGTCGTCTGGGAGGAATTGCGACACCTGATTGTTACCCCCGGATTTATCGATGTCCATTGCCATTTACCCCAATATCCATCCGTCGGAAGCGGAGGATATCCGCTGCTTCCGTGGCTGAAAAAATTCATTTTCCCTCTCGAGCGAGCATTCACGCCGAAGCGTGCCGAACTCGAAGCGCCTTTATTCTATAATGATCTGAAGCGGAATGGCATCTCTTCTGCGGTTGTTTATACCACGGACAATCCGAAAAGCACCGATGTCTGTTTCGAAGCGGCGAAGGCAAGCGGTCTGCGAATCACGATGGGGCAGATGATGATGGACATCAATTGTGATCGAGCACGAAGCGAAAAGCAGTTAGCGACCCGAACGCTTAACGAAAGTGCCGCACTATGCGAACGATGGCATCGAGCGGAAAATGGCAGGTTGAACTATGCATTTAGTCCGCGTTTCGTCATCACTTGCACGAAAACATTGATGAAGGAAAGCGCAAAGTTGGCGGAACAATCCGACGCATTCATTCAAACCCACCTGGCTGAAAATCTAGAGGAATTGGAGGTAGTTCGCCGGATGCATCCCGAAGAGGGCGACTACACTCAAGTCTATGAGACGTGCGGTCTGCTCGGACCTCGCACCATTATGGGACACGCGATTTACCTCTCCTCACGCGAGTGCGACGCTTTGGCTTTAACGGATACGAAAATCGCCCATTGTCCAAGTTCTAATCTGTTTTTGGGCAGCGGTGTGTTGGATTATCAAAAGATGCGCGAACGGGGTCTTTGTGTCGGATTGGCCAGCGATGTAGCTGGTGGGCCGGAACTCAGCCCTTGGGAAGTGATGAAGGCCGCCAGCTACAGCCATCAGATTCGTTCCTGCTTCGTTCCAGGCAGCGTTGTCCCTTCGCCGGTCGAGTTATTTTATATGGCAACCGCCGGAGCGGCTAAAGTAGTTGGCCGAGGCAAGAGTCTGGGCCAACTCAGAGACGGTTTCCAGGCGGACCTGGTCGCGTGGAACCCTACGGAGATTATGCCATACGGCCGGGATATTCTTGGCTCGGATGACCCGAAGCTTGTTTTGTCTCGGCTGATTTATCGGGGGTCGAAAGCTCGGGTCGAACGCATTTTTGTCGACGGTCGTCGCGTATGATGGAGATAAGTTAAGTTATGAAATCTTTTGCCTTCGAACTTAATGGAGAGTTGCAGCAGGTAGAGGGTTGCTTGCCTAATATCACACTTCTGCAGTATTTGCGGAAGAAGGGCTGGACCGGTACCAAGGAAGGTTGTGCAGAGGGGGATTGCGGGGCGTGTTCGGTCGCTATGCTGGATCGGGACGCGGCAGGTAAAGCTGTGTTTCGCTCAATTAACAGTTGCCTGGTTCCCCTGGCGTCCCTCGCGGGCAGAAGTGTAGTGACGGTGGAAGGTCTGTCGTTAAAGAGCGGAAAGCTCCATCCGGTCCAGCAATCCATGGTTAAGAATTACGGCTCACAATGCGGATACTGCACTCCAGGTTTTGTGATGTCACTATTTGAAGGGTTCTACCGCGAAGATCTACACGAGGAGTGGCAACTCGACGACCAACTCTGTGGCAACCTATGTCGTTGTACCGGTTATCGCCCGATTCGCGACGCCGGCTTCGAATGCATTGCTGCGCAGGAGGCTACTCCGGGAGATGTCTTTCGAGCAAGGGTCGGGCGGCGGTGCGAGCACCTCAAACCAATGAGTTACAGGATTGGCGACGAGACGTTCTGTCGGCCGGGATCACTTCGGGAATTGTTGGAATTACTCCGCCTGAATCCGCATGCCCAGCTTGTTGCGGGTGCGACCGAACTCGGGTTGAAGATTACGAAGCTGTTTCAAAGGTTCCCCCTTTTAATCTCCCTGGAAAGCGTGCTCGAGCTGCAGCAGTTGGAGAAAACAGATGCAGAGTGGCGGATCGGCGCAGGATTACCTTTGACAACCGTGTGGGAAGCCGTTGGAGACGAATTCCTGGTTCTGGCAACTATGTTCCGCTGGTTCGGTTCTCGGCAGATTCGTAATCGGGCTACTCTTGGCGGTAACTTAGTCACGGCGTCACCTATCGGAGATTCTGCTCCGGTGTTGCTGGCGTTGGATGCCGAGGTCGAACTTGTGTCCTCTGCAGGGGGACGCCGGCTGCCGTTGGGCGACTTTTTTGTCGGGTACCGCAAGACTGTCCTAAGGCCCGGTGAAATATTGCGGACGATTATAATTCCCAGAGAACCATCAGATGACACGGGACTGAAGCGGCTGTGCCAATTCTACAAAGTGTCGCGCCGCCGCGAGATGGATATAAGTACGGTATCGGGCTGTTTTCGGGTGGATCTTGATCGCGATGGCCGGGTCAAGAACGCGCGGGTAGTCTACGGCGGGGTAGCGGTCATGCCGAGCAGGGTCCGCAGCGTCGAAGAAGCTTTGACCGGGAAGGCCTGGACTGCGGAATCGGTGGCCATAATCGGCCCGTTGCTTCTGCAGGCATTTACACCGATCGCAGACCTGAGAGGAAGCGCTGATTACCGTCGCGCACTGGTAGTTGAGCTGCTCGGAAAGTTTTTCGAAGAAACGCAAGCCGGGCTGCGCACTCCGTGGGGACACCGCGCTTTGGCCGCACCGTCGTTGTCAGAGAACGGATCACACCCCCATGAAAGTGGTCACATGCACGTCTCCGGGGCGGCGATCTATGTCGACGATGAAAGCTCGGGGCGGGGAATGCTGGAGGTCTGGCCAGTTTGTTCACCGCATGCCCGAGCTCGGATTCTGGGGCGCGACGCCA